>Ga0163153_10005724_pt1 | contig 14464 bp, 11 predicted proteins | sample OliLakLV19MP6IB1_FD_148629 | JGI IMG/M metagenome (GOLD analysis project Ga0163153, IMG submission 148629) | Freshwater microbial mat bacterial communities from Lake Vanda, McMurdo Dry Valleys, Antarctica - Oligotrophic Lake LV.19.MP6.IB-1 | ecosystem: Environmental > Aquatic > Freshwater >... | reverse complement strand
CGAATACATCGAGGTGTTTTACAATCGCAAGCGCAGACACAGTTCGTTAGGCTACGTCAGCCCCGAAACGTTCGAGGCGAGCCTGAACTAACAAACTTCGAGCGTCCACCGTTCGTGGGGAAGCTCAGACGACTTCGGATTTCGTCGTTCGGATTTGATTCGGGTTTCTGGTTTCGTCATTCGGATTTTGATGAGACCTCGATTCAAGTCACTCCGTCAAACAACCCCGGCTCTTCCACAACCGCGCGCTCCACCTTCATAGTGATGTTTTCGCGACTGGCGTAAATTTCTTTCACTCTACTTATCCGGTCGGCATCTTCAGGTCGTTTATCCCAGCGGATTCGCTTGATCCGCGGGAAACGCATGGAATATCCACTGGCGTGGCGAGCCGACTTCTGCAATTGGTCCATCGCAATTTCCAGCACCACCTGCGGGCGTACCAGGAACACCCGGCCGTTGTCGCTCACCGCGATGGATTTGAATAGCTCGGTGAGCCGGCGAATTTCCTCATCCGTCACGCCGCTGTAGGCTTTGCCGATGTTGAGCAGCTTCGCGCTGTCGTCTTGCGGCTCGCGATCCCAGACGGCGAACGTGTAATCGCTCAGCACCGCGCGGCGCTTGCCGTGCCCGTACTCGGCGGCAGTGACCACGCAATCGAGCGTCGGCAGGTGCGTCTTGAGCTTGAACCACAGCCCCCCGCGCCGGCCGGGCGCGTAGGGCGAATCACGATCTTTCACCACCAGGCCCTCGTTCAACCGATCTCGCGCTGCGGCGAAAGCAATGTTGATGTCGTCGGCGGTCGTCACTTCCACAAACGCGCTGGTGTGCAACGGCCGGCCGGTCTTCATCGATGCCAGCGTCAGTTCGCTCAGCCCGCGTTTGCGAATCTGCAGCGGCTGATCGATGCATAGTTCGCCGTCACGATACAGCAGATCAAACGCAACAAACGCCGCGGGGTGTTGATCGAGAACCCGCTTCTCAACACCCTTTCGACCGAGGCGCTTCTGCAGGTGCGCAAACGGCAGCGGCGCGCCGTCCCGGTACGCCACGATTTCGCCGTCGAGCAAAAACGCGCCGGGCAGCCTGCTCAGGTCGGCGACGACGTCGGGGAAGCTCTCATCAATGCGATCCATGGTGCGAGAGTAGATCGCCAGCCGAGAGTCATCTTTGTGCACATGGGCGCGAATGCCATCGAGCTTGTCTTCGGCCCAGAACGCATTGCCTTCGAACGCAACGACAAGATCTTCGGCGGTCTCCTTCGGCGTGGCCAGCATGAATTGAATCGGATGAAACAGCGTAAATTTCGCATCGGCCAACCGATCGTTGCGAGCCAGCAACGCCACTTCTTCCAGGTCGCCGATGAGAAACTGCGCCTGCTGAATCTGCGACAGCGTCTTGCCGAACGCCTGCCCCACCGCCGCTGCCAGCACCCCTTCGCGGACGCCGGTGCGAAGATCGGAGAGGATGATTTTGACCAAATAAGCGATCTCACGCGGTTTGGTGCATGCGGCGAAAAGCGTTGTAAGGATGGCTCGCTTCGCTTCGTGTTCGCCGGTTTGAGCCAGATCGACAAACCCGTGGTGAAGCGCTATGAGCGTCAATCCCCTCTCCCGGTAATCCAGGGGAAGGTTAGGGAGGGGGCTTTGGTTCGGCGAAATGTCGGCTGTTGGTTCGCTGTAAGAACCCTCACCCCGGCCCTCTCCCGGGATACCGGGAGACGGAGCAAGAGCGGCCAGCGCTTCGCCGAGGTCGCCGTGTTGGATGGCAGCGTTGCGGTAGGTTGGATAGTCGAGCTTCCACAGCATCATGGCGACGGCGGAGATGTTGGCGCCGCTGATGCCGAGCACGCGTTCATCCGTCTGCGCGAACGCGCGCCCGCCGGCGTAGCGGACGGCCAGCAGCACGTCACGCTCGTCGTTCAACCCCGCAAAATACTCGGCGAGCAATCGCTGCTTCTCAAGTTTGCCTGGCACCTTCGCCACCGAGTCGTTGACTATCGCAAATTGGAGCAAGGTGGCCGACACGTGTGAATCTTAGCCCGGTTCGACCTATGACGGCGTTGTAGTGGATCAACTTCTAACGCTCAACCTCCAATAGTTCTTGTTCACTTTCGAACGTTGGGCGTTGAACGTTGGACGTTGGACGTTGGCTCCGCGCGCGCAAGACGATTTTCCGTCCCCGCCCGCAGCCGCGCGATGTTGGCGCGGTGTTTGAAGACGATCATCACCGCCACAAAACACGCGAACACCAGCAGCGGCCATTGCACGCCGAAGATCGGCCAACCCGCCATCAAACCAATGACGATATACGCGATCGGGAACAGCAGCGCGGCGCTGATGCTGGCGATGCTAACGACGCGCGTTCGCCAGAACAGCACCGCCCATGCTAGCCCGCCAACCACGCCGGCGAGTGTGTAGAACGGCCAGACGCCCAGCACCACGCCCAGGCTCGTCGCGACGCCTTTGCCTCCTTTGAAGCCCAGGAAAACGCTGAACATGTGCCCGATGATCGCGCTGAACGCGACCGACAGCCACATCCAATATGTCAGAGAATTGGTCGCTTGCCGGCTTAGCACCCACCCCGCGACAAACGTGGGAACTAGGCCCTTGAGCATGTCGAGCAGAAAGACGATCGCAAAGTATTTCGCGCCCAGCAGGCGCCCTACGTTGGTGGCGCCGATGTTCCCGCTGCCGGCTTGGCGCGGGTCGACGCCTTTGCTCAACCCCACGATCAGCCCGAACGGAATCGACCCCGCGATGTACGCCGCGGGGACGAGGATGGCGAGCCAGGCGGATGGCGGCATCGGAGTATGTTTACCCGACACGTCGAACACTTTCATCGGGTGGCACAGACATTCCTGTCTGTGTTTCCGATACAGTCGAAGACACAGACAAGAATGTCTGTGCCACTCATACCGCGGATAATCAGATGAAATCCCCCACCCACGTCTCGGCGCGGAATCCCCCGCCGGCGCCGGTGCTGAAGATGATTCGGTCACCGAAGCTGCCGGCGATGCCCGCCGTCACGTTGCGCGGGAGGTTGGTGAGCGTGCTCCAGGTGTTGGTGGCAGGGTTGTACGCTTCGACTTTGCTCAACTGCGTACTCGGCCCGGCTTCGCCGCCGATGGTAATCAGTCTACCTTTGTAGCTGATTGTGCTGGCGTTGGCGTGGCTGCGCGCGCTGGTGAGGGACTTGACGCTGCTCCAGGTGTTGCTCGACGGGTCGTATCGGAATACGTCGGCCTTGAAAACGCTGGCCGCGTCCTGGCCCGTTTGCCCGCCGACGGCGTAGATTTTGCCATCCACCAGCGCCGACCCAAAGTGGTTCCGCGCCGCGGGCATTGATGCTCGGGTTACCCAGCCGGCAGCGGTGTTGTCGAGGTTGAGCGCCCAATGGTCGGCTTTATCTTTTCGAGCAGCGTCGCTACCGCCGACAAAGTAGAGCGTGCGGCCGACCAGCACCATCTGCCCGCTGCCGCGTGCCGCCGGAAGGTTGGTAAGCGCGGTCCAAGTGTCGTTGGTGCTGTCGTAGCGAAACGCCTTGTCGGTGGCGAACGCCTGCGGGCCGGTGGGGCCTTGCGCGCCGGGAGGGTATCCGCCGGCGATGTACAGGTAGCGGGCGTCGCTCGCCGTGGCGGCGTGCGTGAGTTCCAGCGGGGCGTCGTTGAGCTTGGTCCAATTGTTCGCCGATGGATCGTAGACGTGGCCGATCTTGCTGGGTTTGTACTGCGAGTTGAGATACCCGCCAAAGGTGTAAAACTTCTCGCCAATGACCGCCCCGTATCCCTCGGCCCGAGGGGTGGGGTTGGCGGCTTTGATGGTCCATTTAAGCGTGCCGAGGTTTTGGCTGCCGTCGTTGTCGCTGATGTTAATGGTGGCCGACGAGTTGAACGCGTTGCTGTACTCCATCGCCGTTGTCACAGTGATTGAGACGTTCTCCGATCCTTCGATCGCCGAATCATCGATCGGGTTAACGGCAATCACCGCCGTGGCGCTGCCCGGGGCAAATAGCGCGACGCCGCTGAGCAGGTCGTAGTCGCTGCCGTTCCCCGCGGCGCCGCTGACGGCATAGTTGACAGTAAGACCCGCCGCGGTCGAGCCGGTTCGGGTGAGCGTGAACGCGCCGGGATTGGTCGACTCGCCCGCCGACGCATCGCTGGCCGCCGCGCTCACCACCGGCAGGCGATTTGCCCCGCCCGTAATTTCCACGAACGCGATCTTGTTATTCGCCGCCCCCGAAGCGTTGCTGATCGTCAGCTTGCCGTCGGTCACGTTCACCGTCTGCGTTCCCTCGGCAAATCGATTGCTACTGCTGGGCGTGCCATTGACGGTGAGCACGCCTTCAACATTCACCTTAAAAACGCTATCGAAGAAACTGGCATCGCCGGCCACCACGCGCACCGTGTATGGGCCATTGGGCACGGCGATTTCCCAGGAATAGCTCGCGCCGTTTTTCTGCAGGTGGTGGAACGTGTCGTATCGCTGATCGGCCAGCACGTTGCGATCGCGCCCGTCGCGGTTGTCGGCCGACCAGCCGTAGGTCAGGCCGTTGCTGCGCAGACCGTAAGGCGCGCCGGTATCCACGCGGTAATAGTCGGGCACGGGGTTGGCGCCGTCGGGCTGAAAATTGATGCGACGCACAAACGCCGCGCTAGTCGCCGGCAGATCCGCGCTGCTCGCTGTCGGGGCCAGTTCACTAACCGTGAGCCGCTGCATCGCATCAGGGTCGCCCCAATGGTCACTGCAGAACAAGGCGCGGATTTCCAAAGATTCCATGAGACCGGCAAACGAGCAGCGATTGTGAGTCGTGTGGTGTTGCATAATCAATTCCCTGCTCGAGCCTCCGCGGGATAGAACTTTACATCAAGAACAGAGTGCCGGCGATCGGTGCATTGCTACAAATAAGCAGCATTATTATTGGCCCCGAAGGGCTGGAATGAACGCCATAATCATATCGCAAATCAAGGCTTACATCATTTTCCCACGAGATTGGAAGGGGACAGTTAATCTCAAGATTGATCGGCAAGCCCTCCACGCCGCGCTGTGAGCCTTGGCGAACACGCGGGTCACGCGGTGCGGATCAGGCGCTGTTTGCGTCGAATCAACGCCTCCTATCCGCGCCCCGCCGCAAAATCCCCTACGCTTGCGCCGGAATCATCCCACCACGCCTTCAGCGTCCACCCGATGCCCCGCGACCGCCGGTGGCCATACCGTATCGCCTGTGCATCGCCGAGTGGTGGTGCAAATAGAAACTTTGTGCCGCCGATCGGCACGTATTTTCGGAGGACACACTTATGCGACTTGCAACTTCTATCATGGCGGCATGTCTGGCCACCACAACATTGGTCTGGGCCGACGACCCGATGAAACCCAACGATCCAATGAAACCCGATGCCCCGAGGAATCCCGATGGCTCATTGAAGCACGACGGCATGAAGCACAACGACGGCGTGAAATACGACAATGCCAAGAGCGATACGCAGTTGATGGGCCTTCCCACCGGCGTGACGGCGAAGGAACTCAACGATCAGGAAGACATCCGCTCGGTGCTCGCGTCGGCGACAAATGCCGCGTTCGTCAAAGGCGGATTTGATGACCTGATGGAACGGCTCACCAGCGCCGACCGAAAACGCATCGGAAGTTTCAGCGAGCAGCAGTTCGCCGAACTCGACGGCCGTATCGAACAGATTCGCAAGAACTGGCAGACGAAGTACGGCGAAAGCCTGAACCTCGACAACCCCAAGCTGTTCGAAGGCTTCGTGATGATCAAGGAAGGCGAGGTCACCGATGCCGCAACGGCACAAAAGAACTGGCCCGTCCGCGTGACGGGCATGTCGCCGCGTGAGCCGGCCAACGCCAACACTTTCGAGACCGCCAGCTATCTGGAGAACGGGCGAAACGTGGCAGTTGTTGTAGTGCCGAAGGGCCACGGCAACCCCGGCATCGCCGTTTCGATGCTGCATGAACAGGTGGACGATTGGCGCATAGACATCGCCGACAACATCACCGGCCAGCAGGTCTACGATAACCTTAAGGCCTGTCTGACCAAGTGCGGCGACAACGTGGCCGAATGGCCGGCGGACAAGAACGAGGCGTATCGCGGAATGGCGCACGGCGTGCTCGTCGCCATCTACAACGTTCCCCGTGACGCCGGTTCGGCCGACTCGCGGTAACCAACTCAATCGCTGATTGCAGTGGTTAGATTATGAGCCCGCGGGCGGGACAACGATTCAATCGGTGTGCCGCCCGCGGTGCGTTGAGGGCAAGATTGTTTAGCCGCAGATTGACGCAAATTAGGATTCTCATGAGAGAAGGCCGGCTTGTACTGAATAATTCAAGTGATTCTATCTATAACAAGCATTCTCCGGTTCTTCGGTTCTTCGTGTTCAAATTAAATTGTAACAAACGCAGTTTGCCGCGGAAGAAGACCGCTACCTACCGCGCGCCACCGCCACGGAATCGGGCAGCAGATTGTCGATGACGGTTCGGGCCCGCGCCAGTTCCGCCGTGCGATCGCCGGCAAAATTGGTGCGCAGACGGATCGTGCCCTCGGCATCGATGACGAAAAGCGTTGCTGATTGATCGACGCGATAATCGCGCCAAACGTCGGCCTGGACATCAATCACCCGCGCCCCGCCGATGCCGGCTGTGGCGAGGTTCTGGCATAACTCGCGGGCGCGGACGGTTCCGGGTTCAATCTCCGTGCGGATGACCGTGACCGGCGCCACGCGCGGTTCGCTCCGGTAGCTGCGCTGCAGCGCCGCCAGGCGCGAATACTGTTCCGAGCCGCAATAACGCGGGTCGGCGATGCACAGCAAAACCACTTTGCCGCGCAGCGTATTCAAAGAAAGCATGTGAAGGTCGGCGTCGGGCAGAGTGAAGGCGGCGGCGGGCATCCCGGCGACCGCAACCAGCCCAGGGCGCAGCGGCGAACCGATCAACACGATGGACGACGCCACAAAAAAAATAGCAACGGCGGACGCAAGCCCGCACACTGCAAAACGCCGGGAAGGCATGAGCATTTTCTCCGGTACAACCCCGCGTACGGCTCCGACCGTCGCAGGATCATCAACTATACCGCGGCTTTCGTTCCTGACAATTGAAGAATTCGTTAGCGGTCCGATAATTGCTTACGTTTTTGCGCGCAACGTGCCCCACGTTACAAATCGGATGAACAATTCGACAACCGTTCGAAGCCGTCTTCTGTAATGAGGTAGTCGTTTTCAATCCGAATGCCGCTGCGCAATGCTGTGCCGTACAGCCCCGGCTCGATCGTGATCACGTCGCCGGCGGCAAGCACGTCGTTCCAGTTCTTGTTCAGACGCGGCGACTCGTGGGCGTTTAAGCCGATGCCGTGACCGAGGTGATGGTCGAACGAAAGGCCTTCGAAGCCGTGCAGGTGATCGATCGCTTGTTGATGCAAATCAGCGCACGCAACGCCGGGGCGAAGCTGCAGTTCGATAAAATCAAACACGTCGAGAATACGCCGGTGTGCGCCGCGCTGCAGCGGCGTCGGTTCGCCGCCGATGCAGAACGTGCGGCACAGGTCGGCAATGTATCCGTTGGGACCGAGGCCCAGATCCAGCGGCATCAATTCGCCGGCTTCGATCTTGCGATGGCGTGGCGGGCCGCCGCCGCTGTTGGATTGGAAATCATTTCCAAGCCATCCGATCGAACACCCGCATGCCCGCACCGCCGCGGCGTGGGACTCGGCGCACACGTCAACTTCTGTCATGCCCGGCGCGATCACTTTGCGAATGTGCGCGTAGATCGCCTCGACCCCGGCGATGCTCTGCCGCAGTAGGCGCACTTCCAATTCATCTTTCGTGCGGCGCAGTTTGAGCAACGCCGGAACAATACTAACGTGCTCGCAAGCGCCGCCCGCGGCCAGCGCATCGAAGCCGATCTTGCCCGCGTTCGGCACATGCTCGCTCAGCGCCGCCGCCGCCCGGCCGATCGCGTGATCGACCAGCGTGCCGGCTTTCTGAACCACATACTCGATCGTGCGATCAACCGTCGCCGGCGGCGCGTCTCCGCCGGCCACGGCCAGCGTGATCGCGCCATCGGCGTCCAGCCATGCCGCGCCGGGGCGCAGGTAGACGGGTCGGTGGCCGGTGAGATACTGCACGTGCTCGCGCGAACCCACAAGCGCGCCGGGCAATCCATCCGCCCGAAGCAGCGCCGCCAGCCGCTGCTGGCGCGCCCGGTAGAACGGGTCATCGACATTGGATACTTCCGCCACGATCACCTCGTCATAAGGCCAATTCATCTCTGCTGCGATAACGCCGACCGATTATAAAACAGCGCGATCGTCGTCGACACCGCCATGAGCAGTATTACCGCCGGCCACGCCTGTTGCATGTTGCCCTGCTCGTAATCGAGATAGATGCTGATCGGCAGTGTGCTGTTTTTATCCTGCATGCCGAACACCATCGCGGTGGCGCCGAACTCGCCCAGCGCCCGCGCGAAGCCGAGCATGATTCCGCTGGCCAATCCGCGGGCGGCCATGGGCAGGCTGATGTGCCAGAAAAGTTGCAGCGTGTTGGCACCGTAGAGCCGGGCGGTGTCTTCCATCTCGCGCTCCACGCTGGCGAACGCGGCGCGGGTGGGAAGATAGATCAGCGGCAACGCCACCAGCGCCGCCGCCATCACAGCGCCTTCGAAGCGAAACAGAATCGAGTAATCGAACCAACTGTTGAACCACCGCCCCGGCCACCCGCGCGACCCCAGCGCGATGATGATGAGATAGCCCAGCACCGTCGGCGGGAGGACCATCGGCACGACGATCAACCCTTCCACCAGGCTCATCCCGCGATAGCGCTTTCGCGTGTGCAGATACGCCAGCGGAACCGCAACCACGACGGCGGCGAGCGTGGCCAGCACGGTCACCCGCAGCGAAAGCCAGAGCGGTGGCAATAAATCGGCCATTATCGTGCAGGTTGAGTGGCGGGCGTCGTGTGCGGCGAAGCGAAACCAAAATCCACGAATCGCTTCTGCGCCGACTCTCGCATGAGATCGTCGAGAAACGCCTTTGCTTCGACTTCGTGTCTCGACTTTGCAACAACCGCTACCGGATAAACAATTGGATCATGCAATCTCGCGTCCACCATCAGCACCCGCCTGATTTTGTCGCCGGATAGCTTTGCATCGCTTGCGTATACAAGCCCCGCCGACACCTCGCCGCGTTCGACGTAGTTGAGCACCTGCCGCACGTTGGCCGCGGTGATGATGCGGTCGGCGAGAGACGATTCGATGCCCGCCGACTTTAATGCCTGCGACGCATAATGCCCCGCCGGCACGGTGCGCGGCTCGCCGATGGCGAATTTCTTGATGAGCGACAGATCAAGCGTGGCGAGCGAGTCGGCGGTCAATTTCGAATCGATTGGGGCGATCAGCGCGAGTTGATTACCGATGACATCGCGCCGCGTCGTTGGATCAATCGCGCCGGCGGCGGCGAGGTCATCCACCTGCTTCACCCCGGCGGAAATAAATACATCCACTGGCGCGCCGTTGAGAATCTGCTGCTGCAACTGACCGGAAGAACCGAAGACAAATTCGACGTCGCCCTTTCCCTCGGCGTTGCGGTCGGAGGCGATCTGCGTGAGCACGTCCTTCAAACTGACCGCCGCCGCGACAACGAGGGCTTCGGCGCGCGCCAGCGTTGTGGTCATCATGAAGACACAGAAGATTGCGATAGTTCTTACCATGATTTCTCCATACACTTTCACCGACAAACTTCGGAATGATGGAGCCGCTGATGAACGCAGAGGAAGAATCAGGCCAGGCAACGCAGCAAGTGCAATTGAATTCATCTTGATCTGCGTGCATCTGCGTTCATCCGCTCTGAAATTCCCCCTCATGGTACTCCGAGAGGGGGCGAGGATCGCGATTTTACTTCATGTAGTGTGACAATTCAGGAGAGAAGGACAAATTGTCAGAAGATGGCGAATGTTCCCAGAATCTCGTATGATCCGGAACTCCCTATTCTTGGGTTGGAGGCTTCATGGCTTATACCGCTGAGATCAGTCGCATAAATCCGTCGGCGTTTCTTTTCCTAATTGACCAATCAGGATCAATGCAGGACGTACTTGACCCTTCGAACGTGCAGGCACTCGATCAGCCCGTGTCAGTGGACGGCCGGAATTACACTCACTCCGCATCGGGTCGCACGAAGGCGCAAGGCGTCGCTGATGCGATCAACCGATTACTTCAAAATCTCGTTATCAAGTGCGCCAAGTCCGAAGGTGTGCGGAACTACTACCACGTGGGAGTCATCGGATACGGGGGCGACAACTCCGCGAGCCGCGTGAGTCCGGCTTTCGTCGGTACGCTGGCTGGGCGCGATCTTGTCCCGATCAGCGAGATTGCTAACAATCCGGCACGCGTCGATGAACGAAGCAAAAAGGTTGACGACGGCGCGGGCGGTTTGGTCGATCAAAAAGTTAAGTTCCCCATTTGGTTCGATGCTGTCGCTGGCGGCGGTACGCCAATGTGCGCGGCCTTGAACAAAGCACAATCAGTCTTGAGCGGTTGGGTGGCGCAATACCCCACCGGCTTTCCCCCGATCTGTATCAACATTTCGGACGGCGAATCTACCGACGGCGATCCGACGCAAGTGGCGGAAGGCGTGAAGGCGCTATCCACTGCCGATGGAAGCGTCTTGCTGTTCAACATCCATCTGTCGTCGCAAGCCGGAATACCCGTCGAGTTTGCGGACAGCAACGCGGGCTTGCCCGACCAATCTGCGAAACTCCTGTTCAATATGTCATCGCTGTTGCCAGCGCACATGCAATCAATCGCACGGCAAGAGAATATCAAGGTCAGTGAGCTTTCGCGCGGCTTCGCATTCAACGCGGATTTGGTGTCTTTGATTCGATTCTTGGACATCGGAACACGCCCCAGCAATCTTCGTTAGTCCGGGGGCGGAATGAAGGTGTCTATAGAAGCATTCTGGTTACCGAAGGCGGGCAACTCACCGGAAGAATACGAAGACGCGTATTACCCGACGGGCGCACCGTCAAGTGATGTTGACTCCCTTCGAATTGCCGTAGCAGACGGTGCTACCGAGACTTCATTTTCCGCCGCGTGGGCAAATCTTTTGGTGCGGGGTTATTGTCGGCACGTCATCGACCCTGACACACTCAAGACGAGCTTGACAACAAGGCAATCCATCTGGAAGCGCCACGTTCAAAAGGAGCCTTTGCCGTGGTATGCCGAACAGAAAATTGCCGACGGCGCATTTGCGGCCATCATTGGGCTTGAACTTCACCGCGAAAAATGCAGGTGGATTGCTTTCGCCGTTGGCGATTGTTGCGTGTTCCACACGCGCGGCGATAACATCCTTGCGCGTTTTCCGCTAGAGAGTGCGGAGCAATTCGACAATCGACCTGCCCTTATCTCAAGCGTGGCGGACAACAACAACGGCGTACTGGATACAATCAAGACCGCAAGAGGTGTTTGGGAGCCCGGCGACACGTTCTATATGATGAGTGATGCGCTTGCCGCTTGGTTTTTGCGATACGCCGCATTGAAAGACACCAACGTCGTTGGCTATCTCAAGACGCTCTCGACTCGAGCAGAGTTTGCCGAATTTGTATCGCTTCAGCGCGGTGACACGACGACCGACGGGCAACCCATGATGAGAAATGATGATGTTACACTTTTAGCTTGCGTCGTCACCTAAAGGGAGGGACGGACGATGAATTGGCCGATCGCAAGCGATTATCAGGACGCGGTACAGAATCCGCGATTATGCTTCACTGATCCGGATTTGAAGAGCGGAAAAGTGAAGGAAGATCGCTTTGGGATGCCCATTCCCAGTTCTGGGCAATTCGCCGTTGTGTATAAACTCATCACGCCCGAAAAGTGCTGGGCGGTGAAGTGCTTCACCACTAAAATCGAAGATCACCAAAAACGTTACGCCGCGATCAGCGCGCATCTTCAAAAGTCCCGTCTCAGATACGCAGTTAGTTTTGAGTACCTTGCGCAAGGCATACGCATTAAAGGACAATTGTATCCAATTCTTAAAATGGAATGGATCGACGGCGAGTCACTCAATTCGTTCGTCGCCAAGAATCTGAGCCAACCCGCGCGACTCTTGCAACTCACGCGCGAATGGGTCGAAATGATGAACGGCCTGAAAACCGCGCAGATTGCGCATGGCGACCTGCAACACGGCAACATATTAGTGACGTCAACCGGACTTCGTTTGATTGACTATGACGGAATGTACGTTCCTGCGCTGTTCGGCTTGCAGAGTCACGAAGAAGGCCACCGCAATTACCAGCATCCCAAAAGAACAGGCCACGATTTCGGCATGCACGTGGACAACTTTTCTGCGTGGGTTGTCTTTTGTTCAATCTCCGCTGTCGCGCTCGAACCGCGTTTGTGGCAGTTAGCGGACGGGGGCGACGAATGCCTGTTGTTCCGCCGCGATGACTTTTTGTACCCTGAGCGGTCGCGGGTGTTTCAGGTATTGAACAGAAGCCGACCCGAAGTACGCGCGATTGCCGATCACTTCCGCTGGCTTCTGAGCTCGCCGATTCGTCAAGTCCCTGCCTTAGACGGCAGAATTGCTCTTCAAGAATCGATCGTCTCCCAACCAGCGCGTGCCGGATCAAAACCGGATTGGCTTTCGGACCATGTTCACACTGAACCGACTCGAACACCGGAACCGGCATTCACGGCAGGGAAAGGCAGCGCAGTTGATAGTTGGGCAGGTGCAGATTGGATCATTCAGCATCTTGTGGACCAGCAAGGGCCCGTCATTACATTCCGAAAACACTCTTTTGCGATCGAACGATGCTTTCTCTCACTGCTCTTGGTCATCCTGGCGACCGTAAGCATTGCTGCTATTCAAGGTGCAATCACAGCGGTTGCAGGTGCGGTCGGCATCAGTGCGGCATCTGGGGCCGTCTTGATGCTTTTCATCGTTCGCTATGGATATGCCACGCACGCCAAAGAACGACGAAAGCCGACTGAAAACCTGCGATTAGCTAGGTCCGCGATGAAGATGCTCAATGCTCAGATGAAGCACATCGCCATCAAGCGTCGAGAGGCCCTAGCTCCCTTGGAGAAGCTAGAATCGGAATTTCGAAAGCTACAGCAATCAATGAATCAGAAAATTGTCGGGGTTCAACAACGCGTTCAGTCCTTCCGCGTTGCGTTTGATCAGGAGAGGCAAAAACTCGCGTCCCACGAGAATAAAGCGCTCCGAGTTGCCGACCAGGATGCGCGCAATCAATCGGCATCGCTCCAAGTGGAGTTAAACAAGCTGAGCCAAGTCGAGCGCAGTGAACTTGATCAAGCGATGACGAATCACCGAACCGCTTACATACAAAACAGACTTCACACCGCGCTGGTGCAAGACGCTAGTCTTCACCGCGTCGGAGTGAAGCTTAAGACGCGCCTTGAGGCGTATGGAATCAGGACCGCTGCTGACGTGGATTACTATCGAGTGATGCGGGTTGAAGGTTTCGGCCGGGCTTTGGCGGGCGTCGTGTGTGATTGGCGCAATGATCTTCAGGCGAGGGCAACTCAAACTGTACCTTTACTCCCAGACAGCACGACCAATGCAATTCGTAGCAAATTTGGCGTTCGAAAGCGCGACTTGGAGAGCCAGATTTCATCAACTATTCAGCGCGAGCAACGTATGCGGAATGCGGTACTAGAAAAGTATCAGCAGGCTCGAGCTGCATACGATAAGCAAGAACACCAGCACCTCACATCGTTTGATGATGAATCGCGTTTGATCCGCGCAAAGTATCAGCACGAACTTGAACAAATTGATGCCGTGTATCGAAAGAAAAAAGCAAGCATGAGTAGTCTCGTTATCGAACATGATTCCAAGTTCGCAGAATTGAGCCGTCAAAGGACGCAACGGCAATTTGAAGAGTGCAAGTTGGAACGGGAGATAGACAGTTACAGGCGACTTTCGTGGGCTCGCTATCTTGCCCTTACCATCGGGCTAGGACGCGCCGCCTGAGGATCCGTGATCAGAATGAAATTTGGGTTCCGTAAACCATCGCTGCGCAAGAGCATCGCAGCACGTACCTCGGTCAAGCGATACATCCGGCATTCGTTGGGCGCGAAGGCTCCGCGCGGCTGGGGTTGGCTGACCAATCCAAAAAAGGCTGCTTACAATCGGATATACAATCGAATGACATTTGGCTGGCAGCGTTTGTTCACTGCGCGACGACGGAGCGGCACGCAAGGTTGTCTTATCGGAATCGCAGTCATGATTGGCGCATCATCGTTGGTGTTCGCATTGCTCCTTCGCATAGTCGAGTGAGCAGCGGAGCAGTTGGCCGAGCTGAGCGGCGATACGACAACCGGACGTTGTCCAGACCCCATTCTTGTCCCAATCCGCAAGTATAGTTTCGCGGCCTAAAATCACTCGATCTGAGCCGGGAACTTCCCGGCTTCCTGTGTTGTGGTTACCGTCGCCTCGTCCACGCGGAGGATAC
>Ga0163153_10005721_pt1 | contig 14471 bp, 6 predicted proteins | sample OliLakLV19MP6IB1_FD_148629 | JGI IMG/M metagenome (GOLD analysis project Ga0163153, IMG submission 148629) | Freshwater microbial mat bacterial communities from Lake Vanda, McMurdo Dry Valleys, Antarctica - Oligotrophic Lake LV.19.MP6.IB-1 | ecosystem: Environmental > Aquatic > Freshwater > Lake... | reverse complement strand
GCTCCAGCGCGTCCAGCCGCATTCGGATCGGCAGCGTGAGGTTCGCCAGGTCATGCCCCAAGCCCGCCGCGAGCGTTCCCAGGGAGGCCAGCCGCTCGGCCGCGACCAGCCGCGCGGTCGACTCGGTAAGCTCGGTGGTCCTGGTCACCAGCAGTTGATTCAGCCTCTCGCGCTGGACATCGAGCACGCCAAGCGCATCGCGGAGCTCATACTGGCGCGCTCGCGCCCGCAACGCCACCGCGACCGCGTTGAGCAGCGTCGTCCGCCGCAGCGGGCGTTCGAGAATCGTGATGTTGCCCAGGGGATCGACGGCCCGCGCGATCCGCCATGCGCCGTCCTCGCCGGCGATCCCGCTGGCGAGCAGGATGACGGGAAGGTCGGACCACTCGGCCTGTCCCGCGAGCGCCTGCGACAGCCGGAGATGATCGGAACCGTCGGAGGTCAGCAGCGCCTCCTGCGCGATGACCGCCGCCCCGGCGCCGGCGGACGGCTGGCGCGAGAACTCCGCCGTCAGCGTCGCCATGTCCGGGCACACGTGCGGAGTGAAGCCGCCCTCCCGCAGCACGTGGGCCACCGCGACGGCGTCAACGCCCGTCGGCGCGAGCACCAGGATGCGGTGCGAGATGTCGGAACCACCGCCGTCGGGCGCGGACATATCGGTTCACGCCTTTCCGGGGTCGGTGCCGTGGTATTCCGGCATGCCCGTGAGCACGCCCCGGAAGTCGTGCAGCGGCTTCCCGATGTTGACGCCCTCGGGCGTTCCGATCGACAGGGCACGGATGGACGCCTCGTGCTTGCCGCCGCGCCGCTTCGTGACCGAGATCGCCTTGTGGATCTCGCCCGCGTGCTCGAAGTAGCGGAAGAGGATGACCGTGTCGGCCAGGTAGCTCGCATCGAACGGTTGATGCATGCCGGCGCCCAACACCCCGTGCTGGCTGACCACCATCAGCAGGGCGACCCCCGTTGCGGCGGAATACGCCAGCAGCTCGTGCAGGTGCAGCGTGAGGTTCTTGTCGTCGTGCATGGCGTTCAGATAGCCGTTGAGGCTGTCGATCACCACCACCTTCACATTATCCCGCTCGACCGCCGTCCTGAAATCGAACGCGAACTGCCCCGGTGAGATATCCGCGGTGTCGATCGGCCGCAGCGTGACCGCCCCGCTCGCTTCGTGCTCGGCGAGGTCGATGCCGATACTCAGTGCCCGCGCCCGCAGCATGGCGGGGCTCTCCTCGAACATATAGATGAGAGACTTCTCGCCGCGCTCGGCGGCCGAAATCGCGAACTTGAGCGCCACGGTCGACTTCCCCGAGCCCGCGGGGCCGAGCAGAAGCGTTCCCGATCCCCGGTCGATGCCCCCGCCCAGCAGCGAATCGAGTTCCGGCACGCCGCTCGACAGCACCCCCCCGGGCCTCTGCTCGTGGTCGAGCGCGACCAGTCGCGGATACACCACGACGCCGCCGCGTTCGATCGTGAAGTCGTGCCCCCCGCTGCGGAATTGTGCTCCGCGGAGTTTGAGGATCTCGATGCGGTGCTTCGCCGTGCCGTACCCGACCGGTTGGCGGTGCAGGGAGATGACCCCGTGCGCAAGGCTCTGCAGCTGGAGATCGTCGTGCGTGGCGGTGTGATCATCCACGAGGATGGCTGCGCACGAGAGCGCCGCGGCCCGCCGCTTGATCTCCATGAGCTGACGGCGGTAGTGCAGCGGATCCCCCGCCAACAGCCGCAGATCCGAGAGCGAATCAAACACCATCCGCCTGGGCTTCGTCCGCTCGATCACGTCCCAGAGCTTCTTGGTCACCGCCGACAGCTCCGTCTCCGACGGGTGAAAGACCGTGCCGGCCTGTTCGACCGCCAGCGCGTGCTGCATGGCCTCGAACTCAAAGATCTCCAATTGGTCGAGCGACCAGCCGTGCGAACGCGCCACGCCTTCGATCTCGGCCCGGCTCTCCGAGAACGTGATGTAGAGTCCCTTCTCGTTGCGCCTCACGCCTTCGAGCAGGAACTGCAGCGACAGCGTCGTCTTCCCCACACCCGGGTCGCCCTGGAGAAGGTACAGCCGGTTCCCGGGGAGCCCGCCGTGCAGCAGGTCGTCGAACCCCGCGATGCCAGTCGGGACGAGGGATTCCAAGTCTGTGCGCTCCAGATGCCCGGCATATCCGTCTGACACACGAGAGGACGACCGGACGCGACTGAGGGAGAGTTGGCGCTAAAGCATACCCGGTGCAGCGCATGACCAAGCGCCGACATTCAGCGCACGACTCCTAAAAATCCCTTCATGAATAGCCGTAACCGTGGCCGTCCCCCGCACCCCAACGTTCAGGCCCCGGGGATGATCCCGCGCTCGACCCCGTCAACTCGTCGAGCGCCGAGGAACCGCTTGCCGTCCATCTCCAGCACGGGCCTGGTCATCCGTGCCCCCGCGCGCCTTCGTCGACCATACGCTCTTTCCGCTTGATCGCTCCGCCCGTCACTCCGACTCCGCCGCCCCCCCGGCACGACCCCTACGCCGCCCTCCGCGAGCCCAATTACCGCTACTTCGCGGGCGGCTGGGTCCTCGCCAGCATGGGCCTGCAGATGCAGGGCACCGCCCTCGCCTGGGAGGTCTACGAGCGGACCCGCAACCCGCTCGCGCTGGGCTTCGTCTCGCTCGCGCGGGCCCTGCCGGTGCTCGCCCTCGCGCTCCCCGCCGGCCAGATCGTCGATCTGCTCGACCGTCGCCGCATCCTCATCGCCACGCAGGTCGCCTTCGCCCTCGCCAGCGTTCTGCTGTGCCTGGGCTCCGCCCTGGGCGTCGGCGTGATCTGGATCTACCTCCTCGTGTCGCTCACCGGCTGCGCCCGCGTCTTCAACGGCCCCAGCCGCTCGAGCCTGCTCCCGCAGATCGTCCGCCCCGAGCACTTCCACAACGCCGTCACCTGGAACAGCGGCGTCTTCCAGATCTCCGCGACCGTCGGCCCCCTCGCCGCGGGCGCCCTCATCTGGTTCACCGCGTGGCTCGGCATGGGCCCCGACGAGCACGGCATCGCCCGCGGCGTCGGGTGGCCCGTCTACGCCATCGCCGGCTTCAGCTGCCTCTGGTTCGCCCTGGGCTGCTCCATGGTCCGCCCGTACCCCGACCTCATTTCCAAGCAGCGCAGGCACCACAACCCCTCGGTCCGCGACGCCATCCGCCCCTCCGTGCTCATCCCCGGAATGCTCGAGGGCGCCCGCCACGTGTGGCGCGAGAAGACCGTGCTCGGGGCCCTGGCCCTGGACCTCTTCGCCGTGCTTCTCGGCGGCGCGACGGCCCTGCTGCCCGTGTACGCCAAGGACATCCTGCATGTCGGCCCGATCGGCCTGGGCGCCCTCAAGGCGGCCCCGTACATCGGCGCCCTGGTCATCGCGATCGTGCTCGCCCATCGCAGGCCCTTCGAGCACGCCGGACGCACGCTGCTGCTCTGCGTCGCCGGCTTCGGCGTCTGCACGATCGTCTTCGGCTTCTCCACGAGCTTCTGGCTCTCGATGGCGATGCTCGTCTCCCTGGGCGCCCTCGACGGCGTGAGCGTCGTCATCCGCCACGTCCTCGTGAGCGTCCGCATGCCGGACCACCTCCGCGGGCGCGTCTCCGCCGTGAACAGCGTCTTCATCGAGTCCTCCAACGAGCTGGGCGGCTTCGAGTCCGGCCTCGTCGCCCACCTGTTCAACCCCGTCATCAGCGTCGTCAGCGGCGGCATCGGGACCATTCTCGTGGTGCTCGGAATGGCCGCGTGGCTGCCGGAGCTGCGGCGGCTCCGCCGGCTGGAGACGCCGAAGGTGGAGGTTGCGGAGGCGGTCCAGGAGGAGGAAGAAAACCGCACTTCGACGTAGCGGCGCGCACGTGCCCACCGTCCGCCGCTCATCGCCCGGTCATGCGCTCGACCTTCTCCGGTGCCCCGGCTACCGCCCGAGCGACGCCCGGTACTGCTCGTCATTCACCTGCTCCATCCACTCCACCGCCTTGCCATCGAGCCTTTCCTGGATCGCGATGTGCGTCACGGCGGTGGTGTCCGTCGCCCCGTGCCAGTGCTTCTCGCCGGGCGCGAACCACACCACGTCGCCCGGCCGGATCTCCTCGCGCTGGCCGCCCCAGAGCTGGGCCCAGCCGCGTCCGGACGTGACGATGAGCGTCTGACCCAGCGGGTGCGTGTGCCAGGCCGTGCGGGCGCCCGGCTCGAACGTGACGCTGGCGCCGACGGCCCGTGCGGGTTCGGCCGCCTGGAACAGCGGGTCTACGCGGACGGCCCCGGTGAAATACTCCGCCGGCCCCTTGCCCGAGGGCTGCGAGCCGGTGCGTTTGATCTCCATTGTTGAGCTCCGTTGCGCCATGACGTCAAGGGCGCCCGATGGTACGGAGCACGCGGCGGGCACTGGCGGATTGTCCGCGGCTCGACCGGCGGTTCACTGAAGGCTGGCCCCGGTTGAACGCCCGTACGGCCTCACCCGTCGTCTACAGCGGGAGGCAGCGCCGCAGGGGCCGCCGTTCCCGTCTCCGTGGCCGGCGTCGAACCCAGGGGGACCGTCAGCACAAACGCGGCGCCCTTGCGCGGCCCTCCGCTCGTCGCCGTCAGCGTGCCCCCCATCTCTGTCGCCGCGTTGGCGGAGCCGTGCAGCCCGAAGCCGTGACCATCCTTGCGCGTGGTAAACCCGTGCGCGAAGATCCTGTCGAGGTTCTCCGCCGGAATCCCCACGCCGCTGTCGGTCACCGTGAAGGCCACCCCCGGGCGCTCTCCGATGCTCTGAGATGCCGTGGTGATCGTGATCACCCGGTCCGCGGCGTCCAACTGCGCGACGGCCTGTCGCGCGTTGCGGATCAGGTTGACGAACACCTGAATGATCCGATGCTTGTCCAGCCAGACTTTGGGCAGCGCGGCCAGGTCGAGTTTCACGGTCACGCCGTGCCGGGAAAGGCTCTCTTGCTGCATCCGCAGGGCCGCTTCTACGAGGTCCGCGGGAGCGACATGCTCGACCACCGATTGGTGCTTGGCGCAGCCCTGCTGCATCTGTACGACGGTCTGCACGTGCTCGATGCCGCGTTTGAGCGAGTCGAGCTCGCTGAGCACGCCCCGCTGCTCCTCGCCCAGACACCGCGCCACTTCAATGAGAAACTGCGGGAGGTGCCGCCCCCGTTCGTCGCGCGTGATGAAATCGCCCAGGTCGGCCCCGTGCTGGGCAATGAGTTCGGCGGCGCGTTCCAGGTTGGACAGCTCCGACGTGCGCACCCTGTCGGTGACGACGCTCACGGACACGGTGATGCTGTTGAGGACGTTGCCGACGTTGTGCAGGACGTCCGTGGCGACCTCCGCCATGCCCGCCTGTCGTGAGGCGACCATCAGCTTCTCGTGCAGGGCCGCTCGGTCCGCCTCGGCACGCTTGCGCTCCGAGATGTCCTTTGCGACACCCAGGAACCCCGCCCGCTCCCCCGACTCGTTGCGCACTTCGCAGACCGAGCAGGTGACCCACAGCGACGAGCCGTCCGGCCGCAAGAGCCGCATCTCGCACTCGAAGCCCCCCCCGGCCCGCGCGGCCTCCCGCCAGCGGGCCCCGACCTCCGCCACGTCGTCGGGGTGGACCCTCTCCATCCATGAGACGCGCTGCGGGTCGCCCGCGACGGCGCCGGTATACGCCAGCCACGTCTCGTTCACGAAGTCGCACGTGCCATTCGTGTCGGTCTGGAAAATCCCCGCCGCGACCGAGCGCATCAGCATGTTCCACAGGCGCTCACGGTCCGAGAGTGTCTGCTCGACGCGCTTGCGCTCGGTGATGTCCGCGCCGAACAAGGCATACCCCGTCACCGGGCCCCGGTTCATCGGTATCAGCCGGCTCTCCAGCCAGAACGTGAAGCCGCTCTTGCTGCGGCAGCACATCTCGCCGGTCCAAATCTTCCCGCTCGCGAGCCGCTGCTGCACGCAATCGGCCTCGAACTCGCTCAGCGGCTCGCAGAGCAGGATCGTCCAGGGCTGCCCGGCGAGGTTCGCGCACTCATACCCGGACATGCCGCAGAGTCGCGCGTTGGCATGCACAAACGCCAGCCGCTCGTCCAGCACACCGATGAGGGCCCCCTCGTCCAGGGCCGCGAGCAGCGCGCTCTGCGAGTCAACGGAGCCCGAACTCGGCCCTTCGCCGTTCACGATCACGCCGCCGCTCGGAGACCGCAGGTCTCGAGCGCAGCGCCCATTCTCTCAAGGTCCGTGTCGGTAACGGGAACGAGCTCGCTGCAACCCAGGCGGTCGAGCACCGCCCGCCCGGCCGGGTCGCCGTGCATCGATGTCAAGACCCTTCGCACCTCCTCGGTACGAGGCTTGAGCACGGGCGCGGCCATGAACACATGCACGAGCTTGCGTGTCTTGGTGGTATGGAACGGCCGCACGCGGTCCCGCAGCGTCATCATCGTTTCCCACACGCTGTTGAGGACCACCCCGTACGTCGCCTCCCCCTGCGCCACCGCCATCACCACGTCCGGGTAGCTGCTCTTGGCGGCGCAAAGCGCCGGCGACGGAATCGATCGGGCGCACAGGTCGATGAGGAACGCCGCGTGCGAGGGGCTCCCGTGGATGCACGCCACGCGCGCATGCCCGATCGCCGCCAGCGACGGCGACTTGATCTGCTTGCCGGCGATCACCACCGCCTCGTCAAAGGTGTCCTTGTACGCGGCAATCGGTGTGAACCCGAACCGCCGCCACAGCACCACCGCGTGCAGCGGGTGCGCATAGGCGAGCGTGTAGCTTGAGAAGCCCTGGGCGAACTTCTCGAAGCAGGGCTCGGGAGCAAACGAGCTGTCGATGACGCCGCGGGCGCGCAGCTCGGTGGCGAAGGCGGTCCACTTTTCCGGATCCTGGGTGACGTCATGCGGACAAACGCCGAGTACGTGCGACATGGATAGAGCTCCCTTGGTATCCGTTGTTCGGCTCGGAGCGTCCGAGGAGTTAGCGCCACCCACCACGCCGGTGCGAATGCATCTGATACGCCGCCAGGCACGGCAGCGGAGCACCTCGAACGGGTGCGCCGCTGCCCCGGCGTTACGCCGCCCGCAGGACAGAGTACTGGGCGCAAGCGCGCATCAGACTGGCACGATCGATCGGCTTGGTCAGGTAGTCATCGCACCCCGCGGCGATGCAACGCTCGCGGTCGCCCTGCATGGCATGGGCGGTGAGCGCCACGATCGGGCGTGGATATCGAGCCCGGCGCAGCGCCGATGCCGCGGCGTACCCGTCCATTTCGGGCATCTGCATATCCATCAAGATCAGGTCAAAGGGCGGCCCTCCGCCGGGCCCCTCGGCGGCGAGCGCAAGATCCACGGCGAGACGCCCGTTGTCGGCGACAACCACTTGGGCGCCGGCCTTGCGCAGATGGAAGCAGATAAGGCGCTGATTGTCAGGACCGTCCTCGGCCAGGAGGATCCGGCTCCTCAGGATCACATGTTCGGCGACCGGGGCGTTTGGAGCCTCGCAGACGACCGCGATCTCGCCCTCGTCATGGACCAGCTCGGCCTGGTCGCAAGCCTCGACGGCCAACCGGAACGTAAAGGTGCTCCCTCGATCGGGAGCGCTGACAGCCGAAAGACTCCCGCCGAGCATCTCGACCAGTCGCTTGGAGATGCTCAGCCCCAACCCCGTGCCGCCAAAGCGCCGGCTCATGGAGCTGTCGGCCTGTGTGAAGGGTTGAAAGAGCCGGGAGACGTGCTCGTGAGTCATCCCGATGCCGGTATCACGCACCTCGAACGCGAGCTCGCCGGGCCCGCCGTCCCCGTCGCCGGGGCGGAAGGACATCGCGATCGTCACGCTCCCCCGCTCGGTGAACTTGAGCGAGTTGCCCACAAGGTTGAGAAGTACCTGGCGGATCCGAACCGGGTCGGAGCAGATGTGACGCGGGAGGGGGAAGGCGTGCTCGATGCGCAGGACAAGCCCGGTCGACGCGGCGCGGACCTGCATCAGCGAGACCACATCGTGAAGAATCCGGGCGGGCGAGCACGCGACACGCTCGAGGGTCATTTTCCCGGCCTCAATCTTGGAGAGATCCAGGATGTCGTTCACGATGCTCAGGAGGTGGTCGCTGTTGCGGCGGATCGTTTGCACGCAGTTCGCGCGCTCGGCCTCGGGCTGGCGCGGGTCGGTCAGAAGTTCGGCGAAACCAACGATGGCGGTCATGGGCGTGCGGATCTCGTGACTCATGTTGGCGAGGAACTCGCTCTTGGCCCGTGTGGCGGCTTCCATCGTGTCGATCCGCTGCTGCGCCAACAGCGCCGCCCACGCCGAGCGGAGCCTGGCCGCCCGGATCCACAGGCACACGAACAGCAGAACGGCCGCCGCGGACGCGGACGAGAGCATCTCGAGACGGAACGTGAGCGACTTATCCTCGCCTGCCACGGTCGAACGCAGGGTCGTCTCCGCCTGCTCCATCCCGCGCACATAGGCCGCCTTCTGATCCTCGTACGCGCCGCTGAAGAGCCGTTGTCTGGCCCCTTCACGATCGCCCGAACGGGCGAGCTCGAAAGACGCTCTCTCCATCGCGACCAGTTTCTGGTTCGCACTGTCGGTCTCGCGCCCGACCCTGGTGTCAAACGCGACCGGAGAGAGCGAGATCAGATCCTTGATGGCCGCGTCCAGCAACGGCTCACGGGCGAGGTACCGGGCTTCCCACTTGGGGTCGCTGGTCGTCGCGGCCATCCGCGCGGACATCGTCAGAACCTCGTCCAAGTGTCGGATACGCCCGGTGAGGTCCTGGAGGCGCAGTTCACGCGCATGCTGAACGGCGAGGTGCTGCCGCAAGGTTGCCAACGAACACGCCGCGGCGACGATCAGGGTGAGTGTGGTGACGACCAACCACGACATCGTCGAAGAGCCCGCGCGGCTTTGTTTGTGAAGGAACGCTCGCATGCAACTAGACCCCCGGCCGAACGGCGTGTCAGCCGTTGAGAGGCGCCGTGCGCTGAAGTCGGTCGCTTTCGAGGCCGCCTCCTTCTGAAATGTCGCGGGATCGTTGTTTCGATGGCGAGCGTCCTCCCGACCATGCCCTTTGGGCGCTGGAGCAAGGAATCCGGGAGAACACCCGAACGAGTTGCCACGTTCCCGGACTTCACCGCCGGCGGCAACCGACGCCGCGTTCAACGACGAACCCCCCCCCGAACGCGGGCACGCAACGTGAACGCCGTACGCACAAGACGCGCGAGCAGCGCGGAGCAAGGAGCCCTGGATGACAGCAATGCGCCGGCGACGGGCGCACCCGCCTTCTCGCCCTCCACCGGCGAGCCGGCGACCATCTACGCACAATGGAGCGGCGGCCCGGTTGTCGGAGTCTTCTCCCAACAACGAGAAAGCCCTTCGACGCGCTCGCCCGAGGGCTTGATCTTGCGAGAAAGTCAGGGTGACAGGATTTGAACCTGCGGCCTCGTGGACCCAAACCACGCGCTCTACCAAACTGAGCTACACCCTGCGGTCGCGTCCATCGTAGCGACGATGCTCCCGCGAAAGAAAGCGAGCACGCCCCGAGAAAGGCGTGCTCGCGATAGTGTCATTCCCGGTTGGAGTCCGCCCGCATCCGCTCGGACCAGGCCTACAGAGGCAACTCCTTGAACAGCAGCACCCGCGGCTTCTGCCCGCGCTGCGTCACGTTCGAGCGGTCGATGATCATCAGGAACCGCCGCTCCACCGACGGCACCATCGGCTCCTGCACCTCGAGCCCCTCGACGTCGTTCACCGTGTAGCCGCGGAGGATGAACCACGCCGCGAACACGTCGCTCCGCACGCTGATGCTGTTCATCAGCGCACCCGAAATCGCGAACTGCTCCTGGTAGTCGTCGATGATCTGGTTCGGACGCGAGCCCGAGCCCGAGTCGTACCGCGTCGAGTCGGCGATGAACACCGGGTCCGCGACCGTGCCGCCGACGTTGACCCCGTCGTGCGCAAGCCGGTCGATGCTGTAGGGGGTCACGCCCACGCCGGGCGTCCCCGGGATGCTGCTGTCCCGCACGATCATCGTCTCGCCGATCGAGCGGAACCCGTTCTGCGAACGGTCGAACCGCGCGTCGACCGCGGCCGCCCCCGTGCCCCGGGTGAACGGCTGACGCAAGGCCGGAACCCCCGTCTTCAACCGACGCCCGAACCCGTTCTGCCCCGGCGGCGCCGGGTTGTTGTCCGGGCGGAAGTTGACCTGTATCGCCGACACGCCGCCCGCGGCGATATCCCGCGGCCAAACGCCGATGTTCTCCCGGTACGCCAGCATCGTCGTCGCGATGTCCGAGGTCGAGTCCTGCACGCCGGGCCAGAACCACTCGGCCGTGCCGGGCACATCCAGGCTCGCGTTCGGCGGCGTGAGCCCCGGCAGCGCCCGCAGCACATCCAGCGGCGCGGTGTTGACGTTGATCAGCCCCGGCACGTTCCGGGTGATCGACCCCGCATCACGCACGCGCAGCCGGTCGACCACGGTCGTGGCGAGCGGAATCCCCGGCGGGGCCAGGGCCTCGGGCGTCTGAGCCGGGGCCGGAGGCGGCTGGATCCCGTAGATCAGGTCATTGTTGCTGTCGATGAACGGCACGAACGCGTCGATCCGCAGGCACCCGCGGTCGAACGCCTGCTGACCCGCCCGCCACTGCGTGGGCGCCGGTGTCGGCGGTGTCGTCGGGGGGGGCAGCGGCGGCGCCGTCGTCGGCGTCTCGTCGAAGAACAGGTCCCTGCGCCCGATCGCGGGCGCCTCGTAGTCCAGCGCCAGCGCCAGCATCTCCGAGAGCGTCGCCCACTCCAGCGGCAGGTCAGCAACGGCCAGCGACGCCCGGCGTTCCGACTGCCATTGCTCCAGGCCCGACACGCCCGGCATCTGCCACGACCCCAGCGCCCACGGCAGCAGCAGGTCGGTCGGACGCAGCGTCTTGACCTCCGGCGTTACCGACGGGAGCCGGAACCGGTTGTTCGGCAGGAACGCCTCCATGTACCGGTTCTGGAAGTTGGCGCCGGCGAGGTTCACGTCGATCCGGTTCCCCGTGCGCGAGCGCGGGTTCTCCTTGATCGAGGGCAGCAGGATGTCGCCGCCGATCTGCTGCGTGAGCAGGTCCGACAGCGTCGTCTTGCCCGGGGTCGGCGCGCCGAGCGAGCCGACGAAGTCCGAGCGGTTCATGGAAGTCAGAATGGCGCTGAAGCCGTCCCGGAGCGACGAGTCGTCGCCCGGCCCGACGTTCAGCGGCCGATCGCCACCGACACCGAAGCCGCGCCGCTCGACGCAGAACGCCGGGATGGCGCCCAGGGGAATACCGACGCCCGAGGCGCCGGGATCATCGGGGCGCCGGAAGCTGCCGTAGGTCACCAGCGAGAAGCCGGTGTTGTCGGTGCCGCTCTCGTCCGATCCATCGGTGCTCTCGATGTCATCCGCAAGGCCCAGGCCGCCATCATGATCACCGAGGTCGAAGGTCCGATCGAGGCTCGGCGTGCCGGTGAGCTCCGGATCGCGCATCCGATCAACCAGGATCCGGTGAGGCGGCGTAGTCGTGCCCTCCTGACGCCAGAGCAGCACAACACGATTGGCCTCGGAGTTCGAGTCCAGCAGATCGAGCACGGTGGTCTCCCCGATGACCGTCGTGCTTGTCGTGGAGGTCACGTCGTAGCGGCGCAGCTCGTTATCGGTGACTTCCTGAGTCGTCAGCCCCAGCTGGGCCATGAGCCAGTCGTCCAGCAGGACGGTGCCGGCCGTGCCGGTCCAGGCGGTGGTGATCCGTCCGTTCGCCTCCGTTCGGCCCGGGGTGACGCAGTAGAACACCTTGGTGCCCTTGCCGCTGATCGTGACGTCGCTGCCGAGTTCAAAGCGGGATCCACCGAACTGCAGCGAGTACTCCCCGCCCGTGGTGAGCGTTACCGACGACTCGAACGGGTTGTGAATCTGGAACGCGATCACCTGGAACAGGAAGTCGGAGTTGCCCTGAGTGACATCCCCCAGGATGGTCACGTTGGAAACCAGATCTTCCGAGCCCGGCCCCGACGGAGGGACGTCGACGTAATGGCTGTCGTCGTCGCCGGTGGCAAGCTCCGGCGTATCCGTGAAGCACGCATACAACGCCACCTGCGTCAGGAACGGCTGCGCCTCCACCCCGAAGATGTTCACCGCCGGCGCCGTCAGGAGCCGGCTCATCGCCGGGTCGTTGATCGGCGGCTGGTTGTCCTGCGTCGACGCAAGCCGCTCGGGGTCCGCCAGGTCCCCAAGGTTCAGAATCCGCCCCTCCTCGTTCGGCCAGAACGGAGGGGTTGTCGCGCCCGACGGCGTCGCCGTCAGGTCGGTGGGGAACGTCGGCGCCATGAACCGCTGCGACGACCACTGGCTCCCGCCCGTCGCGTACGACCGGTCGATCAAGAGCGTGTAGCTCGTGGGATCATCGTCCGCGTCGTACGCGTCCCGCAGGTTCACCGCCATGAACGCCGACATCCACAACGGCAGCTCCGGCCCGCGCCAGCCGTACGACAGCGCCCGCGCCCGGTCCGACTTGGGGGCGAGGATGTCCCCGCCCTCGATCACCCACGGCAGCTGCTCGGTCTGCGTGCCCGACGCCGCGAAGCTCGCCGCCGACCACGGCAGCAGCGCCTGCGCATACGCGAGGAAGATCTGCGGAACGTCGTTCGCCTCCAGCAGCGTGTACACATCCTGCGCCACCTCGAGGTTCGTGATCGGCGCTCCGGGCCCGCTCACCGGCGACGAGATGATCGGACGCGACCCGCTCACCGTCGTCAACAGCCGCCGCACGTCCGTCGCCGCCTTCAGCAGCGCATCGTCGTCCGCCTTGCCGTCGTTGACGACGTGCGTCTGCGGCGTAGCGGGGTAGAAGTTCCCCACCCCGTCGCGCTCGACGCTCAGCGGGCGGTTCGAGCGCAGCGGGCCCAGCCGCGTTTCGGCCGCGCTGGGGTTGCCGCTGCCGTTGTCCCATCGCCCGTCAATCACCGTCTCCAGCGCCGACGTCGTGCTCGGGTCGTTCGTGCCCCCGTACGTCAAAAGCTCGGCCTGGTCCGCCACGCCGAACTGGAACGCCGCCTCGTTCTGGCCCGCCCCGTCCGGGCGGGTGCCCCCGGGACCGGCCGCCATGCGCCCGAACGCCGCGTACTTCGCCGCGCGCCCGAAGACCTCGCCGCCCCCGCTCACGTCCATCGGGCCCTGGCGAAGCTGGCCCTCGCGCAGCGCCCGCCGCAGCGCCGAATACCCCGCAAAGCCCACATCGCGGGCCGCGACGTCGTCGTAGGGCGTCCCGTACCCGTCCGAGTAGTCGCTGGGCAGTGCCGGATCCACCTGCGGCGGCTCGTAGAGCGAGTAGACCTCATCGGGCCCGAGCATGTCGTGCGCCTTGGACAGCGTGAGCAGCGAGCGCAGATCCACATCGGCGGGTGTGAGGCCGAGCGGATAAAGGTCGTCGCCCGTACCCGTGCCCGGCAGGATCGCGTGCAGGTCGCCGGCGGTGTTCACGTTCACCCCGCCCGAGAGGTCGATGATCCTCGCCGCGACGAAGATCCGCAGCGACCCGTCGGCCCTGAGCACCGCGCGCGGCGCGTCCGGGTCGGTCGTGTCGACCAGGTCGGTCCAGACCGAGTCGGCCATGCCGTCGCCGTCGGCGTCGGCCCACTGGTTCGGGAACCACTCCGGCGTCCCGATCGTCACGAACGGCGCGACCAGCGTCCCCACGCCCGGCGCGCCGGCGCGACGGTCCACGTCCTTGATCGGCCGGAACGCGTTCACCTGGCGCGTCGTCCAATGCCAGGGGATGTTGTCGTCCTTGGCGTTTACGTTGCTGTCGAGGCGGATGATCCCCCCCGGGGCCGCGGGCGTGCCTACACGCTGCACGGGGCCGCTCGTCGGGCCCACCGTGCCGCGCTCAAAGAGCGTGATGCCCCAGCTCGTCCGCGGGATATTGCCGCCGCCCGGGACGGTGCCGATCCCGGGCTCGACCGCGAAGTTGCCCCGGATGTTCCCGAGGTTCACGCGCCGCCCATCGGGCGCGATGTTGCTCACCTGGCCCCAGTCGAGGTTGTCGAGGTAGCGCCGGGTGATGTCGCGCGGCACGTCGGTGCGGACATACCGCAGCCACGTCGGCTCCGGATCGGCCAGCCACGGGTCGGTACCCTGGCCCACGGGGTCGAAGCGCCGCAGCGGGTCGGTGGTCTGCGAGAGCTTGGTCGTGTCGAACGTCGCCGCGTCCCACGCCTCGCGCAGGTGCATCTCCACCCCCGAGGGGTCGGTCACCGTCTGCACCGCGACGACGTCGTCGGCGATGATCCCGTTGATGTAATCCGCCACCGCCCTGCTCTGGTCGTCGAGCCGCTGCTCGCGCACCAGGGCCGCGGCCCCGCGCCGATCCGCCTGGCCGATGGTCACGTACACCACCGCGACGATCGACATCAGCGCCAGCACGCCCACGACCATCAGCAGCACCGTGCCCCGGCGCTGCACCCGGCCGGTGTTCGCCAGCCGCCGCCCCGCCCCCTGTTGCGACC
>Ga0163153_10005719_pt1 | contig 14471 bp, 10 predicted proteins | sample OliLakLV19MP6IB1_FD_148629 | JGI IMG/M metagenome (GOLD analysis project Ga0163153, IMG submission 148629) | Freshwater microbial mat bacterial communities from Lake Vanda, McMurdo Dry Valleys, Antarctica - Oligotrophic Lake LV.19.MP6.IB-1 | ecosystem: Environmental > Aquatic > Freshwater >... | reverse complement strand
CATAGCGCCCCCCCCCGCACCCGACTCGTTCGCCGCGCTCTTCGAAGAAAGCCTCTCGCGCAAGGAAATGCGCATTGGCGAGGTCATCACCGCCGAAGTCGTTGCGGTAGACCACAATTTCGTCACGGTCAACGCGGGGCTGAAGTCCGAAAGCCATATCCCGCTGGAAGAGTTTCGCAGTGACGCCGGGGTTCTCGACGTCAAGATCGGCGATTTCGTCAGCGTGTCGATCGAGGCCCTCGAAGACGGCTTCGGCGAGACCCGTCTCTCCCGCGACAAGGCCAAGCGCCTGGCCGCCTGGATGGACCTGGAGAAGGCGCTGGAAGAGGGCGCCAAGATCGAAGGCACCATCACCGGCAAGGTCAAAGGCGGCCTGACCGTCATGGCCAACGGCATCCGCGCCTTCCTGCCCGGGTCGCTGGTCGATCTGCGCCCAGTCAAGGACACGACGCCGTTCGAAGGCAAGACCATGCTGTTCAAGGTCATCAAGCTCGACCGCAAGCGCAACAACGTGGTCGTTTCGCGCCGCGCGGTGCTCGAGGAGACCGCGGGTGCGGAGCGCGAGCAGCTCCTGTCGACGCTGTCCGAAGGCGCGACGGTCAAGGGCATCGTCAAGAACATCACCGACTACGGCGCGTTCGTGGATCTCGGCGGCATCGACGGCCTGCTGCACATCACCGATCTCGCATGGCGCCGCGTCAAGCACCCTTCCGAAGTGCTGGCCGTGGGCGACGAAGTCACCGCCAAGGTCCTCAAGTTCGACACCGAAAAGAACCGCGTGTCGCTGGGCCTGAAGCAACTGGGCGAAGATCCGTGGGTCGGCATCTCGCGCCGCTACCCGCAGGGCACGCGCCTGTTCGGCAAGGTCACCAACCTCACCGACTACGGCGCGTTCGTCGAGGTCGAGTCGGGCATCGAAGGGCTGGTGCACGTGTCCGAGATGGACTGGACCAACAAGAACGTCCATCCGTCCAAGGTCGTGCAGGTCGGCGACGAGGTCGAGGTGATGATCCTCGAGATCGACGAAGACCGTCGCAGGATTTCGCTCGGCATGAAGCAGTGCAAGCCCAATCCCTGGGACGACTTCGCCCGCGACTTCAAGAAGGGCGACAAGGTCAAGGGCCAGATCAAGTCGATCACCGACTTCGGCGTGTTCATCGGCCTGCCCGGCGGCATCGACGGCCTCGTTCACCTCTCAGACCTCTCCTGGTCGCAGCAGGGCGAAGAGGCGGTGCGCAACTTCAAGAAGGGCGACGAGATCGAAGCCCTGGTGCTCGCCATCGATGTCGAGCGCGAGCGCATTTCGCTCGGCATCAAGCAGATGGAAGGCGACCCGTTCACCAATTTCATCGCCAGCAACGAGAAGAACACGATCCTCGAGGGCACCGTCAAGACGGTCGACGCCAAAGGCGCGGTCATCGCGCTCGGCGGCGATATCGAGGGCTACCTGCGCGCTTCGGAGTTCTCGCGCGACCGGATCGAAGACCTGTCGAAGGTGTTGAAGGAAGGCGACTCGGTCCAGACGATGATCATCAACGTCGACCGCAAGAACCGCTCGATCAACCTCTCGGTTAAAGCGAAGGACATGGCGGATGAAACCGAGGCGATGAAGTCGCTGCGGACCGAGAGCGCGGCCAGCGCGGCAGGCAGCACGAACCTTGGAGCGCTGCTGCGTGCGAAACTCGACAAGAACAGCACGCCGCAACAGTAGAGGTTCGGGGAGCGCGGGTAAGCGACGCGAGTCAGGCGCCTCGAAGAAAGAAAAAGGGGAAGTCCGGCAATGACCAAGTCCGAACTGATCGCTCGGCTGGCGCAGCGCTACCCGCAGCTGGTGGCGAAAGACGCCGAGTATGCGGTGAAGATGATTCTCGATGCGATGACCCAGGCGCTGCTGGAGGGCAACCGCATCGAGATCCGCGGCTTCGGCAGCTTCGGCCTGAACTACAGGCCGCCGCGCGTCGGCCGCAACCCGAAGTCGGGCGAGAAGGTGCATGTGCCCGAGAAGTACGTGCCCCACTTCAAGGCGGGCAAGGAGCTGCGCGAGCGCGTCGACGCTGCGGAGGCTGAGGCGGCTGCTACAGCGTCCTGAGCGGTCGCCAGGCCATGCGTTACGTCACCTGGGCCATCCGGCTGGTCGTTTTCCTGTTTCTGCTCGCGTTCGCGGTCAAGAACACCGAGCCGGTCACGCTGCGGTTCTATTTCGAACTGGCTTGGCAGACGCCTCTGATCGTCCTGCTGCTCGCTTTCTTCGCAGGCGGGGCTATTTTCGGGCTCGCGGCGGCGCTCACCACCGTCTTTTCCCAGCGGCGCCAGAACCTAGAGCTCAAGCGCGAACTGGAAGTGCAGCGCGCCAGCGCGGTCGTGGCATCGAGTCCCGTGCAGCCACCGGCCGTGGACGCCTGATGGAGTTCGAATACTGGTGGCTGATCGGCTTTCCCCTGTTCTTCGGGCTCGGCTGGCTGGCGGCCCGCATCGACATCAAGCACCTGCTGACCGAATCGAGGGCGCTGCCGCGCTCCTATTTCAAGGGCCTCAACTTCCTCCTGAACGAGCAGCCCGACAAGGCGATCGAGGCGTTCATCGAAGTCGTCAAAGTCGACCCTGAGACGGTCGAGCTCCACTACGCCCTCGGGAGCCTGTTCCGCCGCCGAGGTGAATACGACCGGGCGATCCGGATGCACCAGAATCTGATCGACCGCGCGGACCTGTCGTCCGAGCAAAGGCTCGCGGCGCTTTTCGAGCTCGGCCAGGATTACCTGAAGGCGGGCATCCTCGACCGCGCAGAGGAGGTCTTTAACCGCCTTCGCGAAGGCCCGCTGGCTGCGGAGGCACGCAGCTTCCTCCTGGAGATCTACCAGGCGGAGAAGGAGTGGCAGAAGGCGATCGACATGGCGGCCGAGATCGGGGCGAGCGAATCGCGCGCCGAATCGCCGTCCAAGGAGGTCGCCCATTTCTATTGCGAGCTGGCGGCGTTCGAGGCCACGCATTCGCGCCCGGATGACGCCCGCCGTCATCTCGAGGCGGCCCTGGATGCCAATCGAAAGTGCGTGCGTGCGAGCCTGCAGCTCGGGGACCTCGAACGCAGCCTCGGCAACAGCGCGCGCGCAATCGAGAACTGGAAGCGGATCGAGAACCAGGATCCGTCCTACCTGGCGCTGGCGGCCCAGCGGCTGCTCGATGCTTTTCGCGAGACAGGAAGGCTGGAAGAAGGGCTCACGCTGCTTGCCGGGCACCTGGAGCGGTATCCGTCGCTCGACCTGCTGGACACGGTCTTCCAGTACACGCTCGATGCGAAGGGCGCCGAAGCCGCCTATACGCTGGTGCGCGACGAACTGCGGCGCAACCCGACGTTGCTCGGCCTGGACCGGTTGCTGGAAGCGCAGATCGCAGGCGCGTCTTCGCCCGACCGGCGGCGCGATCTCGAGCTCGTGAAAAATCTCGTCCACAGCCATGCGCGCCGGCTCGCGCGCTACCGTTGCGAGAACTGCGGCTTCCGCGCCCGGCAGTTCCACTGGCACTGTCCGGCGTGCGGCGGGTGGGAAACCTATCCGCCGCGGCGTTCGGAAGAATTCGACCTGGCACCATGAGGAAACTGAAATGAAAGTAAGCGTCATCGGGACGGGGTACGTCGGTCTCGTCACGGGAGCATGCTTCGCGGATGCGGGCAATCATGTACTGTGCTGCGACATCGACCAGGCGAAAATCGCCACGCTCAATTCCGGCGGCCTGCCGATCTTCGAGCCGGGTCTCGAGGCGATCGTCGCGCGCAATCGCGCGGCGGGCCGGCTGACGTTCACAACCGACCTTGCGGCTTGCGTCGCACATGGCGAATTGCAGTTCATCGCGGTCGGCACGCCCCCGGGGGAGGACGGCTCCGCCGACCTTTCGCATGTCGTTTCGGCGGCGAGATCGATCGGCCGCCACATGACCGGCTATCGCGTGATCGTCAACAAGTCGACTGTTCCGGTCGGGACGGCCGATGCAGTGCGTGCTGCGGTGGCAGAAGAGCTTGCCGCGAGGAAGGAAAAGATTGCCTTCAGCGTCGTCTCGAATCCCGAGTTCCTCAAGGAAGGCGCCGCGATCGAGGATTTCATGCGCCCCGACCGAATCGTGATCGGCAGCGAAGACGAGCGGGCAACGCAGCGCTTGCGCGAGCTCTATGCGCCGTTCCAGCGCAACCACGAGCGCGTGATGGTGATGAGCGTGCGCTCGGCGGAGCTCACCAAGTACGCGGCGAACGCAATGCTCGCCACGCGCATCTCCTTCATGAACGACCTGGCCAATCTCGCCGAGCGCATCGGGGCCGACATCGAGGAGGTCCGGCGCGGCATCGGGTCGGACCCGCGAATCGGCTACCACTTCCTCTACGCCGGCGCCGGATTCGGAGGATCGTGCTTCCCGAAGGATGTGAAAGCGCTCCAACGAACCGCGGAAAGGGCCGGCCATCCGCTCAAGCTGCTTGCCGCAGTCGACGCGGTCAACGAAGCGCAGAAGGAAGTGCTCGCGCGCAAGGTCCGCGAGCGGTTCGGCCAGGACCTGTCCGGCAAGCGCTTCGCAATCTGGGGCCTGGCTTTCAAGGCGAATACCGACGATATGCGCGAAGCTTCCAGCCTCGCGCTGATCGCAGGGTTGCTCGCGGCGGGTGCGCAGGTGCGCGCGTACGATCCGGTCGCCCGGGACGAAGCCGCGAAAGTCTTCAAGGGCGATCCGCGCGTTTCACTGGCCGAAAGCGCGACTTCAGCCCTCGAGGGGTGTGACGCGCTTTGCATCGTCACCGAGTGGCAGGAGTTCCGCAGCCCCGATTTCGAAGCGATCAAGTCGCGCCTGGCGACGCCCGCGATTTTCGACGGGCGCAACCTGTATGATCCCGCCGCGATGAAGAAGCTCGGCATCGAATACTTCCCGATCGGCCGCTCATCTGGAAGAAGCGCGGTCAACGCTCCGGCATGAGCGTCAAGCCCGACAAGGCCTACCCGACCGAAAAGGCGCGCATCCTCATCGTCGGGGATGTGATGCTCGACCGGTACTGGTTCGGGAACGTCGGCAGGATCTCGCCCGAGGCGCCGGTTCCCGTGGTTCATGTCACGCGCACCGAGGAGCGCCCCGGCGGCGCGGCCAACGTGGCCCGGAACTGCGTTGCGCTAGGCGCAGAGGCGCAGCTCCTTTCGGTGATCGGGGACGACGAGGCGGGCGCGCGGCTCTCCGAGCTCATCGACTCCTCGAGGGTGAAAGCCAATCTCCACACCGATGCTTCGATGTCGACCACGGTTAAGCTCCGGGTGGTCGGCCGCCAGCAGCAGCTCCTGCGCATCGATTTCGAAACCCCTCCGTCAAGCGAAGTGCTTGCGTCCAAGCTGGCCGATTTCGAGGCTGCGTTGCCCGAGTGCAATGCGGTCATCCTCTCGGACTACGGCAAGGGGGGCCTGGCGCACATCTCGACCATGATCGACCTGGCCAAGTCGGCCGGCAAGCGCGTGCTGGTCGACCCGAAAGGCGACGACTACTCGCGCTATCGAGGCGCCGGCCTCGTGACGCCGAACCTGAGCGAGCTGCGCGAAGTGGTCGGGTCATGGAAGGACGAGGACGACCTGGAGGCGCGCGCGCGCAAGCTCATTGCAGAGCTCGAGCTGGATGGCTTGCTGCTCACGCGAAGCGAGCAGGGGATGACGCTTTTCGACCGGCAGGGTGCGATGCACGTGCCTGCGCAGGCGCGCGAAGTGTACGATGTGAGCGGTGCGGGCGACACGGTCATCGCATCGGTGGCGGTGATGCTCGCGGCGGGCGCAACGCTGGCCGAGGCCGTTCGGATCGCGAATCGCGCCGCCGGCATCGTGGTCGGCAAGCTTGGCACCGCAGTGGTGACGCGCGAAGAATTGTTCGGGTAATCCATGTACACCATCGTCACCGGCGCTGCCGGGTTCATCGGATCGCGGATCGTCGCGGGGCTCAATCGCGAGGGCGCCGGCGGCATCATCGCGGTCGACAACCTCGAGAATTCCGCCAAGTTCACGAACCTCGCGGCATGCGAGATCGAGGACTATTACGACAAGCGCGACTTCCTCGCGCGCCTTGAGGCGGGCGAGTTCGACGGCGCGGTCGACGCAGTGCTTCACCAGGGCGCGTGCTCGGACACGATGGAGTCCGACGGGCGCTACATGATGGAGAACAACTACCGATACTCGAAGCGGCTGCTCGACTGGTGCCAGGACGGGGAGATCCCGCTCCTTTACGCCTCTTCGGCGGCGGTTTACGGCTCGGGTCCCGCATTCCGCGAAGAGCGGCGGTTCGAGGCGCCGCTGAACGTCTACGGGTATTCGAAGTTCCTCTTCGACCAGTATGTCCGCCAACGGCTGCGGGACCGGACGTCACAGATCGCGGGGTTCAGGTATTTCAATGTCTATGGCCCCAACGAAGCGCACAAGGCCCGCATGGCTTCGGTGGCCTGGCACGGGTTCAACCAGTTCATGGACGGCGGCAGGGTGAAGCTCTTCGTCGGCAGCGCCGGCTACCCCGATGGCGGCCAGCAGCGCGATTTCGTGCATGTGGATGACGTAGTCAACGCAAACCTGTGGTTCCTGGAGAACCGCGAGGTGTCGGGTATCTACAACTGCGGCACCGGGCGGGCACAGACCTTCAACGATGTCGCTACGGCAGTCGTTAACGGCGTCCGCGCATCGCGCAACGAGTCGCGTCTGCCGCTGGCGGAACTCGTGGCCGCGGGCGCCATTGAGTACGTCCCATTTCCGCCGGCGCTCACTGGCAAGTACCAGAGCTACACGCAGGCGGACCTGTCGCAGTTGCGCGCGGCTGGCTACCCGGGCGAGTTCCGCGCCGTCGAGCAGGGCGTGGACGAATATGTGAAAAGCCTTATTGCCGCCCGCTCACCCATGCCGCCGGCCTGAGATGGACTACCACACGCTCGAACACTCGGTCGGGAACACGCCGCTGGTGCGCCTCAAGCGGATCCCGGGCGCATCGATCGAAGCCGGCGGCAACGTGATCCTTGCAAAGCTCGAGGGCAACAATCCGGCCGGGTCGGTCAAGGATCGCCCCGCGCTGTCGATGATCATGCGTGCGGAGAAGCGGGGCCGCATCAAGCCGGGCGATACCTTGATCGAGGCGACCAGCGGCAACACCGGCATCGCATTGGCCATGGTCGCGGCGATGCGCGGCTACCGCATGGTGCTGATCATGCCGGAGAACCAGTCGATCGAGCGGCGCCAGAGCATGCGCGCGTTCGGTGCGGAACTCGTTCTGACTCCCAAAGCCGGCGGCATGGAAGCGGCGCGCGACCTCTCGGAGCGCATGGTGGCCGAAGGCAAAGGCGTCATGCTCGACCAGTTCGCCAACCCGGATAACCCGGTTGCGCACTACGAGGGCACGGGTCCGGAGATCTGGCGCGACACCCATGGCAGGGTCACCCACTTCGTCTCGAGCATGGGCACCACGGGAACGATCATGGGCGTGTCGCGCTTCCTCAAGGAGAAGAACTCCGCGATCAGCATCGTCGGCTGCCAACCCGAGGAAGGCTCGCAGATCGCGGGCATCCGCAAGTGGCCCGAGGCGTACCTGCCCAGAATCTATGACAAGGCACGCGTCGACCGGCTGGAGTACGTCAGCCAGGCCGATGCGGAGGAAATGACTCGCCGGCTTGCTCGCGAGGAAGGCATCTTCGCCGGCGTGTCTTCGGGCGGTGCGATGTGCGTTGCCTTGCGCGTCGCTGCCGGGCTCGAGGATGCCGTCATCGTCTCGATCGTCTGCGACCGGGGCGACCGTTACCTGTCGACCGGCATTTTTCCCGATTGACCAAGGGCACGGCGTGACCCCGGTCCTCGCGTTCGACATCGAGACAGTCCCGGACTGTGCGGGCATCCGGCGCCTGTACGACCTTCCCGACAGCTTGCCGGACAACGAGGTCGCCGAGGTGGCGTTCCAGCGGCGCCGCGCCGCGTCGGGCAGCGACTTCCTGCAGCCCCACCTGCAGCGCGTGGTGGCCATCGCCTGCGTCATGCGCGACGACGAGAGCCTGCGCGTCTGGTCGCTCGGCCAGCCCGGCGACCCCGAGCGCGCGCTGATCCAGCGCTTCTACGAAGGCATCGAGCGCTACATGCCGCAGCTCGTTTCGTGGAACGGCGGCGGTTTCGATCTGCCGGTGCTCAACTACCGCGCCCTCCTGCATGGAGTGAACGCCGCGCAGTTCTGGGAGGCCGGCGACGAGAACCGCGACTTCCGCTACAACAACTACGTGAGCCGCTATCACACGCGGCACCTGGACCTCATGGATGTACTGGCCATGTACCAGCCGCGCAACAACAGCCCGCTCGATGAGGTTGCGCAGGCCGCGGGCCTCCCCGGCAAGATCGGCCTGCACGGGTCCGCGGTCTGGGACGAATTCCGCGCGGGTGGCATCGATCGCATCCGCGCCTACTGCGAGGCGGATACCGCGAATACCTATCTCCTTTACCTGCGCTACCAGCTGGTGCGCGGCACGATGAACCTGGAACGCTTCCGGCGCGAATGCGGCGTGATGCGATCGGCGCTCGAAAAGCTCGCGCAGCCCCACTGGGCCGAGTTCCTTGCGCGCTGGAAGGATCCGCTGCTGGATGGGTAAGCGGCACGAGGCGAGGCGGGCCTCGACGCGGCAACCGCGGCACGCCCCGCACCAGCAGTCGACCGAACTGCGCACGCTCTCGATCGAGTCGCTCGAGTCGGAGGGGCGCGGCGTCGCGCGGCACGAGGGCAAAGTCGTCTTCGTGGAGGGCGCACTGCCCGGCGAACGGGTGGAAGCCCGCACCACCCGCACCGGGAGCTCCTACGACCAGGCGCGGACCGTGCGCGTGCTGCACGAAAGCGCAGGCCGCCGCGAGCCGCGCTGCCCGCACTTCGGCATGTGCGGCGGCTGCGCCACGCAGCACGCCGACCAGCGCACGCAGATGGCCGCCAAGCAGCGCTGGCTGGAGGATTCCCTCGAGCGCATCGGCAAGGTGGAGGTTGAAACGTTGCTGCCGATCGTCTATGGCGAAGAGTGGGGCTACCGCCACCGCGCGCGGATGTCGGTGCGCGGACTGCCGCTGCCCCGCGGAGCGCTGGTCGGCTTTCACGAAAAGCAATCCAGCTTCGTGGCCGACATGCGCCAGTGCGAGAACCTGCCGCCGCGCATCTCGCGCCTCATCACGCCCCTGCGCGAGCTGGTTACGGCGCTGGACATGCGCGAGCGCCTGCCGCAGGTCGAGGTGGCGGTGGGCGACAAGGTCGACGTGCTGGTGGTCCGCCATCTCGATCCGGTGTCCGACCGCGATGCGCAGTTGTTGCGGGAGTTCGCGGGGCGGGAAGGGGTCTGGCTCTGGCTGCAGTCCAAGGGACCCGCGACGGCGGTGCCTATGCATCCGCCCTCCATGCCCGACCTCGACTACACGCTGCCGGAGTTCGGCATCCGCATCGCATTCCGCCCCACCGATTTCACCCAGGTGAACCATGGGGTGAACAGGATCCTCGTGCGGCGGGCGGTGCGCCTGCTCGACCCGCAGCCGGGCGAGCGGATTGCGGACCTTTTCTGCGGCATCGGAAATTTCTCGCTCCCGCTTGCGGCGAGCGGGGCGACGGTCGTCGGGATTGAGGGGGCGCCGGAGCTGGTCGAGCGCGCCCGCGTAAACGCCGAGGCCAACGGGCTCGCGTCGCTCGCCTCGTTCGAATGCGCCAACCTGTTCGAAGCCGACACCGGCAAGCTGGAGCGCTGGGGGCCTTTCGACAAGCTGCTGATCGACCCGCCGCGCACGGGCGCTGCAGAGATCGTGAAGGCGCTGCCGGACGCCTGGCCGCGGCGGATCGTCTACGTTTCCTGCGACTCGGCGACGCTTGCGCGGGATGCGGGAATCCTCGTCCACACCCGCGGCTTTCGCCTCGCGGCAGCGGGCGTGGTCAACATGTTTGCGCATACCACGCACGTGGAATCGATCGCGCTTTTCGAGCGGGAGTGTGCCGAATCTCCAACTTTAACTACCGCAGATCCGCCTCCCGCTTGACTATCCGGTCAGTTTATGTATCGGTATCGGTACACTGGGTGCTTGATCCATGCAATAAAAAAAGCGCCCGCGGGCGCCTTTTCCTACCGCGTGGTGAACGTCAGTCAGGGGTTCGAATCTCACCCGCCGCCAAGCAATCCATCCCCTGCCACCAATCTTGTGAGGTGCGGATAAGTCCCCGGGGTTTAGGTAACGATCATAAACGCCGCGGTCCCGATGCTCGGGTGCGTTGAGGCCCCCAGCGTTGCGAAACGAATCGAGGCGGTGAGTCCTACTCCGTCAGCGTCGTAATATAGGTCTCCCGTAGTTGTGTTATAGACGATCCGCTGCGCGGAAGTGGCCGCGGTTGTCATCCCCGCACCCGAACCGAACTGTGCGGATGTCAATATGGACGACGCGGCCGCATCGAATGCTTTGAATACGTCGTCGTCCAGCATGATCTTGTCTGCGTTCGGTGCGAAATCTGCGAGCGTGTCTGAGTTGCCCGAAGAGTTGGGCGTGGTGTTGAAGAAAAAATTATCCGCTCCCGCACCGCCCTTCAGGGTGTCGTTGCCACCTCGGCCTTCCAGATTGTCGCTGCCTCCCAAGCCTTCGATTGTATTCCCCCGGCTGTTGCCAATGATCGTATTAGCACGCGAGTTGCCCCTCCCGATGACCGGCGAAAGTATCGTTCTACTCGCGTTCATTAGGCTCAGGTTTTCGACGTTATCTCGCAGCGTGTAGTCCACCCATGCCTCGACGACATCCAATCCCTTGTTCAGAGCTTCCACCACCTCGTCACCTGACTGATCCACGAGATATGTGTCGTTGCCGCCCGCGCCATTCATCGTGTCCGAGCCCAGCCCGCCTTGCAGACGGTTCGCCCCCGCGTTCCCCACCAGGACGTTCCCCAGCGCGTTGCCGGTTCCATTTACGTTGCCTGAACCGGTCAGAGACAACTGCTCGATGTTGTCCGGAAGTACGAAGCTTTTCGCCGACTTTATTAGGTCGTTACCCTCTCCCGCTAGCTCAATGACCTCGTCGCTGGTGCGGTCGACGATGTAGGTGTCATCGCCGAGGCCGCCCAGCAATCGATCGATACCTGTTCCGCCGTTGAGCTGGTCGTTACCCGCGCCGCCATCGAGCGTATCGCTCCCGACTCCACCGCTGAGGGTGTCGGCGCCTTCATGACCCCAGATAGCGTCGGATCCGTCGCCCCCATCCAGTCTGTCCCGACCGCTGCGGCCCCCGATCTGGTCGCTCAAGTCGCCCCCGACAAACTCGTCGTCGGCATCCGTGCCGACATACTCCACTGGCAATGGGGATGGCAGCTCAGGATCACTGACTTGGATGGTAACCGCCCCGATGTCTCTACTTGCGTCTGTTCCTGCGACCGCATACCGTAGCTCGAATTGGATTGCCTCGCCCGGCGCCAAAGGAACGGTCAGGGCCGATGCATCTACCGTCATCGTGCCATCACGGTGGAACGTCACAGACAAGCCGTCCGTCTCGTGAACGAAGCCCGAGGAATCGACGAAGTCGTTCATCGCCTTATACAAGACCAATTCCTGCCCCAACAGCGACACGTCGTTGGTGAGCAGATTGATGCTCCCCGTTCTGCCTTCGAAGATCTCGATTTGATCGGGATGCGCCTCGACGCTTCGCGGCGTGTCATTTATTACCTCGATGCGAAAGGGTGCGGTCGCATTGTCGCTTTCATTGTCTTCAGCAATCTTGCCTCTCAGATCGAACACTCCGAAGACGTAGTACTCACCCGAGTCTAGCCACGCCGGCATTCGAGTAATCACTCCGAACCCCAAAATATCGCCGATTGGAGCCTCGACGAGATCCACGTTGTCTTGAAACACAACGTCATCCGCACTCAAAATCGCGTCCTCCGAGACCACCAGATCCACATCAAGGTTCGCGAATGGCTGTGAGATCGTATCGAACAGGGGGTCATCTGGTGTGGAGAGGTACCCGAGTACCTTGAATTTGACTTCAGTGGACGTAGCGACAATGGGTTGCGAAATACTCAAGCTCTCGGCAACAATATTGGGTAAGTCGTTGGCGTCAGGTCCGGCGGACGAAACAAGAAACTCTCGAGCAAAAACATTGTTATTTTCGCGTCGCTCCCCGAGCGCATTGAGCGGATCGGCTACAACAATGATGTGATGCGTCCCGTCGCGAAGGACTTCAGGTAGTTGGATGACGTCGGAGTAATAGTGCACGCCCGAGGACCCTAGGCCCCGATCGGTGGTGCGATCCCAGAAAAGTAAATCGTGTGCCGAAAGCACCTCATCTTCTGACAGGTAGGTTCGATATCGATAGGCGGGCGCGCCGCTCGCGTTGGCTGAAATCCTATATGAAATCTCGATTGTTGAACCTGGAGCACGGATGCCAGTTGGTATGGAATCGAAAAAGACGTTCAGATCAGGTGTTCCTGACAGACCTGCGCCTATCTGAAACGGAACGACCGCTATATTGTCTGCGCTAGTGGATTCGTCACCCGACGCTTGCGAACTCAGTTCGATTCCCAAGTAGTAGCTTCCATTTCCTGAAGCCGGCAACCGGACATCCCTTGAGTAGCTCCGCGCTTCTCCAGGGTCGAGTGCCGGTAGGACGTATTCTTCAGCAAGGAATCGTGTGCCCTGCAGGTTGGCATTCCGAGACAGCCAGACCTTGACTACGCCACGGCTACTAGTCTCGTCCCCTGTATTCATTACTCTGTACGTCACGCCGGTCTCGCCCCCGGAGGCAGCACCGATCTGCGTCGCACCGAAGGACGTCGCCACGAGATTCTGTCCACCGCTCGAAGACAGCCGGGGAACTCCGGAATCGACCGCGGCTCGGTTCAAATCAGCGACCTGTTGCAACGATTGCGTGTTACCGAGTTCACCTTGGTCATCATCCAGAATCAAGCCAGTGCGAACCTGATAATTGGCGCCGTTAGAAAAGGCGGCTCCCGTTGGCTGAAACACGGACAGTCGGAACGACTCCACCAGCCGTTCTTTGCGGTCGTCATCAACGATGGTGACGGGAATGAAACCAATCGTTTGACCCGCTGAAATCCGCAGGGTTGAATCGATCGTCGGAACAAAATCTTCTCCTGCCAAGGCTGAATCCGAAGCTCCAATCGAGTCAATGGCATAGTGAAGTGTCACGTCTCTGGGAAGTGCCTCGCTCAAACGAACGAAAAACCCTGACAGACCCCTGTAAGCTTCACTAAACGCCATGTCGGAGACGTAGATCCTGGCGTCGGAAATCACATTTTCGCTGTGCCCCGTTGATACATCTACCAAGTCGGGGCGGCCAGCAACGACCGGCATTTGTGTTCCCTCGATGAAGGAGTTCCTGAAATCCCTCAAGCGAGCAGGTGACAGATCGCTATAGCCTCGGTGTGAATTCGTGAGAAAAGCGTGGGCCGCCTGTGCCGCATTCTCGACCATCTCCACGACCGATTTCACGCCCGAGACAGACGTTGCAACGCCCGCCAGAGTTTCGATAGTCTTTCCCAAGCTCTTGGGGTCCAGCCCGAATATGCTCAGGTATCCAGATCCGAACTCTTCCGCCAAGGAGCGAATGTCATCTCTAATCGTTGCGTTGAGCTCCTTGTTAGCGCTTAGATGCGCCGTGATATTCGTCAGGATGCTGTAGCCATTGACCAACCCGTTTGCCGCTTCATGAACATTGTCGAGTGTCACAGCTTGGCCGGCGTTCACGGCGCTTATGATGTTTCTCGAGAGCTGAATGGAGCTCGATACGAGCTGCTGCCCGCTCGCGAGCATCACTCCGGAAATGGCGAGGTCCAAGCCCTTGATCGAAATACTCGCGATTGTTGATGAGTCAAGAGTTAGGATCTCTCGTATAGCCCCTAATGACAGGCTCTTCAGCGCAAGCCCAGGCGCATAGGGCGTTGTTAGCATCATGCCCGAGACGATTGCCCCGCTCGCTTTTCCTATAAAATCGCGTGCCCCGGCAAGTGCCTCAACTTGAAGAACTTGCGAGAACAGTTCGCGTGATGAGTCGACGGCTTCGCTCGTGAGCGCTGCGTCGTTTCCGTTCCTGAGAAATCGCTCGATGAATCCAAGTCCGCGTGAAGCGGCATACAACGTAGCGAGTGTTTCCGGATTCGAAACAGCAGCGCCGTTCAATGTGGCCCGAAAATCCGCAACGTCCTTCCCGAGCGCGATTTGATACGTAGAACCGGCTACGATTAAGTTCGCATTGCTGACTGCGTAAGCCATCTCGACTCTCCCGTTGTTCGCTGTCTATATATTTGCCGTTTAGCGAATACTATTAGCTTACTTCCGCCCGAGGGATTGGCAGCGAACTGCTAAGCCTAACTCAGTGAGGTAAGCCCCCGGCTTTGCCGGGGGACTCACCAAGGTTTGACCTTTACGACGGTCATTGTGAATCTTCAGTCTCGACCAAGAGATGGAGGTTCACGATGAAAGAGTATCAGAGTCT
>Ga0163153_10005716_pt1 | contig 14482 bp, 11 predicted proteins | sample OliLakLV19MP6IB1_FD_148629 | JGI IMG/M metagenome (GOLD analysis project Ga0163153, IMG submission 148629) | Freshwater microbial mat bacterial communities from Lake Vanda, McMurdo Dry Valleys, Antarctica - Oligotrophic Lake LV.19.MP6.IB-1 | ecosystem: Environmental > Aquatic > Freshwater >... | reverse complement strand
GTCAACGCCCTTCGGGCCGCCGGAGGTGTCGCGCCCTTGAAGGACGACGGCCCGCTCGACAACGCTGCGAACGCCCGAGCAACCACGATGGCGAACAACCGCAACATGGCCCACGGCAACTGGGTCGCCGAAGTCACCGCCTTCTATCCCTACTGGGGTGCGCTCGCCGAGAACATCCACGCCGTCGTCGGCGTCGACCGGGTGGTCACCGACTGGAAGAACTCCGCGGGTCACAACGTCAACATGATGAACGCGACGTACAACGACGTAGGCGTCGGCTGCATGTACGCATCGAACGGCGTCATCTACTGGGCCCTCGAACTCGGGTGGAACGGCGCGAACACGTAATCCCGTGGGCGTCAGAGTGTGACCATTGCGACGTTCAGGACCTCGACTCAGGACCGAGAATAGGAAGCTCATGCGCCGAATCGCGATCTGCCTCGCCATCTTCACGACCCTGTCGCTGGGCGTCGTCGCGCCGTCCGGTGCGGCCTCGACGACGCCGAACGCCACCGCAACGGCGGTTGGCACCGACGACGTACGCGTGAACTGGACCTTCACGAGCTCCAGCGCCGCGAAGTACCGCACCGTCCAGATCGAGCGGGCCGACGCGGGCGGGGCATTTTCCCTGTTGCTCAGCCGCAAGGGTGTGGGGCGCAAGAGTTCGTATACCGACAAGACCGCCGGTGCCCGGGGCGCGAGCTACCGGCTCCGGGTTGTCGACACGAGCACGGGTACCGCGGTGAACTCCGCGTGGAGCAACGTGGTGTCCGTACCTCCGGCGACGACCACGACGACGCCGACCACGGCGCCGACAAACCCCGACATGCCGGCGTTGAAGCCCGGCCAGGTGCTGTGCGGAGCCGGTGAAGAGGCCGAAGCACTCAGCGAGGTCAACCGAATGAGACCGGGCGCAGATCTCACCGAGAACGCGCAGCTCATGTGGGCCGCCCGTGATCGCAGCGTTCGCCTCGCCGACGCGGGAGCCCTCGATGACCACTCGGGCAAGCAGGCCGCATTGAACCGGGCCGGCGTGCAGTTCGCGGCGGCCGAGAACCTGGCCATGAGCATGGGCGATGGCGTGACCGTCGTCGGGGGTTGGATGACGTCCACCGGACACCGGAACACCATCCTCGGAGGTTCCGGCCGGGTGGGTATCAGCTGCGTGCTCGGCGCTCCCGGAGCGTTTGGGCGACAGGCCTACTGGACCCTGCTCGTCGAGTGGCCTTCCGGCGGCTGGACGTCGACGGGCTAAGGATCGCGGGGCAAACCGAGCAGGCGTTCGGCAACGACGTTGCGTTGCACGTCGGTGGTGCCACCCGCGATCGTCAGGCACCGGTTGAACAGGAACGAACTCGACCAGCCCGCGGCCTCGCCGTCGGCCGCGAGCGCGTCGGCGCCCATGAGCGTGAAGCCGACCTCCTGCACGTGCTGGTCCTGCGCGACACCGAGCAGCTTGCGCACCGCGGCTTCCGACCCTGAGGGGTCCGCGCCGGCGAGCGCTTGGAGCGTCATGCGGAAGCCGAGCACGGCGAGCGCGTGGCCGGTGACGACGAGTTCGCCCGCTTCGGACAGCGCCAGCGTGTCGTCGGCAAGGCCACGGGCATCGAGCGCGGCGAGTACGCCGACGACGCCGGAGCCGAGCGTGTTGCTGCCGCCCATGTAGACGCGCTCGTTGGCGAGCGTGGTGCGCGCGCACCGCCACCCGTCGTTTTCCTGACCGACGAGACAGTCGTGCGGCACGAACACGTCGTCGAAGAACACCTCGTTGAACATCGCGTGGCCGGTCAGCTCACGCAGCGGTCGCACGTCGATGCCCGGCGTCTTCATGTCGACCATGAAGCACGAGATGCCGTCGTGTTTCGGCTTCTCGGGGTCGGTGCGCGCCAGGCAGATGCCCCAGTCGGCTTCCTTGGCCATCGAGGTCCACACCTTTTGGCCGTTCAGTATCCACCCGCCCTCGACCCGCGCCGCCCGCATCGCGAGCGACGCCAGGTCGGAACCGGCGCCGGGCTCGCTGAACAGCTGGCACCACCCGATCTCACCGCGCAACGTCGGCCCGATCCACCGGTCGCGCTGTTCGGGCGTGCCGTGCACGATCAGGTTCGGCAGGGCCCACGACCCGACACCGATGTTCGGGCGCGCGACCTTCGCGGCGCGGAACTCCTCTTCGAGGACCACCAACTCGAGCGCGGTTGCATCGCGACCCCACGGCCGCGGCCAGCCCGGCGTGATGTAGCCCTCCTCCGCCAGGCGGGCCCGCTGCACGGTCGGTTCGAGCTCCTTGATGTCTGCGAGAAAGCCCTGCAGTTCGGCCCGGTACTCCTCGGCGTCGGCAGGCAGGTCGACGCCGAGCCGGCGCCGGCCGCCGCCTTGCGCGGCACGGGCCGCCCGCACGCGCCACTCGGCGGGCGTACCGGTGAGCTGGTGCAGCGTCATCGCCCGCCGCAGATAGATGTGCGCGTCGTGCTCCCAGGTGAACCCGATGCCACCGAGGGTCTGCACGCAGTCCTTGGCTGTACTGAACGCGGCTTCGAACGCGAGCGCGGCGGCCGCCGCAATCGCGACGCCGGACCCGTTGTCGCGGTCGCCGGTCGCGCGGGCTGCATCCCATGTCGCGGCGCGTGCCAGTTCGGTGCGGGCCAGCATCTCGGCGCAGCGGTGCTTCACGCCTTGGAACTGGCCGATCGGGCGACCGAATTGCACGCGCACCTTGGCGTACTCGGCGGCGGTGTCGACGCACCACTGCGCGATGCCGACCGCTTCCGCCGCGAGCAGGACACTGACGAGTGCCGCAACCCAGTCGTCGTCGATCGGTCCCAGCCGCCGGTTCGGCGGCACCGACACGCCTGCGAATTCGACCGTACCGGCGCGGCGGGTGGGGTCGAGGCTCGGAAGCTCACGCACCGCGAGCCCGCGCGCGTCGAGCGCGAACCACCCGTCGCCGTCGCGCCCGACGACGACGTCGGCAAGTGGCGCGCCCAAAACCGGGCGCGCACCAGGCAACGCGACGGCACCCGTCAACGCGCCGGTCACCAGACGCGGCAGCAACTCCTCGGCTGCCGGCCCGCCCGCGGCCGCGAGCACGGCCGCGGCCAACACGGTGGGAACGTAGGGTCCCGGCGCCGCGGCGCGACCCAACTCCTCGAGCACGACTGCCTGCTCCACGTAGCCGTAGCCCGCGCCGCCGTACTCCTCGGGAACGTGCAGACCGAGCCAGCCCGGCTCGCACAACGCGGCCCAGAAGTCGGGGCGCTCGTCGTGTTCGGCATCGAGCGCAGCCCGGACAACCGACGGCGGAATGCGTGTGTCGACGAACCGCCGTACCGCTTGGCGCAGCTCCTCGTGCTCTTCCGTGATTCCTATGGGCAAGGGAACTCCTTTACTATGGCTCCCTCACTCGCTGCGAGGGGCCTTCGGCCCGAGGGCAACTCGCTGCGTCCGCACGATCACCATGGCTCCCTCACTCGCTGCGAGGGGCCTTCGGCCCGAGGGCAACTCGCTGCGTCCGCACGTCTAGACGAGGCGTTCGCCGTCGCGCACGATGGAGATGGCCTGCGTCGGGCACCCCTGCGCGGCGAGGACGATCTTGTCTTCGGGTTGCGCGGCCGCGTCAACGACGATCGCGATGCCGTCTTCGTCGAGGTCGAACACGCCCGGCGCCCAGAACGCGCAGTTGCCCGAACCCATGCACAACTCGCGATTGATCGCGATGTCGATCACTATGGCTCCCTCCCGAACAGCACCGGGGCCTCCGGCACGAGGGCTGCTCGCTGCGTCCGCACGGTGCCATGAGCTACATGCGGTCGGCGGCTTGCCCGGCCGGCGTCGATGCGTCTTCGTCGATCTGGGCTTCGAAGCCTTCGCCGAAGAGTCCTTCGGCGCCCGCGAACGCGAGAGCAAGGATCCGAGTTGTGCGCATGAGACGGGAACCTACACCGCGGCTTCGACGAATCGGGCGTAGCGCTCCGCCGTCGCGCCGACCCAGACCGGATCCGGGTCGACAACGCGCGCGATCCGCGCCCATCGGCCGGCGTCGGCCATCGAGGTCTCGAGCCCGGCGGCCATGCGCCCGAGGAACGCGGCGCCCAACGCTCCGCCCTCCGGCGTTTCGCACACGTGGACCGGCAGGCCGGTCCCGTCGGCCAGCGCCGAGACCCACGCGTCGACACGGGTGCCGCCGCCGGTGGCGACGATGCGGCGCGCGCGCACGGGGGCCGCGTCGATCATGCGCCGTGCCACGAACGCCGATGACTCGAACGCGGCGCGGCGCACCGCGGCCGCGCCGTGGGTGAGATCGAGGTCGACCAGCCGACCGCGCCGCGATGAGTCGTGCAGCGGTACCCGCTCGCCGCGCGGATACGGAATCCACATTGGTACGGCGCCCGGGTCGGCGGGCCGGTCGTCGGTCGCGAGCATGCGTGTCGCCCAGTCGAGGAACAGCCCACCCGCGTTGCTCGGGCCGCCGAACAGCCATTTGCCGCCGCCCGCGGTGTGCGGGATGCAGAAGTGGGGACCGGCCTCGACGACATCGGGGAGCACGACCCACACGATCAAGGTCGTGCCGAGAATGACGAGTACGTCACCGACCTCGTCGGCGCCGGCGACGATCTGCTCCGCCAGGGCGTCGATCGTGCCCGCTTCGAGCGCGCACGACGCGAAACCGTGCACCTGACCCACGGCCTGACCGGAGGCAACGATGCGCGGCATCTGGTCCGGGCGGGCGCCACAGGCCGCGAGCAACGAGGCATCCCAGCCGGTCCAGTCGAACAACGGGTGCGCGGTCGCCGCGACCGTCGTCGACACGAGCGCTTCGCCGCACAGCGCGTGGTTGGCAACCGCTTGCGCCATCCAGTAGCCGCGCGCGTCGGGCCGCTGCGCCGAGGTCCACCGTAGGAACTGTTGCAACTCCCCCGTCTCGACCGGACTGCCCGCCGACCCGGTGTGGCCGCGTTCGTCGCCGTACAGCAGCCCCGGCGTGATCGGGACACCGGCGTCGTCGACCGCCGTGAGCGACGGCACCATCGCCGCGACCGCGAGACCTCTCGGCTGCACCGCGCCGAGCGCTTCGAGCGCCTGTTTCGGGCCTTCGCTCCACGCCCTCGTGGCGTCGTGTTCGAACTGCAGCGGTTGCGGCACCAGGAACTGATGGGGCACGCGCGACCGAGCGACGACATTTCCGTCGGGATCGGCGGCCACTGCCTTCACTGACGAAGTCCCGATGTCGATACCCACCGTGAGGTCGCTCATTGGGCCGAATGGTACGTGTCGGAGTCGAGTCGCAGCTGAGTCGCATGCGTCGGGAACGGGCGGCCCGCGCGGGCCGAGGTCGACAAAGACCGACCAGAAGGTCGAGTCCCGATCCCGGCGCGTGCCGTCGCGTCGACGGCAATTCCTACAGTCGTCACGGCCTCCACCGATCGGAACGGGACACAGTCTCCGGAGCATCCAGACATTTCCTGGGTGTTCGGCCTACAGACAGCTGGACGGAGAATCCCTTAGGTTTCGATCCATCGAGTCGCATCGAAATCGCATCCGGCCACGGAAGGAATCCAGATGCGAATCTCCCGAATCGTTCTCTTCATGGCCGCGCTCGCCGTTGCTGCTCCGATCGCCGGCGCCACTGCCGCCGAAGCCGCGACCGAGGATCTCGTCGTCTCGCTCGACGGCGGCACGTTGGTCGTGACCGACCACGACACCAACAGCGGCTACCTGTACGTCGTGCAGGACTACAAGCTCATCCTCGACAGTGACAGCGGCGCCTACTCGGTTGGTCCCGGCTGCCGCGACGTAGACGGGGAGATCTGGCACCCGCAGTTCGAGCACTACGACTACTCGTACGTCGTGTGCGCGGGCTGGGACAACGACCACGTCCGCGGCAACATGGGCGAGGGCTACGACACCGTCGACTTCCGCGACTCGCCCGGTCCGCTCACCGCGACGTTCGACCTCGGCACCGACGGCGACTACTACTACTACGGCACCGACGGCACCGACGTCGTGCACGGCGGCGCGGACTCCGACGAGCTGTGGGGCTACGGCGGCGACGACGAGCTCTACGGTGACGAGGACGGCGACGAGCTGCACCCGGGCACCGGTTCCGACTTCGTCGACGGCGGCAACGACGAGTGGAACTCCGACGACTCCGTGTCCTACGCCGACGTAGCGGGCCCGATCGAAGTGAAGTACACGTACCCGTCCGGCACTGCACGTGAAGGCGGCAGCGTCGACCAGCTCCGTAACCTCGAGACCATCTTCGACTCGCCGGCCGGCGACAAGATCGTCGCGGGGGGCACGGCATCGACGACCGTGTACGTCTACACCTCCGGCGGGCGCGACCTCGTCACGTCGCTGGGGAACCTGTGGATCTCCTCGGAGAGCGAAAAGAATGAACGGGACCGCATCAACATCCGCAACGTGAGTGCCGGTTCCGGCTCACGGTCCGGCATGAAGGACACGCTCGACTGCAACGGTGTGCGGCCGTCGAGCATTCAGTACGACCGCGGCATGGACACCCTGGAGAGTTGCTAGGGAGACCCCAACGCGGTGACGACGGCGTCGTGCACACGGCCGTTCGTCGTCACGAAACTTCCACCGTCGAGGTCGGGGTGTCCGTGGAGCGAGCTCCACCGGCCCCCGGCCTCTTCGATGATCGGGACCAGCGCGGCGATATCCCAGAGCGCGACCACGGGGTCGATCGCGATGTCGAACGCGCCTTCGGCGACGAGCATGTGCTGCCAGAAGTCGCCGAGACCGCGGGTGCGCCGGCAGCGTTGCGAGAGTGCGAGCAACCGCGGCCCGATCCCGCCCGGCTCGAAGTTGTCGGAGCCGTCCCACGCGAACGACACGTGCGCATCGGCGAGCGTCGCGACCGACGACGCACGGATGCGCTCACCGTTGCGAAACGCGCCGAGGCCGCGCCCCGCCCACCACCGGGTGTGCAGCGCCGGGGCCGAGACGACGCCGACGACCATGCGGCCCGCGTGTTCGAGCCCGATGAGGGTCGCCCAGATCGGCACGCCGCGTACGTAGTTCTTGGTGCCGTCGATCGGGTCGACGATCCAGCGGTACTCACCGTCCACATCGGACGAGGCCGCGGTGACGCCGAATTCCTCGCCGACGAACGTGTGACTGGTCACCTCGGCGATACGGGCCCGCAGCCCACGCTCGACGGCCTGGTCGGCCTCGGACACCGGCGTCAGGTCCGGCTTGGTCGAGACCACCAGGTCGACGGCCCGGAAGCGGGGGACGGTGATGCCGTCGGCGAGATCGGCCAGCTCCAGAGCCAGGGCCAGGTGGGCTTCGACGTCGTCTGCGGCGGCCATCTCGGCAGCGTACGAGGAACGCCGCGGACCTGCCGATAGGGAAGGGTATGGTCCGAATCGTGCCCGACGCGCGTCCGAGTTCCGCTCGCGCCGAACTACTCACCGACGTCATGGCCCGCGCCGGCGCCGCGGCCGAACCCGCGGATCCGCCGGGTATCGACGCCTTCGTCGGCCGCTACTTCACCCAGGTTCCCGACGACGACCTGCTCACTCGGTCGGCCGCGTACCTGGCCCGAGTCGCGACCGGGCACTGGCGCCTGGCCAAGGCGCGGCCCCGCGCGACACCGATCGTGTCGATCGAGTCGCCCCCCGACGCGCCGCACACGGTCGTCGAGATCGTGAACGACGACATGCCGTTCCTCGTCGACTCGGTCACGATGGAACTCGCCCGCCACGGCCTCGGCGTCCACCTCGTCGTGCACCCGGTGATGCGGGTCACGCGCGACGAGAACGGCACCCTCACGGGAATGGCGGGCGACGCCCGCGGGACGGAGGTGCGGGCCGAGTCGTTCGTGCACGTCGAGATCGACCGCGAAACCACGCCGCACGTGCTGGCGTCGATTCGCGAGGACCTGGTGCGAGTGCTGGCCGACGTCCGCGCCGCGACCGGCGATTGGCTGAAGATGCTCGCCCAGCTCCGCCGGGTGGTCGACGCGCTCGCCGACCACCCGCCCGCTATCGACCCCGACGATGTCAGTGAGGGCCGGGCGCTGCTCGAATGGATGGGTGACCAGCACTTCACGTTCTTGGGCTATCGAGAGTACGAACTGAAGGCGCGTGGCGAAGCCGAGGAGCTGCTCCCGATACCGGGCACCGCGCTCGGCCTCCTCCGCAACGCCTCGGAGAGCGCGTCGCGCAGCTTTGCGCAGCTCCCGCCCGACGTACGCGCCCACGCACGCGACCGCGAGCTTCTCGTGCTCACGAAAGCGAACCGGCGGTCGACGGTGCACCGCCCGACGTACCTCGACTATGTAGGCGTGCGGAAGTTCGGCGAGAACGGCGAAGTCGTCGGTGAGCACCGGTTCGTCGGGTTGTTCACCTCGACCGCGTACAACCTGAGCCCGATCGACGTGCCCGTCCTGCGCCGCAAGGTCGCCGCCGTGGTCGACCGCGCCGGCTTCCAGCCCGCGAGCCACGACCAGAAGGACCTCATCGCCATTCTCGAGACGTATCCCCGCGACGACCTGTTCTGGGTCGACGAGGAGACGCTGTACGAAACCGCGCTCGGCATCCTGCAGCTCCAGGAGCGACGGCGGGTCCGGATCTTCGTGCACCGCGAAACGTTCGGGCGGTTCGTGTCGTGCCTCGTGTTCCTCCCGCGCGACCGGTACACGACGCCGGTCCGCGAACGCGTCGCCGCAATTCTGACCGAGACATTCGGCGCCCGAAGCCACGAGTGGAACACACGGCTGTCGGAGTCGCTGCTCGCCCGCCTCCACTTCGTGCTGCACGTCGACCCGCGCGACTCGCGCGCAGTCGACGTCGCGACCCTCGAAGCACACATCGCGCGTGCGGCCCGCGCCTGGGTCGACGACCTGCGCGACGCGCTCGTCGCCGCCCACGGCGAGGAAACCGGACTCGACCTGTTGCGCGAGTGGGGCGGCGCGTTTCCCGGCGCGTACCAGGACGACTTCGAAGCCGACGAAGCACTCGCCGACCTCAACCGCCTCGTTCGCCTCGATGACGACGAGCCACTCGCGGTGCGGCTCGACGAGGAGCGCGGCGATCTGGCGCTGAAGGTGTACGGCGTCGGCTCGCAACCGTCGCTCTCCGACATCCTCCCCCGGCTCACCAACATGGGTGTCGTCGTCGACGACGAGCGGCCGTTCGACATCGTTCCCGCGACCGAGAATCGATGCTGGATCAAGCACTTCCGGTTACACGCCCCACCGGGCGCGGTTGCGAGCGCCGCGGCAGCACGCACGTTCGAGGAAGCGTTCCTCGCGGTCGGCCGGGGCGACGCCGAAGACGACGGGTTCAACCGGCTCGTGCTCGGCGCCGGCCTCTCGTGGCGCGAAGTCACGTTGCTGCGCGCGTACAGCCGGTACCTGCGCCAGATCGGCACCGTCTACAGCCAGACGTACATCGAGGACACGCTCGTCGCGCACCCCGACGTCGCCCGGTCGCTGGTCGAACTGTTTTTGACGCGGCTCGACCCGTGGGCCGCGGGCCAGGGCGACCCCGATCACCTGGTCGACGGCATCACCGAACGGCTCGACGCGGTGACGAGCCTCGACGAAGACCGCATCCTCCGCGCGCTGCTCGCGCTCGTGCTCGCCACGCTGCGCACGAACTGGTTCCGTCCAACCCTCGACCAGTTTGGCGATGCCGGCGAACCGTCGCCGACGCTGGTCATCAAGCTCGACCCGACGCGCGTTCCCGACATGCCGTTGCCGCGCCCGATGTTCGAGTTGTTCGTGTACTCGCCGCGCGTCGAGGGCGTGCACCTGCGTGCGGGCAAAGTCGCACGCGGTGGCATCCGTTGGTCGGACCGCCGCGAGGACTACCGCACCGAAGTCCTCGGCCTCATGAAGGCCCAGAAGGTGAAGAACGTCGTCATCGTGCCGGGCGGCGCCAAGGGCGGCTTCGTCGTCAAGAACCCGCCACCCGCGTCTGACCGGGCCGCGCTGATGGCCGAAGTCGAAGCGTGCTACCGCATCTTCATCGCCGCGCTGCTCGAGGTGACCGACAACCTCGTCGACGGGACCGTCGTCCCACCCCACGACGTCGTGCGTTACGACAGCGACGACCCCTACCTGGTCGTCGCGGCCGACAAGGGCACCGCGTCGTTCTCCGACGTGGCGAACGAGATCGCGGTGGCGCGCGACTTCTGGCTCGGCGACGCATTCGCGTCGGGCGGTTCGGTCGGCTACGACCACAAGAAGATGGGCATCACCGCCCGCGGCGCGTGGGAGTCGGTGACGCGCCACTTCCGCGAACTCGGCGTGAATGTTGCCGAGACCGACTTCACCGTCGTCGGTATCGGCGACATGTCGGGCGACGTGTTCGGCAACGGCATGCTCCTGTCGCAACACATCCGCCTCGTCGCCGCGTTCGACCACCGCCACGTGTTCCTCGACCCCGACCCCGCCGCCGCCATGTCGTTCGCCGAACGCAAGCGTCTGTTCAACGTGCCCCGGTCGTCGTGGGACGACTACGACAAGACGCTGCTCTCCGAAGGCGGTGGCGTGTATCCGCGGTCGGCGAAGTCGATCGCCATCACACCGGAGGTGCGCGCCCGACTCGGCTTCGACGCCGACGTCACCGCCCTCACCCCCACCGACCTGATCCGCGGCATCCTGCGCGCACCCGTCGACCTCTTGTGGAACGGCGGGATCGGCACCTACGTGAAAGCCCGCAGCGAAAGCCACGCCGATGTCGGCGACAAGGCCTCCGACTCCGTGCGCGTCGACGGTGCCGACCTGCGCTGCCGCGTCGTCGCCGAAGGCGGCAACCTCGGACTCACGCAACGCGGCCGCGTCGAGTACGCACTCGCCGGTGGGCATATCAACACCGACGCCATCGACAACAGCGCGGGCGTCGACGCGTCGGACCACGAAGTCAACATCAAGGTGCTCCTCGACCGGGTCGTGGCATCGGGCGCCCTCACCACCGAGGCGCGAAACACGCTGCTGCGTGAGATGACCGACGAGGTCGGCGCGCTCGTCCTGCGCGACAACTACCGCCAGAACCGGGCTCTCGCGAACGCGCGGGCGCAGGCTCCGGGCATGGTCGACGTCCACACCCGGTTCATTCGTTCGCTCGAACTCACCGGCCAGCTCGACCGGACTGTCGAACGGCTCCCCGACGACGAGACCCTCGCGGACCGGCGCAATGCCGGCATCGGGCTCACCGTTCCGGAACTCGCGGTGCTGCTCGCGTACGCCAAGATGGCGCTCGAAGACGACGTGCTCGAGTCGTCGGTCCCCGATGACCCCGACTTCGCACGCGAACTGCTCATGTATTTCCCGACGCCGTTGCGGGAGCGTTACGCCGACCGCCTCGCCGAGCATCCGCTGCGGCGCGAGATCGTGACGACCGCGCTGGTCAACGGGTTGGTGAACCGGGCCGGCACCACGCTCGCGTTCCGCCTGGCCGAAGAGACCGGCGCCGGTGCCGACGACATCGTCCGTGTCCACGAAGCGGCCCGGACGATGTTCCGCCAGGCCGACCTCTGGCACACCATCGAGGCACTCGACAACCTCGTCGCGTCAGACGTGCAGACCGAGATGTACCTGGAGAGCCGGCGGCTCATCGAGCGGTCGAGCCGGTGGTTGTTGCGGCGCCGGGCCCGGCCCCTCGCGCCGGCCGAGACGGTGGCGTTCTTCCAGCCGGGCATCGACGAGGTCGCCCGCACCCTGGTTGCCGCCGACGATTACGTCGCGGCACTCACCGCGCGCGGTGTGCCCGAGCAACTGGCGCGCGGAGTCGGGATTCTCGACACGATCTACTGCGCGCTCGACATCACCGACCTCGCCGCGACGGCGTCGCGGTCGGTCACCGAGGTGTCGGAATTGTGGGCGATCGTCGGCGACCGGCTCCAGATCGACTGGCTGCGCGAACGCATCGTGGAGTTGCCGCGCGGCGACCGCTGGCAGGCGCTGGCCCGGGGTGCGCTCCGCGACGACATCGAAGGCGAGCACCGTGCGGTCACCGCGGCGGCGCTCACGGCGGGCGGCGACTTCGACACGTGGGCCAAGACCGCGCAACCGAACCTGGCCCGCGTGCTCGCACTGCTCGACGACATCCGCGCCCACGGCGTGTTCGACCTCGCGACGTTGTCCGTCGCGCTACGCGAGATCAGGAACCTGGCGTAGCAGCGACCGCGTGCACCCGTTCCAACACGGCGTCGTGTAGGAGGCCGTTGGTGAACACCGCGGTCTCGGTGTCGAGCAGCACGGCCCACTTCGGGTTGGCGCGCACGAACGCGTACGTGCCGAGGAACGCGTCGGCGAGGCGGTGCGCGAGTGCGAGTGCGAGATCGTCGGCGAGGTCGGGAGCCCCGAACTCAGGAGGCATAGACCTCGAAGATCGTCGCAGAACCCATGCCGCCACCCGCGCACATGCTGGCGAGACCGATGCCGCCACCGCGGCGGCGCAGTTCGTACATGGTGGTGATGATCATGCGGGCGCCGGTGGCGGCGACCGGGTGACCGAGTGAGCAGCCCGAGCCGTTGACGTTGGTGATGGCGGGGTCGAGGCCGAGTTCGCGACACGCCGCGATCGGCACCGAGCAGAACGCCTCGTTGATCTCGGCGAGGTCGATGTCGCCGATCGTCATGCCCGCCCGTTCGAGCGCCTTCGGGATCGCGGCGATCGGACCGAGACCGGTGTCGCGCGGCTGGAGGCCCATCGACGCCCACGACACGACCTTGGCCAGTGGGCGCAAGCCGTGCGCTTCGGCGTACTCACTGTCGACGAGCACGAGGGCGGCACCCGCGTCGTTGAGCCCCGACGAGTTGCCCGCGGTGATACCGAAGCCGTCGATCTCGGGGTGCAGCACGTTCAGGCTCGCGAGCTTCTCGAGCGTCGTTTCGCGCCGCGGGTGCTCGTCGGTGTCGAACTTCTTCATCGTGCCGTCGCGCATCGGCACTTCGATCGGGAAGATCTCTTCGCCGAAGCGGCCCTCGTCGATGGCCTTGATCGCGTTCTGGTGGGTGGTGTACGCCCACTGGTCCATGTCGGCGCGCGTGATGCCGATCTTCGACGCGGTGTTGTGCCCGACGGTGATCGACATGTCGAACGCGGGTGCGTCGTCGGTGGCCGGGTGGCTGGGCGACATCCACGGCGCCATCTCGTCGCCGGGGAGTTGGCGTTTCATCGACGAGGGCGAGGTCGAGATCGACTCGGCGCCGCCGGCGATGACGACCTTGTCCATGCCGGCCATGATGCTGGCCGCCCCACCCTGCACCGGCGCCATGCCCGACGCGCAGTGCCGGTTGTACGCGAGGCCGGGGACTTCGATGAGCCCCAGTTCGATGGCCGCGTAGCGGGCGATGTCGCCGCCGCCTTGGAGGACCTCGCCCATGTGGAGGTCGTCGACGTCACCCCCGGGGACTCCGGAGCGCTTCAACGCTTCCCCGGCCGCCCACTTGGCGAGGTCGAACGCGCTCACGTCGGCCAACGTGCCTTTGCGGGCGGTGCCGATCGCGGTACGAGCGCCGGCAACGATGACGGCGTCACCCATGACGTCCCTCCAAGCTCGTGAGGAACACGAAGCTACCCGGTAGATGGGTCCTCGCCGGTCTCCACCAGCGTGCGCGCAACCTCGCGGACCTTCACATTGAGGTGCTGGGAGGCGCGTCGGAGCACGTCGAAGGCCTGCTCGCCAGTGATGCGCTCGCGTTCGATCAGTATCCCCTGCGCCTGGCCGATGAGCTCGCGTGTCCGCAGCGCCTCGTTGAGGTTGACGAGCCGCTGCCCATCGCCTGCGCGCTCCTCGGCCGCGTCGAGGGCGAGCCCGGCCAGCGTGGCGAAGATCAGTCCTTGCGCGCGATCGGCTGCCCCGAACGCGGCGGGGAGCTTGGCGTAGAGGTTGAGCGCGCTGACCGGCCGGTCCGACAACCGGAACGCCAGCGCGCTGCGGATCCCGGCCCTGACCGCCGCCGGACCGAAACTCGGCCAGCGGGAGTCGTCGGAAAGGTCCGCGGCGTAGATCGTCCCTCCCTCGGACACCACGTCGAGACAGGGGCCCTCGTCGGTCGCGAACTGGAGTCCGTCGAGCTCGACGACGGTGGGATCGCTGGCGGCCGCGGTGGTCACTCGCTCGTTCTCGACAACGAAGACACCGGCCGCGTCGCACCCCTCGATGGTCGCGACCGCCAAGTCGACGGTCACCCGGAGAGCGCCCTCGACGGTTCCGGTCGCGAAGAGCGCTCGGGCGACCTGCGCGAGGTTCTGCTCGAGCTCGTTGGCGGCGTCGGAGTCGGCCATCGCACCTATTTCACCACCCGCGCGTTCGACGCGCCGAGTACCTCTCGGTGGTAGGTTGAGAACACCTTCGACAGCGAGGGTTCCCCGGGTGTCCCGCCCGAAGTTCGGAAGGCGGCCGCATGGCCGATTCCCCTGCTGTCATCACCGAAGGCATCTCGTTCGATCTCGGCGTCTCGTTCCTGGCCGGTCATGTTCTCGTGGGCATCCGGGGTGAGGTCGATTCC
>Ga0163153_10005713_pt1 | contig 14486 bp, 11 predicted proteins | sample OliLakLV19MP6IB1_FD_148629 | JGI IMG/M metagenome (GOLD analysis project Ga0163153, IMG submission 148629) | Freshwater microbial mat bacterial communities from Lake Vanda, McMurdo Dry Valleys, Antarctica - Oligotrophic Lake LV.19.MP6.IB-1 | ecosystem: Environmental > Aquatic > Freshwater >... | reverse complement strand
ATGTGAGTGTTAATCCGGACAACATTCGGTTCCGCACGATTTCGGGCGACTCTTCGACCAGCGCCTTCGTGTCCTTCTGCATTGAAGTCAACCAACACACGGACGGCTTTGGGGTCGACGAAGAGTACGAAGTGATCGCTTTGGAAGACGCGCCGAAGCCGGACACCGCGCTGACGAACCTGGATTTTGGCAACACGGCCAATGTCCTGCGGAGAATGTGGTACCAGTTGATCTCGTCGCAATTCCCGGGCAGCCCCGATGTGCTGAACGTTGCGAATGCGAAAGTCGCGTTCCAGATGGCGGTTTGGGAACTGGTCTATGACACCGGTACCGACTTGAGCTCTGGCTTGTTCACCGCGAATCAGCCGGGCGGAACCATCGCATTGCTGGCCCAGTCCTATCTGGATAGCGCCGTCGCCACTGTTGGTCAGAAGAAGGCGAATCTGTACGCCTTGTCGCCGACCGACGGCTTGGGCCAAGATCAAGTCATCGAGATCATCCCCGAGCCGGCTTCCGTGCTGGCCTGGACGCTGATCGGCGGCTGCTTCGTTGCGGGCCATCGCATTCGTCGCGGCAAGTGGAATTTGGGCTAAGGGCCTTAGTAGCTCTGATCGCTCAGCAAGCTCTCGTCGGGTGGCAGGAGATCGGCTCCTGCCACCTGGCTCGCTTGATTCGGCACCCATGACTTGAATCAACTTGGTGGAATACATGTATCAATTCTGGCGTACAAAATCCGCGAAGCTGACCGGGGCCCTGCTGGCTCTGGCCCTCGTGGTATCGGGTTTCGGGATCGCTCAGGCGAATCCTGTGCTCGACGAAGACCTGGAGGTCGGCGATAAAGTCTGGTTCCGTGATCGTGAAGGCAACATTGGCGGCGGCGAGTATGGCACCGTGAAGTTGCCGGCGACGAATTCGACGCCGGATTTGTTCCGCACTTTTTGTGTGGAGCGAAATCAGTCGTTGGATTTCTCCGACAAGGGATTTTTCGTCTCTGCCATTTCGGACCATACGTCCTCGGGCAAGGCCTTGGATCCCATGGCAGCGTTTCTCTATTGGCATTTCCGGATGGGCACGTTGGCGGGCTATAGCTACGGGAATAACACCGCTGCACATATCCTGAGTGCCAACGGGTTGCAGGCCGCGCTGTGGTTGATTCAGAAGGAGTCAGGCTATACGTCGTATAGCAGCAGCACCTTCAAGGGGCTCAACGACGACATTGAAGCAAAGGCGAAGGTCTTCGTCGACCTGGCCAAGTCGAAAGTGCTGGACGGTACCTGGACGGGTATCGGACTTGTGCGGGTCGCCCAGATCGTCTGGTCGGATCGCTACACGGTCGACAAGTATGGCAAGAAGAAGTATTCGCATCGCAAGGGCGATCCTGCACAAGACGTATTGATCTTGATTCCCGAACCGGCTTCCATCGTTTTCTGGCTCACCGCCGGAAGCATGGCTGGCGTCGGAGCGGTAATTCGGCGACGCAGGGAAGCCCTGGCGGTCTAACTGCTTCGATTCGCTGGTCTGCACTGATGTGATCTTTCAGAGCCATCCCGCACGGGATGGCTCTTTTCATTGGTTGCAAGCATTCGTCGGAGGCTCATGGTGCGCTGCCGGCCGACGGTGCACGCTTTCGGTTAATGCCACGGCAAGATCTCGGTTCCCTGGCGGTACGGCGGCTCGTGACCGCCTTGTCGTCCAGCGCCACCGGCAACTATATTTCTCGCCATGGCTGTCGATCCCATCGGAACCCGCGTCGGAGCCGTGAATTACTTGAACACCAAACCGCTAGTGTTTGGGTTGAGGGATTTGGCGCCGCACGTGGAATTGCATTTCGATCTTCCCAGCCGTCTGGCCGACGGACTGGCCGCCGGGCGGTACGACATCGCACTCATTCCATCGATCGAGTATTTCCAGGGCAGAAATTACGCGATCGTTTCCGACGCTTGCATCGCTTGCCAAGGCCCGGTGTTGAGCGTGAAGCTCTTTAGCCGCGTGCCGCCGGCTCGGATTCGCAGCCTGGCGTTGGACGAAGGCTCCCGAACGAGCGCCGCGCTGGTTCAGATTCTGCTTCGCAAGCGTTTTGGATTGCGGCCGGAATTGACCGCCTTGCCGATTGGCGATTCGCTGGCTCAGGCGAACGCCGATGCGGTGTTGTTGATTGGCGATCGCGCCATGCATTCACCGCTGGAGCGCTTTGAGTGCGTGTGGGATCTTGGCGACGAGTGGCAGAGATTCACGGGTCTTCCCTTTGTTTTTGCCATGTGGGTCGCACGCGCCGACACCGATTTGTCGGGCATCGGAGATACGCTGGCCGCGGCCCGCGATCTCGGAGTGCGAAACCTGAACGAAATCGCCGAACGCGAGGCCGCGCCGTTGGGTCTCACGCGACCGGAATGCCTGGACTACCTGCGAGACAACCTTCATTTCTACTTGGGCGAAGCGGAACTCCGCGGACTCGCCACTTTTTACCGGTTCGCCGCCGAACTTGGGCTGGCGCCGGAAGGACTCGACCTTGGAATCGCCATTGATCAACCTGCTCGATAAGGCGGTCGCCGGCGAGCGACTTGCCCCCGCCGAGGGCCTGCGGCTGTTGCAGTCGCACGACCTGACTGCGCTTGGCCGCGCCGCCGACGCCGTCGTGCGCCGCTTGCATCCGGAACCATTCCGCACGTTCAACATCGATCGCAACATCAATTACACGAACGTCTGTACTGCCGTCTGCGACTTCTGCGCTTTCTATCGCAAGCCAAAGCACGACGAAGGCTATGTCCTCGATCGCGAAGTGCTGTTGAAAAAAATCGAGGAAACGGTGGCCCTCGGGGGCGATCAAGTTCTGATGCAGGGCGGGCTCCACCCGGAGTTTAAGCTGGAGTGGTACGAGGAATTACTCCAGGACATCAAGCGCCGGTTCCCGCAGGTGAATGTCCACGGCTTCAGCCCGCCGGAGATTCATCACTTCACCAAAGTCTCGAAGCTTCCGCTAAGAACGGTGCTGGAGCGCCTCAAAGCCGCGGGCCTGGGCAGCCTACCGGGAGGCGGCGCCGAGATTCTCGTCGATCGCGTCCGCGCCGAGATCACACGCGGAAAAGTGATGACGGACGATTGGCTGAACGTCTGTCGCGTCTGGCACGAGTTGGGCGGAATCGGCAGCGCGACTATGATGTTCGGCCACGTGGAAACGTTGGCCGAGCGGATCGAGCATCTGGAGCGATTGCGGCAACTCCAAGACGAAACCGCAGGCTTCACAGCGTTCATCTGCTGGACGTTTCAGCCGGAGCACACGGATCTCGCGCACATCCCGGCGGCCGGATCATTCGAGTATCTGAAGACTTTAGCCGTGAGCCGCCTCTACCTCGACAACTTCGCCAATATTCAATCGAGTTGGGTCACCCAGGGGCTGAAGATCGGCGAGCTCTCGCTCCTTTACGGCTGCAATGACATGGGCAGCCTGATGATCGAGGAGAACGTCGTGGCGGCCGCTGGCACCGTCCACCACCTGACGCTCGATCAAATCAAGGGAGCGATTCGCGAGGCCGGCTACATCCCGCAGCGCCGCAACGTCTTCTACAACTACGTCGATGAACCCGAAACTGCGGCGACCAGTGCCTGACCGCGAACAACTCCTGCGCCCGACGCTACCAGTTCCACACCATACCGACCGTCGGGCCGTGATAGATCAACGTGCCGTTGTCATCCACTTCCGCCGGGCCTTGGGTGAGGATGTTGAAATCGCGTTGAAGGTTGTTCATGCCAAGCGCGAGGCCGTCGATTCCCATTGCCTGGTAGCCGGCGATCACCGTCAGGCGCGGAAACAACTGAAAGCAACTTTCGATGCGGACATCGCCCATAAAGGCCGTGGCGCCGGTTTGGGCTTCGCCCGAGAAGTCAGCGGCGCCCACGGAAAAGAAATCGGTGCTCTGACGGGCGGAATTGCCGAAGACGCCCACTTTGCCATCGAGGTTGAGCCACCAGCGTTGACTCGCTCGATAGATGACGTTGCCGCCGATCTGCCCGCCGATGAGGTCGTTCGTGGTAGCAACATCAATTTGGCGCGTCGTGCCAAACTGCGCCGGCACGCTCGTTGAAGAAAGGTACTGAAAAGTCTCCTCCACGTTGACATAACGCACACCGCAAAGCAGCACCGCCTCGAAGGCGCCGCAACGAATGGGGGCGCGATACCGGATATTGATTTCGGCGCTGTTGAAGTCGGACGTGTCGCTGATCGTCACCCGATCGTTGTAATCCAAGCCCACGATAGCGGCCGGGTTCCCGAATTGCGAGAAAAAGGAGAACAGGTTTCCATCCCCGCCAAGTGCGTTCGGCGATTCGTTGCGCACGGTAACGGTATCGTCCCAATGTTGCTGACCGAGGTAAGTGCCTTCGACGCGAAAGTAGTCGTTGATCGTTCGACCCAACGTGAAGCGCACGCCGGGGCGCAATTCATGATCCAGGTCTTCGGTCGACAGCGCCTCCGGTCCTCGGGCGCCTTGAGTCGCGACGGTGAAATCTTCGCCGTTATCTCGTGTCAGGAACACGCCTTCGAAGCCGGCGTACCAGCGAGGCATGTCGGTCCAAGACGGCAAGGGGAGATTCGCGTAGCCGTTTCCGTAGTTGACGTTGCCCCAGACGGTGTCGCAGTTGCCGCAGTTGGAGTTCTGGCGGGCCTGCTCTTCCGTCGCGACGCCCCCCTCCCAGGGATGAAACGCGGCAGGCTGCTCGCTGCCCCACGGATCAAAGGGAGCAACCGCAGGAGCGGTCACGGCGCCGACGGGCTGTTTGGCCTTGGTTTCCGCGGACACGATGCCAGGCGCCATGAGCAGCCCGCCACAGGCCCAGGCTACGCGGCGTAAGTTGATGGACGCGAACTGCATCGGTTTCCCCTCGTGTAGGCGCCGGACAGCTTGCGCAATCGGCAACGCCGCCCCTAGACTTTCTTCGGCAGGCGCGATCGGCAAATCCAGCAAAGTCGGCGTCTTCCGTCGGAAGCGAACCGTTTGCCCCAATTAACTGGGGAAGCGGCGATGACGCGGCGGCACACTATAAGCCCAGTGACGGCCCTAACAGTCGTGGGTGATGGTCGCGACTTTGGCGGCCTTCCCCGGGGCTTAGTCAGAGTCGCGCCCCTATTCCTATTCCGCCAGCCCTCATACCACTGCCTCCGCGATTCTGGCAAAATGAGTGGACTGGTCGCCGACTTAGGAAGAACGCGAATCGCCATGGACCCGATGCCCGCAACTCGCGAGGAACACCAAGCTTACCTCCGCATCCTGGCCAACGTGACGCCTGGCGAGCGCATGAAACGAGCGATGGACCTCTCGGACATGGGTCTGCGCATGCTAAAAGTCAATCTACGGCGACGCATTCCAGAACTGGACGAGGAGCGGCTGCATCGACTTTTTTTGGAGCGATCGGAGCAGTGTCACAATCGGGAGTATTGATGCATCTCGTCGATACGCATGCTCATCTCACTCAGGATGATTTCGAGGGTGACCGCGCCGAGGTCGTCGCCCGCGCCGCAGAAGCCGGTGTGGCGCAGATCATTGCGATCGGTTATTCCGCGACGACGAGCGCAGCGGTGGTTCGCTTAGCCGCCGGATATCCCAATGTGTACGCCGCCGTGGGAATCCAGCCGAACGACTGCGCGCAGGCGGGACCGGGCGATTGGGACGCCGTCGTGCAACTTGCCAAGAGTCCTAAGGTCGTGGCCATCGGCGAAACGGGGCTCGATCGCTACTGGGACTACTCGCCGCTGGAACTGCAACAAGCGTATTTCGATCGCCACCTGCGACTGGCGCAGCAACTCGACCTGCCCGTCGTGATTCACACCCGCGAAAGCGACGCCGAAGTCTTGGCGATGCTTCGCGAAGCGGCAGCGCGAGGTCCATTGCGCGGCGTGATGCATTCCTTCACAGGCACGGCCGAAACCGCGGCGGAATGCATCGAACTCGGCATGTACATTAGCTTCGCCGGCATGGTCACGTTCAAGAAAAACGACGCGTTGCGAGCCGTCGCCGCGACGATCCCCGCTGACCGCATTCTGGTGGAAACGGATAGCCCTTACCTCGCCCCGCAGCCGAACCGCGGAAAACGCAACGAGCCAGCATTCGTAGCCCATACGGCGCGCTGCCTGGCGGAAGTGCGCGGCGTCGAACTGGCCGCGTTTGCCGCGCAAACGACCAAGAACGCACAACGATTGTTTCGCTTGCCACGCGCGGTGTAAGCCCAGGGAAGGCCCTCGAGATCGTGGAGGACGGAACGATTTCGAGGGCCTTCCCTGGGCTTGGTGCTGCCGGCGCAATTACAATCAACGCTGCCACTAAGCCGCGATTCCGTAAAAAGCCCCGGCACACCGGAGATCATCGCCATGCGTCCCTTCGCATACCTGCTCGGTGCGTTGCTGGCCTGGCCCGTGGCAATGGCCTGCGCCGCCGACGGGAATCGTCTGGCGTACCTAGATGAGTGCGATCCGTACTACCCGCACCGTGACTTCGCGCGGCTAACCACGCCGCAGTGGGTCGGCGAGCCGGGCGTCGAGGCGGTCGTGATCCTGGCGATCGACGACATGCGCGATCCCGCCAAGTACGAAGCGTATCTGCGGCCCATTCTCGACCGGCTTAAGCAGATTGACGGCCGGGCGGCGATGAGCATCATGACCAACCAGGTCGACACCAACGACCCGCAGTTGCAGGCTTGGCTCAAGGAAGGCGTGAGTCTCGAATGCCACACGCTGGATCATCCGTGCCCGCTCCTGAAGGACGGCGACTTCGCCAAGGCTAGCGCTACGTATCACGGCTGCGTGGATTTGCTGGCGTCGATTCCCAACAACCTGCCTGTTGCGTTTCGGATGCCTTGCTGCGATTCGCTGAACATGGTGAGTCCGCGGTTCTTCTCGGAGATACTCAACAAGTCATCGCCTGGCGGCCATCGCTTGATGATCGATTCGTCGGTCTTCAACGTCATCACGCCCAATGATCCTGAATTGCCGCGCGAACTGGTCTATGAGCCAGGCACTACCAAGGATCGCTTCCGCAAATACTTGCCGTTCCCATCGTTCGTCAACACGATCGAGGACTATCCGTATCCCTACATGATCGGCGAGCACTGCTGGGAGTTTCCCTGCGTGGTTCCCAGCGACTGGGAAGCACAGAACATCCAGCAGCCGAACAATCCAAAGACGGTCGAGGACTTAAAGGCGGCTCTCGACTCCGTCGTGATCAAGCAGGGCGTATTCAATCTCGTATTTCATCCGCACGGGTGGATTCGCGCGGAGCAAGTTGTGGAGTTGATCGATCATGCCGTTGCCTCGCACGGTTCAAAGATTCGGTTTCTGTCGTTCGCTGAAGCGGCAAAGTATCTCGAATTGTGGGGCTTCGGCGGAACAAAACAAGGAATGCGCACCCTTGACATTGACGGCGACGGGTGGATGGACTTCGTGACAACCGCCAATGGAAATACTCAGTCGTTTGTAAAATGGGACAACAAAAGTCGCACTTTCACTAGTGGAATCTTTGACTCATCGCGCGGTAAAGCGGCGCTTGGCGTGATTGAACGCGATTCGCGTTCGGCAATGATCACGAAAGATGTGCATTCGTTGAACGAGTATCGATTTCACAAGGACCAACTTAAACAATTCCGTGACTTTGGGATCGAGACGAAGGCTTTTGACGTGCGAGGAAAACCGATTGCACTTGCGCCAGACGATCAAGAGGCACTACGAGGATTGGACGTCAACTGGCTCGACCACCGCCTCCGCGATCTCGACGGCGACGGAATCTGTGAACTGCTGATCACACCGAAGCAAGGCGCCGTCGTCATCCTCGGCCTGGACAAAGAGGATCGCTGGCGCCGCCTGACCTTCACGTTGCCGGCGGAAACGGCAATCGTCGATGCAGAAAAACACGACGCCGGCCTGCGGTTCGTCGACATCGACGAAGACGGCGATCTCGACGTGCTGTTCTCCAACGAAGCGCGGTTCTCGCTCCATCTCTTCGAGTCCCTCGAAAAAGGCTGGTCGCGCGAGATTCTGCGCGGAAATCAAGGGGACGCGCGCTCGATTCCGCCCATCGTGCGCAACGGCACGAACAACGGCGCCTGGTTTCATTCCCGGCATCTCTGGGTGCAGAACGAAGACACGGCGCGGTTACCCGATTTGGTCGATCGGCGTTCCTTCAACGAACTGCTCGGCAACGCGGAGTTAGGGCCGCGATCCCCGGAAGCCTCGCTCAAAGGTATGCGCGTGCGGCCAGGATTGAGGATCGAGCTGGTTGCCGCGGAGCCGCTCGTAATGGACCCAGTGGCATTCGATTGGGGTCCCGACGGCAAGCTCTGGGTTGTCGAGATGGGAGACTATCCGCTGGGTGCGGACAACGCCGGCGCGCCCGGCGGGCGCGTGCGGTATCTCGAAGACACCAACGGCGACGGCAAATACGATCGCTCGACGCTGTTCCTGGACGGCCTGAGCTATCCCAACGGCGTGATGGCGTGGGGCCGCGGCGTGCTGGTGAGCGCCGCGCCGGAAGTATTCTATGCCGAAGACACCGATGGCGATGGCCGCGCCGATAAACGCGAGGCGCTCATCACGGGCTTCGGCGAAGCGAATCCCCAACATCGCGTCAACGGTTTCACCTGGGGACTCGACAACTGGGTGCATTGCGCGATGGGCGAAAGCGGCGGCGCGATTCATTCCGTGCGGCGCAACGACGACGCGGAACTCGGCAATCGCGATTTCCGTTTCCGCCCGGCGACCGGCGAGATCGATCCGCAAACTGGCTCGACGCAATATCAACGTATCGCCGACGACTGGGGCAATTGGTTTGGCTCCGATAACATCCATCCCCTTTGGCACTACGTGCTGCCGGATGAATACCTGCGGCGCAACCAGCACGTCGCAGCACCGCAAGTCTTGAGAGAAGTGCCGGAAGTCCTCGGCGCGGCTCCGGTCTTTCCAACAAGCCGCACGCTGGCGCGCTACAACGATTTTCACCTGTCGAACCATATCACCTCGGCTTGCGGCGTCGGCTTTTACCGCGACGATCTGCTCGGCGCCGACCTCGCAGGCAACGCCTTCGTTTGCGAGCCCGTGCATAACTTGGTCCATCGCCAGGTGCTCACTCCGCAAGGCGTGTCCTTCACCGGTCGCCGCGCCGACGATGAACAGCAGCGCGAGTTCCTCACGTCGACCGACAACTGGTTTCGTCCCGTGATGATCCGCACCGGGCCCGACGGCGCGCTCTACGTGGCGGATTTCTATCGCCAGGTTCTGGAGCATCCCGAGTGGATCCCCGACGACATCGAAGCCAAGATCGACGTCCGCGCCGGGTACGAACGCGGGCGCATCTACCGCATCGTGCCGGTCGGGGAGCCATTGCGCAAGGTGCCCAAGCTGAATGAACAATCCACCGAACAACTCGTCGCCCAACTCGAAAGCCCGAACGGCACGCTGCGCGACATGACGCAACGATTGCTTGTGGAACGCGCCGACCGCGGCGCAATCGAGCCGCTTCAACAGCTCGTTGGGAACGGCGATCGCGCCACGGCGCGGCTGCATGCTCTTGGTGCGCTCGATGGATTGGCGGCGCTCGATGAAGCCACGGTGGTTGCAGCCCTGCGCGACGAACATGCAGGCGTTCGCCGTCACGCCCTGCGACTCGCGGAACGTTTTGCAAAAGGAGACAACGCAGTCGCTAAAGAACTGCTTGATGATCGCTGGTTGTCACCTCACGAAGCTGAGCTCGTGAAGTTGCAGTACGTCTGCACGATCGGCGCTATGCCTGCGGGATCCGCGACACTTCCACTGGCGACACCCTTGCTCACGGATTGGGAGAACGTCTATCGGCGATCCGCCGTGCTCAGTTCGCTGACGCCCGAGAATCTGCCGCTGTGCGCGCGAGTGGTGTGCGAAGCAGATCTCAACGCCGGGCCTACACCGGAGTTGATGCGATCCCTAGCGGACTTGGCGCTGGCGTTCGATGATCGGTCAACCTGCGGAAGGCTACTGGAACGCGCACTTGAGTCGCAGTCCAATGAAGCAAGTCAACTCGCACGAACGGCCGGCGTTCTTAGCGCGCTCCGCGAGCGCGACGTCACGCCCGCAGCGTTGTTCGCCGAGGATCCCCTCGCGGCGGAACGCGTTGAAGCAGCGTTGATGAAGCTCCGGCAAACGTCCGCCGCGGCCGTCGCGGACGAAAAAGCGTCGGTGGAACTTCGTTTGGCTGCTTTGGAAATCATTTCTCAAGATGAGTCCGGTGCGACGTTAGACTTAATCGAGTCTCTCTTGACGTCTTCCGCGCCGACGGAATTGCTGAATGCCGCGATCGAGCGTCTGGCCGCGATGGAGTCTGACGTCGCGTTCGACACCTTGCTCAACGCGTGGCGGACGCTGACGCCGCAGGTGCGCGCGCAGGCGCTCGAGGCATGTTTTCAGCGACCGCAACAAGTGTTGCGAGTGTTAAAGTCGCTCGAAAATGGCAGGATTCACGCAGGCGATTTCGACGCGGATCGCCGCCAGCGTTTTGCCGTAAGCGCCGGTCGACAGCTTCGGGAACGTGTCATCAAGGCGCTGTCCGCGGAGATCGACACGGATCGTCGCCAGGTCGTCGAGCAATTTCAAGACGTACTTGCGATCAGTGCCGACGCCGAACATGGCGCCGTCGTATTCCGAGAAAAGTGCGCGGTCTGCCATCGCCTAGGCAATGTCGGCTTTGCGATCGGAGCGGACTTAGCCGCGCTGACCGACAAATCGCCGTCTTCGTTGTTGGTCGCGATCCTCGATCCCAATCGCGCGCTCGAAACCAAGTTCGTCTCCTACACCGCGCAAACCAGCGACGGCCTGACACATACCGGGATGCTCGTCGATGAATCCGGCGCGAGCATCACGTTGCTCGGCCAGGAAGATAAGCGAGCCATCATCCCGCGAGGTCAGTTGGAGGCCCTCGAATCGACCGGCAAATCGCTCATGCCGGAAGGACTGGAGAAAGACCTCTCCAAGCAAGACCTTGCCGACGTAATGGCCTTCGTGGCGAAGCTGCCGACGCCGCGCAAGGAATTCCCCGGCAACACGCCCGACCTGGTACGGGCGGACGAACACGGCACCTTCAAACTCACCGCGGTGCTGGCAGAAGTTTATGGCCCGACGTTAATCTTTGAACCAGGGCGCCAGAACCTCGGTTTCTGGGGCAGCGAAAGCGACCGCGCCGCGTGGAACCTAATGGTTGAACATCCCGGTCGCTATCGCGTTTGGCTCCACTACGCTTGCCACCGCGATACTGCCGGCAACCCGTTTCAAGTGCAATGCGGCGAACAGCGACTCAAGTCCGAGGTCCGGGGCACCGGCACTTGGGACTATTACCGCCGTGTGGAAATCGGCGAACTCCAACTGATCCCCGGCGACCACCGCCTCACCCTCCGCTCCGACGGTCCGATCGCCGGCCACTTGATGGACTTGTTCGAGTTGAGCCTAGAGCGCGATGAGTAGAGATGCGCTACGGAGGCAGGGCGGTGAATGTCGAATGGTTTGACTACTTATTCTTGAGCAGTCGATCCACCGCGGCGCCGATGTCAGGGTCGCGCATCAGCGACGTGCCGACCAACATGGCGTTGAATTCCGCGGCGGCGAGTTGATCGACGTCGGCGCGGGTGGCGATGGCGCTTTCGGCGACGGCCAGGCAGTCGCCGGGGATGCGCTTGCGTTCGCGCAACGCGTGCTGAAAATCGACTTCCAGGGTGTGCAGGTTGCGATTGTTGATGCCGATCAGCGTGGCGCCGGCTTCCAGGACGCGGTCGAGATTCTCCGGATCGAAGTATTCCACGAGGGGCGTGAGGCCCAACTCGATCGCCTCGTTGTGCAGCGCGCGAAGGTTGCAATCATCGAGGCATTCGGCGATCAACAGCACGGCGTCGGCGCCGGCGGCACGGGCTTCGACGAGCTGATAACTGTCGACAATAAAATCTTTGCGCAGGACCGGCAGCCGCACCTTGGCGCGAACCTCGCGGAGGTAATCGAGCTTGCCTTGGAAGTATTTCTCGTCGGTGAGGACGCTGATGCAGGTCGCGCCGTGGGCTTCGTAGATCGCGGCGACTTCGGCGGGCGTGCGATCGGCGCGAATCGAACCTTGCGAAGGACTGGCAAGCTTCACTTCGGCGATTAAGTGGACGCCGGGCACGCACAACGGCGTGAAAAAGTCGCGAACCTTGGGAGCGTCTTTCAAACTGGCGCGGAGTTCCTTGAGCGGCCGCGACGCCTTCGCGGCTTCGACTTCGGTGCGCTTGTGCTCGACGATCTCACGAAGTTTGCTCATGGCGGCGCGCGTCTCGACGATGGCTCAACAGCGTTTCAATCACAACCTGATTCGCTTCCGGAAATCTTAGCTGACTCAACTCGCTCGCATCCACCCATCGAAACGGGGGCTTCGGCGTGGCGTCTGTTTCGTTCGAAACCCGCGCACTAAAAAAATGCAATCGTAGCTGACCGTGGGCATAGGTGTGTTCGACGACCGGAACGATCAGATCCTCAACTTCAATCGAAAGTCCCGTCTCCTCCAGGCATTCGCGTCGTGCGGTTTCGGCGGGAGTCTCGCCCGTTTTCACTTTGCCGCCGGGGAATTCGTCGTGTCCGGCCAGCACGGCTCGTTCATCACGAATGCCGACAAGGTATCGATCGTTACATTCCACTACGGCGACGGCGATGTCGTGTCGGTCTGTCATTCGTTCGTCCAACCCGCAGTCCAAAAGGCCGATTCATCGTTCAGGTCCCAGACCTTTCCGTTGTCATCGAACGCGATTTCCACCCACCCGGGACTACCAAATCGCTTGTAAACCCAATCCGAATCGCCCGAATTAATTGGCGGCCCTAGGATCTGTCGGATTTCGACTTGCGTCATCCCAACTTTGACCTGATTCAATTGATAGCTGGGAATCGTCGGCCCGAACACGCGAATCAACGCAGCGAGGCAGAGCGCATTCAGGAGTATCAACAACAGCAGCGAACGGAGACGAAAGGTCGGCCACGCCATTTAAAGCTCTCCGCGACTCCGCGGTTCAACTCGGCTGCCCCTTGTAGGCATCCAACATCCGGCCCGGCGAGCCCATGATGTTGTAGCCGCAGTCGACGTGGAGGATTTCGCCCGTGATGCCGTCGGAGAGGTCCGAAAGCAGGAAGCCGCCGGAGCGGCCGACTTCTTCCGGCAGGACGTTGCGCCCCATCGGCGACATCTGTTCGTAGAGCGGCACCATGTCGTCGACGCCGGCGCCGCGGCCGGCCAAGGTGCGGACCGGGCCGGCGCTCACCGCGTTCACGCGCACGCCGCGCGGGCCGAGATCGTACGCGAGGTATTTGACGACGCTATCGAGCGCCGCCTTGCAGATGCCCATTACGTTATAACCGGGCACGCACTTTTCGCCGCCGAAGTAGGTCATCGTCAGGATGCTGGCCCGCGGGCTAAGGATGTCTTTCGCAGCGTTCGCGACGGCGAGTAGGCTGTAAGCGCTGATTTCCATAGCCATCAGAAAACCGGCGCGGCTGGTTTCGACGGTATCCCGTTTGAGATCCTCCAGCGACGCGTGGGCGATCGAATGGAGCAGGAAGTCGATCTGCCCGAACTCCTCCTTGGTCTTTTGCATCACGGCGCGGATGTCGTCGTCGTTTTGGACGTTCATCGGGACCAGGAACTTGGCCGACGGGTGCTTGTCGGTCAATTGGGCGACCCGATGGCGATTCCGCTGCCGGGCGTCGTCCGCCTTGTCCGGCAAATGGCTGAATCCACAGACGGCCCCTTCTTCCATGGCGAACTGGGCGATCGACCAGGCGATCGAATGGTCGTTCGCGACGCCGAGCACGAGTCCCTTTTTGCCTTCGAACAGCTTCATATCATGCACCTTGCCTGGCGCCCGACCACGGGCGGTGAAGTTAACCCTAACGCCGGAAGCAGTTTACCGGCGGCCCAGCCAACTTCCCAGGGGCGTGCCAGGACGGGTCATCTCCTATTGGCCGATAGGGTGTTTTCACGAATCCAAGTGATTCCACTGGACAGTCGATGTGTATTCCATATGATTCAATTGCTGGGCTTCGTACTCGATTAGACTTCACACGAATCAGTTCTGATTGCATGACTGCGACACAATTTGACTATCTGACGACACTTTCACGGCATCCGCAGCTGGCGAAAGCGGCTTTGGAGTGGCTGATCGATTTGGACTTACCGGGGACGGAGCAGGCCGCGCCGACGGCCGCGAAACTGCTGGGAGGCGACGCTGGCATGCTCGTCGAACGCCAGGCCGGCGGTTGGGCGGGGCTCTATTCCACAGGGCTGCCGGCGGGTTTTCCGAACGGCCTGGCGGATGAAGCTTTGGACCGGGAACGTTGTTGCCGCGAAGACAACTGGCTCGCGGCGCCTTTGCACGCCCGCGGAGCGCATGGCGAGCTATTTCTCGTGCGATGCGGGCGGCCGCCCGCCGGCGCGGAGATTCAGGAGCAAATGGCGGCGGTGGCGCGC
>Ga0163153_10005702_pt1 | contig 14502 bp, 13 predicted proteins | sample OliLakLV19MP6IB1_FD_148629 | JGI IMG/M metagenome (GOLD analysis project Ga0163153, IMG submission 148629) | Freshwater microbial mat bacterial communities from Lake Vanda, McMurdo Dry Valleys, Antarctica - Oligotrophic Lake LV.19.MP6.IB-1 | ecosystem: Environmental > Aquatic > Freshwater >... | reverse complement strand
CCTTCGGGATCGGCTTTGACAGCCTCAATGCGCTCCACTATTACAGCAATTTCTCGCGCTCGTGGGGTAAGCCGGATTCTACTGATGGCTGGATCATGAACCAAGAGGGTACGCAACTCACCTATAATACCGATCTGCATGGTGAACTTGCCGCTTGGTATCTCGATCTACTCGACAGCAAAGTCGCCCCGCGCAAAGCCGACGCCATTGATGGGGGCTTATTCCCGGCTGGATTAACCGCCACCCATGCCAGCATTGTCGGCAATGTGACTAACTACTTGGCTACCGTTGACGGCAGGTTTGAGATGGATGCGGTGTTGCTGCCGGTCGGTTCCGAAGGGCGCCAAGGCACTTGCTATTCAGGCAATATGCACATGATCAACAGTGCTACCGCCCATCCCGAAGAGTCCTGGGAATTGCTCAAGCTCTATTCCTCGGGCGAAGCGGGTGTGATGATGGTGTTGGAAGGCAAACTCCAGCCCAATGGTCACAAATCGGCCTGGACGGATGCCAAAGTCAACGAAGTTAACCGTATGTTTGGCATCACTGATGCGCTGCTCACCGCCGGCATTGAACCCTTCCCCATGCCCAAGAACACGCGCTTCACCGAGGCCAACATCGCCTTCCAGAATGAAGTGGACTTGATTTGGGAAGGTCAGGCTAGCTGGGCGGAACACGCACCCGTGATCGAGCAGAAAGTCAACGAAGTCTTGGCGTTAGATCGGCCGTAATTTTTGACCATTCGTCATGATTGAGTAGAGATAGGAAGGTGTAATGACTCTTACGCTTGAACTACCCCAAGAACTTGAACATGAATTGGTAGGTGAAGCGAATCAGGTTGGCTTATCATTAGCCGAATACACTTTACGTCTGCTTCTCTTACGCCCTTTGCTTGCGACACCGCCCAAAAGTGGCGCAGATTTGGTTGCTTACTGGCAGAACGCTGGTTTGCTTGGTATGCGTAGTGACATCCCTGATAGTCAGCAACATGCTCGTCAGCTACGCGCTAGAGCAGAGCAACGACCACAAAAGGGCAATAGTAATGTATCTACTTGATACCGATGTGTTGATTGATATTCAACGTGGCAAACCCGCGGCTGTAACTTGGTTTAGTCATTTATCTAATCTGCCGTCGATGCCTGGCTTTGTGGTGATGGAGTTGATTCAAGATGCACAGAACAGTAATCAAGTACATCAGGTCTTGAAATTGGTTGCTCCATTACCCGTAGTCTGGCCGACGGAAATCGATTGCAATCGTGCCTTAGCTGATTTTACCACCTATCATCTGTCGCATCGACTAGGTTTAATCGATGCATTGATTGCAGCGACCGCGATTGGTTTGTCAATGACGCTCTGTACATTCAATGTCAAACACTACCGCGTGGTCTCGGGTTTGCAAATACAACAGCCTTACACTCGTTGAAGTTTTCTGATCTACCCATCCATCAAGAGCCGCTCCCGTTGGGCGGCTCTTTTATTGTCAGGAGACTATTCAGCCTTGAACTAAAGTTCAGGCTGATAGCTCAAGTCAGCTAAAGCTGACTGGGGTCAACTGAACAGTCCACTTTAGTGGACTTCGGCTATCAGCCTGAACTTTAGTTCAAGGCGGCCCATGCTGGATAGTTATTTCATCAGGAGAATATCATGCCCACCGAACTTGCGCAGTTCATTCAATCGACGCCCCTGTGTGACACCCATGAACATTTAGGCAGTGAAGAAAGCTATGTCAATGAGGGGCCGGATCTCTTGCAGAGCCTCTTTAACAACTATGTCACCGCCGACCTGATCGTGGCTGGGGCTAGCCAAGCCACGGTAACAGCTTTGCTCGACAAGCAGAACCCTGATCTACGCGGTCGCTTTGCCGCCATTCAGCCGGTTTGGGAGGCGGTGCAACATACCGGCTATGGCGAAGCGGTGCAACTGATCGCGCGTGAAGTCTATGGCATGGCAGCGATCACGGGTGCGGCCCTCGAAGGGGCACAAGATGCACATCAGGCCCTAATCGCGCCAGGGCAACGGCTGCGCTTGCTGCGCGATCATGCCAACCTTGACCATGTGCAGATTGACAACTTTGTCCACGCTTGTCCACCCGACCCCTCTGGTCCCGCTTTCTTTTTGTATGATATCTCCTGGGTCGATTTTTGTGGCGCTAGTTTTGATCGCCAAGCGTTGAGCGCCGAAACGAATGTGGATGTGCATGACCTAACCACCTTGCGCTCGGCGATGGAGCAACTCTTCGTCCAAAATGCACCTTATGCCATTGCCATCAAATCGCAACATGCCTACAGTCGCACCTTGCACTGGCAAGAGCGCACGGACCAGGAAGCGGCGCAGGCATTGGATCGCTATTTGCAAGACCCAGCCAACCTGACCGAGCAAGATCGCCTCTGTCTTGGCGATTGGGGTTGGGCGCGCGGCGTTGAACTGGGCATCGAACATGATCTACCTTTCAAGCTACACACGGGCTACTACGCCGGTCATAGCCGGATGCCGGTGGATTATATTCGCAGTGGCAATCTCTGTCCGCTGCTGGCCAAATATCTGGACGCGCGCTTTGTGTTGATGCACATCGCCTACCCGTATAGTGATGAGTTGATCGCCATCGCCAAACATTACCCCAATGTCTATGTGGACCTTTGCTGGGCGTGGAGCATCGATCCCTATAGCACCGGTGACTTTGTACGGCGTTACATTCATGCGGTGCCGGCCAACAAACTCTTTGTCTTTGGCGGCGACACCTTCTGGCCGACCGCTGCCATCGCCTATGCCCACCAAGCGCGCCACTGGTTGACACGCGCCCTGCAAGCCGAAGTGAATGAAGGGTTGCTGACAGAAACCAATGCCATTGCACTGGCCCGCCGCTTTATGGTTGAAAATCAGTATGCTTGCTTCCGTGTCGCAGAAAAGAAAGCGCAACTGTCGGGCAGCCATTGAGCAAGCGTAATGGTACAGGTATCGTATAGTATCATTCCCACGTATAAAGCAAAGGGTACTCTGGGTAGAAAAATGGTATGATAGAGTGGTCTATACTCAAGTCAACCTGAGAAGCAGAGTTTCTCATCTTCCTGGAAGGGGTCAGGAACCGTCAGGCATATCAATCAATCTGCGACCCCTTCCAGGACGTTCGGCGAGCCGGGGGCCTGGGGGCGCGAGTCGAAGATGGACTGACGACAACGCTGATTTTCAAAGTGATTTCAGTCTACTATTGATTGAAAGGAGTTTTTGTGAAACCACTTCTATTCTCACCCTTTACAACAGTGCTCGTGACATTTTTGCTGCTGCTGCTGAGTGCGTGGGTAGCCCTAGGTCTCTTTGCTACCAACCCTTCGCTGGCGGCAACGCTGCAACAACAGGCCATCACCCTTCAGCTAACCCCTTTTGCTACTGGCTTGAGCCAACCAGTGAAGATTGCCAATGCCGGGGATGACCGTCTATTTGTGGTGCAACAGAGCGGTGAGATCCGGATTGTACAGTCTAATGGCACGGTGCTGACAACCCCTTTCTTGAATATCAGCGACCGCGTAACAACGGCCGGCAACGAGCAAGGTCTATTGGGGATGGCCTTTGAACCTGGCAGCACTACGGTTTTCTATGTCAACTACAGCTTAAAAAGCACCAACGGCCAACAAAATGGCGACACGATCATCGCGCGCTACCGCGTGACGGGCAATGATCCCAATGTGGCTGACCCCACCAGTGAAGAGATCGTGCTCTATGTGGATCAGCCTTACCCTAACCACAATGCCGGCGATCTGGCCTTTGGCCCCGATAGCTTTCTCTATATCCCACTCGGTGACGGCGGTGACGGCGGTGATCCCGAAGACCGCGCGCAGAATTTGAACGAATTGCTGGGCAAAGTGTTGCGTATCGACGTGACTGGGCAACCGACCTATACGATTCCGGCGGATAATCCCTTCGCCACTGACAATAATCCCAATACACGCGCAGAAATTTGGGCGTTCGGCCTGCGCAACCCCTGGCGCTTTAGCTTTGATCGCCAAACCCAGGACATCTATATCGGTGATGTCGGCCAAAGCGCCTATGAAGAGATCGATTTTCAACCGGCCAACAGCAGCGGTGGTGAAAACTATGGCTGGGATTGCCGCGAGGGAGCACACTCCTACACAGGCGCACAGTCGCCGGCCTGCACAGGAAATAGCAACCTGGTCGACCCGATCTTTGAGTATGCGCGTACCGAAAATCAGAATAACCCATCCGCGCCTTGCTCTTCAATCACCGGTGGCTTTGTCTATCGCGGCACCGCCTACCCGGCGTTGGTTGGTCATTACATCCTGGCCGACTACTGCTCCGGTAAATTTTGGAGCCTGATCCGCAACAATCAAAGCCAGTGGGTTTCAACGGCGCATGGTAAATTAATCAACAGCGCTAGCACCTTTGGCGAAGACAAGCATGGCGAGTTATATGTCGCGAGCCGAGGTGACGGCACACTTTATCGTATCGTGACCAACAGTACCGTAACCCCAACACCGACCGCCACGATTGTCCCGACGGCGACCGTCATTCCGACTGTTCCCCCGAATCTGACGAAAAGATCCTATTTGCCATTGATCGAAAAAGATGGTACTAATTAAGCAGCCGGGATCGAATCCCGTTGCTACCCATGAGAAATTACTACAGTGACGAGGAGAAACTTCATGGCTTTCACATTAGAACTTGGCGCCAAAGCGCCCAATTTCAACTTACCCGCAACTGATGGCAGAACCTACCAGCTTTCTGATTTTGACGATGCCAAGGCATTGGTAGTCTTTTTTACCTGTAACCACTGCCCGTACGTCGTGGGTTCAGATGAAGTGACACGGCGTACCGCCGAAAAGTTTATTCCCCAAGGGGTAAAGTTTGTCGGCATCAATGCCAACAGCAAAACCACCCATCCCAATGATGATTTCCCGCATATGGTGGAGCGCATGGCAGAACATACCTTCCCCTGGCTCTATTTGCGCGACGAGGCCCAGGATGTGGCGCTGGCCTATGGCGCCTTGCGCACGCCCCATTTTTATCTCTTTGACGCCAATCGTAGACTTGTCTACACCGGGCGCGGCGTAGACTACCCACGCGACACCAGCAAGATGACTGTCAACAATCTGGAAAGCGCGCTCACCGAACATCTAGCCGGCCAGCCGGTAAGCACTGCGCTGACCAATCCCATCGGTTGCAACGTCAAATGGGAAGGCCAGGACGCCCACTGGATGCCGGCGGAAGCGTGTGATCTGGTTTGGCCGGAGATGGCAAAACAACTGGCGTAAGATCATTGGGTATTGGGTGATTGGTAATTTCGACAAGCTCAATTACCAATCACCCAATACTCAATCACCAATCACCAATCACCCAATACCCAATACCCAATCACCAATCACCAATCTTCTCACTCAACAGACTGGATCATAACTATGAGCGTCTATGATGAACTCGGCGTTCGCCCGCTAATTAATGCCAGCGCCACCTTGACTCGCTTGGGCGGATCGATTATGCCGCGCGAAGTCGTCGAGGCGATGGCCGATGCCGCGCGTCACTTTGTCAACCTGGATGAACTCCAGCGGCGTGTCGGCGAGCGTCTAGCCGAGTTAACCCACAATGAAGCTGCCTATGTCAGTTGCGGGGCAGCGGCTGGGCTGGTCCTGGCCACCGCCGCCTGCATCACCCGTGGCGACCCGGCGGCGATTGCCCAACTTCCTACTCTGACCGGCCTCAAAGACGAGGTGATCATCCACAAATCCCACCGCAATGGCTACGACCATGCGGTGCGTCAGGTCGGGGTCAACGTGGTCGAAATTGGGACAGCAACCCATACCGCACCGGAGGAATTGGAACACGCCATCACTGACAAAACCGCCGCCATCTTCTGGTTTCAGGGCGGCATGACGGGACACGGCGATCTGCCATTGGAGACCGTGATCGAGATTGCCAATCGCTTTGATGTGCCAGTGGTGGTCGATGCTGCGGCCCAATTGCCGCCAGTGGAAAATCTCTGGCGCTTTACGCAGATGGGCGCGGCGTTGGCAGTCTTTAGCGGTGGCAAGGATTTGCGCGGCCCGCAATCATCCGGCCTGGTACTCGGACGCAAGGATCTGATCGAAGCGTGCCGTGTCAACGGCAGCCCCAATCACAGTATCGGCCGCCCGATGAAGGTGGGCAAAGAAGAGATGGTGGGGCTGCTCACCGCGGTCAAACTCTATTTGAAGCTGGATCACGAAGCGCGCGCCTCGCAAGATGAAGAGGTAGTGGCCGGCTGGTGCAGCGAACTCAACGGGTTGCCTGGTGTCCACGCCGAACGATCTTTTCCCAACGAAGCCGGTCAACCATTGCCGCGCGCCAAAGTAACCTTTGATGCCACCCGCGCCAGCCTCAGCCGCGACCAGGTAGTGCAACAGTTAGAGAGCGGCGCATCCTCGATCATGGTTTCCCAAGCCGGCGCCGACGGCATCTATCTCAACCCCATGACCCTGGCCGATGGCGAAGAACAGATTTTGTTAGATCGACTGAAAGAAATCCTGAGCGCATAAACGCATAAAAATCACTCCCTTGCTTGCATTCAAAAGGAAAAACCGGCTCATGCGTACCTTCGTTTCTTACGGTCCGGTTAATACGGATATAAACTATTACGCCCTATGCCCTACCTTCGTCGACTTTGCCTATCATCAACATATGTGTTTACTTTTGCAACAATGGCAACAACGCACATGGCCTTCTGGTAGCCGGGTTAATGTAGCTATCTTTTCACGAAGCCGCCATCGACTCCGACGAAAAACTAGGGTATAATTGCTGTAGATGTGGCTAGGCGTTGCGAAATAAATGGAGGGAAAGACGCTATGGAAAGGCTAATTCGCTTTGATTGGGCGATCAAAAATGTGTTGCGCAACAAAGCCAACTTTGATATTTTGGAAGGCTTTCTCAGCGCGCTCTTAAACGAAGAAATTAAGGTTATTCGTCTGCTGGAAAGCGAAAGTAACAAAAGAGATGACGTAGACAAATTGAATCGCGTCGATCTGCTCGTCGAGAATGGCAAAGGTGAACTGATTCTGATCGAGGTGCAGGTTGAAAGCCAAGCAGACTTCTTCCATCGGCTGGCCTTTGCGTCAGCCAAATTGCTTACCGAGTATCTGCAACAAGGGCAACCGTATGAAAAGATCAAAAAGGTGATCATTGTTGGGATACTCTACTTCAACTTGGGGCAAGGCAAAGATTATCTCTACTATGGCTCCACCTCATTTGTAGGCGTACATGACAAAGATATTCTTGCCTTGAGCGAAGAACATCAGGCACAGTTTCAGGTGCAAGAGGTCCGCAAGATTTTTCCTGAGTATCATCTGATTCGTGTCGGCAAATTCTCCGACGAAGTGCGGAATGCCATCGACGAATGGATTTATATGCTCAAACATAGTGAAGTGAAGCCAGAATTTCGCGCCAAACACATCCAAGATGCTTCTACCAAGCTACGTGAACTGAGTCTCTCTAGCGACGAACGGCGCGCGTATGATGACTTTCTGCAGGATCTTACCTACCAAGCCTCCATGGAGCGATCGCGCTGGATTGCGGGTTGGGCCGCCGGCAAAACCGAAGGCAAGGCAGAAGGCAAGGCAGAAGGCAAGGCAGAAGGCATAGAAGAAGGCAAGGCAGAAGGCAAGGCAGAAGGCAAGGCAGAAGGCAAGGCAGAAGGCATAGAAGAAACGAAGCGAGTGATTGCCCAAACGCTACTTGAGCAAGGAATCGAGCATTCGGTGATTGCGGCCTCCACCGGTCTTAGCATTGAGCAACTACAGGCTATTTAACACGTAAAAGCACTATGACTGCCTTGCTATACCGCAATAGCTCATAGATGATAATTTGCTTCTCGTGTAAATACCTCCATAACGTTATCATCTATGGCATTGCTCAGTATAGGTACGCCGAAGTTTATTCGGCGCTCGGTGCATTCGCTACAATAAAATCGATCAAGCGTTGGTATAGATCGACAGCGTGATTGGTTGTCAGAAGCTGCAGGCCGTGGGCCGAACTGTCATAAATGTGTAGTTCTTTCGGTTCAGCCGCCAGTTCAAACATATGCTGGGTAGCGGTCATGGGAACTGTTGTATCGTCTTGGCTGCCAATAAAGAGTTTTGGTGCGGTAACCGCGGCAAGCTCACCTGCCTCCACCAAAAAGTCAAACTCCAATAAATCCGCCGGCGCGGCCATAATAATCATCGCGCTGATCTGTGTCGTCGCAGCAACTTTGGCGGTTGCCATCCCGCCCAAACTGGCGCCGATCAACACAAGCTTCTCGGCACCACGCTCCTGCACAAAGGTAACGGCTGCGTGCAGATCATCGACAGTCTGGTTGGCCATGGTACTGGTAAATGTGGCGGTGCGCGTTGGGTAACGAAAGTTGTAGGTTAAGACCAGATAGCCGCGTTCAACAAGCAGTGGTACAAGTGTATCCCAAGCCGTCGGATCATTATCACCCATATTGGAAAGCACGAGCGCGATACGACCACTCCCATACAATGTCCCCTTTAAGGTAGTTCCATCCGCCGCGGTAAAGCTAACTTCCTCCGGCGAAGACGACGTTGGCAATCGCAACGCCGTGGCTGTAGGAGGCGGAACAGTTGCCTCTGGTGGTAGCGGTGCGCGTATCGGCGTGCATCCAAACAAGACAAAAACGACTATGCTGCACGTAAATTTGTTTGTTTTCATACAATCCATTGTACCGCAACCTTTGCTGGCCGCGCAACGCACTACAATCGGTAGGTGTATGTCAGTTTCAGGGCGAGCTTTGGACACCACGAGCGTGCGTGGCACTGGCCAGAAGCTATTGGTGGAGTACAAATGATCTTGGCCAGTGCCACGTACTCTCTGCTTACCCTAAAAGCGAAATTCCACCTCAATCGGTTGCACTCAGATAACGTATCGCCTATAATCAGTCCTATCAACTCTACCATACAACCAATCAAGAGCCGAGGTTTACATGTCATCTACTTCCAACCGCGCCATTCAGGGCGTATTGTCGGTCTTTCAGACGCCCTTTCATACTGATCTTTCCATTGACTTTGCCACGCTGCAACGCGAAATCGACTGGCTCTATGACCAGGGAGCGGACGGCATTGTGATGGGCATGGTCTCTGAGACTTTGCGTCTTGCCAGCCATGAACGGGAAGCACTGGCCGAGGCCGCCTGTCGTTTTGGTCGCGACCGAGGTGTGGTGATCATTAGCGCCGGGGCCGAATCCACCCACACGGCGGTGCGCTATGCACAGCAAGCCGAAGCCGTGGGCGCCGATGCGGTCATGGTCATTCCACCGATCTCGGTTGCGGTGGGTGAAGATGATCTACACCGCTACTATTCCTCCATTATCGAGGCGATCACCATTCCGGTCGTCGTACAGGATGCCAGCGGCTACGTGGGGCGACCCATGTCGATTGCCATGCAGGCAGGGTTGTTCAACGAGTATGGCGCGCGTGTGCTTTTTAAGCCCGAAGCGACACCCATCGGCCCACGACTCTCGGCGCTGCGTGACGCCACTGGTGGACGAGCGCCCGTCTTTGAAGGCACCGGTGGCATTGCGCTGGTTGACAGTTATCGCCGGGGCATTGTCGGCACCATGCCCGGCGCGGATCTGATCGATGGCATTGTCGCACTCTGGCGGGCGTTAGCCGCGGGCGATGAGCAGCGAATTTACCAGTTGTCGCTGCCCATCGCCGCGCTGATTGCGGTGCAGAATAGTCTGGATGCCTTTCTGGCAGTGGAGAAATATCTGCTGGTCAAGCGTGGCATTTTTATCAATATGCTGGTACGGGGGCCGGTTGGTTATCACCTTGATGCAGAAACCCAAAGCGAGATTGATCGGCTTTTTGCGCATCTACAAGCGGTGTTATAACTTTACGATAACCAGTTTCGTAGGTCATCACCTCCGGTGTGACATCGCTCCCAAATCGGAAGCCGCAGGTTACACGATGTCTGTCACACCGGAGGTGATGACCTACGAAACTGGAAAACTATAGGGCTATTTACTACGTGACATTCGATCCCTTCAACCGCTTGGGTAAGCGCGTCGTCCATGCTATCGCCGGCAGAAAAACAATCCGGCAGATCGGGAACCGTGACGCCATAGTCACTACCTTGGTCTTTGTGAATGACAACTGGATATCGCATAGGTTATGTTTTTACTTTCGTCCGGCAAAAGTGATACAACGCCTCCCACATGGGTATTTGGAGAGCCAATACTTGATCATCCGGCAGTCCCATAGCGGCAAAGCCATGCGACATAGCGGCGATACCAGCGCCCTCCGCCGGCTCGCTCAACCGGCGATCTGCGGCGCGCACCATGTCCGCCATGAGGAGTAGCACCGGGTCGGTGAGGTTGTATTTAGCAAGGATGGCGTCAAACGCGGTCTTGCCATCACGCTGGCCCAACTCGGCGTCGGGAACGTGGAAAGGGATGGCATTCTCAGCCTGGGCGCGCGGCATCACCTCCATGCGCGGTGCAAACAAAAATTCAGCCGCTGGATCGACAAATTTCTTAATCAACCAGGCCGAACTGACCCGGTCGATCCGAATCTGTTCACGCGTAATCCACTTCATCAGTTACATTCCTACGCTAGATAAACTAGAAACAAACAAAGTTAACACGGATAGGGAGGAACACGGATATTAAAGAAAATATCCGTGTTCCTCCCTATCCGTGTTAACTAGGACTGAGCCGTTGTAGCAATTCACTGTTGGTTTTTGTCGCCTCGATCAATTTCAGGATGCCACGCATGGCCGCTTTGGGATTACCGCCGGCCAGCCAACGACGCAGGCTCGCCAAGCGGTCGATTTCATCGGGCGTATAGAGCAGCTCTTCCTTGCGTGTGCTACTGGCTAACAGATTAATAGCTGGGAAGATGCGCGCCTCGGCCAATGCACGGTCGAGTACAATTTCGCTGTTGCCGGTACTCTTAAACTCTTCATAGATATAATCATCCATGCGCGAACCGGTATCGATCAGCGCGGTGGCGATGACGGTGACTGAGCCGCCTTTTTCAATATTACGCGCCAGACCAAAGAAGCGGCGCGGAATTTCCAAGGCTTTGGCATCAATTCCACCAGACATGGTGCGACGTGCGCCAGCGCCGTGCAAATTGAAAGCGCGCGACATGCGGGTAATGCTGTCGATCAGGATCACCACATCGCGGCCACATTCTAGCTCACAGCGTACATGGGCCATAGTCAATTCGGCCAGCGCCACATGCGACTCAATCGGTTCATCATTCGAACTGGCCAACACCTCAGCCTGCACTTGGCGGCGAAAGTGGGTGACTTCCTCCGGTCGTTCATCGATCAGCAAGGCAATAATCCGCGTATTCGGCGACGTGGTGTGAATGGCTTGGGCAAGTTGCTCCAAGATTTGGGTTTTACCAGACTGGGGTGAGGCGGCAATCAGCCCGCGCGTCCCTTTCCCAATCGGCGCGATCAATTCGACAATCCGCATGGAGACATTACCCCCATCGCCCAGCCGAAAGCGATCTTTTGGATCAATGGCAACCAAGCGTTCAAAGGGGATGCGGGTGCGAAACTGTTCCGGCGTCAATCCACCAATCGCATCGACGCCGGCTAGTTGATAGCCTTTGTCACCCCGCCTCACTTCACCCGTTACCAATGCACCTTCGATCAGCCCACAGTGGCGGATAAGTTCGGCGGAGACCCAAGCATCATCAGGTGTTGGACGAAAAGAAGTTTCAGGGTTGCGCAAAAAGCCGCCACCACGCGGAAGAAGCGCTAACACCCCCCTAGTCATTGGGGTGGATAGAGCAGGCGCGATCTGTGCGCGCGGTTCTACAGAATCTGCCAATCCATCTAAACCCACGCTGGCTTTTGCGGTTGTCTTTTTGGGGCGTGCTGATGCTGGGCGCACTGGCGATTTTTTACGCGGCGACTTTTTACGCGGTGATTCTGTCATGGTTTCCTTTATTACTGCTTTACTCAAAGAAATCTTTGTCATCGGCCTCAAGATACTTTTGCGCCGCCTTGGCATTGAGCGTTATGCCCAGCCCTGGTCGGTCCCAGACATCGATGTGGCTATCAACGACAATCGGATCAGGCAACCCATCCACAATATCATACCACCATTCTGGCCGCGCCACAGGATATTCAAAGGCAATATAGTTTTGCGGCAGCGTGGCCGACACTTGCACCAACGCCGCCAACCCAATTAGCCCGTCGGCTGTGCCGTGAGGCGCCATGAGGATGCCATGCAGGTCGGCATATTCGGCCACCCACTTTAGTTCGGCAATGCCACCGATGTCGAGCGGGTCTGGGCCAATGATACTCACTGCCCGTTGCTCAATCAGTTCCTTGAAGTTCTGGCGCAGATAGATCTGCTCACCGGTGTGGATCGGCGTTGAGGTGCTGCGCGTGACCTCGCGATAGAGGTCAGCCGAAACATGGGGCGTATAGTCGCCGGTGATCATGTCTTCCAGCCACATGAGGTTGAGGCCCTCCGTGGCCTTGGCCAGGCGAATCGCATCCGGCACGGTAAAACCCGGTCCACAGTCGAGCGCCAAGCCCACTTCATCGCCCAATACTTCCTTCATCGCTTCGATACAGGCCATCATGTGTTTGAAGCCCTGTTCGGTGATTGTGCCGGAGTTGGGATAGCGCATGCCCGTACGTACTTCGCTATAGAAGAAATTTGGCGTCTGCTGCACCATCTGGCTGTGGTAGGCAACGCCCTGTTTGATAATACAGAACTTTTCCGGGCGCTCTTTCATCTTCTGCGTATTTTCGGCGTAATGCTGGGGCGTATAGCCGTTCATAGGAAAGCGGATCGCGCCATTGTAGACACGTACCTTATCACGGATTTTGCCGCCCAACAATTTGTAGATGGGCAGATTGGCCGCTTTGCCGGCAATATCCCACAGCGCCACCTCGATCGCACTGACCGAACTACCCCATGGTTTAAATGCGCCAAAGCGGCGGATCTTGAGCATCACTCGCTCGACATTAGTTGGGTCTTCGCCCAGAATCGCGTCGCGATAGGTAAGCACATGGGGTTTCAGATAGGGCTTGGGTGATTCAGCCTGACCATAGCCGTCGATGCCCTCATCGGTCTTAATGCGAATGACCGGATAGCCGCCGATGACAGCGCACTTGAGATCGGTGATTTTCATAGATGGTTCCTCTTTGTTGGCTCGTCATCGAAGCAAGTGTAAATGAGGACAATACCGCTCAACAGTAGTTCCCTTACACTTTACCCAGATGACTTTTTTGTTGGAGTGGGGTAGCAATGGTCATGCTGTGATGGGAATCAACATAACCGCAGACTTATGATACCATAAGATTGGCAACAAGCGAAGGGCGCTTTTGCAATTCTTAACAAATAACACTACAACTGATTTAGGCAGCAACGAATTTGTCTCTGATCGAGGCTATCTGCTGCTAAACAGGATACCTCGCTTTTGGCGAAGCGAGAGATACTCGTTCCACGCTCTGCGTGGAATGACCAATAGGACGCTCTGCGTCCGAGTGTTGGATGTGTTGCCTGCGTCGTTGTGCATCTTGCTACGGGACGCGGAGCGTCCGCGCTGCATAACGACGGAGACCGTCGTTACGAGCATAATATCCCTTACTATCTTCTTTCGAAGCATGGTTTTTACCAAGCGTGTTTTCCTAAACAAACCTTTGCCCACCGACAGCCGGCCAGTATTGTGGGATTTACTTACTATTTGGCTGGTTGGGACATTGCCCAACTTACCTAGTCGTTGCGGCTGTTTTTACAAATGGTTGAGTCACCACGTACGGGAGATGTGGTATACTGCAACAGAGAAATGAGTTGCAAGACGGTTGATGTCCTCAACGCGGTGGCCTCCATCAAGCGTTACACCGAGGCCGACCCGGCGCGGATTGGCATGTGGGGCCATTCGATGGGCGGTCTACTCACCCTGCGCACGATGGTCACCACCAAGGATGTCAAGGCCGGGGTGATCTGGGCGGGTGTAGTCGCTTCCTACCCGGAACTCTACAATCAACGTAACCCTCAGCCCAATAGCCAGCCGGTGGATGCTGCCACGGCCAACCGCCGCCGGTGGCGCGAGGAGATCGTCGAAAAGTGGGGAACACCGGAGGAAGCCCCCGAAATTTGGGCCGCGATCTCTCCCAATGCCTATGTGAGCGAGATCTCCGGCCCGCTCCAACTGCATCATGGCGCCGCCGATAGCGATGTGCCGGTCAGGTATTCACAAACGCTCAATACCCAAATGCAGGCTGTGGCCGGCACCGTCGAATACTATGAATACCCAGGCGACAATCACAATCTGTCAGTCAATTTCAACACGGCCATAGCGCGCTCTATAGTGTTCCTATTTGAAATATATACACCTGACAGGTTTGCGAAACCTGTCAGGTGTCCACAACTCATTTAGGAGCACTATATCACCTTTTTCGATCAATATCTGAAGTAGCCAGGGCGTAAAGGTCAGAGACTGAATGATCTGCTATCGATTGCGCAAATTCGGGTCCAGTGCATCACGGAGC
>Ga0163153_10005701_pt1 | contig 14502 bp, 9 predicted proteins | sample OliLakLV19MP6IB1_FD_148629 | JGI IMG/M metagenome (GOLD analysis project Ga0163153, IMG submission 148629) | Freshwater microbial mat bacterial communities from Lake Vanda, McMurdo Dry Valleys, Antarctica - Oligotrophic Lake LV.19.MP6.IB-1 | ecosystem: Environmental > Aquatic > Freshwater > Lake... | reverse complement strand
GACTATATGGGGCGCATGTTTGTCTCGTGGGTTGAAACAGGGGGCTGGCAAAAGACCACCATGGCTTCAGGTTCCGGAAGTTTCTGCCCTTCGAACAAGACGACTTTTCACGCAATGGTTGTTGGTGGTGGCCAACCCACGCAATACCGGTGTTCGGACAAGCTGGGCCGGGAAGTTCGTGCCGTTACCCAAGGCTTTGACGGAAGCCATATTTACGTGGATACCGACTATGACGAAAATGGCCGCGTGGCGCGCGTATCGGAGCCTTATTTCAGCAATGGCCCGGTGTTTTGGAACGAAATCGCCTACGACCCCTTGGGAAGGGTCAGTGCAGTTCTGGCGGCAGATGGCAATCACCTGACTTATGATTACGACGAAGCAGCCAGTGTCTGCAGCCAACCCGGCGCAGCAAGACAGGTGAAAACATCCAATGGCTTGGGTCAAAAGCAACTGGAAATTCGCAATGCGCTGAGTGAGACGACTGCAATCTATGATGCGTCTTGTGGGCTGGTGGCCTATGACTACGACAGTGTCGGCAATTTGACCAGGCTGACAGGCGCTGATGGCGCGGTTACGCTAATGACCTATGACAAAGCGGGGCGTAAGATCAGTCTGGACGATGACGACAAAGGCTATTGGCAATACGCCTATAACCCTTTGGGGGAGATGACCCGCCAGCAAGACAGCAAGCAGCAGGCGATAGATTTTGTATTTGACGTGCTGGGCCGTGTAACTACTCGCTCCGAACGCACCGGTGTCAGCAGCCTGAGCGACAACAGTTACACCACGGTTAACAGTGAAATAACCAGTTACATTAACAGCGCGTCAGTTGCAGTAAGAGGTAAGGGTCTGATTTCATCGATTACCTATCGTGTAAGCACTAATGGTGTCGTCGTACACCAACAGAACATTGTCTACGATGAATTCGGACGCACTAGCAGTATTTCTACCAACCAGGATGGGCTGACACTGTCTGATGAGACAAGCTACGACCAGTATGGCCGGGTTTTCCAGCAGTTTGATACCTCGGGTGATTTTCGGGGTGTCCGCTATCACTACAACCCTCGCGGCTACCCTGAAAAGTTGCAAGAAGCGCGCGAAGGCGCACAGGGGGTTTTCTACCAACAGGTACTGGGCCAGGACCAGCGTGGAAATGTCAGTGCAGCAATATTGGGCAACGGTGTTGAGGTCTATGCAAGCTATAACGCGGGCTCAGGCAGGTTGCAAACACTGGAAGCTTACGACAAGAACTCCATTGAAATTCAAAATGTGAGTTACAGCTTCGATGTGCTGGGCAATTTGCAATATCGACACGACACTTCAAAAACCCAGAACCTGAAGGAATCGTTCGTCTACGACAGCCTGAACCGACTGGAACAGGTGCTGCTTTCGACCAATGGCGCGACTGCACAAACTACATTGGGTATCCAGTATGACAAATCAGGCAACATCACTCATAAATCAGACGTAGGCAACTACCTGTATGGACAAAACGGTGCTGGGGCGCATGCTGTCACCACGGCCGGCAGCACTTCTTACAGCTACGATGCCAATGGCAATCAAATTTCAGCCAGCGATGGCCGCAATATCAGCTATACCGTATTTGATCAGGCCAGCAGAATTCAGAAGGGTGGGGAAACCACAGAGTTCTTCTACGGAATCGGCAATCAGCGCATCAAACGGGTGGACAACAACACTGTCGATACCAGCAAAACAACCTGGTATTTCGGCAATGTCGAACGCATTCAATATGCCGGTGAAAACGCCTTTTTCAGGCGCACCATAGGTGGCATTGCCATCGTCGATTACTTCCCATCTACCGATGCAAAAAGTATTTCGTACCTGGTCAAGGATCACCTGGGTTCCATCCACACGGTAACGGATCAAGCTGGCTTGGTAGCGAACTCAGTCGCAATGCATTTTGGGGCTTTTGGTGAACGCCAGAACACCAGTTGGAACGATGCCTTGTCGCTGGCTGGCAGCCAACTGCAAAACATGATCACTACCCGCGGTTTCACCGGGCACGAACAGGTAGATGGCCTGGGGATCGTGCATATGAATGGGCGTATCTATGACCCCAAGCTGGGCCGCTTCCTGCAGGCTGACCCATTTGTTCAGGCACCCAAAAACAGCCAATCACTCAATCGCTACAGCTATGTATTTAACAACCCGCTCAGCTATACCGATCCGAGTGGCTATTTCAGCCTTGGGCGGTTTGTGAAGAAATGGTGGCGGGTGGCTGTGGCTGCGGTGGTCACCTATATTACCTGGGGAGCTGCATCCGGCTGGGCAGCCACGTATGCTTGGGGAAGCACCATGGGAACTACTGCTACTCTGACTTTTGCAGGCGGAGCTGTTGCAGGCGCCATCAGCGGTGTAGTGGGGGGTGCTATTTTGACGGGAACCTTGAAGGGAGCGGTGCAAGGTGCTTTTTCAGGCGCAGTTATGGGTGGCGTGGCTGGGTATTTCGGAAACACTTACTCTGCACAAAGAGTTGCAGCTGATTCTGTCGCAGGCGGGATTTCGTCAGAAATCTATGGGCAAAAATTCAAAGATGGCCTGCTCTTTGGTGCACTTGTTTCCTCGGCTACCTACTTAACTGTTCGTCTTCGGGAGTATCAAGTTCAAAAGTCAGGACCACATCAAATTGGTGAAAGTGAAGGCTATCGGGGTCTTAAAGGAAAACTTGCAGGAGAGAGATTCTATGAAAAACTTTGGTTAGAAAGTGGGGCGGCAAAACTTTACGCTGAAGGCGCTCCTTGGGGGGAGGTGCTTGAAAAGTATCTGGAAGCGCGAAGTGCCTATGGAAAGCTCAGCCCGTTAGGTTGCCTACAAGCTGGACTAGGTTGTGTATTCGGAAGGGCTTACAAATCGGGTGGAATAGTGGACTATGTTCTCGAAGGTTACTCGGGATTTCATGACACTTTGAATCAACCCTTTCATTATACAGGCGATGGTTATAATCGATTGATCACCGGCACAATTCAATCGACTATTGGTAAAGTATTGAATCCGCTAAATGTCATACTAGCCACCCCAGTTGTAGTGCCATCATTGGTTCCGGACTATATGCGCTTCTTCTACTTTGAAGGCAGGTCAAAATGAAAAAATGCGAGTTTCTATTGTTCGGATGTACTTTGCTGGCTGGGTGCTCCACAGCGCAGACAGTTGAATTTCCAGCTGATCCCAACCTTCCAGTTGAATGGGGTGAATATTCAACATTAACAATTCATGGGAGTATATGCCCAGATATCAACGGCACCTATTCCCAAGTGCCAGAGGTTAAAAAAGTAGTCGACAATGACATCATGACTGCAAGCGGAGATCGCTATTCAATCTATGGTTTATTTCCATTTGAAATTGCAGAAAATTCAACAATCAAGCGAGTTGAATCAACGAATGAAGAATCAGTTTTTCGAGTTAGCCAAAACACAAATGGAGACATTACGATAACCCACACATGGGTAAATGGAGAGAAAGTTGAAACCAGTATCTTTAAGTCCAGTAGACAGGATTTTGTTTGTGTAGACAGTTTTATTCAGTTTCCGATCAACAGCATTTACGGACAGTTGGAGGGAATAAAAATAAATGGACAAAATCGCACAAGGGTTAAATTAGCCCAGGACCACTCTTTGTTGGTGATTAAAACTTTTGGTAAATATCAATCGAATTCCACAACATCAAAAAATAATTTCGAACACGTGTTTTATCGATTTGATAGTGAAACGTATAGCCCTTAGCTAAACATGGCAACTCCCTGATCCAGACATGAGTTACTCCGCTTCTCTGGGCTTATGCTCCGCCTCCAACCCACGCTGCACATCGTGCGGCACCGGGTCGTAATGGCTGAACTCCATGGTGTAGCTGCCCTGGCCACCGGTCATGCTTTTCAGTTCGGCATGGTAATCGGTTAACGAACTCAATGGCATGTCGGCCTTGATGGTCATAAAGCCGCTGCCCACACTTTCGGTGCCACTGATGCGGGCCCGTCGCCCGGCCAGGCTGCCGGTTACATCACCCATGTGGTCATCGGGTACGGTCACGTCAATAGAAACGATGGGCTCAAGTATTTGCGGACCGGCATTCCGAATGGCCTGCAGGAAAGCGTGCCGTCCTGCGATCACAAAAGCGATTTCCTTGGAGTCCACTGCGTGGAATTTGCCATCGTAAACGGTTACTTCCATGTCCTGCAGAGGGAAACCCGCTATGGCACCTTCGCCAAGCAATTGACGCACGCCTTTTTCTACTGCGGGAATCAAATTGGTAGGAATGGCACCACCCACTACCTGATTGACGAATTCAAACCCTTCACCGCGCCGTAGCGGCCGCACTCGTAAAAACACTTCACCAAACTGGCCAGCGCCACCAGTCTGCTTTTTATGCCGGTAATGGGCTTCTGCTACACGCGTAACGGTTTCCCGATAAGCAATGCGTGGTGGGCGCGTATCCACCTCAACGTGATAGCGCTCTTTCATGCGTTCCAGCATGACCCTAATATGCAGTTCTCCCAGCCCACGAATAACGGTTTCATTCAGTTCCTGATTGTGTTCAACCAACAGGCATGGGTCTTCTTCGGTCAATCTCGTTAATGTTTGAGCCAGTTTTTGTTCCTGCCCGCGACTCTTGGAAGCAATAGCCACGCCATACATGGGCTGTGGAAAATCCAGTGGCTTGAGGTAGAAATTATTCTCGTCGTGCGAATCATGCAGGATCGCGTCGTAATGAATATCGTCTACCTTGGCAACCGCACAGATATCACCGGGTATGCCGGCATCAACTTCCATGTGCTTGCCGCCTTGCACCCGGAACAGATGCCCAACCTTGAATGGCTTGCGGGCATCACCAATCAACAAGGGCGTGTCGGGCTTTACCGTGCCCTGGTAGATGCGAAAAATACTGAGCTTGCCCACAAACGGGTCGTTGCTGATTTTGAACACATGAGCCACAACATGTGCGTCCGGGTCGGGTTTGATCATCACCTCTTTGGCAATCTTGCCTTCACCTTTAAGCACAGGTGGTGGATTGCCTTCGGTGGGGTTGGGCAATAACCGTTTGCATAACCGCAGGAATTCGCCCAGGCCGGCATCGCTGCTGACCGAGGTAAAACAAATGGGTACTAAATGACCTTCCCGCAGTGCGCGCTCAAATGCATCGTGTAGTTCATCGCGCGATAAGGTTTCGCCTTCGAGGAATTTTTCCATCAGCTTTTCGCTGGTCTCCACCACCTGATCGATAATGGCGTCGTGCGCTTCGGACAAAGAAAAAATGTCCGTATCGCCTTCGGTTTGGAAAAAGCAATCAGTTACCGTGGTGAAATCATTTGCAGGCAAATTGATGGGCAGGCATTCCGGGCCGAACTCTTCGCGAATGTCATTGACCAGGCGAGTCAGCCCGGCGCTGTTCTGGTCCATTTTGTTAATGATAATGATGCGGCATAAGCGGCGGGCCTTGGCGCGTTGCATCAAGCGGCGAGTGGAAAGCTCTATGCCGTTGTTGGCATTGATTACCATGGCAGTGGTTTCAGTAGCCGCCATGGCTGCCAATGTCGATCCGCGGAAGTCGGGAAATCCGGCAGTATCGATCATGTTGATGTGGACTCCTTCGAAGTCCAGGCTGGCAATCGCGGAGTCCAGTGAATGCTGGTATGATTTTTCGAGGGGGTCGTGATCGGTCGTGGTTGTGCCGCGTTCGATACTGCCCGCTTCGCCAATGGCCCCCGACTTGGCCAACAGCGCTTCAATTATCGATGTTTTGCCTGCACCCGTGTGCCCGACCAGTGTGATATTGCGGATGTCCTCGGTGCGATACTGCGGCATAAACGTTCCTCAGTTTTCAGGCGTGGGGATTCATCCTAGTACAGAATCCGCTAATACGGAACCCAACCGGGATTCGGTGGTCCTAAGTATCAGGTAAGGCAAAAGCACGAAAATTCCGTGCAGAGGCTGAGCTGGTCTCTCCCGAGACCCCTTTTATGTAGCACTCCAAAACCCCCTTTGGCGCCCTCATGGGCGCCTTTCTTTTTTCGGCAGAAAAAAGGGAAAAGTCAGGGCTTTTGCTGCTTCATCTGTACACTGCCAGCTGAATTCGTTACCGTTCGCGCAGCTAGCAGCCCGCGCAGCTAAAAGCCATGAGTTCTTTTATGAGTAATCAATTGTGAAGCCGGATTGGGTTGTGCTGAAATTTGGTGGTACCAGTGTGGCAGGCAAGCCGCAGTGGCTGGCCATCTGCAAATTGTTGCTGCAACGGCGGCAGCAGGGCAAACGTGTTCTTTTGGTCTGCTCTGCGGTTTCGGGTGTTACTGGTCGGCTTTCTGAGCTGGCAGACCGGCCGCGTGAGTCAGGTTTGGAATCGATACTGGACACTCATCAAGCCCTTGCTGCTGAGTTGGATGTGCCAACCCATGAATGGCTGGAGCCAGGTCGTCAACGTATGCAGGCCTGCTTGCAGCGTTTGCAGCAGGGGGAGGATCACGCTGCGCGGGCAGATTTGCTGGCGACTGGCGAATGGTTGAGCACTCGGATTGGAGCGGCTTTTCTGGGCCAGTTTATGCCAGTAGATTGGCTGGACATTCGCCGGCATTTAAGCGCCCGCCATGAGCCGGGGTTGTCAGCCGCCCGGCAGTGGTTATCGGCCAGTTGTGATGCGGGTGCGGATGCAGATTTCTTGAGCGCCTGCTCGGCTTTGCGCCCGGTGGTTATAACCCAGGGTTTTGTTGCGGCAAACAGCGAAGGCAACACCGTGTTGCTGGGCCGTGGTGGCTCGGACACGTCCGCAGCGTTGTTGGCAGGGCGTTTGGGTGCAGAAAGTGTTGAAATCTGGACCGATGTGCCCGGCCTGTTCAGCGCCGATCCCAGACTGGTGCCCGAGGCAAGGCTGTTGGAACAACTCGACTTTGCCGAAGCACTGGAAATGGCTGCCGGTGGCGCGAAAGTTATTCATCCCAGCTGTATTCGTGCAGCGGCGGAAACAGGAACAGCCATCGTGATTCGCGATACCGGTCGCCCGGAATTTGCCGGCACCCGGATTTCGAATCGGGTCAACGAACAGGTCGGGGTCAAAACCGTAACCTGCCAGAAAGACATGCTGGTTTTGTTGTTGCAGAAAATTGACAGTCGACGTGAAGTGGGTTTTTTAGCCAGTGTTTTCGAGATTTTTCGCCAACGTGGAGTATCTATTGACCTGGTAGCCACCTCAGAAACGACGACGACCGTGGCTTTGAACCGTCCGGCCAACCTGCTTGATGAAGATATGCTGGCGGGTCTGGTCGAGGCGCTGCAGCAACACTGCACGGTGCATGTGTATCCCGATTGTGTCTGTGTCAATCTGGTTGGAAGTGGGGTCCGAACGGCGCTGTCGCGGCTGCAATCGAGCATGAAATATTTTTCAGATCGACCACTTTTGATGCTTTCTCAATCCGCCAATGACCTATGTCTCAGTTTGCTGATGCCTGCGGGTGAGCATGAGTTGCTGGTGCAACGTCTGCATCGGGAATTGGTTGAGATCAACCAGCACGAGACTGGCGGAATATTCGGGCCCAGCTGGCAGGACTTGCAGCGATGGGAATGAAGACCTGATGGCAAAGCCAAAATCAGCCAGAGTGTTCAGTTTCCTGAGCCGCAATTTTGACCCTCTGACCGGCACTGCCTACCTGACTTACCGAGTTGACGACGGCCCCGAGTTGCTCGAGCGCATGGTTTTTCCCCATACGCCCTGGCCAGCGGATCCCAGCCGGCAACAAGCGTTTGAGCAGGCGCTGGAGCTGCTGCACCTGATGGCGGGTGTCAGCTATTGGAAAGCCGGGTTGGCGCCGGTGATGGAGTTTCCAGCGGGCAGACCTTCGCCACTGGTAGCTGGATTTCTGGCCGAACTGTACGGTCAGGGCCTGGCTGAATTCAGCTACGTCAACCAAGTCGATGTCACATCACGGCTGTCCTTCGAGGCAGATCCGGAGCGAATGGCGCAGGCCGTGGATCTGTTATTGCCCGAACGCGCCCTGGTGGCCATGGGTGGTGGTAAAGACAGCCTGGTGGCGTTGGATATGGCGCGCCGATCTGGCCTGGAAGTGCTGCCAGCATGCATTGGTGGCTCAGCCCTGATCCGCAACACCGTGTCTGCAGCAAAGTTGCCACTGCTGCAAATTTGTCGCGAATTGTCACCACAACTCAAGATCATGAATGCCGCTGGTGCCTGGAATGGCCATGTGCCTGTTACAGCCATCAACTCGGCCATTCTGGTTTGCGCGGCATTGTTGTATGGCTACCGCTATGTCATCTTTGCCAATGAACGATCGGCTGATGAAGCGACCTTAACCACGGCTGACGGGAAAGCGGTCAACCATCAGTACAGTAAATCCAGCGACTTTGAGCAAGCCTGGTTGAACGTCATTCATACACAGATCAGCCCGGCTCTGGATTGTTTTTCGCTACTGCGGCCCTTTTCAGAATTGGACATTGTGCGGCGCTTTACCGAGCTGAAAGACTTCCATACCGTCTACTCCAGTTGTAACCGCAATTTTCACCTCGATGGGCCTTCGATATCAGGGCGCTGGTGCGGTGATTGCCCCAAGTGTCGTTTTGCCGCCTTGAGCCTGGCCGTGTTTCTGTCACCGCAAGAAGTGGTTCAAATCATGGGTGTGGATTTGTTGGATGATCCGGCTCAGGACGACGGCTTGCGGGAACTTTGTGCGCTGGGGCGTGACAAGCCTTTTGAATGTGTGGGCGAGATGGGCGAAAGTCGTGCTGCATTGGCAGCATTGGCCGAAAATCCGGATTGGCGAGACAAAGCGCTGGTAAAGAAGCTGTCGCCTGAGTTGGCAGGTTTAGAAATCCCGGCATTGGCGGACTTGTTGTTGCCTGCTAAGCGGCATGCTATTCCAACCAGTTTGCTGCCGCAGTTCAAGGGAATGATTAACTGATGCTGGCAGAAGAGCTGCGCGGGCAACGCATCGCGATATTGGGCGCGGGGCGGGAGGGGCAGGCAGTTTATCACTGGCTTAAATCCCGATTGCCCGATACTGCTTTACAGTTTTTCGTTGAATCATCCGCTGATCCTGCGTTCGTTGAACAACTGGCAGCAGAGGATGGAATACTCGTCGGGAGTCTGGATTCCGCACCGCTTAATGAATTTGATGTATTGCTGCGCTCGCCTGGAGTCAGCCCCTATCGCCCGGCTTTAAAGCGCGCAAAAGAATCCGGAGTTCGAATCATATCGCCCTCCACACTGTGGTTCGCAGCGCATCCCGATGCAAAAACCATCTGTATCACCGGAACCAAAGGAAAAAGCACTACTTCAGCAGTAATAGCGCATATGTTGCGAGCCTGTGGCGCAAAGGTGCAACTAGCGGGCAATATAGGCCTGCCGCTTTTGGCTGGTGATGACGACGATGTGGATTGGTGGGTGATTGAGCTTTCCAGCTATCAGCTTTGTGATTTGCAAGCCCAGCCGGATATCGGCGTATTACTGAATCTCAGCCCGGAACATCTGGACTGGCATGGTGGCGTGGAAACCTATATGCACGACAAGCTGCGGCTTGCAGAGCTGACCGCAAAAGGTGGACTGATTGCCAACGCTGTTGATGCCGTTTTGCGGCAAAAGTTGACTGGCGATAATAAAATAAATTGGTTCAATTCAAGCCAGAGTAGCGGCCAGGGCAATAGCCAGAGAATTTGCCGGGATATCTGGTTAAATGGTCGCCAATTTATGGACGGAGATGCCGCTCTGGAAGTCGAGATGCCCGCCGACATGCCGGGCAAGCACAACCGTTCCAATGTGGCTGCAGCACTAACCGTTGTGCGCAAAGCCGGGTTTGCGCTGGACACTGCCATTGCCTCGCTCACCAGCTACCAAAGTCTGCCTCACCGTCTGCAGGTACTGGGTGAAAAAGAAGGCGTAAGCTGGATCAATGACAGTATTGCTTCCACGCCAGTAGCCACTGCGGCTGCACTGGAGGCATTGGCTGGTAAGTCCATTGTGTTGCTGATCGGTGGTCTGGATCGGGGTTTGGACTGGAGTTGCTATTTGCCTGATTTTCTCGCGCACACTCCCAAGGCTGTAATTGCCATGCCAGATAACGGACCAGCAGTGATCAATAAGCTGAAGCAGTTAGGCTTGAAGTGCACCTTAGGGCTGCATGTGGTCGAGAGCCTGGACCAGGCGGTTGAGTCCGCCCGTCGATTGACTGAGCCTGGTGATATCGTGTTGCTTTCGCCGGGCGCTCCCAGTTTTCCGCAATTTATCGACTTTCAGCATCGTGGCAATGAGTTTGCCCGGTTGGCTGGTTTTTCACCGTAAAAATGACAGGCAAAAAAGTACCCGGCGGAGTTTATCGACCGGGCAACAAGTGTTGTGAGTGTATAAAATGAGGCCGCGGGTCAGGGAGTGAGGAGTGCAGAAATAGCCCTGTCAGGTTTGAGGGAGAGACCATCCCGCGGCCTCAGTGAAGTAGACAGTACCCCTTTCGGAAAAGTTTCAAAATATTTTCAGGAGATATAAACGTGACAGAACAAAGTAATCAGGTAAAAGCCGTAATGCACACCAATAAGGGTGACATTAAAATCAATTTATATGCTGATATCGCGCCATTAACAGTAGCGAATTTCGTCAATCTGGTAGCTAATGGCTTTTATGATGATCTGAAGTTCCACCGTGTCATTCCGAATTTCATGATTCAGGGTGGTTGCCCCAGCGGTAGCGGTAGCGGTGGGCCGGGTTATCGCTTTGAAGATGAATGCAGCCCCAAGGCCCGACACGACCGCGCGGGTATTTTGTCCATGGCCAATGCGGGCCCGGGTACCAACGGTAGCCAGTTCTTCATTACCCACGGCGAAACGAGTTGGCTGGATGGCAAACACACTGTGTTTGGTTGTATTGCCGACGCGAGTGATCAGGCTGTGGTTGATTCCATCGTGATGGGCGACATCATCTCTGGCATCGATATCACAGGCGCTGAAGCTGTGCTCAGCAGCCAGGCCGATCGGGTCAAGCAGTGGAATGCCGTTTTGGCGGGCTAAAAAGACCAATCGAAAGGCGATTAACGGTCGCGGTTTACGCTGTATTCAGCCAGTGTAGCCAAAGCGGATTTCCAGGGCGACTTTGCTACACCATCCAGTGCCGCCATTGCGGTGCTGGATCGTGCCTGGGCCATGTTGATGGCTTCAGACAAGGCGCCGGTATCGTTGATAGCCTGGCGTATCCAGGCCAGCTTGGAAACATCACCGGCGCGTATGGCATCGTCAATGGCATCACGCTGTTCGGCCACCAAGCGCTGCCGACAAAGTATCAAAGGCAATGTGGGCTTACCCTCTGCCAGGTCATCACCGCTGTTTTTGCCCATGGTGGCGGCATCGGAGGTGTAATCCAGCACATCGTCCATCACCTGGAAGGCGGCACCCAGTTCCAACCCGTAATGCGCCAGATCCTTTTCCAGATCGGTTCGCCCGGCAATGACGGCGCCCAGTTGGCAGGCTGCCTCGAATAGCTGGGCCGTTTTCTTTTCAATTACCCGGAAGTATCTGGCCTGGCTGACTTCCGGATCATGCATATTCAACAACTGTTCGACTTCACCCTCAGCAATCTGGTTAGTGGCATCCGATAACACGTCCATTACTTTCATGGAATCGATATCTACCATCATCTGGAAAGCCCGGGAGTAGAGAAAATCACCCACCAACACACTGGCGGCGTTGCCCCAAACGGCGTGCGCTGTTTCTTTGCCGCGCCGCAAATCGGATTCATCAACGACGTCATCATGCAGCAGGGTAGCGGTATGTATGAACTCGATGACGGCTGCGAGAACAATGTGTTGCGTCCCCTTGTAACCGCAAGCCCTGGCGGCCAATACCGCCAACATCGGGCGCAGACGTTTGCCACCGGAGCCAATGATGTACTCGGCAATCTGGCGTATGAGCACCACATCGGAGTCCAGGCTTTTACGAATCAAATCATTCACCTGATTCATATCATCCGCGCACAGATCGACCACAGACTGTAGGTCCAGAGTCGACTCCTGATTGGCTGTGATGGTGGCCTGGACTGATTCCATGATTTTGCTGTTGGCTGGCAAGCGGCGATTATAAGCTGCTCAATGCCCGTGACAAAATGCCCGTGACAATATGGCTGGCACGATTGCTGATCCTCAGCAGTTAAGAAAAACGTACAAAACCTGGGTTTGCTTGTGTGCGGCCGCAGTTGCGGCACTATAATGCGCGCTTTGCGCGGAGCATCAGTGTGACTGCAGAGCTGGCCCCCAAAGCTGAGTTGAGACTGGCGTTGACCCTGGGTGGGGTGATTGCACTGCGCATGTTGGGCCTGTTCATGATTTTGCCTGTGTTTATGGTGCTGGCGCGGGAAACGCCTGGCTTCACGCCCTTATTGGGCGGGCTTGCCGTTGGCGCTTATGGCCTGACTCAAGCCATATTCCAACAACCCTTTGGCTGGCTGTCAGATTTATGGGGACGACGTCGGGTCCTGTTGTTGGGTATGGGGATATTCGCAGTGGGGGGTGTGGTTGCGGCCCTGGCTGAAACCATGACGGGCCTGATCATTGGCCGTTGCCTGCAAGGTAGTGGCGCCATTGCCGGCGTGGCCATGGCCTTTGCCGCTGATCGCATTCGGCCGGCCAAACGCTCGGTCAGCATGGCCATTATTGGTATGGGTATTGGCGGTGCGTTCCTGCTGTCCATGGCCGTATCGGTGCCCATGGCTAATCTGGTGGGCTTACAAGGTTTGTTTTGGGTAACGTCCGGACTGGCGTTACTGGGTTTGGGCTTGATTCTGACCCTGCCTTCAGGCCAGGCAGTGGATGAACAGAATGCGCCTGCACAGGAATCTGATACCAGGGTTATCTGGTTGCTTTCTTTGAGCGTTTTCCTGTTGCATGCCGTGATGACACAGTTATTCGTCGTTTTGCCCGGTCTTTGGGTTGATGAATTTCAGTTTGCTTTGTCGGAGCATTGGAAAGTCTATGTGCCAACCATGATCGGCTCCGTGTTTTTGATGTTGCCGATACTGGCCCGCACCGGCGCCCGAGCTACCGAACACAAACTGCTTTTGCCCGCATTTAGCCTGTTGGGCTTGTCCATGATGTTCATGAGTTGGACGGGTTCGTTGCCATGGTTAGCTGGCATGCTGATGGCCTATTTCATTGCGTTCAACTTGCTTGAAGCTTCGATGCCAGCTCTGGTTGCCCGTTTCGTTGGCCAGACGGGCAGGGGACGTCGCATGGGCTTATACAGTAGCTTCCAGTTCCTCGGGGCTTTTGCCGGTGGTGTGAGTGGCGGTTGGGTTTTGGGGGTCTGGGGCGCATCTGCCGCACTGCTTTCAGCCGCCGCGCTGTGCCTGCTTTGGGGTATGGTGATTGGCTTACTTTTGAACAGGGTTTTTCGCACAAGTCAGCCAGAATGACTGTGATAAACTCCCAGCCATGAGATGAATTTTTTAACTGAGAAATACGGTAGCCGGAAGGCGCCGATGGGAGATGCCTGATGGCACGTGGTATTAATAAAGTCATCCTGGTGGGCAACCTGGGTGCAGATCCTGAAACGCGTTATACCGCCAGTGGCGCAGCCATTACCGGTATTCGTATTGCGACCAGCGAGTCCTGGAAAGACAAGCAAACCGGCGAACAACAAGAACGCACCGAGTGGCACAGCATCACCTTTTTTGGACGCTTGGCTGAAATTGCCGGCGAATACTTGCGCAAAGGCAGCCAGGTTTATGTTGAAGGCCGCCTGCAAACTGACAAGTGGCAGGATAAGGACGGTAATGATCGTTACACCACCAAAGTGATCGCCAATGAGATGCAGATGTTGGGCGGACGTGGTGGCGAAGGTGGCGGTGGAGGCCAACCCTCCAACGACGGATTCCGCAATAATCGTGGCGGTAACAGGAATCAGGACCAAAGCGGCGGCGGGTCAGGTCCCGATGAAGGTTTCGCGGACGACGACATTCCGTTCTGATAGCCCCCTATGAGGACCGTGCTGGTTACCGGTGGCGCTGGCTTCATTGGCGGCAATTTTGTGCTGCACAGCTTGCAGCAGCAGGCTGATCTGTGTGTCATCAACCTCGACCTGCTGACCTACGCAGGGAATCTGGATACGCTTTCCAGCCTGCAGCAAGATGCACGGCATGTGTTTGTGCAGGGTGATATTGCCGATCTGGAGTTGGTTGGGAAATTGTTAGCCACCTATACACCAGACGCCATTGTTAATTTCGCTGCAGAAAGCCATGTGGACCGCTCCATTGATGGTCCCGCGGCATTTGTGCAAACCAATGTTGTCGGCACGTTGAACCTGCTGCAGAGCGCTTTGCATTATTGGAACGGTTTATTCGCAGCCAATAAAGCGAATTTTCGGTTTCTGCAGGTATCAACCGATGAGGTTTACGGCAGCCTGGGCCCGGAAGGTGCCTTTACCGAGACCACGCCCTATGCGCCGAACTCGCCGTATGCCGCCAGCAAAGCCGGCTCAGATCACCTGGTGCGGGCCTTTCACCATACTTATGGCT
>Ga0163153_10005698_pt1 | contig 14506 bp, 11 predicted proteins | sample OliLakLV19MP6IB1_FD_148629 | JGI IMG/M metagenome (GOLD analysis project Ga0163153, IMG submission 148629) | Freshwater microbial mat bacterial communities from Lake Vanda, McMurdo Dry Valleys, Antarctica - Oligotrophic Lake LV.19.MP6.IB-1 | ecosystem: Environmental > Aquatic > Freshwater >... | reverse complement strand
ATTTCTGCCCAGGCAGGGCTGACGGACAGCAGGGCTGACGGACAGCAGGGCGCGGGCACGCGGGCCGGTCGCGTAGTCCAGGAACTGGGCGCTAGTCGGCGTAGCCTCCCAGAGCGGGCGTTCGTCGCCGCCGGCGCCGCCCAACCAGCGGGCGGTACCGGGCTCGTGCGGCGCGAAGTGCAGGATGGAGACCAGTACGTCCAGCGGGTGACGACGCACGACGACGGGCCGAACTCCATGCCGCTTCAATAGCTGCCGCATCGCGGGAGTCGGCAGCGCGTGGAGGTGCAAAACACCGCGTCGGGGGAAGGCGTTCCAACGGACCTCTTCCGGCACAAAGGCGGAGAATTCCTCAAGTTGGAAGGTCGTCCCGAGCAGGCAACGCAGCCAGGTGCTGCCGGAACGAGGCGTGTTCAATAGCGCAAGTCGCAATTGATCGCCCTCCTGGTGGCCGGTTCTTCGAGGTCCGCTGCCGCGCCCCGGGCGATTCGCGCCGAGAGCTGACGTGCTTTTTTGTCGGCGATTGGGCGAAGCGAATTGAGCAAAACGGCCAGGTGAATGATCTTAGCGTATGGTCAGCCGTCGAGCCCGTCAAACTGGTGAAGATTGCGCCAAATTGCGCTCATTTCCGTAAAAATTTGCGGAATCACTCAAGGCGGCGTTTCGCTTCCGCACGGCGTGCAGTGGGTCGGTCCCGAGGTTATCATCTGCTATCCAGCCGGGTCGGCGATCCCGACCTTGATTCTTTCTCTTCGCATGAGTGACCCACCGATGAAAGCAAACCTTCTGGCTTTGGTCGCGCTGTCGTTGACATTTTTGCCCACAGTCAACGTGCAAGCAGCGACGCCGCACGGCATTTTCACCGATCACATGGTCCTGCAGCGCGAGCTGCCAATCCCCGTTTGGGGCACTGGGCAGCCGGGCGAGAAGGTCTCCGTGCGGATGGCCGGTCACAGCGCCGAAACGACCGTCGACGATCAAGGCCACTGGCATGTGGAACTTGACGCACTGCCAGCGGGCGGCCCGCATCGACTGGTGATTGAAGGGCATTTCCGCGCGGCCGTGCGCGACGTGCTCGTGGGCGAAGTTTGGCTGGCGAGCGGCCAATCGAATATGCAATGGACGATCAATCGAAGCTCTGAAGCAGAGAAGGTAGTGGCCGCTTCGAGCCATCCGAACATCCGCTTGTTCACGGTCCCGCGCCGTTCGACAGAAGAGCCGGAGTGGAACGTGAATGGCGCGTGGGAAGTGTGCGGACCGGAATCGACGCCGGAGTTTTCCGCCGTGGCATATCACTTCGGCGTGGCGCTGCATGAGAAACTAGGCATCCCGATCGGCATGGTCAGCACGAACTACGGCGGCACGCCGGCCGAGGCCTGGATGAGCAAGGAGAGTCTGGCGGCGAACGAGATGGTGAAGTATTACGTCGATCAGCCGCGCGATTTGAGCAACGCGCAACGCCCTTATGGTCTCTACAACGCGATGGTGCATCCGCTCGCGCCCATGGCCGTTCGCGGGGCGATTTGGTATCAGGGGGAATCGAACGCTGGCCGGGCCTACGAATACAAAACGCTATTTCCGGCGATGATTGCCGATTGGCGGCGTGCGTTCCGTCAGCCTGAAATGCCGTTCCTGTTCGTGCAGCTTGCGCCTTTCATGGACAAGACCAGCGAGCCCGGCGACAGCGAATGGGCCGAACTGCGAGACTCGCAGCGGCTTACCGCCCAGAACGATAAGCGAACAGCGATGGCGGTGATCACGGACGTCGGCGATGAGAAGGACATTCACCCGGTCTGGAAGCAACCGGTCGGCGAACGATTGGCGCTGGCGGCCCGCGCGATCGCGTATGGCGAGGAAGTCGAATTCCAAGGTGCGGAGCCTGACACCCAACATGTCGGCAACGCATTGATCAAGATCAAGTTTTCTCACGTCGCGGGCGGGTTGCAGGCGAAAGACGGCCCGTTGACCGGGTTTGCGATCGCTGGCGAGGACGGGAAATTCGTGAACGCCACGGCGGAGATCGTCGGTCAAGATGAAGTTGACGTGCGCAGCGATGCGGTGCCGGAGCCGAAGTACGTCCGCTACGGCTGGGCGAATTTCCCGCAGGGGAACCTCTGGAACGGCGCCGGATTGCCGACGAGTCCGTTCAAGACCGATGAATTCCGCTGGACGACGCAGCCGAAGTAGCTTGGCGGTTTAGCCGTTGTTTCACCACGGAGAACACGGACGACCATGAGAGGGAAAGGCCGAATGTCAAAGCTCGAATGTAGAATGTATCAGTAGTGGCGTTGCACGATGAACCAGCCATTCAATCTTTCGACATTCGGATGTGATTCGTCACTCCGATTTCGACATTCGCCATTCTTCCCTCCCCCTCCGTGTTCTCCGTGACCTCCGTGGTGAATAATATGTTCGACCATGCCCATCCGCGTTTCCAATCTTCGCCTCAGCATTGACGAGACCGAGGCTGCGCTTGTGGAGCGGTTGGCGTCGGTGCTAAATCTCCGCCGCGAAGAGATCCCGCACTGGCGGATGTTGCGGAAGAGCCTTGATACGCGCGACAAGCGCGATCCGTCATTTGTCTATTCCGTCGAAGTCCAGGCGACGGCCGATGAAGGGCGCTTGGTAGAGATTGCGCAGCGGCAACGGCGCGGCGCGAATGTGGAGCTGTATGTCGAGCCGCCGTTCGAATTGCCGCCGTCAGGCGATCGGCCACTTGAGCACCAGCCCGTCGTAATTGGGTCCGGCCCCGCCGGGCTCGCCGCAGCGGTGTTTCTCGCCGAGGCCGGCTATCGTCCGCTCGTGTTGGAGCGCGGGCGGGAAGTGCGCGCGCGGATTCGCGACGTGAAGGCGCTGGAGGCCGGCGGGGAGATTGACCCTGAGAGCAACTATCTGTTCGGCGAAGGAGGCGCGGGCACTTTTAGCGACGGGAAGCTGACTTGCCGGTTGACGGGGCCGGACGTGCGGCGCATTTTAGAATTGTTCGCCGAGTCGAAGGGGAAGCCAGGCGTGCTGTATGAGCACCGCCCGCACTTGGGAAGCAATCGCTTGCCGGCGGTGGTGAAGGCGCTGCGGCGAAGGATCCTGGCGCACGGCGGCGAAGTGCGGTTCGAGTGCCGCGTCGAAGATTTCGACATTGCCGACGGGCAACTGCGCGGGCTGCATACGTCGAGCGGTTACCTGCCGGCAAACGTGGCGATCCTGGCGACCGGGCACAGCGCGCGCGATACGTTTGAGATGTTGCTGCGGCGCGGCGTGGCAATGGTGCAGAAGCCGTTTCAGATCGGCGTGCGGATCGAACAATTGCAGGAGCAGGTCAATCGCGCACAGTACGGCGACGCAAGGCTGGAGGCCAAGCTGGGCGCGGCAGACTACACACTTGTTGCCAACGGCAAGCACGACCTGTTCAGCTTCTGCATGTGCGCTGGCGGTCAAGTGATTCCGAGCGTCTCGGAGCCGGGATGTTTTTGCACGAACGGCATGAGCCTGTCGCATCGCGCGAGTCCGTTCGCCAACAGCGGGCTGATGATCACGCTCGATCCGAGTGAATTCGGCGGCGCGGACATCCTGGCCGGGATGATGTTGCAGCGGAAGTATGAAGCGCTGGCCTTCGAAGCGGGACAAAGGCAGTATTTGTGCCCCATCCAGCGCGCGGATGATTTTCTGGCGCGGCGGATGACGCGCGACAAACCGGCGTCGAGTTACGAGCGCGGCGTAGTTCCCACGGCGCTCGCGGCGCTATTGCCGCCGCAGGTGGAGTTGGCACTACGCGAATGCCTACCGCAATTGGATCGGCGCTGGCGCGGCCGGTTTTTGGACGGGGCGACGTTGGTCGGGCCGGAAGCGCGCGGCAGCTCGCCGGTGCGGATTCTGCGCGACAAGGAGACGTTCGTCGCGCCGGGCGTCGAGGGACTCTATCCCAGCGGCGAAGGCGCCGGTTATGCCGGCGGCATCGTCAGCGCGGCAGTAGATGGGTTGCGCTGTGCAAAGGCGATTATCGCGCGCTATCAAGCGTTGGCGTAGAGTTCACGCCGCCACCGTCTCCTTTCGCGGAGCGAAAGGAGACTATGTCGCAACGCGCGCAACCTCGTCGAGGCGTGCTGCGATGGCTTCGGCGCCGCTGACTGGCGGTTGGCAGGTTGATCCGCTGCAGACATACAGAGTCGGCGCTGTCTGTCCTTTCTTCCCAGTGAATTGGGCGTCGAGCAACTTCGACGTTAACTCGCCGACTTTCACCGAGCGGAGCGCTACACTGGCGCGGGGCAGGAATTGGCGACGGAGCGCGGACAATGCTCGCTTGGTATCTGGACTGTCCCCATCGGCGAGGAACACCAGCTCTGACGACGGGCCAAGCTGGGCGTCGAGCGCCAGGAGCATCTGGCCCATGCCGGTTGGGTATTGGTCCAGGAAGCCGGCGGCGGCGCGCAAGGTTTGCTCCGCCGCGTCGGTAAAGCGCGCCTCGCCCGTTAGGCGACCAAGCTTCCCGAGCGCCGTGGCGGCGGCCGAATTGCCGCTCGGGACGGAACTGTCGAGGGCGTCCTTTTGACGCGCGATGAGCGTCTCGTGGCGATCGCTCGTGTAGTAGAATCCACCGCCGTTGGAATCTTGGAAATGCGCGAGGACATAGTCCAGAATCCGCGCCGCGTCGTCGATCCAGCGCTCTTCGAACGTGGCTTCGTAAATCGCCATCAAGCCGGAAGCGAGGCAGGCGTAGTCGTCGAGAAAGGCGTCGCCACGGGCTGTGCCGAGCCGGTAACTGTGAGCGAGTCCTCCCCCTGTGGTGCGCATGCTGGCGAGCAGGAATTCCGCCGCGCGGCGTGCGCCGTCGACGTATCGCGGCTCGTCCAGGACCGCGCCGGCCATCGCCATCGCTTCGATCATCATCCCGTTCCAGCTCAACAACCTCTTGTCGTCGAGACCGGGGCGCACGCGAGGTTCGCGCAATGACAAGAGTTTGGCGCGGCATTGCACCATTTCGCTGCGCAGCGTCGCTTCATCTTGACCGAGGATCTTGGCGCATTGCTCCCAGCTCTTCGGGCGGTTGAGGATGGTGTGTCCCTCGAAATTGCCCTCCGGCGTGACGTCATAAACGTAGGCGAAGCGGTCGAACGCCTCGCCGAGCGCCGCGCGGACTTCATCGGCCGACCAGACGTAGAACTTGCCTTCCTCGCCTTCGCTGTCGGCGTCCAGTGTGCTGTAGAAGCCCCCCTCCGGGCCGGTCATTTCGCGCAGGACGTAGTCGAGCGTTTCGCGCGCGACCGTGGCGAAATCCTTGTTGCCCGTCGCTTGATAGGCTTCCAAGTAGCAGGGAGTGAGCAACGCATTGTCGTAAAGCATCTTCTCGAAATGCGGCACGAGCCAACGCTCGTCGACGGAATAGCGATGAAAGCCGCCGCCGAGTTGGTCGTAGATGCCGCCCGCCGCCATTTTTTCCAGTGTCTGCGCGACCATCCCTAACAGACCTTCGCGACCGGTGCGTTGCCAGGCGCGCAAGAGCAGCCGCAGGTCCATCGGGTGCGGGAACTTCGGCGCGCCGCCAAATCCGCCGTGCGTGTGATCGAAGCTGCGCTCCAACGCGCCGGCGGCCTTCCAAAGTGTGTCGAGGCGGAGCGAATCCTGTTCCGGCTGGCCCCAGTTTTCGAGGCGACGAACGCTGTCGGTGAGATTCGCCGCGGTTTCTTGCACCTGTTCTTGGCGATGGCGCCAGGCGTCGAGCACGGCATGGAGAATGCGATCGAAGCCAGGCATGCCGCGGCTATCGCGCGGGGGCCAATAGGTGCCGCCGTAGAACGGTTTGAGGTCGGGCGTCAGAAACATCGACATCGGCCAGCCGCCGCGGCCGGCGATCATCTGCACGGCATGCATGTAGATTTGATCGAGGTCAGGCCGCTCCTCGCGATCGACCTTGATGCAGACAAAGTTTTCATTCAGCAGCTTGGCGATCTCCGCATCTTCAAAACTCTCGTGCTCCATCACGTGACACCAATGACATGCGGCGTAGCCAATCGAGAGAAAAATCGGCTTGCCTTCCGCGCGCGCTTTGTCGTGCGCCTCGCTGTCCCAGGGATACCAGTCCACCGGATTGTTCGCGTGCTGCAAAAGATACGGGCTGGATTCGCTGGCGAGACGATTGGGCATAAGAAGCCTTGTTGATTTGAACCGCGGAGGCGCCGAGGCGGAATGTCGAATTTCTAAATCTGAATGACGAATCAAATCCGAATGACTGAATGTCGAAGGGCGGATCGCACAGGAATACTATTCGTCATTCAAGCATTCGACATTCGGATTTGATTCGTCATTCGGATTTCGAAATTGGTCATTCCCCCCTCACGTCCTGACAGTAACTCTTTACGGCCCGGTCGATTTCCGCGCCAAGGTTCGCGTATTGTTTGACGAATTTGGGGACGCTGCCGCGGGTCAGGCCGAGCATGTCATAAGTGACCAGAACCTGGCCGTCGCAGTGCGGGCCGGCGCCGATACCGATCGTGGGCACCGAGACTGTAGCGGTAATCTCTTTCGCAAGCTCCGCGGGGATGCATTCCAGCACGATGCCAAACGCGCCGGCGCCTTCCGCGGCCCGGGCGTCGGCCAGCAATAGCTCGCGGTCGCGCTGCATTTTGTAGCCGCCGAGCTGATGGACACTTTGAGGGCGGAGGCCGACGTGGGCCATCACCGGGATGCCGGCCGCCACGAGCGTGCGAATCACGTCCGCCTGGTCCTGGCCGCCTTCGATTTTCACGGCCTGGCAACGGGTTTCCTTGAGAATGCGTCCGGCGGCGGCGACCGCTTCGTACGGCCCGAGATGATTGGTGGGGAACGGCATGTCCACCACGAGCAACGCCCGCCGGACGGCGCGACCGACCATTTCGGCGTGATAAATCATCTCGTCGAGGGTCACCGGCAGCGTGCTGCTGTGCCCTTGGATGATCATGGAGAGCGTATCGCCGACCAGAATCACGTCCACGCCCGCGGCGTCCAATAGGGCCGCCATCGGGAAGTCGTAGGCGGTCAGCACAGCGATTTTCCGCCCGGCGGCCTTGCGGGCCACGAACTCCGGCACGGTCATCTGTCGCTCCTGGTCGGGCATTGCTTCGAGCTTACTGATCGAGGGCGGTTCAATGGGTCAGCTCGAATTGTGACGCTCCCCCTAGGCCCTGGCAACCAGACGAGGCCGGCAACATCGTACCGACACTAGCCCGTAGCGCCAGCGAGGGAGAATTGACGCCGTCTACAAGAGAGGACGAAACTCTCAGTGTTGCCGCAGTCGGGCAACCGAGAGCTTCATCTCCACCAGTAGCCCAAATCCTCGCTCCCTCGCTTGCGCTACGGGCTAGTATCGCCAGCGGAACGCCAACTACACTAAGAGCCGTTCCAAAATTATTTGCGGCGGGAGTGCGAGTCGATGCGTTGCCGGGGCGTGCGCGGGGCCACTACGGTGCCGGAGAATAGTCGCGAGGAAGTCCTTAAGGCGACGCGGGAGCTGCTGGCGCTGATGATCCGCCGCAACGACATCGAGGCCGGCGACGTGGCGAGCGCCATCTTCAGCACGACCACCGATCTAAACGCGGAGTTCCCCGCGCTCGCGGCGCGTCAGCTCGGCTGGTACGACGTGGCGCTGCTTTGCACGCATGAGCTCGATGTGCCGGGCTCGCTGCGGCGCTGCATCCGCATCCTGTTGCACTGGAATACGGAGAAGCGCGCCGAGGAGATCATGCACGTTTACGTGCGCGACGCGGTGGCGCTGCGGCCCGACCGCTCGAAGTATCCCGAAGTGGATTGGGCCGAGCTCGAAGCCTGGATCGCCGAGCATCTCAACGAGCAAGGGCAACCGAAGAAGTAGTCGAGTGTGCGGCTTCGCTCGCCTACTGTGACTGAGTGGCGGATCGGCAATCGACGCCCACTCCACCGACCTCAGAGAGGTTGGTTTCAGACGAAGCTACAGCTTGCGGAGCGACGAGTATTCGTCCAGCGTGACGGTGGTCAGCGACCCGTCGGCGAGTTTCAGGACGATCAAATCGCTGTAAACCTTGTCGTCGAGGTTGCGGCGATAGTGCAGCCCATGGCGGCGGCGCTCGAAGCGTTCCACCGTGCCAACGGTCTGCGTTTCCCAGCTTTTCATTCCCACCTTGACGACATGCGTCACCTCGACCCGATCGCCGGGCTGGAGCTCGTTGATCTCCTCGCGTGTCGTGGGAATGAGGGTCATGGGGAAGTGGGTGGAGGAGTTAGTAGGTGGAGTAGGTGAAGTAGCATCTGCTTGCTTACTTCACCTACTGAAAACTGAACACTGAAAACTTCAAACTCCGCCTCAAACTTCCTTCGACTTGATCCAAGTCATCAGCCGGCGCAGTTGCTTGCCGACGACTTCGATCGGATGTTCGCGTTCGCGGCGACGGGTGGCCTTGAAGGACGGCGCGTTGGCTTTGTTTTCCAGCATCCAGTCGCGGGCGAATTCGCCGTTTTGGATTTCCTTGAGAATCTTCTTCATCTCCGCCTTGGTCTGGTCGGTGATGATCCGCGGGCCGCGGGTGTAGTCGCCATACTCGGCGGTGTTCGAGACGCTGTAGCGCATGTAGTTGAGGCCGCCCTGGTAGAACAGGTCGACGATCAACTTCAATTCGTGCATACACTCGAAATAGGCCATTTCGGGCTGGTAGCCGGCTTCGACCAGCGTTTCATAGCCGGCCTTCACCAAGGCGCTGACGCCGCCGCAGAGGACGACTTGCTCACCGAAGAGATCGGTTTCGGTTTCCTCGGCGAAGCTGGTTTCAATCACGCCGCCGCGCGTGCCGCCGATGCCCTTGGCGTAGGCCAGGCCCATGCGGCGGGTTTCATCGCTGGCGCCGGGGCTGAGGGCGATCAAGCACGGGACGCCGCCTCCCTTTTCGAACTCGCTCCGCACCAGGTGACCGGGGCCCTTGGGAGCGACCAGCAACGCGTCGACGCCCGGGGGCGGTTCGACCTGGCCGAAGTGGATGTTAAATCCGTGCGAGCACATCAGCACTTTGCCCGGCTTGAGCTTGGGGCGGATCGACGCACGGTACAGGTCGCCTTGCAACTCGTCGGGAACGAGAATGTTGACGAGGTCGCCCTTCTCGGTCGCTTCCTCGGCCGAAACCGGCTTGAAGCCGTGGCTCACCGCGAGATCGTAGTTCGGCCCGCCGGGGCGCTGCCCGACGACGACGGTCAGTCCGCTGTCGCGCAGGTTTTGAGCGTGGGCGTGCCCTTGGGAACCATATCCGACGATGGAAATGGTCTTCCCTTTGAGCACGGCGAGATCAGCGTCTTTGTCGTAGTAAATCGTGGCGGGCATGGCGGCTTTCTCGTGTGCGACGCGATCGCTTCAAGCGGCGTCGTGTTAGGTTCAAATGCAGAATGATGAACGATGAATGGGGCCAATTACGAGTCGTTGGACTCTTTCTCGCCGTTGGCTTCGCGGCTGCGGACCATGGCGATACGGCCGGTGCGGACCACTTCCAGGATGCCGAAGGGTCGCATCAGGTCGATGAAGGCTTCGATCTTGCGTTCCTGGCCGGAGATTTCGACCATCACGGCGTCCTGCCCGACGTCGACGATGCGGCCGCGGAAAATGCCGGCCAATTCGCGGACTTCGCTGCGGCCTCCGCCGGCCGGGGCTTTGACCTTGAGCAGCATCAGGTCGCGCTCGACGTAGTCCTGCGAACTGATGTCGTCCACGTGGACGACGGTGACGATTTTCTCGAGCTGCTTGCGGACCTGTTCCAGTTGCTCGTCGCTGGCTTTGACCACGAAGGTCATCCGCGAGAGGTTGGCGTCCTCCGTCTCGCCGACGGCCAAACTCTGGATGTTGTACCCGCGCGAGGCCAGCATCCCGGACACATGCGCCAGGACGCCCGGCACATTTTGGACGACGGCGGATAAGACATGACGCTTCACGCAAGCACTCCAGCGGCAACGAAAGAATCGAGCATGATAACTTGGGCAACGGCCTGCGGACAAGGGGCCTGGGGACGAGGTTCGGTGCGATTAAAGTTGCTTGCCGTCCCACCGCAACTCTTTATTTGGTGTAGGGTTATATCCGGTTGTGCCGCGGCCTAGCCGCGGTTAGCTGCCCCTTCCCACAGGCGATGCGACGGGCGATGGCTCGTCCTGCTATTTAATAAATGCGGTCGATTCTAAAATAACAACGGCGGATGTATGGTACTGTTTCAGGCGCCTGAAACAACGCCGCCAACCCGTATTTACGGAGGGTAAGCCAAATGCGCGCCGGCCGTCTCGCACTTCAGCCTACGGGATATAGAGCCTTTATCCCTGCGGATTTGCCGCCTTCTCCAGCCGTTGTCCTCGACGAGTCATTGCAACGCCTGCTGTCCCAGACAGACCGAGCTCTCGGCCGGTTGGACGGCGTCGCTTCGGTGCTCCCGAATGCGGACCTTTTCGTGGCAATGTACGTGCGACATGAAGCAGTATTGAGCTCCCAAATTGAAGGAACCCAGAGCACGCTGGAGGACGTCGTTGAATTCGACATCGACGACAGCAACCGCGAACGACCGAAGGACATTGAGGAGGTTGTGAATTATGTCGGGGCGATGAACTACGGTCTTGGTCGTCTCGCAACACTGCCTTTGTCACTCCGGCTAGTGCGCGAGATTCACGGAAAGCTATTGGCCGGCGTACGTGGTTCCGAACGCAGTCCAGGCGAGTTTCGCACCAGTCAAAACTGGATCGGACCCGCTGGCTGCTTGCTAAAGGACGCGGATTTCGTTCCGCCGCCGCCCGCGGAAATGACAGCGGCCCTGCATGCCTTCGAAGGCTTCCTGCGAAACGAATCGTCGTTGCCCATCCTGCTGCATTGCGGACTGATGCACGCCCAATTCGAGACCATTCATCCGTTTCTCGACGGGAACGGTCGCGTAGGTCGCTTGCTGATCACGCTATTGCTGTGCGAGCGTGAAGTACTTCGGCTGCCGCTGTCGTATTTGAGCTATTACTTCAAAGCCCGCAGAGCCGAGTACTATGACCGTCTTACGGCAATTCGCAACGGCGGCGATTGGGAAGGATGGCTGAAATTCTTTCTGCAAGGCGTTTTTGAGGTGAGCCAAGGGGCTACTGAGACTTCAAGAGAAATCCTGGACCTTCGGGAAAAGCATCGCAATCTCATCGGCCAAAAACAGCGATCAAGCGCATTCGGCACACGGCTACTGGACTATCTGTTTCGACAGCCGATCGTGTCGGTGCGCATGGCGGAAGAACACTTGAACTGTTCGTACCTTACCGCTTCGAACCTAATTGATGAGATGGTCGAACTTGGCGTCCTGTCCGAGATCACCGGCCGCAAAAGAAACCGCCACTTTCGCTACGAAGCGTATTGGAGCCTGTTCGATCGTCAACTCTTGCGTTCCGAGCCATAAAGCCAAGAAATAAAAGAAGTGGCGGTGACGGCGCAGGCAATCTCGTGCGTCAGGAACAGCGGGTACACCTAAGTCCCATCCCCACGCTGCTTCGCCGCCGCCAGCGCCCCGTTTACGTGCGCCCCATGCTTTTCATCCGCGTCCGGCCGTAAGGGCGGGCCGATGAGGGCTTCGATGTCCGTGTCGAGGAGGATTTCGCGCCGTTCCAGTTCGAGTGCGATGCGATCGAGTTTGTCGCGGTGTTCTTCCAGCACGCTTTTGGCGCGATCGGCGGCCTGGTGTAGAAACCGGGCGACTTCTTCGTCGATGGTGTGCGCCGTTTGCTCGCTAAATTCCCGTTGCTCATGGAATTCCTTGCCGAGGAACGGGTTTTCTTCGCTGGAGCGATAAGCCACCGGGCCGAGGCGTTCGCTCATGCCCCAGTGCGTGACCATGCGGCGGGCCATTTGCGTGGCGCGCTTGAGGTCGTCTTCCGCGCCGGCGCTGTATTCGTCAAAGACCAGCTTCTCCGCCGCGCGGCCGCCCATCATGAACGAGAGGCGCGCGTGCAGTTCGCGTTCGCCGATGTTGTAACGATCTTCTTCCGGCAAGAGTTGCGTCACGCCCAGTGCGCGACCACGGGGCACGACGGTGACTTTATGCACGCGATCCGCGCCGGGGATGATCCAGGCCAGCAATGCGTGTCCCGCCTCGTGATAGGCGGTCATCAGCTTTTCCTTGCCGGACAGAATGTCCTCGCGCGTCGAGCCCATCATGACTTTGTCGCGGGCGTACTCGAAATCCTCCATCTCGACGTGGGCCTTGTCTTGCCGAGTGGCCCAGAGTGCGGCTTCGTTGACGAGATTGCGAATATCGGCGCCCGTCATGCCGACGGTGCCGGCGCCCAGGCGTTGGAGATCGACGTCGTCGGCGAGCGGCACTTCGCGCGAGTGAACCTTAAACAGCGCGATGCGCCCTTTGAGCGTTGGGCGATCGACCGTGATGTGGCGATCAAATCGACCGGGACGTAACAGCGCCGGGTCGAGCACGTCCGGGCGATTGGTGGCCGCGACGACGATCACCGTTTCGGTCGGCGTGAAGCCGTCCATCTCGCTGAGGATTTGGTTGAGCGTTTGTTCGCGCTCGTCATGCCCGCCGCCCAGCCCGGCGCCGCGAACACGGCCGACGGCGTCGATTTCGTCGATGAACAAGATACACGGCGCGGCGTCCTTGGCAGTCTTGAACATATCGCGGACCCGGCTGGCGCCGACGCCCACGAACATCTGGATGAACTCCGAACCGTTGATGGCGAAGAACGGCACGCCCGCCTCGCCAGCCACCGCCTTGGCGAGCAACGTCTTGCCAGTACCCGGCGGGCCCATCAGGAGCGTGCCCTTGGGGATGCGCGCCCCGAGTCGTTGAAACTTCGCCGGGTTCTTCAGGAACTCGACCAGCTCCTGCAGGTCGTTTTTCACGCCTTCCAGGCCGGCGACGTCCTCGAAGGTGGTGCGCTGCTTGCCTTCTTCATAGCGCCGTGCGGGGCTCTTGGAGAATCCCGAGAGAATGCCGCCCCCCACGATCTGATCGCGCGTTTTGCGGAGCAGAAACCAGAAGCCGCCGACGAGCAAGATCGTGAGCGCGATCGAAAACAGCATGAACGTCGTGTTGTCGTTCGTCGGCGTCACATACCGGTACGGCACGCCCTTCTCGTTCAGCTTTTTCTCCAGCACCTCGAGCGCCGTGATGTACGTCGTGACCTCGAAGACTTCCGGCAACACGGCCGGCGCTTCGCCGATCTTGGTCGGTTTTTCCGGGTTCGGATTCGCCGGGGGCGCCTTGAACTTGCCGACTAGCACGTTGCCGCGAATTTGCAGTTCAGCGACGTTGCCCTTATCCAGTTGATCCCAAAAGAATGAGTAGTCGATCTCGTTGCGCGCGCTGAACTGCGTAAACAGCAACGCGCCCAGGATCACGCTGATCAGCAAAAACGGGATCGCGCGCGCCAGCAAGGACGGCATCCGCGGGCCGTCGGCCGGCGGACGTGTTGGATTTTCCGGGCGTTGATTCTCCATCGTCTTCCTTTCGGTCCCCCAGCGCAGCTCCGACGGCCTGGCAGCCGTCGAGCGCTTGCCAGCCCAGGCGTTTGCCCATACGGCTGGCGTTCAACTTGGATGATGGGCGTCGCGCCAGTGCGAATATGGCAGTGGCAATGCACCGCCGACCTCGCCCCAAAACGGGCTTTGCCTGCCCTCGCCGAACGCCCAAGCTACTGCGGCATTCTAGCTTATTGCTCACCGGTTTTCGACCGGGGCGACGCGGAAGTCCCTGCTAGAGCCAGTAGTTACGCCGCGGTGGGGCGTTGGACACCGCCGCTGACGCCCGGGGCGGCGGCTCGATAGGATAGCGTCTATGCAACCAGACCTGTCGGCTGCCTCACATCCGCCTGCCGCCGCGCCAACGCGGCGCGGGGTGGTCATCGTCGTCCGCGAAGCGGAACGGTTCCTGGTCATCCGGCGATCCGAGTTCGTCGTCGCCCCGCGCAAGCACTGCTTTCCCGGCGGGCACATCGAAGCGGGCGAGAGTGAGGAAGAAGCGGTGATCCGCGAGTTCCGGGAGGAGCTCGGCGGCCACGTGCTGCCCCAAGAGCCGCTCTGGAAAAGCGTCTCGCCGCGCGGCGTCCAGCTTTCCTGGTGGTCGGCCAATTTGGCGGAGGCCAGCCAGCCTTTGAAACCCGATCCGGCCGAGGTCGAAGCGGCCTTCTGGTGCAGCCCGGCAGAGATGACGGCGTTGCCCGAGTTGCTCGATAGCAACCGGACGTTCCTGGAATACGTCCTAGCTGGCACGATTCGCTGGCGCGCTTCGCCGTGATTTGAGTGAACTACTCATTCGCGATGCGGCGCGAGCTGTGCACGAATTAGCCCCGATAGGGGCGAGAGATAGTAGCCAGGGGTGCGAACCCCTGGAATTCGCGGCAGTCGGGTGAAACGAGCCTCAACGGGGCGACACTTTCTCGGCCTCCTCGACTCTTGACCGACATTTCCCAGATGGGTTGAGCCGGGAACCGCTCCAAGCTGGGAATGTCGCCTATTTTGACAAGCTGCGTCCCCCTCGGCAAGATTGTGCGGGATGCTTTGACA
>Ga0163153_10005697_pt1 | contig 14507 bp, 10 predicted proteins | sample OliLakLV19MP6IB1_FD_148629 | JGI IMG/M metagenome (GOLD analysis project Ga0163153, IMG submission 148629) | Freshwater microbial mat bacterial communities from Lake Vanda, McMurdo Dry Valleys, Antarctica - Oligotrophic Lake LV.19.MP6.IB-1 | ecosystem: Environmental > Aquatic > Freshwater >... | reverse complement strand
ATATCGTCGTCCACGTATATCAGCATCCCGGGGCGTTACCTGGTGCTGATGCCGGCGCTGGGCCGAGTCGGCGTTTCGCGCAAGATCGAAGACGACGAAGTCCGCCGCAAACTGCGCGACGTGATGCTCGAATTGAATCCGCCGAAGGGGCTGGGATTCATCGTCCGCACTGCCGGCATCGACCGCACCAAGAAAGAACTCTCGCGCGATCTGGCATACCTGTTGCGCCTCTGGAAGGTCATCGTGCGCCGGATTCGCAAGTTTCCCGCGCCGATCGACATCTATGAAGAGAGCGACATGATCATCCGCACGATCCGGGATATCTTCACGGGAGACGTGGATGCGATCTACATCGACGAAGCCTCGGCCTACGAACGGGCGAAGGAATTCCTGCAAATCGTCATGCCGCGCTACGTCAGCCGGCTGCAACTTTACGACGGCAAGGAGCCGCTGTTCCACAAGTATCGGCTCGATGAAGAAATCAGCCGCATCCATCAGCGCAAGGTGCCTCTGCGCCAGGGCGGCTCGATCGTCGTCGATCAAACCGAGGCTCTGGTCGCGATCGACGTCAACAGCGGCAACTTCCGCGCCGACGATTCGGCCGAGGAAACCGCCTACCAGATGAACTTGCAAGCCGCCCGGGAAATCGCGCGGCAGCTGCGCTTGCGCGATCTGGGCGGCGTGATCGTCAACGACTTCATCGACATGCGGAAAGAAAAACACCGCCGCGGCGTCGAACGCGCCTTGCGCGAAGCGGTGAAACGTGATCGCGCCCGCACGAAGATTCTGCGCACCAGCCCGTTCGGCCTGGTCGAAATGACGCGGCAGCGCATTCGCCCGAGTTTGAAGCGCAGCGTGTACACCGATTGCCCCGGCTGCGTCGGCACCGGCGTGGTGAAGACCGCGGAGAGCATGGCCATCGAGGTGATGCGTTTGTTGATGTTGATCGCGCATCGCGAGGAAGTCGCCAAGGTGTCGGTCGGCGTCGCGTCGGATGTGGCGATGTATCTCAACAACAAGAAACGCCGCGACCTCGCCCGGATCGAAGACGACGGCAACATGGTCGTCCAGGTTTATCACAAAGAAGGCGCGCTGCCGGAAACCCTGTCGATCGAATGCATGGACGCGAACGGCCGCGAAGTGCGATTTCCGTTCGATTGACGAAGGTGCGCTTTGAGTCGAGTTAGACGGCGCGCGGCCCAAGCCCAGGGAAGGCCATCGAGAACCCAATTGTATGGATCGTCTCGGGTAGCCTTCCCTGGGCTTAACGCGCGTCGGCGCGGCGCGCCAAGAGCGTGATTCACTCCAGCCAGCATGGACGGACGCGATGCCCTGGGTCATCGGCACGGACGAAGCCGGGTACGGTCCAAACCTCGGGCCGCTGGTGATCGGCGCGACCGTCTGGCATTACGGCGGTTCGCTGCCGCTTGATGAGGCGCTCGCGACCTTGGCGCGAGCGGTCGGTCCGGCCGCTGATCGCACCGTGGCCATCGCCGATTCGAAGCAGCTCTATTCGCCGGGCGTCGGCCTAGCGCGATTGGAAAGCTGCTTGCTCGCTGCGCTGGCAGCTTGCGGCGTGTCACCATTCGACGCGCGCGACGTCTGGACGCAGCTCGCTCCCGCGGCATTGATTGCCCTCGACGCGGAAACCATGTACGCCGCGCCGCACGCACGCTGGCCGGTCGCGTGTCAACCCGACGATATTGACGCGCGACGTCAGGAGTTGTCTGCGATCCTCGAAACGCATGGTTGGCGGCTCGTCAGCGTGAACTGTCGCGCGTTGTTTCCGCGAGAATTCAACGCCGAGGTGCGCCGGTTGGGCAACAAGGCCCACGTGCTTTCGCAAGCGACATTGCAACTCGCCGCGCAAGCGTTGGCGCAGACTTCGGACGACGACGTGCTGATCTGCTGCGACAAGCATGGCGGGCGCAATCACTATACCGGCGTGTTGCAACATTGTTTCGCCGACGGTTGGATCACGCCGCGTTGCGAAGGGGCCGCGCTCAGTGCTTACGATTGCCGGCTAGCGAATCGCAACGTGCGAATCGAATTCCGCGCCCGAGGAGAATGCCAGCCGCCGACGGCGTTGGCCTCGATGGCGGCCAAATACTTGCGAGAACTGGCGATGCACGCCTTCAACGCTTTCTGGTCCGGCCACGTGAAAGACTTGCGACCCACGGCCGGCTATCCCGGCGACGCGGCGCGCTTTCACGAGCAGGTCTTGGCGGCGCGGGAGAAACTGGGGATTGAGGTGGAGGCGTTTTGGCGGGAGCGATAATCCCTTGCTTCACGCGGACCGACTACGACAATAGCTCGTGCCGCACTGCGCCATGGACGTCGGTCAGGCGGTGATCGCGTCCCTGGAAGCGATACGTCAGTTGCTTGTGGTCGAAGCCGAGTTGGTGCAGCAGCGTAGCGTGCAGGTCATGTACGTGAACTTGGCCGTCGACCGCAAAGTAGCCGAAGTCGTCGGTGACCCCCTGAATATGTCCCGGTTTGAAGCCGCCGCCGGCGACCCAGATCGTGAAGGCTTCGACGTGATGGTCGCGGCCGGGAATGCCTTCGCGGACTTCGCCCATCGGCGTGCGCCCGAATTCGCCGCCCCAAATCACGATCGTGTCTTCCAGCAATCCGCGCACCTTCAAATCCTTCACCAGCGCGGCGCAGGGCTGATCGATCTGACGGCAGCGCCGCGCCAGCGGCTCGCCCAGGTTTTCGTTGGGGCCGCCGTGATCGTCCCAGTCGGTGTGGTAAAGCTGCACGAAGCGGACGCCGCGTTCGATCAGCCGTCGGGCGAGCAGGCAGTTGTTGGCGAAAGAAGCCTGCCCCGGTTCCGCGCCGTATGCCGCGAGCACGTGCGCCGGTTCATCCGCCAATTCCATTAACTCAGGCGCGCTGGTCTGCATCCGGAACGCCATCTCATAGGCGTTGATTCGCGTGGCAATCTCCGGATCGCCCGTCAATTGCAGCCGTTCGCGGTTGAGTTGATTCGTCAGGTCAACGAATTCGCGCTGGCGCGCCGGACTCCAGCCTTCCGGACTGCGCAAGTTAAGGATGGCGTCGCCAGTCCCGCGAAACGGTACGCCTTGCAGATTGGTCGGCAGGAAGCCGCTGGACCAGAGCGAGTTACCGGCCCGTGGTCCGCGCGGCCCGGACTGCAACACAACGAACCCTGGCAAGTCTTCCGCCTCGCTGCCAATGCCATAGATGACCCAGGAACCAAAACTCGGCCGCCCCGGGGCTTGAAAGCCCGTGTTCATGAACAACTTCGCCGGTCCATGATTGAAGACATCGGTCTTCATGCTCTTGATCCAGCAAGCATCGTCCGCGATCGTCGCCATGTGCGGCAACAATTCGCTCAACTCGACGCCGCATGCGCCGTGCTTTGCGAATTTCCGTTGCGTGCCCAGCAGCTTGGCCCCTTTGCCGATAAATGCGAAGCTCTTCTCCTTGGGAAAGAACGCGTCGGGCGCTGGTTCGCCGTCGTGCTTTTGTAGCTCCGGCTTGTAGTCGAAGAGTTCGAACTGGCTCGGCGCGCCCGCCATGAACAAGTAGATCACGCGCTTGGCGCGGGCTGGACAATGAGGGGCATTCGCGCCGGAGATTTGTGCTCCCGTCGCCGCACCGGCAGTTTGAGCGTCGCCCAATAGTTGCCCTAGGGCCAGTGCGCCGAGTCCCACGCGGCAATCGCCGAAAAAGTGTCGCCGCGTTGTTGCTCGCAATGCTGCCGGATTCACGCCATCGCTCCTGTGCGCGTCTATTCGCGGGTGATGAATTCGTCGGTGTTCATGACGGCGCGCGCGACGGCCGTCCAACGCGACTGCTCGTCGCTAGCCTCCGCCGCGTTACTCCGTGCTAAGGAATCGATCACCATTTTCAATTCGCTGGGCTGTGGAGGTCGGCTCAGTGCTCGCTCGAAGATCAACTTCACGCGATTCTCCAACGCGTCCGGCTCGCTGTCCGGAAACTGCTCCAATGCCCGGGCCGCGAGTTCCTGCGCCAGTTCGTACATCGCGACGTCGTTGGCCATGGTCAGTGCTTGCAACGGCGTGTTGGAGCGCTGCCGCCGCGTGCAGACCGATTGAAAATCCGGCGCGTCAAAGGTGCTCAGCATGGGATACGGCGCGCTGCGATAGAACATGGTGTACATGCCGCGTCGATAACGCCCCTCGCCGGTTTCCGTCCGCCAGACCTTTTTATTCTGTGTAAACGCGTAGACCCCGTCCGGCTGCGGCGGATGACTGCCCGGGCCGCCAACCTTGGCGGAGAGTTTTCCCGAAGCGCTGAGCGCAACGTCGCGGACGATCTCGCCTTCCAACCGCAGCCGGTTCTGCCTCGCCAACAGCAAGTTGAGCGGATCGACGGCGACGGCATCCTCGCGGGCGTGTGACGACTGCCGATAGGTCGCCGAAGTCACGATCGTGCGGTGCAAAGATTTCAGCGACCAGCCTTGTTTCATGAAGTTCCAGGCCAACCAATCCAGCAATTCGGGATGCGTCGGCGCGGAGCCACGCGTACCGAGATCGTTCTCAGTCTCCACCAGGCCGCGCCCAAAGTAATGCATCCAAACGCGGTTGACGGTGACTCGGGCCGTCAACGGATTGTCTTTCGCCACGAGCCAGTGCGCCAGATCGAAGCGATCGAAGGCGCCACCGTCCGCGCGTGGCGTTGGCGGCGGGAAAGTTTGCGGGACCCCGGCGGTGAGCGGTCCCGCGTCCTTGTCTGGCTGCAGAAAATCGCCGCGCTTCAGCAGAAACGTGTTCCTGGGCGGCGACGCTTCCCGCAGGACCATCGTCTTGACCGTCGGCCCGAGATCCAATTGCACGCGGACCGATTCCAATTGCGCGCGTGCCGCTTTGAGGTCCTGATCGCCGGCGTCGAACTTTCCTTCGATGAGCTTGCGCTGCTCGCCACTGCGCTGGGCGTCCTCGACCATCAATGCCGCGACGAACACCGGATCCGTCAGCGGATCAACGACTTCCTCGGCGACGGAGAATTGCACGCGACCAACGTTGAAGTCGTTGTTCAATTCGTGCTTGAGCACAAACCGCAGCGGGCGATCGCCGACATCCACCTGGCTGCCCAACGTCAAGATAACGACGTGCTCGGCATTCATTTGTGCAATCGATCCCGGCTCGACGTTGATCGACCAGCCGGTGCCGGAATCGTCATCGATCAGGGAATCGACGGGATAATCCTTCTGTGCGTGATCGGCGCTGGCGGCGACGAGCGCCAACCGCTCCTCGCCGAGATACACTTCAACGGCGCTGAGCACCAAGTTGCCATTCGTCGCCAGTCCTGGCCCTTGTTTTGGGAGCGATTCGTGCGGAATGAATCGCAGTCGCAGGGAGCCGACCTTCGTGCCTGGCACCAATTGCGCGGCGTCGATAAGATACGTCTCGCGGGGAATTCCCGGCGTCGCCAACACCGATTGATCTTCCAATACGGTGAAGGTGGCGGCTTCGGCGGTGGCCGAACGAATTGGCACCGTGTTCCATTGCGGCGGCGGAGTTGAAGCAGTTGCTTGCAGCTTGGCTGCTAGTTCTTGCTCCCACGCGGCGCGACGCGCTGGCCGCTGGGCGATCAGGTGTTCCACGTGCGCGAGTCCGTTGTTCAATGCATCGTGCAACGGAGTTGATTCCTCCGGCAGGAACAATTCGCCTTCATGCACGTCGACGGTCGGGCCGACGTTGTTCATGTCCTCGCAGTTATTGAAGAACGCGAAGAATTGGTAGTACTCGCGATGACTGATCGGATCGTACTTGTGCGTGTGGCATTGTGCACAGCCGATGGTTAAGCCCAGCCAGACGGCGCCGGTCGTGGCTACGCGGTCCATCACCGTTTCAATGCGAAACTGCTCGTCGTCCACTCCCCCTTCTTGATTGATGAGCGTATTGCGATGGAAACCCGTGGCGATTCGTTGCTCGCGCGTCGCGTCGGGCAGAAGATCGCCGGCCAACTGCTCAATCGTGAACTGATCAAAGGGCATATCCGCATTAAGGGCGCGGATCACCCAATCGCGATACGGCCACATCACGCGAACCGCGTCGATCGTGTAACCGTTCGAGTCTGCGTAGCGCGCCTGGTCCAACCAATGCCGGCCCCAGCGCTCGCCATAGTGCGGACTTTGAAGCAGCCGTTCGACGACTTCCTCGTACGCCTCGGGTCGCGTGTCGCGCTCGAACGCGTCGGCTTCTTCCGGCGTCGGCGGCAAGCCGATGAGATCAAGATAAACGCGCCGCAAGAGCGTGCGTTTGTCCGCCTCGGGCGAGGCACGTAGTCCACTTTCGTGCAGCCGCTTCAAGACAAAGTGATCGATCGGATTGTGGGCCGATTCGCCGGATTCGATCGCGGGCGGCGCCGGATTGGTGATCGGCAGGAACGCCCAATGCCCTTCAAAATGCGCTCCTTCGTCAATCCAGCGCCGCAGCGTTTCAATCTCTTTCGAGGCCAGCGGCGGTCCATGATCTACCGGCGGCATCCGCTCGCCGTCGTCGTCGCTGGTCACCCGCTGCATCAGCAAGCTGTTCGCCGCCTCGCCAGGCACGATGGTTGCGCCGTTGCCATGATCAAGTATCGCCTGGTCGCGGTCGTCGAGCCGGAGTTCGCCCTGTCGGTTCGCCTCGTCTGGCCCGTGGCACTGCCAACAATGTTCGGAAAGGATGGGTCGAACATCCCGATTGAACCGAATCTCGTCGGCCGCGGCCGAACGTGGCGCGGCGATCATGGCCAGCAGCAGGATACTCCGCAACATCATGTTCACATTCTCGGCGGATCGGCGGCGAAAGCGTGGTCCATTGTACTCCGGACCCGCGAGGAGCCGCAATCATCGCGACTACTTGCCGGCAAACGTGTCTCCTCTATCATTGGCTGGCGATGTTGGCTTTGTGGCCGGGCGGCTCGCTGATTCCACAGCACGATAAGAGGAAGCCATTGCAATGAGCGGATTGTTCGACCCGTTTCGCGTGAAGGACGTGGAGTTGCGGAACCGCATCGCGGTCTCGCCGATGTGTCAGTACTCGTCGGAGGACGGCTTTCCGAACGATTGGCATTTCGTGCACCTCGGTTCTCGCGCCGTCGGCGGCGCCGGCCTGGTGATCGTCGAGGCCACGGCGGTGTCCCCGGAGGGGCGTATCAGCCCTGCTGATAGCGGCATCTATTTGGATGCCCACGTGGAACCGTTTGCGAAGATCGGCCGTTTTTTGAAAGAACACGGAGCTGTTCCCGGGATCCAGATTGCGCATGCCGGCCGCAAAGCAAGCGCGCGGCGTCCCTGGGACGGAGACAATCACATCGAGTACGACGACGGCGGCTGGGACACGATTGCCCCGTCCGCCATTGCCTTCGGCGGCAATTTGCCAAAGGTGCCGCGTGAGATGTCGCTCGAGGACATCAATCGGGTGAAGCAAGACTTCGTCGCGGCCGCGAAGCGCGCCTTGGCCGCGGGCTATGAGTGGCTCGAACTCCATTTTGCGCATGGCTATCTCGCGCACGAGTTCTATTCGCCGTTGGCCAATCAGCGCACCGATCAATACGGCGGGAGCTTTGACAATCGCATTCGCTTCATGCTAGAAACCTTGAACGCCGTCCGCGCAGTCTGGCCGGAGCGGCTGCCGTTGACGGCAAGGTTGTCCGTGACCGATTGGCTCGACGGCGGCGTGACGATCGAGGAATCGATCGAAACCGCGCGCCGCTTTAAGGCCGCGGGATTGGATCTGCTCGATGTCAGTCAAGGCTTCGTTGCGCCCGACATTTCCCACATCCCTTGGGCGCCGGGCTTCATGATTCCCCTCGCTGGTCGCATTCGCCGCGAAGCCGACATCGCCACGGCGGCCGGGTGGATGATCACTGATCCGCAACAAGCCGACGGCGCCATCCGCGACGAGCATGCGGATATGGTGTTGCTGGCGCGCGAGATGCTGCGCGATCCGTATTGGCCTTATCACGCCGCGGTCAAACTCGGCGTGACGGACGCCTGGCAGATGCTGCCGGTGCAATATGGGCGGGCCGTGCGCCAGCGATGAACGCTTTCAACTTATCGACGCTTCCCGTCGCGTTCGACTGGCAGAATTCTCCGTTCGATTGGAGCGTTGGGCCGGGCGATTCGTTGAAGATCGTCGCCGGGGAGCGCACGGATTGGTTCGTTGATCCGGCGACGGGGACGCCGCAGGACAATGCGCCTTGTGCGCTGTTCACGCCGCCGGTTCCGGAGTTCATGTTGAGCGCCCGCGTGAAGGTTGCGTTTGCGTCCACGTTCGATGCTGGCGTGATCCAACTTCGCGAGCGCGACGACTTATGGGCCAAGCTGTGCTTCGAGTACTCGCCCGCCGGGGAGCCGATGATTGTTTCGGTGGTCACGCGCGGGAACTCGGATGACTGCAACTCCGCCGTGATTTCAGGCGATGAGGTTTACCTGCGCGTCGCGGTGATGTCGACGACGATCGCGTTTCACTACTCGACGGATGGTCGCGTCTGGCGATTGGTGCGTTATTTTTCGTTGGGCCCGTTGCGCAGCCCACGGATTGGCTTTTCGGCGCAGTCGCCAACGGGCCAACAATGCACGGCGGAGTTCTCAGAAATCCAATGGCAACCGCGCCGGTTAGGGGAAGTTCGGAGTGGGGAGTAGGCGGCCCGGCGCGTGATGGTACAGTTGGCGCCGACGAAACCGATGTTCGACGGCGTGCGATGGTGTGGTGGGAATGCCCGAGGGGAAGAGGGGAGATGGTGCCCGCAAAACACGCTGAACACGCGGAAGGGGGAGGGTTCGCCACGAAGGGGCGGAGGACACGGAGCAGGTGGGTGGAGGGAGTTGCGTGGGTAGCGGCGTCGCGCTATTATGCAGACGGTGTACCCCTGCCCCGTATTGCGCGACGGGGGGCGGATTGATTGCGGGAGAAGTTGCATGAGTCGAGGGACGGAAGACTCGGCGGTGCGTTACTTGACGGTGACGCCGGGGAATCTGCGGCAAAGCCATCTGTATGTGCGGGGAATCTACGATTTTTTGCCCCCGGATTGTATCGGTCCGGCGCGCGGCAAGCATATGGGCTCGGGTCCGTCGCCGATCGAGATCGAGTTGGACGGGCTGGGTGAAACCGTCACGACCGACGTAGGCACGAACGCGACGACCGGCGCGCCGCGAGGTTTTTTCCGGGGCCGGACATGGGTGCGAAAGTTCTTCGAGCATCACCAGGTGTCGGCTGGCGAAGTAGTCACGTTGACGCGGATGCATGGGCGGCGCTATCGGTTATCGGTGCGGCGCGGGAAAGGCCAGAACGGGCGTCGGCCGAAAGCAGCGGAGTTTTTCGCCGGGATCGGGTTGGTGCGGTTGGCGCTGGAACGTCAGGGCTGGGACGTCGTATTCGCGAACGATCTCGATCCGAATAAGGCGGAAATGTACCGGCACAATTGGCCCAACGACGACCATCTCTCCGTCGCCGACATTCATTCGCTCGACGCGGCGAGCATTCCTGCCTGCGAGCTGTTCACGGCGTCGTTCCCTTGCAACGACCTTTCGATCGCGGGACGCTGGGAAGGGCTCAGCGGCAAGGAGTCGTCCGCATATTGGGGACTCATCCGCATCTTGCGCGACCTGGGGCCTCGGCGTCCGCACGCTGTGCTGTTGGAAAACGTGGTCGGCTTCTTGATGAGCCATGGCGGGAAGGATTTCGAACAGGCGCTGCTGGCTTTAAACGAATTGGGCTATGCGGTCGACGCGGTGATCCTGAACGCTTCGCGATGGACGCCTCAGAGCCGCGCGCGATTGTTTGTCACAGCGACCTTGAATGGCCACGACGAGCACAAATCGTTCGCGTTAGTCAGCGACGCGCGGCCGGCGCCTTTGATCGATTTCATTGCCGCGCACCCGGAGATTCGCTGGAATCTGCGAGACATGCCGCCGCTGCCAACGCGCAACATGCGACTTGCCGATATTTTGGAGGACCTGCCGGACGATGATCCCCATTGGTGGAACGAGGAACGGTCCAGCTACTTGATGACGCAATTGAGCGAACGGCATGAAGCTGTCGCGGCGCACATGATTGCCGGAAGGAATTATTCCTTTGCGACGGCGTTTCGGCGCGTGCGACACGGACGGAGCATGGCGGAACTGCGGACGGACGGCATCGCCGGCTGCTTGCGAACGCCGCGAGGCGGCAGCGGTCGGCAGATTCTCTTCAAGGCTGGTCACGGGCGCTACCAAGTCCGTTTGCTCACGGCGCGGGAGTGCGCTCGCTTGCAGGGCGTGCCTGACGACTACGTGATCGACGTGCCGCTGAATCAGGCGCTGTTTGGGTTTGGGGACGCGGTCTGCGTGCCGGCGGTGGAGTGGATTCTACAACAGCTCGAAATTTGCAATTACAACTGATATGACAACTGTGCACGGAAACGGTGCGTTTGCGCCACACCTAGAAGATTTTCAAGTATGGCTTGACGCAAACATGCGGCAAACGTCGCGCGATGTTCCGGCCAGATTGCTTACCGTGATGGGGTTTCTCGAACATCTGCGGACACAAACAGACCTCTCCGCAAACCACCTCGCCGCAAGCGGAACTCAACTGATCGATCACAACGAGATGGTGCAAGCGGCACTGCGACGATTTTCACTTACGTCGCCGCTCATCGAATTTGGCCGAAAGTCGTCGTTTGTGGCTGGCTGGATCAACTCGCTGGTTGCATGGCTAAAGGCGCGCGGCTTTGAGTCACTTCAACTGACGTCGCGGGAAGAGTTCCTGACGAGCGCTCAAGCAGTGGCGTCCGCGCGACTAACGACAATCAATGAAAGCAAACCGCTATTGGCGCGGTTCACTTGCGGAACCGCATTAGCGGTGATCGAGGACATTCTTGATCAGGCGCAAGCTAAGAACCGTGCTAAGGACGTCGCTGAGTATCTCGTTGGAGCAAAGCTGCAACTTCGTTTTGGGAGCGAAGTCGTCAAGCCAAAAAACGTAAACACGCCGAGCGGCACAGCGCTAGCCGATTTTCGCTTAGGTAATGCCGCCATCGAAGTCACCGTAAGTCCGCCGGACGATCGACACTTAAATCAGACCAACGGAATTCTTCAAGACACCGGTCTCGATGTGTGGCTATTGGTACGCAGACGCGACCGCGAAAGGTGGCAAGCAACCATCAAGAAAAAGGTATCAGCAGATCGCCGCGGGCGTGTCGCGGTACTCTGTGTGGAAGCCTTCGTAGGTCAAAACGTCTCCGAACTGGGCGGCTTTTCGTCAGCGGGCGTGTTAGAGCAGCTCGCGCGGCTCATCGAGATCTACAACGAGACTTGGTTGCCATCGGCCGGCAGCGGCGGCATTCGAATTGCTACGGCCGACGAAGATACGCAAAGAACGTGAACGAGTTTCCCCTTTCGCGAGCGCCTTGATTAGCTTGCGGTACGTTAGACTATTGATCTACGTCCAGGTTCGCAGACAGTCTCGGACTTCCAATTCAGCGAATATGGTTGGCATCGCATAGTCGCAATGTACCGTAATCTGATACTCCGATTCGGGAAGCGTTCCGCCGCTCCATTCCAGAAAATCCGCTTTCAGCTCGGCTATATCCTGGTCCGTCATCTCAATGCTCCCGTTGGTTGAGGACTGAGCGGATTCTACTCTTTCCATTGTTTGCTCCCAAATTCGGAGCATCGCCGACATGGCCGACGTGTTCAGTAAGGCGGAGCGGTCCCGGATCATGGCGGCGGTCAAGTCGCGCGATACGACGCCGGAGATGATCGTGCGTCGGTTAGTGCATTCCCTGGGCGGTCGGTATCGACTTCACGCGGCGCAGTTGCCGGGTTGTCCTGATTTGGTGTTGCCTGCGCGGCGGAAGATTATTTTTGTGCATGGCTGTTTCTGGCACCGGCATTGTTGCGCGGCGGGGAGGTCGATGCCGGCCAGTCGAGCGGATTACTGGGCGACGAAGTTTGCGCGGAATGTGGCGCGGGATCGACGGAGTCGGCGGGCGCTGCGGCGGTTGAGGTGGAACGTGTTGGTGGTTTGGGAGTGTCAGACGCGAGTGGGGCGGATGGGAGCGCTGAAGGCGCGATTGGAGAGGTTTTTGGCGGAGGATTTGGAGGGGGAGGCGACGTAGTAGGACGTCGTCTTGCGCGTTAAGCCCAGGGAAGGCCACCACGGACTTCATTGCAGGCAAGGTCATTAGGGGCCTTCCCTGGGCTTGGGGCGGGCGGCGTGATTTGTCGGTCGCCCCTTGGGGCTTGGCGCTTGCAGCGATTCCGTTCAGTAGCTCAGGCACCCTGGTTGTATGCAAATTGCCTAGCGGCTGATGCAACTACGGCAACATCCTCAGCCGATGCCGGCAAATTGCCTGACGGGAAACGACGTCGATTTGTCAGGCAATTGGCTGGCGGGAATTTGGGATGTTGGTTGAAGTCGATGCGGTGCGACGTGACTTGGCTTCGACTGGGGTGCCTGACCTACGGGTTGGGGGTTCAGGCCAAGAGTTCGCGGACCACTTTCGCTTTTGTAATCGCCACATCCGTCAGGCTGCCGGGGCGGCCTTCGTGGGGATACGTGAGTTGCCGGTGGTCGAGGCCGAGCGCGTGCAGCAGCGTGGCGTGGAGGTCGTGGACGTTGAGGATTTGATTGACGGCTTTGTAGCCGAAGTCGTCGGTGGCGCCGTGGCAGTAGCCTTGGCGGAAGCCGCCGCCGGCTAGCCAGATGGAGTTGGCGTGGCGGTTGTGGTCGCGGCCGTCCGTGCCCTGGGAGATGGGTAGCCGGCCAAATTCGCCGCCCCACATCACGATCGTGCGATCGAGCAGCCCGCGCTGCTTGAGGTCTTTCACGAGGGCGGCGCTGGGTTGATCGGTTTTTCCGCAGAGGTCTTTGAGCGACTCCGCGTTCTTACTGTGCGTGTCCCAGGGTTGGCCGGAGAGGTAGAGCTGCACGAAGCGGACGCCGCGCTCGATGAGACGGCGGGCGATCAGGCAGCGCGTGCCGTATTCGGCGGTGACGGGGTTATCGAGTCCGTAGAGTTGGCGCGTCGAGGCGGTTTCGTCGGAGAGATTCAAGACGTCCGGGACCGCGGTTTGCATCCGTGCGGCAACTTCGAAATTGGAAATGCGCGCGGCGAGTTCCTGATTGCCGGGATAATTTTCCAGATGGCGTTGATTGAGCTGCGCCAACAAATCGAGTTGCCGCAAGCGCGCGGATGCGTTTGTGGAGTCGGGGAGCGCGAGATTGGGGACGGGGGTATTGCCGGGACGAAATGGCGTGCCTTGGTAGACGGCCGGGAGCCAGCCGGAGGACCAATTGCGCACCCCGTCGATGGGTAATCCGCCGGGATCGGTGAGGACGACGTAGGCGGGGAGTTCCTGATTCTCCGAGCCGAGCGCGTAAATGACCCAGGAGCCCCAGCTCGGGTAGCCGGCCTGGAACTTGCCGCCGTGAATGAGGCGGAGGGCGGATTCGTGATCGACCGATTCCGTGGTCAGCGAGCGAATGAGCGTGACGTTGTCGGCGATGCCGGCGGTGTGGGGGAGGAGTTCGCTGAGTTCCAGCCCGCTCTGGCCGTGCTTTTGAAAGGCGAACGGGGAACCGAGGATGTTGCCTTTCTGGCCGACGAAATGGATTTCGAGATCGCCTTCGTAAGGCTGGCCGTTGCGCTGGCTGAGGACGGGCTTGGGATCGAAGAGATCCATCTGGCTCGGGCCGCCGTGTTGAAAGAGACAGATCACGGAATCGGCGGTGGCGGATGGCTGGCGCGTTTGTTGCGCGGTACTTTCGCGGTTCAATAGATGCGCGAGCGCGAGCGAACCGAGCGCGCCGGTGGTGCGGCCGAGGAACGCGCGGCGGTGCAGTTGGAAGGCGTGGTCGATGGACATAGCGGCGTGCTGGTTTTAATCAGTGAACGTAAAGAAACGCGTTGCTGGCGAGCAACGCCTGGCAGAGGTCGGTCCAAGCGAGTTCGGCTGCATTGGCGCGATCGGGGTAGGACGCGGGTTGTTGATCAAGAAACGTTTGAGCAGAGGCCGCTTCTTTGGTCGTCGGCGCGCGGCCCCAGGCGAGGAGAAAACACTGTTCGAGCCGCGCGGACGGGTTGGCGGCGCAGTCTTGTGCGGAGCGTTGGGCGAACGCCGCGGCGCGCTGGCCGACGAAATCGGAGTTAAGCAGTTTCAACGATTGCAGCGGGATCGTGGTCTGCACGCGCTGCGTGCAATTGGTGACCAGCGACGGGGCGTCGAAGACGTCGAGCAATCCCACGACCTGCGTGCGGCGCTGTTGCAGGTAGATGCTCCGGCGATGCCTGCCAGGGATATCGTCGGCCACAAACACGTCGCCGTCGCCGGCGCGCGTGGTGGGGATGTAGGGACCGCCTGACGTGGCGTCGAGTTCTCCGGAAATGGCGAGCATCGCGTCGCGGATGGCTTCGGCATCGAGTCGTCGGAGCGGGAAGCGCGAGAGGAATTTGGCGTCGGGATCTTTTTCGCTGGCGGCGGCAGCGGCGGTGCTCACTTGCCGATAGGCGGCCGAGTTGAGGATCAGGCGATGGAGGGACTT
>Ga0163153_10005695_pt1 | contig 14508 bp, 12 predicted proteins | sample OliLakLV19MP6IB1_FD_148629 | JGI IMG/M metagenome (GOLD analysis project Ga0163153, IMG submission 148629) | Freshwater microbial mat bacterial communities from Lake Vanda, McMurdo Dry Valleys, Antarctica - Oligotrophic Lake LV.19.MP6.IB-1 | ecosystem: Environmental > Aquatic > Freshwater >... | reverse complement strand
GCCGTCACGCACGCCGTCGCGCAGGTGCGCGAGGGTCTTCGTGGCGAGCGCCCCAACGTAGTCTTCCTCTTCCTCTCGGTCCACCACGTCCACATGGCCCGCGCGGTCGCCGCGGCGGTGCGGGCCGCGCTCGGCCCTGAGATTCTTCTCGGCGTCTCCGGCGAGGGCGTGGTAGGTGGCGGGGCGGAACTTGAGAACACGCCCGGCCTCGCGCTGGTAGGGATGCACCTGCCGGGGGTCTCCATGCGGGCCTTCCGAACCGACCAGTGGCCCGCGATGAAGGAACCGCCCACCGACGACTCGCACCTCCGCGATATCGCGGCCTCCGCCGGAATCGGCCCCGGATACCGCGGCACCGTCCTCCTCGCAGACCCGTTCTCGGTGCCCATGAACGCCATCCTGCCCGCCCTCGCCCGCGCGCGCGCCCTCACCGGCCCGTCCGGAACACCGCCAATCCCCCCGGGTGAGGCCAACCATGCCGCGCCCACGCCGCTCCCCCCGATCATCGGCGGCCTGGCTTCCGCGGCCAAGCGGCCCGGCGGGAACGTGCTGATCCTCAACGATTCGATCGCCAACACCGGCGGCATCGGCGTCTCCTTCTCCGGGCCGATCCGGATCGACGCGGTCGTGTCGCAGGGGTGCAAGCCCGTCGGCCCGCCGCTGGTCATCACTTCCGGCAAGGGCCAGATGGTCACCGGCCTTGGCGGTCGTCCCGCGATGCACGTCCTCTCCGAGATCATCGAGTCGCTCGACGAGGCGACGCGCGAGCGGCTTCGCAAGGGATTGTTCGTCGGACGCGCCGTCTCCGAGTACAAGGACCGCTTTGGGCGCGACGATTTCCTGATCCGCAACGTGGTGGGCGTCGAGCAGTCCACCGGCGCGATCGCCGTGGCCGACCTGCTCCGCATCGGGCAGACGATCCAGTTCCATGTGCGCGATGAGGCGACCGCCGGCGAGGACCTCTCCCTCCTGCTCGACGGCCAGCAACTGCGCGATGACCCGTTCGCGGCGCTTCTCTTCACCTGCAACGGGCGCGGCTCGCGCCTCTTTTCCAAGCCCCATCACGATGCGACAATGATCTCCGCGGCGTTCGCACGCCCGCGCGAGAGCGACCCGTTCGCTCCCGTCCCGGATGCTCCAGAGTCGCGATTGGCCCGGAAGTTCATGCCCCTGGGCGGATTCTTTGCGGGCGGCGAGATCGGCCCCATCGGCGACGGCGTCTTCGTCCACGGGCAGACGGCCTGCCTGGCGCTTTTCCGGGCTGGGTAGCCGCGCGGCTGAACGCATCAACCCAGGCAAGATGCCCGTGCTACATCGGCGCCGGCTCAATCCGGCCGCGGCATTCGCCAAAGCCGATCCGCCGATAGCCTTCGCGCTCGCAGAACGCCTTCATGATCACCTCGTCCCCATCGGTCAGGAACGTCCGCGCCTCTCCGCTCGGCAGATCGATGGGCCTGCGGGGGAGTGGCTTGCCATCTGGGCCGTTGCCCTGCCATGTGCGCTCCAGAAGGCAGCCGCGGGACTCGGGCGTCGGCCCCGAGATGGTCCCCGAGCCGAGCAGGTCGCCCGCCTGAAGGTTGCAGCCGTTGCTGGCGTGATGCACGAGCAACTGGTCCACCGTCCAGAACATGTCCTTGAAGTTCCCGCGTGAGATGAGGACGGGCGCGAGCGACCTCTGCCGCATCTGCTCGCTCTGGAGCCACACCTCGACGGTGATGTCGATGGCCCAGTCTCCACTGCCGCGGAGATAGGGGAGCGGCTCGGGGTCCGAAGGGTCTCGGCGTGGCCCGGCCGTGCGGAACGGCGCGAGCGCATCCATAGTCACGACGAAGGGCGAGAGCGTTGACGCGAAGTTCTTCGCCAGGAACGGGCCCAGCGGCTGGTACTCCCACTTCTGGATGTCGCGCGCCGACCAGTCGTTGAGGATGCACATGCCAAAGAGTTGCTCGGCGACATCGGCGATCGCGATCGGCTCGCCGAGGTCGTTCCCCCCGCCGACATACACGCCCAGTTCCATCTCGTAATCAAGCAACTTCGACGGCCCGAAGCCCGGCCCAGCACCAGGCTCAATGTCGGGCGGCGGCAGTTGCCCCAGCGGCCTCCGCACCGGCCAGCCCGATGCGACCAGCGACGATGCCCGCCCGTGGTAGCCGATCGGGACGTGCTTGTAGTTGGGGAGCAGCGGGTTGTCCGGCCGGAACATCGAGCCCACGTTCGTCGCGTGGAACTTCGAGGCGTAGAAGTCCGTGTAGTCGAACACGGTCATGGGCATGACGAGTTTCGCCGCGCCGAGCGGGCTGAGCGCCTTCTCGCGCAGGCGCCGGACACGCTGCCCGCCACCCGAATCCTCCCGCAAGAACTCCTGGAGCTTCGTTCTGACCTCGCTCCACAAGTGCGGCGAGCCCGCGATGAAGTTCCACGTCGGCGCGTGCAGCATGTACGCAAGGTCGCCCTCAGGGTCGCCCAGCACGCCCGACATTGCCAGCGTCGAGACATCCAGCAACTGGTCTCCGATCGCCACCCCGAGGTGCCCGTGCGAGTGCCCATCGTGCTCGGCGTTGAAGGCGCAGAGCGCGAGATTCTGGATCGGGAAGTCCGTGGCCGGGTCGTTGGCGGATTCGACCCAGGACTTCATCTCCGGGTCGTGCGTCGCGTTCACATGCGTGTCGGGTGTGCTGGACATAGGGCTGAGGATACGGTGTGTGGTGGGCCGGCACTCCGTGCCGGGCATTATGAGCGCGGTGTTCGGGCAACGCCATCTCAGACCAGCCCCAACCCCTTCAACTCCCCCACCGGCTCCTCGAACGAGCACGATCCGTACGAAAGCGCGAACTGCTCGCGGGCGCGGGCGACCTGCACCCGCTCAAGGCCGATGCCCAGCGTCGCAAGCATGACCGCATCGCGCGCGAACTTGAACATCGACGGGTCCGATTCCTCGAGCAGCCGCGCCGCGCCCTCAACATTCCCGCGCCGCGCGTGGATCAGCGCCGCGGCCAAAAACACATTCAAGAACCCGTGCATCAACCCCTTCGGCGCATCCGCCTCGTACGTCAGCGGGTACTGCGCGCGACAGGCATGGTGCAGACCCGCGGTCGCCTTGAACGGAACCTCCGCCGCGTCGCACGCGAGGATGAACTCCGCCACCGCCGCCGATGCCGGGATCGCGTCCGCCGTCACGCCGCCCGTTCGCAACTTGGCCGCGCCATCGACGCCCGCGAGCGCGGCGATCATCCCTCGAAAATCCGGAGGCGGCGCATTGGCGGCAGCCAGCACGGGAATCTCAAAGAACGGAAAGACCGCGTCGGCGTCCGGCAGGAGTTCGATGGTGTCGTCGATCCACGCCGCGCCCGTATTCCCGGTGCCGCTGACGGGCACCTTCAGTTCGATCGCGTCGATCACCGCCATGCCCTGCTCGGGGTTCTCGTGCGAGTGGTTGAACGCGAAGATCGCGTCGAGGTTGTCATCGAGGTCACCATCGATGATCGCGGAGATGGGCCAGGGGTCCCCGCCGCGCGGCTCATCAGGAAACCGGCTGATGGGCAGGAAGTCGCGTGCCGCCGCCGCGAACTCCCCGATCCGCGTCGCCGGCAGGATAAACCGCCCCAGCATCCAACCGTCAGGGGATGCGACATACCTCGCGTAGTTCCCAACCGCCGCGGCCATCGAGAGTTTCGCGGGCGGAAACAGCCCGGCGTAGTCGATCAGACCCTCGACCAGAACATGAATCGTCTCGGGCCCTTCTTCATCGCGCCGCGCCGGATTCTGCATCGCCATGCTCCATGCTCTTGGTGGGCCGCCACTCCATGCCGGTCCCCGTTGCTCTCGCTCTCATTTCGCCAACTTCGCCACCAGCCGCCAGATGTCGTGCGGCGAGAGTTCCCGCCCGGCCTGCTGGTTGAACGCCTCGACCAGCCCGTCGAAGCGCGGGTCATACGGCAACTGGTCGCGTTGCCCCAGCGACCCGGTCATCGCCTCGATGAGTTCGCGCAGCAGCGATTCCTCCTCCTCCGAGATCCGCGGCGGCGTGCTCGCCGCGCGCCCCGCCGGCGGCAGTTTCCCCGCCTTGCGAAGGTTTTGGAGCCGATGCAGCGCAGCCCGCTTGCCCGTGCCCGCGACAGCGCTTTCCACCTCCGCATGAAGCGTATCAAAATCTTCCGTGTACGGGAGGTCGTCGAGCGTCCGACCGATCCGCCGGTAGGCCGCCAGCAACGCGACATCGAGCAACTGCCGTGCTTGTGCAGCGGGCGCGCAGTGTGAGTCGCCCTCACCCCCGAAGAGCATTGCCGGCGCTGCCTCATTCTCTTGGTGGGCCCGCATTCCGTGCGGGCTTTCCTGGTGGGCCGGCACTGCGTGCCGTACCTTGCCGCCGGCTGTGCCCGCTTCCCGGTCCGGCAGGCTCCCCAGCCAGTCGCGATAGCCCCCCGGTCCCGAACCCGCGTGCCCCGCCGACTTGTACGCCGCGGCCACGTTCTTCGCGCCCAGCACCGCAAATACCGCTCGATCGGCGCTGATCTTCGAGAATCCCGCCTCATGCACCGCCGCGTTGAACTCCTCGAGCGTGAGATCGCTCAGCGTGTGCCGTCCGTTGGCATCGCACTGTTTTACCAGCGCACCCACGATCTGATGCGCAGTGCGGAATGGCACGCCCTTGAGCACCAGGTATTCGGCTAGTGCGGTTGCATCCGGAAACCCGCGATCGAGCCCGCCGCCGGCGCGATCGATCCGCGCCTGATCAAACGTAGCGCTCGCCACGATGCGTGCGGCCATCACGATGCAGTCGAGAGCCGTGTCGTACGCCGCGAACAGCAGCCGCTTGTCCTCCTGCAGGTCGCGGTTGTAGGCCAGCGGCAGGCCCTTGCAGGTCGTGAGCAGGCCGACGAGCGAACCGATAATGGTCCCGCTGCGCCCCCGGATGAGTTCGAGCATGTCAGGGTTGCGCTTCTGGGGCATCATCGAGGAGCCCGTTGTGAACGCGCTGGCGAGTGTTAGGAACCCGAACTCCGTTGTGCAGTAGATTACCCACTGTTCCGCCAGACGCGACAGATGCACCGCGATGCGTGAGAGCAAGTACCCAAAGTCGAGCGCCTCATCGCGCGAGGCGGTGGAGTCGATCGAACTGGTGGACGGCCCCGCGAACCCGAGCGATCCGGCTGACGCGTCTCGGTCCAGCGGCAGGATCGACCCCGCGACCGCTCCCGAGCCCAGCGGCGACGACATCAAGCCCAGTTCATCGCGCATCTGCGAGCGGCAGAGTTCCTGGTCGCGCCGGAACATCGACCACCACGCCATGCACTCCGCCCCTAGTGTCCCCGGCTGAGCCCGCTGCATGTGCGTGTACGTCGGCAGCACGACCTGTCCCTGCGCGCGGGCAAGACCCTCGAACGCCGCGAGCAGATCATCGAGCGCACGCTCGATCGTTGGCCCCGCCTCATCCCGCAGCCACAGCCTCAGGTCCAGCGCGACCTGGTCGTTCCGCGACCGGCCCGTGTGCAGTTTCCGCCCCGGATCGCCGACCTTCTCGATCAGTGCCGCCTCGATGCACATGTGTACATCTTCGAGATCGACCTTCCACCCCGGCCACGCGCCGGGGACGCCCACCGACCGCACCCCCGCCGGCGCACCCTCGATATCCCGTTTGATCTCCGCCAAGCCACGTTCGATCGCCGCAAGGTCTTCACTCGAAATCAACCCCACCTTCGCGAGCATCTGCGCATGCGCAAACGACCCACGGATGTCCGCCGCGTACAGCCTCGTGTCGTACGACAGCGACTCGACGAACCTCGCAGCGAGCGGGTCGGTGGCCGATCCCTCGCCGGTCTTGGCGTGCTCCCACGGCTTGGGCGTGCTCATGGCCAGAGGTTAGACATTCTTGGTGGGCCAGCACTCCGTTCCGGCGATGCACTATCCCAAGCCGATGTCACGCCCACGATGAGGCGACCAGAGTCGCTGAATCGTGGCCATCGTTGGCTCACTTTCCTGCCTGCTCCGGTCGTTGATCGGGCAGATTCTCAAACAGCGCCCCCGGCCTCGCAAACCCGCCCTCCCCGTTCACCTCCGCCACCCACACCTGGCTCGACGGCTTGGGCTCATCGCCGACTATCGGCCCGCGCTGCGCTGTCCACATCATCAACTTCCCGTCATCGCTGAAAACCGGCAGCACATCCGCCCCGTTGCCGAACGTCACGCGCCGCTGCCGCAGGTTCGCGCTTGGCTTGGCCGGGTCCACCTCGACCGCGAAGATCTCATAGTTGCTGTGGCGCGTCGGGTCCACCGCCGAACTCCCGTACACCAAAAACTTCCCCGACGGGTGCCAGAACGGAGCCCAGTTCACCGCCGAGTCATCCGTGAGTTGGAGTTCGCGCCTGATCCCGACCGGCGCCCCGTCCTTCCAGTCCAGTTCGGCAATATAGAGTTGCAGGAGGTCATCGCCGCGCCGATCCGAGCGGTAGCAGATCCACTTGTCATCCGGCGAGAAGAACGGCCCGCCGTCGTAGCCATCCGCCACCACCAGCGGGGTGTGCGTCTTCTGTTTCGTGTCGTACACAAAGATGTCGGCATCCGGGCGGCCGCGGCTCGGCTCGTCCCGCACATGCGAGTACAGCACGAACCGCCCGTCTCTGGTAAACGAGCATTCCGCATCGTAGTTGGGGCGCGTGAACAGCGGATCGGGCGTGCTGCCCGACTTCGCCGGGCCGCGGTCATGGTTGCTCCCGCCCGCGCCGCCACCGATAGCGAAGACGCTCTGCTCGACGATCTCCATCTCGTCGGGGAACATCCACACATACTTGCGGCTGCCGACTTGAAAGCCGGATTTCTGATCCTTGGCGGGCGGCGTGCGCGTCGAGCCGTAGATCACGCGAGAGAGGTTCTTCGGGTCGAACCACCCGCAGGTGTTCGCGCTCCCCGGCGGGCTGATGCGCACGGGCTCATCCGTCCCGGTGATCCGCCCGCGCCCGTCCCGCACCAGTTTCGCAACGTACATCGCATAAAATGGATCTTCCTTCTCACCGGCGACGGGAACCGCCACCGCCTGAAAGATCACCCACTGCGGCGGGGTCGAATGGTCAAAGTACGCCTCGCCCGCCTTGAGAAAGCGGTCGCGCGCGGTGATCTGCACATGATTCGTCAGCAGCGGCGCTTCGAGAGCCTTCCAGTCCAGTTTCGCGGCCGGCGCAGTCGCATCGCCGACAGGACGCGCGCCGGCAGGAGCGGGGGAGGGGGTCGGCGTGAGTGGGGGGGCCGGAACAGGCTGCACAGCGCACGCGCTGTACACCGTGATCGCGGCGAGGAGTGGCATCAACAAGAGCGTTCCCTTTCGCAAGATGACCAAGGGTATTCGTCTCTCGGTAGGCCATCCGTTCCTGGCGCGCCGAAAGTCGGGCCGGCGGACCGCGTCCCAGGCGCGCTTTAGACTTCCGCGCTCCGTCGCTCCGTTCGCTTCACTGCTTTGCTGCTCCCTCCTCGCTGCTCCTGCTTTCTGTACTCTGTTTTTTGCTCTCTGCTCTCTGCTCTCTGATCCCTTTCCCTGACTCCACCATGCCCCTCATCGTCCATGCCACCGACCGCTACGTTGTCGCCCACAAGCCCGCAGGCCTGCTATCCGTCCCCGGAAAAGCCGCGGATAACAAAGACTGTGTCGCGGCCCGGATCGCGGCCCTCTTCCCACACGCCACCGGCCCGCTTGTCGTTCATCGCCTCGATATGGATACTTCCGGCCTGATTGTCCTGGGCCTCGATGCCGATGCCCAGCGAGAACTCTCCGGCCAGTTCGAGTCGCGCCTCGTGGAGAAAGCCTACATCGCGCTTGTCGAAGGAATCCTGGGCCGCGATGCGGGCACCATCGATGTCCCGATGCGCCCGGACATCGACAACCGGCCGTACCAGATCATCGACCCCGACCGGGGCCGCCAAGCGGTCACGCACTGGACCGTGCTGGCGTTGGAAACCGATCGGACGCGACTGCGCATGGTTCCGCTGACAGGGCGGACGCACCAACTCCGCGTGCACGCGGCCCACATGGGCCACCCCATCATCGGCGATGTGCTCTACGGCCCGCAGCACGACCACCACCCGGGCGGGCGACTGATGCTTCACGCCAGCGAACTCAGTTTCCGTGAGCCGGGCACGGGCAGCCGGGTGCGCTTCACCAGCGCCGCGCCCTTCTGACACCGTGCCGTTGACCCTCAGGTCACTGCTCTTGAACACCCGGCACTACACCACCTCGGTCGCGGGCGTAGCCGTCCGCGCTACCGTCAATCCCGCCCTCAGCATCACGCCGTGCAACCCAACCACATCCGTCTGGTCGAACGCGCCTGTGTCGTGGCTGTCCGCATCAAACACGCCCCAGCAACTTCCATCGGCCTCCAGCATTGGGAGCACAACCTCGGACCGATCGCGCGGATCGCACGCGACATACCCAGCCCCGAGATGGGCGACATCCATGACAACCAGCGCTCGCCCCGACAGGAACGCCCTGCCGCACGCCCCGTGCAGGCCGATGGGTGAGCACGCCGGCTTGTCGCGCCGAGCCGCCAGGACCATCTCCCGCGCGTCCGAGCTCTTCAGATAGAACCCGAGCCACGACACCCGCTTGTCGGCAAGTTCATCCCACAGCGCATCGACCACGCGCTGCATGCGATCATCGCGCGAGCCCGTCGCGGTCATCACCGCAGCGACACGCTCGTAGTCTCTGAACATCGCTCCGCTGCCCATGCGCAAAGGATACCCGTTGGCCCTGATGAGGCCTCAAGGACACCATCCCGGGCGCAACGCTCAGGCTCGCGCCTTCTGCTCTCTGTTTTTGCTTTCTGCTCGCTCGTTCCGCTTACACCGTCGCCGAGGTGTACGGCAGGAGCCCGAGGAAGCGGGCCCGCTTCATCGCCTGCGCGACCATCCGCTGCTCGGCTGCGGAGGTCTGGAGACGCTTGCGCCCGTAGATCTTGCCGTTGGGCGACATCATCCGGCGGAGCGACTCGACGTCCTTGTAGTCCACATAGCGGACGCCGTTGAAGCCTTCCTTGACGACCTTGATCTTTGGCTGCGTGCCGAAACGGGCAAATCGGGACATCGGGATACCTCGTCATGGGCGTTCGGCCCGGGACCGCGTGCAACCAGCACGACTCCCCGGGCGACGGGTGGGTGAACTGAAGGGTGGAAGCCTAGGCACCCGTCGCGACAGGATCGACGTCACCCCGCTTCCTCTCTGCTCCCTCTGTGTTCCTTCCCATCGGTTTCTCCGATCAGCACCGACGGCACAGCGCCAGCGCGTGCCGCCGCGTCGCCACGATCATCACCGCCGCGGCCAGCATCGCGACATCCTGCACGATGTGGCACCAGCCCACCTTGTCGGGGCAGAACGGCGACATGTCCCCGAAACACCCGCAATCGACATTCAGGTCCCGCGCCAGCACAGACAGCAGCAGCGCGATGAACACGCCCAGCATCCCGGCAATCACCAGAGCGGACCCGCGCGTCCACACCCCGACAATCAGCAGCACGCCCGCGACCAACTCGATCCACGGAGTGGTGAAGGTCGCGCCGCGCACCGCCCAGTCCGGCAGGCCGAGTTTGAACGCCTCGATCGTCCAGGCAAAGCCCTGCGGCCCGCTGCTGGTTGCCGGTCCGGCGCTCTCGGGCACGAGTTTGTTGTAGGCCGCGTAGGCGAACAGCCCGCCCAGGATGAGGCGCAGCGGCACACAGACCCACCCCATGAGACCAGGACGGATGTTGCCTGCCGGAAGTTGGTTCGTGTGCGTGCGACTCATTCCTGTCCCTCACCAGTCTCGATCGGGTGGCCCGCGGCCTTCCAGCCCGGGAATCCGTCGTGCATGACATAGATCGTCTTGAAGCCCGACGCCTCCAGCAACTGCGCAACGTGCTCGGATTCGTCACAGTCGCCGCCGCTGCAATACACAACCAGCGTCAGGTCCTTGGGAAAGTTCGCAACCCAGCGCGGGTCGCCGCTCTTGAACGAAGCCATGTCGGCGCGGAACGCCCCGGCGACGTGACCCTCGGCATACACCTCGCTCTTGCGTGCATCGACGAAGATCGAGTTCTGGTCAAAGAGCGCCTTGCCCTGCTCGATGGTGATGTGCCCTGGCGGGAGCGACGCAACCGCCTTTGGGGTGGGTGGCGTCACAGCAGGATCGGCCTTCGGCTGAACGGTCGGCTCGCCGTCGGGCATTGCGGGCTTCTCCACCGGCTTGCCATCATTGGAAGCAGGTGCCACGGGTTCGACGACCGGCGGCTCAGGCTCGCGCCCCAACGGCGGCGGCGGCGGTGGAGGGACAGTGCGACCGAGTTTCACCTTCTCGTTTCGAATCGCAAGATCTGCAAGTCCGATGCCACCTCCGATGGCGATGACCAGGACGGCGGGCAGGATGACGCGCGAAACGCTCATGTGTGCAATCCTATTTTCGACACCTGGTCGTCGTGCATTGTTGCCAAAAGAAACCGCCCCCGGAGGCGCGCCCCGCCTTCTTCAAGACCTTGGTCCGCGGCTCCGAGGGCGGGTTGTAGGCCGCGGCGCGTCCGCGTGTGCCCTTGGGGCAAGCACGTCGCGCCTCGGGGATTAGGGCTTGGTGGGGGTAGGTACTGGGGCCGGAACGGCCGGTGCGCCCTTGGTCGGATTAGGAACGAGTGTGCCGGGAACCGGACCCGTGGGACGCCCCGGTGACGGGTTGCGGATGGATGCGCTGAACGGGATGCGGAGCGTCTCGCCGCCGTCAACATCGGTCTCGACGATCACCGTCCCTTGGACATAGCCCGCCGTGGCCGGGGTGACGCCCGCGAGCGTGAGCGTGTGGTACTTCCCGCCCTCGCCCGCGACCACGTCCGATGCGAGGCTCATGTCGTCGCGGGAATCGACCTCGACCGAGCGGACCTTGAAGGCCGTCCCGTTCCGGCTGTCGATGCGCACCTGGGTGCTGAATGCCGTGCCGGGCGTGAAGACGCGAAGGAACGCGTTGGCGGGGTTCGCCCGCGCGGTCCCGACGATCTGCGCCGACACCATCACGGGCATCGGCTCGACCCGATCATCGTTGGTCTTGACCGTCAACTGCGCGACAACGTCGCCGATGTCCGCGCCCTTGACGACCTCGATATCGACCTCGACCTTGGAGACCTTCTCCCCGTCGACCTCGGTCGCCTGCGGCTCGCCGAACTTCGCGACCACGCTTGGATTGTTCGATTCGACGCTCAGGATCGCAAAGCCGTCCATGCGACCCGTCACGGTGAACTTGGAAGTCGCGCCGTTGCGGTGATCGACCTCGGGCAGATGTACCTTGGCGGGCTCGATCGTCGTCAGCGCCTTGACGGTGGAGGTCAGCACGACCGACTGCGGCGTGTACTTCTGCGCCGGCTCCTGCACCGTGATGGTCAGCGTCTTGGTCTGTGTGCCATTGCGGCCCTTGGGGTTGAAGCGGGCCTGCGCCTTGGTCGTCTCGCCGGGGGCCAGCACGCTCTTCTCCACCATCGGAACCGTGCATCCGCACGAGGCGCCGATCGAGATCTTGATCGTCTCCTCGGCGATGTTCGTGACCGTGAAGTCATAGTCAACCGGCTTCTGGTCGCTGATGACGCCCCAGTCGTGCTGGTTCTTTTCCAGTTTGATCGCCTCGGGCAGTTTCGCGCCCGGGACGAAGCCCGCCTTGGGCGCGCCGGCCGTCGCATCCGGCTGCGTCTGCGCTCCGCCGTTGGCGGGCTGCGCCGCGTCCTTCACAGGAGCCGGAGCGGGGGCAGCCGGAGCCTTCGCGGGCGCCGCCGGGGAAGTGGGCGGAGCGTTGGGCGCGGGGGTCGGCGCGGGGGTCGGCGCGGGCTTGGCGCCCTCCTGTCCCAGGACAGATGCACCCAGCGAAACCGCCGCCGCAGCGCCCGCGACGACCAGAAGTCGCAACATGTTGGTGGGCTTGGGCATGGTTCTTCAATCTCCTTCGTTGTTCTGTTGTTCCGTGTCGGGCACGCCGCCTTCGCGTGCAATGATGTGAGAGGCAGGTGTCCAGTATCGGACTATTTCCCCGGCGGCGTGGCGCGCTCGATGAAATCTCGATTCGTGCCGATCTCATGCCCGATTCTGGTCAATCATCCTGATCCTCTCTCGGACTCTGGCCAGTCGCCCCCACTATGCCGCACACCCAGGACGCACATGGACCCTCCGACTCTGGCGAGGCCTTGGCCGCGATCGCGCGCCGAGCCGCGGCCGGCGACCATGCTGCATTCGATACCCTGTTCAGGCGGATCGGCCCCGCAGTCCGCCGGATGCTCGTTGGACGCACGCGCGGCAACGAACACTTGGCGGACGATCTTTCCCAGCGCACCTGGGCCGGACTCTGGCAATCGTTCCAGACCAACGCCTACGATTCATCTCGTTCTGCTATAACGACTTACGTCTACGCCATAGCGTATCGGACCTGGCTGCATTCTGTCCGTCAGTCCACCTCCGGCATCGAGCGGGAGACGATCCGCCTCGGAGAATCCGACCCCGTCGGCCTCGGCCCCGATCTCGAATCGAGTTCCGACCTCGCCAGCGCCATCGACGCCGTGCGGGGTGCCTTGCAGGGCCGAGAGAATGACCTTAGCGATGAAGACCGCGACATGCTTCGGGCCATTGCCGCGGGCGAGTCCGACCGGGCCATCGCCAAGCGACTCGGCCTTGCTCCCAGCACCGTCAACGCCCGAAAACAAACCGCGATGGGCAAACTGTCCCGCATCCTCGCGAGAAAAGGCTTCCGCGCCGAAGAAGCCGAGCGCGGCTCTCCCTCCGGCAAACAACCAACCGACCCGGCCGCGGCCATCGCGCACCCGGGAACACGACCTTCGGCGAAGGACACGCCATGAACGATCGCCAACTTCACGAACTGCTCCGCATGGCCGCGGAGGTTGAGGAGATCGAGGCCCACGCTTCGAGCATCGCGGGACAGGTGTCCCCGTGGACCAACGCGCGCCGGCCCAACACTCTCCAGCGCGCTGTGTGGGGCGGGCTTTCCGTCGCCGCCGCGATCGCCATCGGCGCGGGCACCTTCATAACGCTCCGGCCCGCGCCGCTCCAGCCGTCCGCTCCCGGGGGCGATCTTGCCGCGCTTCCTCAGCCGACGGTGACCGAACCTGTCGGCGCGGATGTTCCGCCGCCCGCCGCTATGGCCATGACTTCCCAGCCGGCGACGCCGGGCATGTTGCTCGCGATCTATCAGGACGTACTCGGCGCTGCGAGGTGCGTGCAGATATGGCCCCTGCCGATGAACCCGGGCGAATCGCTGGCCGATGTCGCACGCTTTGACCTTCTCCAGCCCGATGACGCCATGGGCGGCGTGTCGTGCGCCACGGGCCCGCACCGCCTGCTCGTGGTCGCGCTCGCCGGGCCTTCGAGTTCGCTCCCGGATTCCGATGAGAGCGCTGAGGCCCTCGCTTCCTGCATCACCTCCTCGCGGGACATGTGCTCCGAGGCTCCCTCGTCCTACGCAAGCGCGGCCGCAGCGTGCGTGCCGCCGGGCGTGAGCGTCCGAGTCGAGAGCACGCTGGTCCTGCGCTGAGCCACGTTCGCCCCCCGCCCCCTTACCGGAACACCTCTTCTTGTGACAACGCCTACGCCGCCTCGGCCTCTTCGAGGGCTGAGGCGTTGTCCATTCCGGGACGCGTCAACTCCTCGAATCGCGCAAACGCGTCGTACACCGCCGCGGCATCCGGCGCAACGCGGATCGCCTCGCGCCAGCGCTTGCAGGGCCCGAGCCGTTTGGCGAACCAACTCACGCGCCGGCGGATCTGGTACATCGCGTAGCGCTCATCGCGATACGCGAGCATCAGGTCAAAGTAGCGCGTGACGATCGCCAGAATCTCGTCGCGAGTCGGCCACGGCGGCGGCACTTCGCCGGCCAGAAGAGCGGCCGCATCGCGGAAGATCCACGGTGTCGAGAGCGCGCCGCGCCCGATCATCACGCCGTCGCAGCCCGTGCGGCGGATCATCTGCGGCACATGTTCAGGCTCGATCACATCGCCGTTGCCGATCACCGGCGTCCGCGGCGACGCTTCCTTCACGGCCTCGACCACCGCGCGGATGCCGTCGTGGTTCACGACCCCGGTGAACTTCTGCTCGGTGGTGCGCCCGTGGACGGTGATCATCGCTGCGCCCGCGCGGACCAGCCGCGGCGCGAGCCACACGGCCACCGGCTCGCAATCAAACCACCCCAGCCGCACCTTGCACGTCACGGGGATGGTGTCGCCGATCGCGCCCATGACGGCCGCGACGATCCGCTCGGCCTTGGCCGGGTCGCACAGCAGTTTCGATCCGCCGTCCTTCTTGGTGACCTTGTCGACGGGGCAGCCCATGTTGATGTCCACGAGCGAGGCGCCGTGGTCGCGCGCCCACCGTGCCCCATCGGCCATGATCGCCGGGTCGGCCCCGTACAACTGCATGCCCACGGGCCGGTCGAGGTCGTTGGTCATGGCGAGGTCGAGGGAGGTCGCGGTGCCGCGGAGCAGGCCTTGGGGGCTGAGGAGGTCGGTGCAGGCCAGGCC
>Ga0163153_10005692_pt1 | contig 14516 bp, 8 predicted proteins | sample OliLakLV19MP6IB1_FD_148629 | JGI IMG/M metagenome (GOLD analysis project Ga0163153, IMG submission 148629) | Freshwater microbial mat bacterial communities from Lake Vanda, McMurdo Dry Valleys, Antarctica - Oligotrophic Lake LV.19.MP6.IB-1 | ecosystem: Environmental > Aquatic > Freshwater > Lake... | reverse complement strand
TGCGCCGTGCCGATCGGCGCGGCGCAATGCGTCGTGCAGGTTTTCGTGCCAAATACCGTGCTTGGAGTGCTCGCCGCCGGTGTTGGTCTTCTGGCTATGGCCGTGGCCGAAGCCCGGGTTGATCCGCAACGTGATGTTGCCGCCGGGAGAGCGTTCGCCGTACTGATCGATCATGTCCGGCGAGCCGCAATTGACGTGCAGGCCGTGACGCAGCACCGACTCCAGCGCCTCGCGATCGAAGATATCGGCCGTGTAAACGATCGGGGGCGGATCGCCTGCCGTCGCGTAACCGGCGGCGATCGCGCGTTCGATTTCGCCCGCGCTCACGGCGTCGACCAGCACGCCGTGGCGGCGCATGAGGTCGAGAATGGCGATGTTCGAGCAAGCCTTTTGCGCGAAGCGCACGGTCTCGAACATGCTCAAGTCTTGAATCCGCTCGACGATCTTGCCGGCGTCGTAAAAATAGGCTGGCGTCCCGAATTCGCGGGCCAGTTCGACCACCGGCAGGCCGGCAATCTCGGTACGGAGAGTGGAGAATTCGGTCGCCGAAGCCATGGGCTTGTTTCGCTCGTTCAGAGTTGGGCGTCAGCGACGCCGTGGAAATACGATCAACGGGTCGATGCTAGCAAACCCCGTGGCGGGTCAACAGGGGCGACCCTTTGCGCATCGAGTAGACACGAACGCCGCTCGGCGGTTCACTGGAGCGCCAACTGCGTTTGGATATCCTACGAATCGGAGTCCGCCGTGGCGGGCCCCTTCGGAACCGGCAAGATCCAGTTTTCCAGCAGCGACTTCCGCTCTTCTGGCGTGCCGGAGACGAACGTCGTAGCGCGGGCTTCGTCCTTGAGCAGTTTCTGCACCAGCGGCAGGGCGTCCTCGGGCTTGAGCGCGCCGATGACCTGGTAATAACGCAGCTCCAGCAATACCGGCAGCGGATTCTCCTGTCCGCCGGCGCCGACCATCTTTGCCGCTTGCTTCAAGACCTTGTCGGCCACTTTCTCGCCGGTCAGGTCGGGGACGTCCTTGAATTCGAGGGCTTCCTCGGTCGCCTTTAGCCATTGGGCCGTGTTCTTGCGGCGCGCCGAAGCGTCGTTAGCGGCGATGGTCGCCGCGTCGCCGCCCGAGGAATTGCCAAAAGAGCCGCCGTAAGCACTGCCGCCGCCGTCAGGCAGCGGAACCGGTTCGGATTCGCGGCCGACGTTCTTCTTCGTCGCCACGTCCACCACGACCCATTGAATCGCCGGCTCAGTGCTGCGCGTGTTCTTGGTCGTCATTTCGGCGATCAGCAGCACGTCCACTTCGGCCTTCGCGGCGGCCGTTAGCAACTTTCTGCGATCACCTTTGCCGAGAATCACCAAACCGCGCGGCGCTTGTTCGGCGACGGCGTCTAATTCCTCATTGGTGGGCGGGGTCGTGGAACTCGCCGCGCCGGAGCTTGGTCCACGCGGACCGTACGGACTGCTCGACGCTTCCAGTCGGTAGTTAACGCCGGAATTGGCGTTCTCATTGTCCGACTTCTTGCGATCGTATTCAAACAACTTACCGAACTCGCCCTTGTCGAGGCGCCTGCGGATTTCTTTCACCATGTCACTGCCAACTTCTCCGGCGAGATCATCAAAGTCCTTGATCGGATCGACGACTTCTTCCTCATCGTCGTCTTCGCCCGACGTTACGGCGCCAGTGTTACGGCCGTAGGGACTCCCCGCTCGGCCCGCGGTTCCGCCAGCCGAGTCGGCGCGCCGCTTCGGATCAGGCATCGCGCCAACGCCCCAACGCAACTGATGCACGGGTCGCGTGAGCTTGTTCCAATGCATGACTTCTTTTTTCAGCACTTCGTCATCGGACGTGATGGCGGCCGCGAGCGACAGGCGGGCAGCTTCTTTGTCGTGGCCCAAGTCAATTGCGCGCTGCGATTCTCCGGCCCAACCCGGCGGATACTTCTTCGTGCTCGTCGCCGCAGTAGCAGTGGTCGTGTCACCGCTGGCCGGCGCGGTGCTTTCAGTCGCTGTGGGCGCGGCTGCCGCGGCTAGCAAGGCGTTCAAATCCACCGTCTCGCCCCCCGCGAACGTGAATAACCCAGCCGCGGTGTCGGTCGCGGTGTTGAGCGCAATGGTATGCACCTGACCGTCGAGCCACAGCGCCAGGAACACGCCGGAATATGCCTTGTCGAGACCCTCGGTCGGCTTCGCGGCGTCATAAGCCAAGTCGTCCGGCGCGGTCCAGGTCACGGCCTTTTCCGCGTTCGCTTGTACGAGCAGAATCGTGTTGCTCGGACCGTCGGACGCCATGACCAGCGTGGCGCCCTCCTTGTGTCCCAGCACCGTCCCGTCGCCCACCGGCGCAACGATTGTAGTTTTGCCTGCTTCACTGATGCCGGGCACCGCAAAGACCGAAGGCATTTTCTCGACGAGCGCCTTGTTATGCTCGCTGTCCCAGGCTTCGTCTTGTTTGAACTGATCGAACAATTCCTTCTGTCCCAAGAATGGCAGCAGCGAGACGCGCCAACTCAAGAGCGGTTTGCCATCGGCCGACATCGTGGCGGCCGTGGGCAATTTGTTGTTCGTGGAGAGATACGTATGCGCGGCGATGCCGAGTTGCTTGAGCTGGCTCTCGACCACTCGTCGCGCGGCATCGGACCCCGGCGGCAGGATCAAATCTCGCTTCAAAGTTCCCGCCAGGCTTTCGACCATCGGTTGGTCAAGCGAACCGGAAATCAGCACATGTTGATTGTTCTCCCCGCCGCGTTCGACCTTCATCGTCTTGGCGAATTGATCCCACGCGTCATAGCCTTTGCTTTGGAGCGCTTGCTGTTCCGGCGAGAGGCCGGCGCTCAGTGCATTCCGCTGCATGCCGACGGCCATGCCGATCATCCCTTGCATCCCTTGCAGCGTACTCCACAGTTGCTGCGCGCCGTCAGCATTCGGCATCGCGATATCAATCGTCAACTTAGCGCCCGAGGCGAGATCCACGGCGAACGTGCCTTCGGGAATCGCCGACGCCATCACGCCCAGCATCGACGACACGTTCGAGCCCGCGGCGGCCGTCGGCATCAGGGCGCCGACCGACGGTTGCCCCCCGGCGCTTTTCTTTGCGCCGAAGATGGCGAACTCGGGCGGGGCTTCGCGCAACGTCTCGCCTAGAGTCTTTGGAACCGGCGCCGCGGCTGCTTCTTCCGCGACGGCAGCCGGCGGGCCGTAGGGCGACCCACTGGGTGGACCATACGGCGAGCCGCTCGAAGCCCCTGCGGCAGGAGCATTGAAATAGCTTTGCAACGCGGCTTCGCGGCCGATGATCAACGACTGAGGATCAAAGAAGCAAACGGCGTCGCTATCGGCTTGCGTCGAACGATAGATCTTTTGCGCGCCGGCGAATTGCTCCGTGCTCTCCAAACTTCGCGACGAACGGACCTTCGCCTCGTCGATCGGCACGTTCGCGCGAATAATGCGAACCGTCGTTTCCGGTGCTGGCAACATCGCATTCAAACCGCCGGAAGTGTCCGAAGCAGCGGCGGGAGCCGACGTGCCTGCCGTCATATTGGGGCCATAGGGGCTGCCCGACGGCGGTCCGTAGGGAGAACTCCCTTCGCGACCGCCGTAAGGTGCGGACGGGACGGAGCTACCCGGGCTGCCGCCGACGAAAACGAGAATGACTTCGTCGATTTGCGAGGATTCCAGGCCGTAGTCGCTGCGCAGTCTTTCGGTGATTTTGACCGCCGCTTCGGAAGCGCCCACCGGCGAGACCAGCAGTTTCGGCACGCGAATGACCGTGGCGCCCGACACCGAATCGGGGATCGTGGCGTAAACGTCTCCCACCGCTGGGGCGGCAGCCTCTTCGACGGAGGCGCTCACAGGCGCTACCGGACCTCCGGGAGGGGCTGCCGGACCTGCCGTGGTGGCCGGCGGCGGACTCCCGCCGCCGCAACCTGCTTGGACGGCTAGCGTGGTCGAAATCAGCAAGCCCAATAGCCGCCTCAGCATCGTCGAGTCCTCCCCGATTACTTCGCGAATGCGCTGGAACCGTCGCCAGATAGGTCGCCGCGCCGCGGAAATGAGGGGCGCCAAGCCTGCGCGCACCGCCCCGTCCCCTATCATACCCGGGCCACGGACAAAGGTTTTGCTCCGCCGCGATCCCCGGCTGTTTTTGAACGCCGCCATTATGTTCCGCGAACGCGGTCGCTGTCGAGAGAAAAGATCGCGCTCTCCGCAACGCGTCGACCCGGAACCCGGTGTGGCTGGCGACGATTCCGGGATAAACTGTCGTGCGGTACACCACTCACTGGATCTTGATTGCCGCAATGCCCCAACCTCGCGTCCTGATTCTGCGTGCACCGGGTACAAACTGCGACGAGGAGACGGCGTACGCCTTCGAGCGCGCCGCCGGTAAGGCCGAGCGCTGGCATGTCAATCAGCTGCTCGAACAGTCCGCTGCGCTCGCCGATTTCCAAATCCTCTGCCTGCCGGGGGGGTTCAGTTACGGCGACGATCTCGGCGCCGGCCGGATTCTCGGCCAGCAACTGCGGCGGCACTTGGCCGGCGCGATGCAAGAATTCAAGGCCGCCGGCAAATTGATTCTCGGCATCTGCAACGGCTTTCAGATCCTCATCAAATCCGGCTTACTGCTCGAAGACGATCCGCAGACCGGCCCGCCCGCCACGCTGACGTGGAACGCGTCGGGCCAGTTCGTCGACCGCTGGGTTGAGCTGCTGAACCCCGGCTCGCCATGCGTGTACTTCGCCGGCATCGAGGAACTGTATCTGCCGATCGCCCACGCCGAAGGAAAGTTCGTGCCGCGCGACGATTCGGTGCTGCGTCAATTGCAGGAACGCGGACAGATCGCTTTGCGCTACGCCCACGCCGGGAAACCAGCCGGCCTGGCGTTTCCGGCGAACCCCAACGGGGCCGTCGACGACATCGCCGCGGTCTGCGACCCGACCGGCCGCGTCTGCGGACTGATGCCCCATCCAGAACGCTTCATCGATCGCGTGCAACACCCGCGCTGGACGCGGGAAAAGCTCCCAGAAGCCGGCGCGGGATTGCGAGTGTTCGAGAACGCGGTGCGGTATTTCGCATAGCGCCGGCAGCGCAGGTTGTCTTCGGTTCGGTGACGTCTTGCCCTGGCCCCGTAATGGCGAATCGCCCCCATTTTTGCTATTCTCGGCTAAACGGATTTCCATCGCCAAATCACATCGGAGGGCGCCGCTGATGGCTTCGCCGCTGCGTTCCTTGATCGCCACGGGCACCAAGCTCTGGCTTGATTCGATCGACCCCGACCTGGTGAAGTCCAACCGCGCCCTGGGCGCGACCGGGGCCACTTCGAACCCGATTATTGTCGCCGACCTGCTCAAGACAGGGCGCTTCGACAATGCGATCGAGACCTCGCTGGCCGAAGGGCACAGCGATGAGACGATCGCCTGGGAGATGACCGATCGCCTGGTCCGTCAGGCCCAGGACGTCTTTTTGCCAGTCTGGCAAGAAACGTCGGGCAACGACGGTTACGTCAGCTTCGAGCTGGACCCGTTACTCGAAGACCCCGCGGCCGGCCCGCCGCATGCCGAACGCGTGGCGCGGTATGTCGAATTGGGCAAGCAGTGGGCCGCCGGACACCAGAATCGGATGATCAAGGTGCCGGCCACGCCCGCGGGACTCGACGCGCTCGAATCGCTGGCCGCCGCCGGCGCAACGCTGAACGTCACCCTGATTTTTTCCTCGCGGCAATATCAGGCCGCGCGCGACGCGGTCTGGCGCGGCGCTCAACGGCGCTCGGCCGGCTTGGCCGGGTTCAAATCGGTGTACAGCATTTTCGTCTCGCGGTTGGATGTCTACACGGATCAAGCGGTGACGCAGCTTTCACCCGCCGCGCAGGGCCAGGTCGGCATCGTCAACGCGAAGCGGATCTGGCAAGAAAATCAGACCTTCTGGGCGGACAAGAAGTTGCCGCTCCAACAGGAGATGATCTTCGCCAGCACCGGCACGAAGAAGAAGGAAGACCCCGCCTGGAAATACGTCGCCGCATTCGCCGGCAGTGACATCGAAACGAATCCGCCGGCCACGAACGACGCCGTGGAAAAAAGCGACCGCACATTCACCCGCGAGGTCGACCAGCTTCCGCCCGCCGCGGTGCTGGAAGAAATCGATCGCCTGGTTGATATCCAGAAGCTCGAAGAAACGCTGATGCGCGAAGGCATTCAAAAATTCGCCGATCCTCAAAAGGCGCTGTTGAAGTTGATCGCGCAGAAGCGCGGCGCTCTGGCGGCTAAATAGGAGGAGCGGGAGGTGTTAAGGAGAAGAGGCGTCAAGGAGCAAAGTAGCTCCTCGCTCGACGTCTCCCCTTCTTCCTTCTTTTCTCCTCTACTCCTTTACTCCTACTCCCCCTCCTCCAATCCTCACCCGCCATGACCGCCGATCCCTACGCCAATTGCCCTTGCGGTAGCGGCAAGAAACTCAAGTTCTGTTGCGGGCCGCATTGGCCGGAGATCGAGCGCATCGAGCGGTTGTTCGATTCGCAGCAAGATCTCGCCGCGCTCGACGCGATCAACAAGTTGGAAGCCACGCTGCCGCACCACGCGCATTTGATGAACATGAAGATCGACCTGCTCTTCGCCCAGGGACGGCGCGAAGAAGCGGAAGCGCTCCAGAAAGAATTCATCGCCGCACATCCGGACAACGTCAACGCCCGCTATCGCCGCGCGGCGGAGTTGCTGGACGCAGGCGAAATCGAACAGGCCGCGCGTCTCTGGTACGACACGTTCGCCTCGACCGGTAACACCATGACCGGCGTCGGTCTGGTCGTGGCGCGCGCGACGGCCACCGCGGCATTGATGGCCGGCCACTTCGCCGCCGGCCGCACGTTGCTGAATATCCTGATGGCGCTCGATCCCAAGGACACTACGATTCGCGATCTGGCCGTCCAGATGATGAGTGCCGACGGCCAACCGCCGATCTGCCGAGAACTGCCGCCATTGCGCCAGCGCCCCGTCGACCCGCGTTGGAATGACGAGTTCGCCGCCGCACTGGCGCCGACGCCGTTGGCTGATTTCCCGCGCGCCGAAGCGCTCTTCGCGGTCCTCAGCGAAAAGGCCGCGAACGAACCCGCGGTTTGGGGAAACTTGGCCCTGCTGCGCGCGATGTTGGCGAATCCGCAAGGTGCGTCCGAGGCCTATGCGCGCTTGGCCGCTTGCGACATTCCCTGGGACGACGCGGTCGAGGCCGAGGCGTTGTCGGTCGTCTACCGGCAAGATGCGTCCGGCGCGATTGTCGAAATCCTCAAGGCCGCTTTTGAACTATCCGACGTCGACCGCGCGCTGGAACTGCTGTCCGCGGAGAAACGCTGCGGTCGCCTGCCAAGCGAAATGCTGCGTCGCGACGATGAGGATGGGCCGCCTCCCCGCGCTGCGTTCCTGTTGTTGGATCGCCCGCAGATCACCGACGCGTCCCAGGTGGAAGCCCATGACATTCCCGTCGTCGGCGGCGAGATCTCCATCTTTGGCAAGGAAACCGATCGCCCCGCGCGGCTAGTGCTTGGCGCGTTCGGCCAGCCAGCCTTCGACCAGGCGATTGCCTCCGTGCGTCAGTTGCTCGGTGAACCGCTTCCCCCGTTCGGCGAACGCGAGATCGTCGGCTCGATTCTGGCCGAGCAACACGCCATGAGCTGGCGCCCGCATCTGCCGGCGACCACCACGGCCGATCGCTATTACGAACTACAAGTCGCGCACGAACGCCTCGCCGTTCAAAAAAATTGGCCTGACACGCCGAATCTGGCTCTCGACGGCAAGTCGCCCCGCAGCGCCGCGAGCGATCCCGCGCTACGCCGCCGGCTGGCCGCTGCCCTCTCCCTGCTTGAACTCTCATCGCAATCGCTGCTCGCGCCAGCGGATTTCGCGCCGGTCCGCGCGGAGCTCAAGTTGGAGGCTCCGGCGCCCATCGATCCCACCGCTACTGCGGCGGATGGCACGCCGATCCCCATTCCGGTGATGCGCTTGTCCAGGATCGACGCATCCAAGCTCAGCGATGAAGACCTGTTTCATGAATTGGATCGCGCCGGCGCCTATGCCGCGAGCGCATCCGTCGCTCATCTCGGCGCCGAAGCGCTGCGCCGTCCGAGCGTCACCGGCGAAACGCGGATGCGCGTGCTGCTGCTGATCGCCCGAAACGCGTCGGATTCGCGGTCGTCCGTCAAATACATTCAAGAGATTCAGCGGCTCGCGGTGCAAGCGAAGACTTCGCCCGCGCCGTTCCTGATCATGGAACTGCGCGTACGGCTTTCGCGCCGCGAACCGGAAGAAATTCAACGCCTCCTGCAAACGCTCATGACCAAGCACGCCCGCGAGCCGGGCGTGGCGCAGGCCGTGGGGACGATCCTGCAAGAGCTTGGCCTGGTCGGCCCCGACGGTCGGCCGACAATGCCGCCCCCCGGCGCAGCGTCCGCAGCCGCGGAAGATCCAGGCCAGTTGTGGACGCCCGAAAGCGCCGCCGCCAGTCCGGCCAAAGGCGGCCTCTGGATGCCCGGGATGGACTGATTTCGACCAGGCGTGGCAAACCGAGAACACTGTTGCTGCCACGCCACACGCGGCATCCGGTAAGACCTGCAGGAGGCGACCGCGCCGCCGATTTCTGCTGCGCCGTGGAAGCCCCGCGCACGGCTGTCCATCGTTCGGCATGCTAGGCTTGCGAAGTCCTCTCATCCATTGCGCGGCCCTTCCGCCGCGGCACGCATCCGTTCGGAGATTCGCCTTGAGCACCGCCATACTGTGCGCTCCCGCTGCGCCCACGAGACAGGTTGACGACGAATCCAGCATTCGGCTCTCGGAAGTCATGGCGTCCCTGTCGTGTGCGCTCGATATCACCGAAGGTCAGCCGGAAGGGCACGCGGCGCGCACCGCGCTCATCGGCATGCGCATCGCCAGCGAGATCGGCATGACGGCCGTGGATCGCGGCGCGCTTTTCTACGCCCTGCTGCTCAAAGACCTGGGCTGTTCCAGCAACTCGGCGAAGATGGCGTACCTGTTCGGCGCCGACGATCAGCGCCTTAAGCGCGATGTGAAGACCATCGACTGGCCGAAGATGCAACAGAGTTTCCGCTATCTGGTCTCGCATGCACTGCCCGAGGCGCATCCCTGGGAACGCGCTATGCGCATTGTCTCATTGGTGTTGCAAGGTCCGAAGGGGCCGCGGCAGTTAGTGGAAACGCGCTGCGAGCGCGGGGCATCGATCGCCCGTTCACTCGGCTTCCCTGAAGCCACGGCCGTCGCCATTCGTCAGCTCGACGAACATTGGAACGGCAAAGGCCATCCCGACGGCTTGAAGCGCGAGGAGATTTCACTGGGCGCCCGCATCGCGAATCTCGCGCAAACCGTGGAAGTCTTTTTCCGCGAGCGCGGCCGCGACGCGGCGCTGCAAATTGCGCGCGATCGCCGCAAGCGCTGGTTCGATCCCGAACTGGTCGACGCCTTTCTCGGTCTCCGCGACGACGTCCCCTTCTGGATGCACCTTGCCACGCCTGATCCGATGTCAGCGGCCGCGCGGCTCGAGCCGCGGGACGTGGCGCGCTATGTCAGCGAAGCGGAGTTGGACCGCATCGCCGCCGCCTTTGCGCAAGTGGTCGACGCCAAGAGCCCGTGGACGTTCAAACACTCCAGCGGCGTCGCCAAGATCGCCTCCGGCATCGCCTCGACGATCGGCTTCGACGCCGAAGACGTGCGCCGCGTGCATCGCATGGGCTTGTTGCACGATCTCGGCAAGCTCGGCGTCTCCAGCATGATCCTCGATAAGCCCGGCAAACTCACCGAAGAGGAGTTCGCCGCGCTCCGCGCCCATCCGGCCGATTCGGAACGCATTCTGGAGCGCGTCTCCTGCTTCGCCGCGTACGCGCCGCTCGCCGGGGCGCACCATGAACGACTTGATGGACGCGGTTACTTCCGCGGCATTCGCTCAGGCGATTTACCGCTGGCCGCGCGGCTCATGACCGTTTCCGATATCTACGAGGCTCTGACCGCGGCGCGTCCTTACCGCGATGGCATGCCGCAAGAAAAGGCGCTCGCAATTTTGCAAAAGGATTCCGGCAAAGCAGTCTGTAGCCTTGCCTGCGAGGGGTTGGTCGCCTATCTCAAACGCGAGGAAGTCACCAACCGTGTCGACGACCAGCTGCGGTCCCTCGACAGTTTGCTGAACGAACTTTCGGGCGAACACCAGGTTCCTTTGGGACCAGCCTGAAAAAGTCGCCGCAGGTGACAGGACCGCACCTTGCGCGCGAGCCTTCCAGGCGTGCGGATTCGTCACACGATAACTCCCCTGCATGACCGTGCAGTTACACCCAAGCCAGGGAGGGCTCGATGGTGCGGCGGACCTTCGTAACGACGTGCGCGCGTTTCTTTCAACGCGCGAAAACGCGTTGTGGTCGAATTCTGACCATCGCCGTTGCCGTGGTAGCGAGTTCGCAATCGGCCAGTATCGCTTTCGCCACCTGGCTGGGTGAGATCGAAGAACCAGCGGTGGTCGAGCAGCCGGTCGCTGAGTCGTATCAAACGACCGATTGCGAATGTGCGCCGCAGCTCGCCGACGCGTGTTGCTGCCCGGACGACGGCCATTCTTTCAGCGTTTTCCTTGGGTTGGAAGGTTCCAAGCAGCCGCAGGACTTCGGCGTCAACGCGCATTTCGGCGGGCGTTCCGCGGTGAATTGGGGACTGCCCATCAGCCGGCGTTATGGCCTCGGCCTGCAACTCGGCACGGCCGTGAACGCCACGGCGAATGCCGTGCAAGTCGTCGAGCGCGTGGAAGGTTCCACTGGCCGCACGCAGAGCTTTACCACGGTCGGCGTGTTTCAACACACGAGCGGCGGGCTCGTCTGGGGCGGCGGATACGATTTTCTCTATCAGGATTACTACGACGAGTTTTTCCTCGGCCAGTGGCGCGGCACGGTCGGCTATGACTTGACGATGCGCGATCAAGTCGGCGTGCAGGCATCACTGCGCGACCGAGACGACGACGGCTTCTTCGGCGCGACCGCCGTCGAGTTGCGCCCGATCACTATGGGCAGCGTCTACTATCGCCACATCTTCGCCAGCGGCGCGCGGCTCGGCGGCTGGGGCGGCTTGGCCGATCGCCATTCCGAAGCCAATGCGGCGCTCGGCGACCTGCCCGCCAAAGACAATCCGTTCCTGTTCGGCTCGGACGTCTATGTGCCGCTGAACAACCACCTCGCATTGTTCGGCGAAGCGAATTTTATCATGCCCAGCGACACCGGCACGGTGGACGCCTACCTTGGCGTGGAGATCTACCCCTGGGGCGGCGCCCGTCGCGGCCGCAACGGCCGTTTCGCCCCGGTGCTGCCCGTGGCGAACAGCACGTCGTTCGCCGTGGATTTGCTCCGGCAATAGAGTCGTTCGTGATCGGCGCCGTGACACGTGCAGACATCATCGCGCTGTCATTCAAGCATGACCAAGCATTCGTGAAGCGGAAGAAAGGAATGCCTGGCGACATCCTTAGCCCCAAAGGGGCGAAAGATAATAGCCAGGGGTGCAAACCCCCCTGGACTTCGGGACCACCAGAGGGAATGAGCCCCATCGGGGCGACACAATTCCAGGCGAGCGGCCGATACAAAGTGTCGCCCCGGTGGGGCTCAAATCACGTCGCGTGCGTTTTCCAGGGGTTTGCACCCCTGGCTGTTATCTGACGCCCCGTTGGGGCTGCAATGTGCCCCATCATTTGCGAACTACCCGTCCCATTCGAACACGCGTTGGATTTCCGGCGCGCCGTATTGGGCGCCGCCGGTGAACACGTGCAGATTCGGTAGGATCTCCGCTTCGCCGGCGCCATGCGTGTGGCCGCAGAGCACGGTCATCTCGTGCTGCGGATGCGCAGTCATGATTTCGCGGAGCGCATCGCCGACCGCCTTGCAGGTGAAGTGGGGGAGCCACTCGTCGTCTGAGATGCGACCTTCGTACCAACACGCCTCGCGAAACGGCGGGACGTGTGTCAAGCAGACCACGTGCTTAAATCGCGACAACGCCGTCGGCAAGGCGCGCCGTACATGCGCGGCCGCTTCGTCGCCCAGTTGATGGAGTTTGCTGAGCCGCGTAACTTTATCGAGCGGCGCCAACTCCGTGATCAAACGGTAGTCGTTCAACATCACCAGCGAGCGCCAGTAATCGCCGTACCGCCCATCGGCCCAGCCGTCATGGCCGATGAGCCCCACGCCGGGCGCAAGTTCAATCGGCTCCGCGCGCGGCAGCCAAACCAGCCGCGGCGCTTCATCGCAGAGCCGCTCCATGTAGCGGCGCACGGTGTCAATCGAACTGAAGTAGTAATCGTGGTTGCCCAGCACGAAGTAAATCGGCTGAACCAACCGCTCGGCCATCATCCGCAAGTAGTTCGGCCCGTCCGGCCACTCGGAGATGTCTCCGCCCAAGAACACGCCATCGGTGCCGAGCGACCCGATGCGATCGAGAAACTTGCCCGTCGGCTCGTTTCCCGGGAAGTTGAGATGCAAATCCGTCAGCCAGACATAACGCTTCATGCCTGCCAGGCCTCGACCAGTTTATCGTGCGAGGCGTGATCCAACGGCGACGTCCGTCCGCACTGCGTGCAGATCGCTTTCTCGGCTGGATGCCCGCAATGCCCGCAGACGCCGTCATTCTCGAAGATGTCGATCGGCCGCTGGCAACGCTCGCACGGCCAGACTTTGCCTAACACGGGCCTTTCTCCGCACGACGGACAATGCACGCCCTCGCGCCGCGGCAGCGCTTCCAGCTTTCGTAGCATCGTACCGGTCCGCACGCCGTTCCAGGCTTGCAACATGAGAAAGCCAGCAATCACCGCGAGGAACATGTCGCCGAACAACAGCGCGATCACAATCATAGCCGCGCCCGCCAACGCTCCGACCCCGCCCGCAATCTGCAGGCTTCGGCCGCGACCGACTGCAAACCAGAGCAATGATTGGAAAATCTGCCCGCCGTCCAGCGGATAGAACGGCAACAGGTTGAAGATCAATAGACCAAGATTGATCCATGCAATGGTCGAGATGCATTCGGCCGCACCGGCACCGACAATCGCCTCGCCAGCCACTTTGGCCGCCATCGAGGCGCCGAAAAGTAGTGGCGCCAGTACGACGTTCACCAGCGGCCCCGCGGCAATGCTCCAGAGCACCGCGCCGGCGCGTGGCGGTGGTTCGACAAACGCGATCCCGCCCAGCGGCCAAAGCATGATCCGCTCGGCCTTGCCGCCGACGCTGCGGCAAGCGAACGCGTGGCCGAATTCGTGCAACAGCACGATGCCAAAGAGAGCCAAGTATTCGGCGACCGCCCAGACGGGTGGTCTATTCGCGTTAACGCGAGTTTGGATTGAGTAGGCCGCCACCAGCAGCCAAGTCCAGTGCAGGAAGACGTTAATCCCCGCGACGCGGAAGATCCGGAATGCCCCGCCTTGTATCAGTCCCATGACCTCTCCCTCGTTCCCGCCCAAGCCAATCGCCAGGGCGTTGGGAGATTATACGTCATCCGGCCAAAACGCGGCGGCGGCGCGCTACCAGTTCAAGCCGAACTGCTCCCCCCCAGAGGCTTTGCCAACGCCGCCCTTCAAGGTGCCGGTGAACTTGCCTTTGCTCTTGATCGCCGGCTCGACCGGGGCGTCCGCATCTTCGGGCTTCTTGGACCCTTGCGACGCCCGCGATTGCAGCGCCTTGATCGACAAGCCGATCCGCTGCGCCTGTTCGTCGACGCTCGTCACCTGAGCATCGATCGACGCCCCTTCCTGCACGACGTCGCTCGCGCGCCAGACGCGTTGATGCGCCAGCTCGGAAATATGCACCAGGCCTTCGACGCCCGGCTCCAATTGCACGAACGCGCCGAACTCCATCAAGCGCGTCACAGTGCCGGTCACGCGCGAGCCAACAGGATACTTGCGCGCCGCGCCCGTCCACGGGTTCTCCATCAAGTCCCGGAACGCCAGGCTGATCTTGCCGGAGGCGGGGTCGATCTTCTGCACTTTGACCTTGATCGCCTGGCCGACCTCCAGCACGTCGCTCGGATGCTTCACGCGCTGCCAGCTCATCTGGCTCACGTGCAGCAACCCGTCGACGCCGCCGATATCGATGAACGCGCCGAAATCCATCAACTTAGTGACCCGGCCTTCTTTGATCTCGCCGACTTGCAGCGTGCCAAGCAATTGTTCCTTCGCCTCTTGCCGTTCGCGCTCCAGCACGCCGCGCCGGCTGAGCACCAGGTTGCGTCGCTCCGGGTTGGCCTCGGTGACGACGCAGTTCATTCGCTCGCCAACGAACTGCTCCATGTTCTCCACGCGATACGCCGCGATCTGGCTGGCCGGGATGAAGCCGCGCAGTCCGCCGACTTCGCATTCCAGGCCGCCCTTGTTGTGGCCGGTGATCTTCGCTTCGACGGTCATACCGTCGGTGATCTGAGACCAATCCTCGACGGTCTGCGCGCCGCCCAGCAATGTCGATAGATAGAGTCCCTCATTCGCGTCGAAGCGGCCGGCCTGCACCTCGACGAGCGTCCCTACTTCCAC
>Ga0163153_10005691_pt1 | contig 14516 bp, 11 predicted proteins | sample OliLakLV19MP6IB1_FD_148629 | JGI IMG/M metagenome (GOLD analysis project Ga0163153, IMG submission 148629) | Freshwater microbial mat bacterial communities from Lake Vanda, McMurdo Dry Valleys, Antarctica - Oligotrophic Lake LV.19.MP6.IB-1 | ecosystem: Environmental > Aquatic > Freshwater >... | reverse complement strand
AAGGAAAGCTATACTCCCATTGGCAAGCTCTACCCTAAAAGCAGCACAGGTCGCCGCCTGGCGCTGGCGAATTGGATTGCTAGTAAAGAAAACCCTCTCACGGCTCGCGTAGCAGTCAATCACATGTGGCTGCGTCACTTCGGTAAGCCCCTCGTTTCTACTGTTGTCAATTTTGGTCTGAATGGCAAGCCTCCCACACATCCCGAACTGCTGGACTGGCTGGCAAGTGAGTTCATGGAGAAGAACTGGAGCATGAAAGTCATGCATCAGCTCATGGTCACCAGCAATGCTTACTGGATGCAATCTTCAACTACTGATGTGAAATATCCTAGCCTCACCAGGGACCCTGAGAACCGCTATCTATGGCGCATGAACCCACGCCGGATGGAAGCTGAGGCGGTCCGGGACACTGTGCTCTATTTGGCGGGACAGTTAGACACTGCCATGGGTGGGCCGGAACTGGAAGAAAACATGGGACAAGAGATTCTCCGGCGCAGCATCTATTTCCGGAATACACCAAATTTGCAGATGGAGTTCCTGAAACTGTTCGACGCGCCTAATCCTACTAGTTGCTACGAACGTAATGAAAGCATTGTCCCCCAGCAGGCCTTGGCGATGGCCAACAGCAAACTCAGTCTCTCCCACGCTCGTCTGCTGGCTCGTCGTCTAGGTGGCCAAGCAACTCCGGTAGGAACGTTCGTGGCAGATGCCTTTGAAACCGTGCTGGGCAGGCCACCCTCGGCCGAGGAACGAGCTGAGAGCGAAAAATTCCTGGGCCGACAGATTGCACTATTCCATGATCTGAAAAAGCTAACGGCATTTCGCGTCACTGTGGCCAGCGAGGTTGGCCCAGGCAGCGACCCTTCGCTGAGAGCCAGGGAGAACCTGGTCCACGCGTTGTTCAATCGCAACGCGTTTTTGACGATTCGGTAGGGGGATGACAAGCATGAAAAAGCAGCCGCAGTTGATTCATTCCTGTTCTTCGTGTTGTGGCCGGGTCAATCGTAGGGTCTTTCTGGCCGACTTGGGGATGGGATTTACGGGACTGGTCCTGGGAGCGATGCTGCAGCGCGATGGGATTGCCTTGGCCAACACCTCGGAGGTGTGGACTCCCCCGGATGGTAAACCCCACTTTACTCCCAAAGCCAAGAGCGTCATCTGGATCTTCATGCAGGGCGGTGTCAGCCATGTTGAAACCTTTGATCCTAAACCAGCGCTCAACAAATACGCTGGTATGACCATCGCTGAGACCCCTTACAAGGACGTGCTTACGTCCCCATTGGTGAAGAACAACGTACAAGAACTGACGACCGACCGAAAGCTGATGACGAAGATCTTCCCTATGCAGGTCGGGTACCGGAAACGAGGCCAAAGCGGCATTGAAATTAGCGACTGGTGGCCACAGTTGGGCAATTGCATCGACGACATGGCGCTCATTCGATCAGTGTGGACAACCGATAACGACCACACTGGCCAATTGCAGTTCCATACCGGGCGCCATATATTCGATGGAATTTTCCCTTCCATTGGCTCCTGGGTGCACTACGGTCTAGGCTCTCTCAATGATAACTTACCGCAGTTCGTCGTGCTGGGTCCGATGGTGCCCCCGCAGCTGGGGGGTGTAGCAGCCGTTGGAGGCAGTTATCTAGGACCTGAACACAGCGGGGTGCAGCTTGAGGGTGATCCAGACAATCCCTTACCATTTGCTTTCCCCCCAGACGTCTACAAGGAAGAGCAGGAGAGTGAGTTTGAATTCGTGAAGCGACTCAATCAATTAGACGCAGTAAAGTATCCTAACGATCCGGTGCTGCGGGCGCGCGTCAAGTCCTACGAACTCGCTTTCCGCATGCAGACTACGGTTCCGGAAGTTTTCCGTTTCGATGAAGAAAGCGCCGCGACACGAAAGCTTTACGGATTGGATCAGGAGAACACCAGGTCCTTTGGCAATCACTGCCTGACTGCACGCCGACTCGTCGAAAAGGGCGTGCGCTTTGTGCAGGTTTTTCATGGCTATGAAATGGCTGGCAGCGGCTGGGATGCGCACTCTGACCTGCAGGAGAACCATGCCAAACTGTGCGCTCAAGTAGACCATCCGATCGCCGGGTTGTTGAAGGACCTGAAGCAACGGGGCCTACTGGACGAGACCTTGGTCGTCTGTGGCAGCGAATTCGGCAGGACACCAGGCGTTGAAGGCGCGAGGGGCGGACGAGATCATCACCCCTTCGGGTTTACCGTTTGGATGGCCGGGGGCGGAATCAAGGGCGGTGTGGTTCACGGTGCAACCGATGAACTCGGCTTCCATGCCGTGGAACATCGCCATTATGTCACCGATATTCACGCCACGGTACTCCACCAATTAGGCCTGGATTCGAGAAGACTCGAAGTCCCGGGTCAAAAGCGGCTGGAAATCGATTTCGGCAAGCCAATAACAGAAATCATTGTTTAGCGCCCGCTCCTCACTGAAGTCGGTCCATCGAGAGTCGGGCTGCTGCAGTGGAAACGCTCGAACACGATGCATGGGATCACGAATGGCCAATGTTGTGGTGGTGCGTCCCACCACTCACCCGCAGGCTGGACCCGCCATTATTCGCGTCACTCTTTTAGTGATAAAGTGATTCATAAATCCGTCTGACTCTTCGCCTATTTACTCATGAGCGGCAAATCCGCAGGCTTGGGTGCGGGATACTTTGCTCTCGCGGCGTGCTCTCTTTGAATCTCTCCGAAAGGACGACAGCCTGGCAGACTTCTACCAAAAACTAAGCATAAAAAGGGTCATCAATGCCGCCGGCGCCCTCACGCGACTGGGCGGAGTGCCGATGTCGGACGAGGTGTTGGAGGCCATGCGTGAGGCAGCCCAGTGGAGTGTGCGGATCGATGAGCTGCAAGAAAAGGCGGGTGCTTACCTTGCAGAAGTGACCGGTGCTGAGGCGGGCTACATTACCTGTGGCGCAGCTGCAGGCCTACAGCTGGCGGCGGCTGCGTGCCTAGCTGGACAAGATATCCGCAAGATGGAACTCCTGCCGGATACGTCTAACATTCCAAATGAGATTGTTACTCAGCGCATTCACCGCAACGCCTACGACCACGCGCTTCGCGCAGCCGGCGCAAAATTAGTAGAAGTGGGACACATTGGCAATCCTGCCCGAGGCTATACCGACCCTTGGCATATTGAGGCTGCAATTCACAAGAACACCGTGGCTATTCATTGGGTCTACATGAATGCACCCGCTGCAGTTTCTCTGGAGGACACAGTGGCTGTAGCTCATAAGCACGGCGTGCCCGTCATCGTGGATGCTGCGGCAGCTCTGCCACCAGCCGCCAATCTGCGCCGATTCGTGGCCACTGGCGCAGACCTTGTTTCGTTCTCGGGAGGAAAAGCTATCGGCGGTCCTCAGGCGTCTGGGATTCTCGTAGGCCGCCGGGATCTCATTGACTCCGTCGCACTACAACATCAGGATATGGATGTGCTTCCCCTGACCTGGACCATGCGTCACAAGTTCCTGGATTCCGGAAAGCTGCCAGGCCCGCCACTGCAGGGGATTGGAAGACCCCTAAAAGTCGGAAAAGAACAGGTTGCGGGGCTACTGACCGCGCTCAAAATCTATGTGGGTCAGGACCACACGGCTGTTCGGAATGAGCAGATTCGGCGGTTAAGGGTACTGCAGGAAGGCTTGGCAGATGTTTCAAACGTAAAAGGAGAGCTGATGGGTCTGGTAAGGTGAGGGTTTCCCCATGCTCCGGATCATCCTAGACGAGAAAGCATTAGGCTTGACCGCGTTTGATTTGGTGAACCGGTTGTTCGATGACGACCCTGCGATTGCAGTGGGCCAAGAAGGCGCTGCAAACGGCTACGTTACAATCAACCCTCACAACTTGGACGGTGAGAAGCCCAGCCTCATTGCGCGGCGGATCCGCGCTATCTTGAGCAGTTGACGTTCTAGGCCGTTCTTGACTGGAAATCGTTCTCGCCGCCAACCAAGGTTTCTGTGAGGAGCAATTCGGATGTTTAGCAAATCGTACAACGGAAGGAACAAGAAGATCTTTTGGCAAGAGCTCTGGCGGCACGAACTGGAGGAAGCTCTAAAGCACGCCCCTGTAGTGATTATCCCTGTCGGCTCTGTTGAGCAGCATGGGCCGCACTGTCCCATGGATGTCGATATAAGCATCCCATATCATCTGGCAGCAGAAGTCGCAACCCGCACCGATGAGTACCCCATCATTGTGGCGCCGCCCGTATGGACTGGGTTCACCCACTTCAATATGGGACACGTTGGGACCATCACTGTGACCCTGGAGACTTATATCTGTGTGCTCTGCGACATTTGCCGCAGTATCAAGGCTAACGGCTTTCAGCGAATGATCCTTCTGAATGGTCACGGTGGTAACGTCGCACCTACTCAAGCGATCTCAGTAAAGCTTGCACAGGAGGACGTCTGGGCTCTCCATGTGACTTACTTCCACATGGTGCAAGATGAGATGAAATCCTGGGGTGAAAGCGACTCTTCAATTGGCCATGGTGGGGAATGGGAGACTTCACTCCAACTCCACTTACGTGAACACCTGATAGCCATGGATAAGCAGGCGCCCGATGGTCTAAAACCCTGGTTTTCGTCTGCGGAGCTGGAACGGTTTGCCAGATGGCCCGAGAGACGCCGTGAGGCCGACGAAGGAGTCATGGGAGACCCATCCAAGAGCAGCGCAAAGAAGGGCCAACGCCTCTTCGATGCAGCGGTTGATAAGCTAATCAGAGTTTGCAATGAACTCCATGAGAAGCCCGTCCGCAGCTATTTCGAGCGTGGCAGCCACTGTACGTTGGGCCCCATCTGAGGTGCAAGAGTTTGGCGATGTTGTTCGCCCTGAACTTGACCTGGTAATAAGCTTCACAGGACGGACGAGGCTGCCAACATCAGAACGGAGGCTTGATGGAATCCAAGAAGTATTTGTACCAGCACTACACTTGGCCTGAGTTGGGCGAAATCGTCAAGACACAACCTGTGGTAGTTCTTCCCATCGGTTCCGTTGAGGACCACGGACCACACTTGCCCCTCGATACCGATAACTTTCTGATCTGGAGTATTTGCGAGGAGGCCGCGCGACGGGCCGACGGTGAGATTTTACTGCTGCCGTTGCTCCCGTATGGCTTTGAGACCCACCACATGGACTTTCCTGGGACAATTGATATCCATATGGAGCATCTGCTGAACTTTGTCCTTGATATCACTTTGAGTGTCGCTCACCACGGCTTTGAACGCATCCTCCTTGCCGATGGCCACGGATCCAATATGCCAATCCTTGAGTTGGTAGCGCGCCGGACCATTCTGGAGTCCAATGCCCTTTGCGCAGCTTTTATCTGGCCGTCCCTAGCCATCCGAGAAATACGGGCAGTACGCGAATCGGGACGGGGTGGGATGTCGCACGCTTGTGAGTTGGAGACTTCTGTTTACCTACAGCTTGATGGCGAGCGGGTGCAGATGGAGAAGGCTGCTAAGGAGCTGGGAGTACCGAAATCCGACTTTATCTGGTCAGATTTACTGGACGGGTCCCCCGTTCGGATGATGGATTACTGGACACGGTTTAGCAAGAGTGGTGTGAACGGAGATCCAACACTGGCGACTGCTGAAAAGGGCCGGGTTATCTTTGACGCAGTCATAGAGGCCTTCCTCCGATTGGTCCGCGAATTCAAGAACCGTCCGATGGGTGAACGGACCGACTACCATAAGCAGTCATGGCGAGGGCAGAGCTCTGGCTGAACGAGTCGACACCTTTGACAACTTGGTTCTCAGGCGCTCAATTTCATCTGTACCACCACACTGCATGAGCCTTCTCACTAGCCACTCGACTTGTCCCAGGGTGAGGAAGGCGTGAGGAAGGTCGACGCGTCTCCGCAATGCTCAATGCTTAGAAATTCCCCGATGACTGATACACGTGAATAAAGAACGAGCCACGGTTGAGATTCTGTAAGGTTTCCCATGATCATCACTGATGTTGAAGCGATCCATCTCCGCTTGCCTGAGGTAGAGGAGATTGCTGATGGGACACAAGACGTGTTGGTTGTCAGAATTCACACTGACACTGGACTCGTCGGAATTGGAGAAGTGACCAGCCAGTCGTATGTTTGCAAAGCCATTTTTGAGGCTCCCCGATCAGCCGAAAGACGACACGGGCTTGCCCATCTGTTGCGAGGACAGGATCCGCTTGAAGTGCAAGAGCTGTGGCACCGGATGTACTATCACACAAACCGTTACGGTCGCCGTGGCGCTGCTATTCACGCCATTAGTGGGGCCGACATAGCCCTGTGGGACCTGAAGGGCAAGATCTTAGGTCAACCCGTTTATGAGTTATTGGGCGGCGCCTATCGAAAATCAGTCCGGGCTTACGCCAGCTACTTGTTTGGCGGTTCTCCTCGAGAGACAGCCGAGCTTGCTCGGCGTGCTGCCGATTTAGGACTTTCAGCGGTCAAATTCGGATGGGGACCCTTTGGTAAGGACCCACAAGCCGATTTGGCTCAGGTTGAAGCGGCGCGCGAAGGGGTCGGTAAGGCCTGTGATCTGATGGTGGATGCCGGACACGCCTGGGACGTTGCTACGGCGCTGGATCGAGCTCGACTCTTGGAGCCTCTGAAGATCACGTGGTTAGAAGAACCCCTTTCTCAAGACGACTTGAAGGGATATGCCGAACTTTGTGCGCGTTCTCCGATTCCAATCGCCGCCGGGGAAGGTGAAGTCACGCGCTGGGGCTTTGAAGAACTGATCGAACGCGGATTACATGTTATTCAGCCTGATGTTGCTTTCTGTGGCGGGTTGACTGTCTGCCAGGAGGTCTCCCGCCTGTCGCGCAAAGCCCGCAGGCGCTGTGTGCCGCATTGTTTCAGCACAGGAATTAATCTGGCTGCCTCACTGCATTGGATGGCCGCCTGCCCGGATGGGGACTTGGTTGAATACTGTCTCAGGCCGTCCCCCTTGATGCGACACCTGGTGCGAGATCTTCCGCCATTAACCGATGGTTGTGTCATCGTTCCGGAAGGACCTGGGTTAGGCATCGAACTCGATGAGGCCGTGGTGGAACGCTTCCGTGTTTCCTACTCCTAATCTACGCGAAGCCTTGGATAAGATTCTCTTCGTCAAGATGATCTCGTTAGGCTGTGTTGACGGGTTCTAATGAGGACTATGGATGTGGTGACCTTTCAGTCCCTGTTGACCCCGATATATTTTGCCGGCTCGAATTACTGTCATTGGAGCAAGCTTCTGGGTGCCAACGCGAACCTGTCCGTCTGAATCCTGTAACTCAAAGCTGCCATCCCGAAGCTCGAAGACGACTGCATCGCCCCAAGCCCCCACCTTAAGAGTCCCGATCTGGTCAGACATCCGGAGGGCCTCGGCCGGGGTGGCGGTGACCTTGCGAAGAGCTTCGTCAAGAGAGAGGCCCAGGGAGAGAAACTTGGAGACTGTGGTGGCAAGGTCATAGACAGGGCCGTTCACGTTGAAGACATGCAGGTCGCTGGAGATGGTCTGGGGTTGAACTCCCTGTTTCAAAGCCCGTTCTGCAACATCCCACTTGAAACTCCCGGCTCCATGTCCAACGTCGAAAATGACCCCTCGTTCTATGGCATCGTACACAGCTCTGCGTACCTTGCCTTCGGCGTCGAGGATGCCGCAATCCATGCCGTGAAAGCAGTGCGTGAGAATATCACCCGAACGCATCACCCCAAGAATCTCATCCAATGAATCACACCACGCGGCCGGGGGATGAACCATGATCGGCAGGCCAACGGTGTCAGCAGCTTCGCGAGCCAAGTACAGAGGACGGAGGCCCGAGGCTTCGCTGACGATCGTGTCTTTCGTCAGCCGCACCTTTACGCCCATGATCACATCTCGATGCTTTTCGATCATGGCCACAGCTCGCGGCACACTGGCATATCTCAGGTCGAACAATTCTCCCATCCCCGCGGTCAACATTCCTTGCGAAGCAATGTTGAGCAGAGCCAGCAGTCGTGTTTCGCTGACATCAATTACATACCTGCGAAAACCGGGAAAAGCGTCAGCGCCGGCAGAACCTGCGTCCACAGCCGTTGTCACGCCTTTGGCAATGCAATTGGGGTCTGCTTCAATCCCGAGATAACTCACTCCCCAGAAGACATGGACATGAAGATCAATCATTCCTGGGGTGACAATCCGGCCGGTACAGTCGATGACCTCCGCTGCCTGAGTGGGAGCAAGGTCAGTCCCCAGCCCTGCCACCCTTCCATCAACGAATGCGACATCCTGCACGGAGTGGATCAACTGAGCTGGGTCAATCAGCATTCCGCCTTTGAGGAGCAAATCGTAGGTCAAAAGGGGATCTTCCTTTCTTCACTTGTCGTCGGTTCAGGTCGGGCATTCTAGCACGAAAAGACAGAGTGTCGGTCGTGACCAGAGAAGAATGGCGGAGAGTATGGCACACACCAACCGAGCAGGAAATCAACCTTGAGGATGTCTGTGCAAACAATTCTCAGGAGGGAAGAAATGCGAGTGCGTGTTTGCAAGATGCAAAAGGTAGTTACGAAATATAGAATAATTATTGACAGAGATCGGAGGCGATCCTATCGTTCAACTATCCCTATCGCGGCAAAGGAGTGGTTCGATGTCAGTTGAGAACTCCCGTTGACGGTTTGGGGCTATCTGTTGTTCTCCTCTTTGTGACGGGACGGATAGATGGGCTGCAGGGCATAGCGGGCTGTACAAGCGAAACGGCGCCTCGATGCCGACCATGTTCATAGTTCATAGGTTGTTAGCCGAGCACTGCCAGGTGTGTCACAACGGCGAGGTGAAGAAGGGGGCAGGACTTATCGACTCGGGAACTTTGAGCTTTGAGAAAGAAAGTATGCCCGCATCGGACAAGAACTGCTCGTGTCCCAGCGCAAGCATCGTAATGTCCTGATATTGATCTGTGTGTCAAATTGGAGTCAACCTGTGAAAATTCACGCCAAGGAAATCCTGCGGAAACTCGGGGTCGGGGGATCAGTCGACTCGATCTGCCATGCGGCAGGGATCTCTCGCGAAGAGTTTGACCGCTGGTGGAAGGCCGAAGCTGCGTCGAGGGTTCCAGAGATGACCGGACTGAGAAGCGTACCGGTCAAAGCAGGAGTTGAAATCGCACGGGATACATGGGGAATCCCACACATCTTTGCCAGTAATGACCAGGACCTGTTCTTCGGTTTTGGTTTTGCGATGGCACAAGATCGCTTGTTTCAGCTCGAGTATCTACGACACAAGGCCTGCGGCCGCCTTGCTGAGATTCTTGGCCCTGAAGGCGTAGAGTCAGACACTGTGGTCCGGACCGTGGGTATCCATCAAATCGCAGCCTCCGAGGAGGATTCACTTCCGCAGGAAACCCGCTCTCTCCTGAACGCGTTCACCGAGGGCATCAACACCGTTATTCAAGACAGCCGCGATCGATTGCCGATTGAGTTCGACTTACTTGGTTTTGAGCCGGAGCGTTGGACTCCCCAAGACTGTCTGGCCATTCAAGCCGAGTTTGAATGGTATCTCACCGGTCGCTTTCCAGTGATTGTCATTCCCGAGTTAGCCAGGCGAGTCCTTGGCGAAGGGACACTCTTGCGGGCCTTTCTGCAAGGGGAAGCTGATGATGAAAGCATCCTGCCACCAAGGTCGTATCCGACAAACCGTGTCGGTTGTGATCCGATCGGAGCAGTGGTGGGTGATCCTGAGGAAGGCAGGGGAAGCAACAACTGGGTCGTCTCAGGTGCTCGGACGGTGACTGGAAAGCCAATGGTGGCAAGTGATCCCCACATCGCGTTTGCTGCCGTCTCCTGTTGGTACGAAGTGCATCTGTGCGGAGGTACGTTTAACGTTACGGGCACAGCTTACGTGGGTATGCCGGCAGTCATGATCGGGCGTAACGTGGATGTGGCTTGGGGAATCACCAATAACATTTGCTCGCTGCGAGATCTGTATCAGGAGAGAACCGATCCAGGTCATCCCGGATGCTTTCTCTATGACAGCAAGTGGGAGCCGGATCGAGAGCGTGTTGAAGAAATCAAAGTGAAGGGTGCCCCAACTCTTCACAAGACGATTCGTCTCTCGCGAAATGGGCCAATAGTTGACGAGATACTTCCACCACCGGCTCGAAACAGCGGACCGGTCTCGTTGCGGTGGCTGGGGTCTGCCTATTCGGGATGGTTGGCCGCGATGCAGCGCATGAACCGCGCAAGGTCGGCTGCGGAGTTCCGAGATAGCCTGAAAGGCTGGAAGGTCCCAACTTGGAGTGTCGTTTTTGCGGACGCTGAGGGACACATTGGCTACCAGGCTGTAGGTCAGATTCCGATACGTAATGAGCCGGAACGAGGCTACCGGCCTGGTTGGGACCGAAAACACCAATGGGAGGGCTTGATTCCGTTTGAGGGCATGCCCGGGGTTCTCGATCCCGACCAGGGTTGGATAGCCACAGCAAACAATCGCCCGGCGTCGGACGATTACCCATACCCGCTTTCGGGCACATGGAGCAGTGGACATCGAGCCCGCCGCATTCGCGAAATGATCGAGGAAAAAAATAGGCTGTCACATGAGGACTTTGTTCGGATGCAGCAGGACGTGTTGTCACTCCGTGCCGTGGAGTGTGTTCCTAGGCTCCTGAAAATTCTCGAAACGCATGAGACTCAGGCTCGAGCGAAAGCAGTACAGTTCTTGCGATCATGGAACTTCCGGATGGAGGTCGATAGTGTCAGTGCGACCCTTTTCGAAGTCTTCTTTACCCATTGGAGCCGTGCGGTTGCCAGAGAACGCTTTTCGGGAGAGATTGTCGAACTGATGGCGGGCGCAATTGGTGGATTGGCTGCTGATTTATTGACTGAGGATCGTGTGGGCTGGTTCCAACAGCGGACTCGAAATGCTGCCGTCCTCGAAGCGTTCGACGCTGTTTTGGAGGAACTCTCGAGTCGTCTGGGGCGGGACCCGTCTCTATGGACTTGGGGAAACGCCCACCGGATCAGCCTGAAGCACGTGTTGTCGGGAAGGGGCGATCTGGGCAAACTTCTCGACCGTGGTGGCCAACCCGTGCCAGGCAATGGCGTGACTGTGTGCAACACCGGCTACGATCCAAACTGGGGCGCAGCCATGGGGGCTAACTACCGGCTTATCGCCGACCTCGGCGTTTCACCGTCTGGTCTGAGGGCTGTGGACGCGCAAGGGCAGTCCGGTCATCCGGGCAGCGAGCATTATTGCGATCAGTTGAGCGAATGGATGTCCGCTCACTATCACTACCTCCCACTGAACCAGCACGAAGCCTCCCTCAATTGTCGAACCAAGCTCACGCTGAAGCCGAGTGGGGAATAGTAGTCCCTCCCTTATGTATTCGAATCGGAACCGTTGCCTCCGGCTAGCGAGTTCTATACGTTGCCAAACGTACTCATATCACCGCACTGCTGTGATCTGACGCTTTCGTACCATGAGAACACGGCGACCCTTCTCGTTGAGAACGTCACACGTTTCCTGACCGGTGAGACGCTGATGAACGTTGTGGACAAGCGTCTCGGGTACTGAAAGCCCCGCGTCCTCCATCCCTTCTCAACACGGATTGCCGAAAGCTGTTACAGAATTTGGTTCGCTGTTCGGGTGGCGACATGGTCATCTGGCTCCGATCGTCGGAGAAGAATCAAAATCAGCAGAGCAGACGATAGAATTTTGTCGCTGGGTGCGTTGAATCCGTTTACTCGATGCGGGGATTTTGGACACGGTTTGGGACTGAAGGGCTTGCACGTCATGACGAAATGTTGTAAAGGATTACATTATTCTGAAATAATACTTCTGCAGTTTAAACGCATCTGGAGAGATAAATGTCGGTTCGTATCGGAGTGGATGTGGGTGGGACGTTTACCGATATCGTCTGCTTTGATGAGGAGCGACAAAGCCTCAGACTTTTGAAGGTGCCGAGCACTCCCGGGGAGCCCAACCGCGCGGTCGTCGACGGGGCAATGAGGATCCTGCAAGAAACTGATCGATTGCCTGGTTCGATTCAGTTCTTCATTCATGGCACAACCGTGGCGACCAATGCGATCTTGGAGCGGAAGGGGGCACCAGTGGCCTTGCTGGTGACTGAGGGATTTCGAGATGTGCTTTACGTAATGCGCCAGGATCGACCGCGCCTCTATGATTACTTTCAACAGCGGCCCGAACCCCTGGTGCCACGTAATCTCCGTTTTGAAATTTCGGAGCGAATGCTCTACACCGGGACAGTGCGCCTGCCTCTCCAGGAAGAGCCGACCCGAAGAACTCTCCGCCGTCTGAAGGAAGAAGGAATAACAAACATTGCCGTTTGTCTCCTGCATTCTTATGTGAATCCCGCCCATGAACAGCAACTGCGGGACTGGATCCAACAAGAGATTCCGGACGCACGGGTTTCACTGTCTTCGGAAATATTGCCAGAACTAAAAGAGTTTGAGCGAATGAGTACGACCGTGATTAACGCCTATGTGAAACCCTTGGTGGGGACTTATGTGCGCAATCTGGAGTCAGGAATAGCCTCTCAGGGCATCCCTTCCGGACTGCACATCATGCAGTCCAATGGCGGCATCATGGCTGCACAGACTGCCCAGAGCCATAGCGTCCATACGGTCCTATCGGGGCCGGCTGCCGGAGCCCTCAGCGGATTGGTACTGGGGCAGCAATTAGGCATTGAGAATCTGATTTCCATCGACGTGGGTGGCACGAGTGCTGACGTTTCGGTAGTTCATGACGGGCACCTCCATTTTGCTGAGGAGAGCGAAGTCGGAGGGCAGGTGATCAAAGTGCCATCGATTGAGATCCACACTGTCGGAGCAGGAGGCGGAAGTATCGCCTGGATTGATGCCGGTGGTGCCCTCCAAGTTGGTCCGCAAAGCGCAGGCGCGGATCCAGGTCCAGCCTGCTATGGCAAAGGCGGACACGAACCAACCGTTACGGACGCAAACTTGGTTCTGGGAAGGCTGAACCCCCAGTATTTCCTGGGTGGAGAGATGGCCATTGATATGGAATCTGCGAGAAAAGCAATCCATCAAAAAGTTGCGGCTCCTCTTGGGCTCTCCTTAGAGCAGGCTGCCGAAGGTGTCATTCGAGTCATTAACTCCGTCATGGCCAAAGCGATCAGACGCCTCTCGGTAGAGAAGGGATATGATCCGCGCGACTTCACGCTCATCAGCTTCGGTGGTGGTGGACCCTTGCACGCTGCGGAACTGGCAGCCGATTTACAGATTCCGAAAGTTTTGGTGCCTTTTGCTCCCGGAGTGAGTTCGGCCCTTGGACTGTTAACCGCTGACTTTCGCCATGACTACGTTCGGTCCACCTTGAGGCGATCCAGCCTAACAACCGTCGATCAGCTCATGAAATGTCTGGCCGATCTGCGGACAGCGGCAGTTGCACAGATGAATCGTGAACACGTCGACACTCAGGCCATTATCTTCCGACCCTGTCTAGACATGCGATATTTGGGACAAGGATTTTCTCTGCAGGTCCGGTTTTCTTTGGCAGAACTGGCTGAATGGAAGACTCTTGGCCCATTGGTCAGCCGATTCCACGATTCGCATCGAGCGGCGTACAGCTACTGCGATGAGCATGCAGAAACAGAGATCGTCAATATTCGCCTGGCCGCCATTGGAGAACTTCCCAGACCGAACTTTTCCCAACTCCCCGACACAACACGAGATGCCGTTTCGGTCGCTAAGGGTTCAAGGAATGCCTATATCGATGGGAGATTTGAAAGCGTTTGTGTTTACGAACGTTCCAAGCTCCTGGCCGGCAGCCATGTTGATGGTCCGGCCATTGTTGAACAGGTTGATTCGACTACACTGATTCTTCGGGGGCAGATCGGTAGAACTGACGAATTTGGCAACTTGATGATCATTCTGGAGAATCACCAATGATCCAAGAGAATCCGGGCGGCATCGAGACTCAGCTGGATCCGATCACCTTGCAAGTCATGACGAACGCCATCTACTCAGTTGCTGATGAAATGGTCGCGGCTCTAGTCCGCACTGCGTACTCAACTAACATCAAGGACCGGCGGGACTGCAGTGGGGCTATATTCACTCGCAGCGGACAGCTAGTGGCGCAAGGAGAAGTTGGAACACCTCTACATCTAGGCGTCATGTTGCCGGCTGTGCGGACAGCACTGCTGAGCGTTCCTCCTGAATCTTTGGATCCGGATGACGATATCATTCTGAACACTCCTTACCCAGAGGGCCCCGGTCACCTGAACGATGTGACTCTGGTTTCGCCAGTTTTCTACGAAGAGGAGTTAGTCGGTTATGTGGCCAATATGTCCCATCACGTGGACGTTGGTGGCTTTGCTCCAGGCAGCATGGCGTTTGGGGTTTGGGAGCACTATCAGGAAGGATTGCAAATCCCACCGCTGAAGATTGTGAAGCGCGGCAGCATCGACACAGAGCTTGTCCGCTTGATCACGACGAACGTGCGGACTCCATTTGAATTCAAGGGGGACTTGGCGGCTCAAATCGCTGCCAACAACGTTGGAGAGAGGCGTCTCCG
>Ga0163153_10005688_pt1 | contig 14524 bp, 4 predicted proteins | sample OliLakLV19MP6IB1_FD_148629 | JGI IMG/M metagenome (GOLD analysis project Ga0163153, IMG submission 148629) | Freshwater microbial mat bacterial communities from Lake Vanda, McMurdo Dry Valleys, Antarctica - Oligotrophic Lake LV.19.MP6.IB-1 | ecosystem: Environmental > Aquatic > Freshwater > Lake... | reverse complement strand
GTTTGGCGTTAAAATCGGCAGCGTCGCTCGCGCGGACAAATCCATCAATGAGCCGGCTGCTCACTTCAGCCCGCAGCGCTTCCTCGTAGGCGGAGAAGGGTTCAATCCGTCCGTCTTCGAAAAAGAGCACTCGCCGCGCGCCGTCGGGGCAAAGCCGCTGAATCTGCCGACGCACCAAGTTCAAGCCTTCGGTCTTGTTGACGAAGCTGTCCGTGGTGAACCCATTGACAAATGTGCGATGCGGCCGGATGAGGTGCGCACGCCAAGTGCCCACCGATTCGCCGCGATAGGGCAGCCGGAGCCGTTTGTAATCCCACGCATCCTGGACGGAAGATTGCACACCGCTGCCCGGTCGGACGAGGTGGCCGTCCGGCGAAGTGACGATCAGCCGCAGGCTTCCGGGTTGAACCGGGGTCTTCCAGCCAGACGCGAAGGTCAATTTTGAGTCGCTGCATACATCGTAAGTAACCGGCTCGGTGGCGGGCTGATTGGCGGGTAACAATCCATGGGGGTCGGCGAGCAGGAATTCGTCGGTCAACTGTCCGTAACTCATGACGAAAAACTTTTTGAGATCGTCGGCCAGACCGCTGGCCGGGTTTTGCATGTAAATCCCACCGGCCTGTTCGCAGAGCAGGGTCAGGACATCGCCATCGAGCGAGCCGGCGTCGCCGAAGCCCACGGCGCAAAGCTGGGTGAAAGCCAGTTTGGTGCGGTCGAGCAGCGCACCGCTGCAATCGCCACTGTTACTGAGGCACGGCGCCACGTTCTCCATCCCGTCAGTGAGGAGAAGGATGGCCTTGCGCGAGTTTTCCCCGGGCGCGGGCACGTAACCGTTGCAGTTGCCGCCGCAAAGTTCATCCAGCGCCCGCTGCAAGCCCGGCCCTATGCCGGTGGCTCCACCGGGGCCCGCCGCAGAAATGGCGTTCAGGGCCGTGTCCAGCGGGCCGCCCGGATTGAGCAACGCGGGCCCGGCATCGGTGAGAGGCAGGTTCAAAGTCGCGGTCGAAGAGAACGTGACGATCCCAATCCGGTTCACTTGCCCGTCGGCGCGGTTGTTGTCCAAAATATCCGCAAACATGCGCGCGGATTGCACGGCAGCTTCCAGTTTGGTCATGCCCCCGGAATCCGGCTCTCCCATGCTGCCCGACTTGTCGAGCACCAGAATGATGTCCGTCGCAGTGTGGTCTTGCCAGGCGCGCACCACGTCATCAAGCGCCTTGTGCAACCGCCAGAACATGGGATCGCGCGGCGAGCAGTTGGGATTGCCGACGTCATTGACGTACGCGAGGGAAACCTCGTCGGAAAGATCGTCATTGGCCTGCCCGACCGCGAAATGCATGTTGCCGTGAAAATAGCCATCGAGCACTTCAGCGACGGTGTCCACGTTCGGGAACTGTTCAAGCGCCGTGTAGGTGGCGCCGCCGACCGTGCAGAAAGCGTCATTGCCGGTGACTCCCGGTCCGCAGTTCGGCCCGGCACCGCTGAAAAACAGGCAGGAAGGAAAGGCCTCGCAGTACAGGCATGTCCGGTTGGCGGGCCGCGTATTGCCATCGCCACAACCCGCTGGGTGCCCAGGAATGCCGCCCGGCATGGCGCTGGGATGACCCTCTGTCAGGACCATGTTCGGGCACCAGTTGTGCGATTCAATTTTTGCATAGAAGGGCGCACGCCAAATGTTGAAATCATTCTCGAATTGCCGGTGGAACGCATACCAGCGCTGGCCTCGCCCCGGGGGTTGCACCCCAAAGAAGTCACTGAGTGTGTTCCCGAAGCAGTTGTGCCAAGCCGTGTGCATGGCCAGGATCGTCTGGGGTGCCCCGGCCAGGACGGAGGTGCAGTCGGTCGGTGACCCGCAAGGCGGGAGCAGCGTCCCTTTGTTCACGCACAGGATCGGCACTTTTGCGTTCACCGTGTCGGAGTAGATAAAGCAGGTTTGCGCGCCAGTGTCGGCAGTGTTCCAAAAAAGAGCCAGTGCCACGCACGCCGTGACTGCCAAGGCGAAACTGCGGACCAGAGTCGTTCGCCGTCGCGGCTCGTGCTCAGAATGGCCGCTGTGGCCGAAGTCTGGGCACGGGACGACATGTCGGTGATCTTCAGGAATTCTCATACGCATTCTAGGTGTTGAGGTTTACGTGGTTCTGACAATCAACTGGCCAGAGTGGCTATGGACCGGCCCCGCTGTTGATCCAATCTCTGATCGTGTTGATTTCGCCGGCTTCGAGACAGGTGTTCGCGCCACTCGGGTCGCAGCCCAAGGGCATGCGACCACCGAAGCCACCAACCGTCCCTTGCGAGCCGTCAATCTTGCGCCAGAGATAACTGTTAAGGTGATCGTTTGGTTTGATGCGCTTCAAGCTGGGCACCTGGGAGGAGTTTACATTGACGATGTTGCCGTAGGAACTTCCGGCCGTCAGCACCAGTCCGGCAGGCGCGCTTACGGGTGATCCGCTATGGCAGGAACTGCACGAGGCAGCCCCGGTGCCCACACCATCGAAAATCGGCTGAATCGTCGAGCCGAAGACCGTCACGGGCGTCTGGCCGCCCGGAGTGAAGTCACCGCAGAGCGTGCCGTTCCAGCCGTTGAGACCAGTGCCGTAGGTATCGCCAAAGAGTTGGAAGATGCCCGGTTGGTGGGGGTTGACGCTGGTCCAAAACAGTTTGTGCGTGAGCTTGGAATGCGGCATGACGTGCTGTGCGCACACGCGCGTTTCCGGCGCGGCCAGGTTGTCGGTCAGTTGCGACGCCTGATTGAAACGCAGCGACGGGAACGAATGGGACGCATGGCAGGTGCGGCAACTGCGGCCAATCACGTCGCGATACATGATCTGCTGCATCGGCTGCGCATTCCATCCGGCCACGACGAAGACTTCGTCCTGTACGTTTGGATCAACCTGGCTTATCCCGCCGTACATTTCCGTGACGATTTCGGAAATGGCTGGGTCAACCGGACTGATCGCGACGATGTCCTGGTTGAATTGTTTGAACCTGGCCTGCTGCGAGGCCTTGTCGTTCGGCGCCGGAGCAAAGACAAAAGCGTGGAGGTCGAAGGGCAGAAATTTAGAACCCAGCTTGGCGTCGCTGACGTCGTTGAATGGCGGAGCCGAGCCGACCACCGGGCCACCAGGATATTCACCGCCATGGCAAACCATGCAGAGTTGGGGAATGGGTCTGGCACCCAGCTTGTCGAGGTTGGCGGAATTGATGCGGTTGCCGAGGTTATTATACACGAAAAACTTCACCACGCGGTCCCCAGCGGGGTCGCCTTCGATCGGCGAATACTCCATCGCCACTGTCGCCACCGGGTTGTTGCCGAGGACGGCGTCAGCCACGTCGTTAGCGTCGTCGGTATCTATATCGCCGAAGTTTCCCACGTAAGCGGCCGTGTTCAAGCCGTTGCGCACACCGTGCATGTTGCGACCAAATCCGAGGTCCACCGCATTCGCGTAGATGACGTTGATCTCATTTGCCCCGCCAAAACTGTTGGCGGTTTTGAATCCATTGAGAGTCGTGCGTGTGCTCAACGGATCGACCTGTTGATAATAATTTGCGGTGGCTTGATCCAGCGCCGTTGCCAGAACAGGATCATCGTCCGGGCCACCGTTGGTCAGTTCGGTGAGATTGGAGGCCTCAAAGGTGTAGAGGCCGTGAAGGAATTCCCCGCTGTTGGGCAGCTCGGGCACGGCCAATTCCGTGAGCGTCACCTCGGTCGAGCAGGCGGCGTAGGTGGGCGGGTCGTTGGGCAAGTTGGGCTGGCTGGGGTTTTGTGGCCCGCCCGTGTTCACCACAAACGTGCCGATGGGGATGTTGTTGTCCACGCGGATGGGTACCAGAACAATGTTGACCGCTGACGGCAGGTTGTAAATGAGGTGCCGGTGCGGCGGGGCGTTGTTAATGAGCACCGTGTTGCGCACCGGGGCGGCGCCGGGCGAGGGAATCAGATACTCCAGATTGTAAGTCGCTGGCAGAGTCGGGCTGATGATGCGGACGCAAGATTGGTTTTGCTTCACTTGATCCGCGTTGATCGTGGAGAAGTGGGAGACGGTGGCTTTGTAAACGTTGCCCGAAAGGGTCGCGGTGCCTTCTTCGACCCAGATGCCCTGCGTTTCATTGTAGAACAAAATGGGGATCGTCGCCGGGGGAGGAAACCCGGAGGTGAGTTGTCTTGGATCCACTGGAATCGTAACGTCGGCCGTCATCCCCGCCTTGAGATTGTATCGCCGGGAGCCTGCGGTGATTTCGATGGAGCCGGCACCGTAGCTTTCGATGGCGCGGATATCGCCGCCCGTCGTCCGCACGGTAAAATCGCCAGGCATTTGGAAGGGCGTGTCCAGATCGACGGTGAAGAGTTGCACGTTGACGTTGCCCGTCGGCGGCTGGCCGCTCTGATCCACAAGGGCATTGGCGGGGATGCGCACACTGATGCCGGGACCACAAAATTTGTTGCTCTGGCCTTGATCCAGACCGGGCAGCGGCACGTCGAGCCGGCCAAACGGCAGGACGATGTTGTTCGATCCGTCCTGCCACTGCGGCTGCGCGAGCTGAGGAAAGCCGCGCCAATTCAGCCGTGCGGAGAGCGGCCCGCGACAATTGCGTTCGTCGCGACGGTCCTCGGCATTAATTGGCTGAGTCGGATCTTGCGAGCTTATGGAGGCGCGCGCCATCGTCCACCGCCCACCGATCACGTTCTTGTCGTAAATCTGCGAGATTAATCCGTAGCCCGCTTTGCGGATGTTCAAGACGAAACGGTTCGCATCGATCACCCGCATTTGAAAAAAGCCGTCCGCGCCAGTGGCTGCGAGCTGGCCGTTGATTTCCACCTGCGCACCAGCCACTCCCGCAGCGTCCGTGGCATCGACCTTTCCGGAGAACGGCACCCCCAGGTTATCGACACGCAGCGGGTAAGTGGATCGGTCGTAGCCGCCTTTCTTGTCGTACGCGATGACCGTGACGGAATAGAGTCCACCGGTATTCGGCGGCGTCCAAATGACTTCCGGCCCGGTAAGCGCACTCAAGGCTCCGGAGCCAGCCTGGACCTTCCAGCGGAACTTGACCGGATCGCCATCGGGGTCAGTGGCGCGCGCAGTGAGCCGGGCGGTCCGACCGACGCGCATGGTTTTCAACCAGCGACCTGTGGTCGGGTCGGTTGGGAACAGATCCTGGAGCTTGGGCGGACTGTTGCGGATGACGAGGCCGATGGGCTGGAACAAGGCACCGCCGAGGTTCGCTTGTGGAAATATCCGTTGGTCCGTTGCAGCATTCTCGGTCTTGGCCCGCAAAACGATCGGGCGGTTGCCCGGCACCTGGGGCAGCAGGTAATCGCCGAAATTATTGACGAAAACTTCCTGCAGGGACTTCCCGCCCTCATCCAACAATTCTACCGTGGCAAACGCATTGATGTTCGCCAGCGGCTCCAGCAGCCGAGGCGAAGTGCCGTCGCCCATCTGCACCTTGCCGTGGACCACGGTGGTATTCTGGAGTCGGCGCGGCAGAATGCGGATGATGCCGACGCGGGTGTTGTTAGGCACCGAATAAATCTGGTCGCTGCATCCGCCCACAAAACCAGGCGCTTGCCAGCAAATCTGGTAGCGGCCTTCGTTGGCGGGCAGAGTGAAGCGGCCACTGAGGTCAGTGAGGGTCGAAATGCCCGTCGCGCCCGATGAAGCGTTGCGCAGATATACCTCCACGCCTGGCAAGTAAATTTCGGCCACATTCGAGGCGCCACCCGCCGCCCCCGGGTTGCCCACGCGCGCCGAGACATAGCCGCGCACCAAGAGTGAACGCGGTCCCAGCGAAGGCGGCAATTTCAGACGATAAAAACGGCTCTTCTCGCTCGGTACGGCCTGGAAGGGACTTGTTGCTCCCGCCAGTCCGTTCCAAGGTCCGATCACATCTTTTGCTTCCTCCAAGGTAGCGCCTTGACCGACCCATTGGATCGATACAATTCCGTTCTGCGAATGGGCGGCTAGTTTATATGTTTGAGAAACTGGTGACGCGGCCTGGCTTGCGAATTCCAAGCCAATTGGAGAGAAGACCAGAAACGATGCGACTGCGTTTGAGAGAATGGCTGCCGAACGAAGGTGGTAAGTGTTCATATACTTTCTTCCTTTTGATTCCATTCATGATCAGCGGCACAGAATGCTTTTCCAGCCTCGTCAATTCACTCGGCCATCCGTAACTGTTTTGCTGCCGCGATGACTGCACGTTTTCCTCAGCGGCAAGACCGCGAGGGAACTGTCCTCGTCAACCGAACTATCTGCTCTGCTTCTCGCCAGCGCCGGACTCCATGACGTAGATACAGTTCCTTGTGCGTGACATTTCGTGTCACGCTGTGATTTTTCGCGTCACAAATGCAGAAAAGGACAAAAATTTCAGAACCTCCAAGCGACGGGGCGATCCGGATGCGGATTGTAAGAGCAGAAATAGCCGGTCTTGATTCGGGCGTCCAAGTGTCGGCCGAGCGATGGAGTGGCCTCCGTAATCTTATGGATCGAATCTTTGATCCGCTTGGTGACGGTCGAACGAGCACGCTCGGCGTCCGAACCAGTTTTGCGGTCCCGGCCGCCAAGGCCCATGGCGGAGGCCAGTTCTACTGCAATCGAGTTCATCTCGTCCTGAGCTTTGGCAGCTCGACCTTGATCATTGAATCTCGTGGCTTCCTCCAACTCTTCGCGCAGGTCCTGAAATCGATGTTGGTAGTCAGTTTTGGCCCGCACGTCGAGGAGCGGACCAGTGGTCTGCGCGTGCGCGGTTGCCACCTCAACGCCGGCCTCTCGCAATCGAATAAGGTCACTCCCTGCCAGCAGGGGAACGGCGGCGGGTTCGGCGGCCAACTCATTGACGTGAAATTCGCGTCCTGGATGGCGCAGCAGGCTGGCCAGCCAGTGCAAGCCGCGCGTGGCTTTGAGCCGTGCGGTCTGGCCATGATAAATGATCGTCCAGTAATCGCCTTGCCGGGCGAACACCGACTCTTCGCGCGGGCGAAAAGACGGAGGAAACTCGACAGCCTTCCGGATTTTCAAAAGCAGTGCGTTCGCAAGTTCCCGGGAATCCTTCAGATGCTCGCCATTGCCCTCGATTCCAGCAATGGACTCGCGTGCGATCCTGAGCGCTTCGTGGGACTGGCCTTTTTCCAGAAGGAGCATGGCGCGAGCTACGGCGTTCATGGACTGGGTGTCATGGTGCCACGGCTCAAGCTGCTGGCGATCCTCTTCGTGCTCGCCATAGTGTTGTACAAAGTCAAGCAGACCTAGACTTCGCTCGGTGTCGCGTTCTGCGCGCACCCATTCTTTGAGCCGGAGAAAGTGAAGGAAGCGATGATAGTAAATCGTGGCCTCATCAAACAACTCAGTGCATTCCTTCGCAGTGAGCCTGAATGCGTATTTCGTATCGGACCGTTTCGCCTCCGCCAATCGCGCCAGTTGGAAATCCAAGGCCGATTCCATCCCATGCGGTCGCCGGCCATCTGGCCGTCCGTCGACTTCGTAATGTTCCAACCCCAGGCGCTGGCGCACCACCACGAACTCCCGCCCGTTCTGGCCACGCACCAGCCGGACGTTCTCCTCGGGATCGTAGGCCCAACTGTCGAGTAACTGGCGTAGGTCGAGAGATTGTCTCATCCGCTGGGAAAGCATTATGAAACTCAATCTCATGGCGTAAAGCGGAAAGGAGGAGGAGACGGTGCGGCAGATTCTCCCGTCCGCCGCCGAAACGGTTGTATTCGTTCCTCCATGCCTGCTGCCTCCTCACTGTCCACGAAACCGGAGCAACCTCAGCCGGTTCTTCCCTGATTCGCCGCGTGCTCACCATCTGTTTCGGACGGGTTGCCTTTGCTTCCGGCACCAGCGATTCGGCAAGGGGGAGGTATCGCTTTCCGCAGTCGGCTGCCGAGTCAGCTTCTGCTGCAGCCGATTTAACCTGACTTTCGCACGGTTTGATGGTTTTCAGATTTTTTGGGTGCAAGCCACTGAGTGACAGCGGAAGCACCACCTTGAAGGTGTTCTCACCCATTTGCGTGAGCGTTCAAGAGGATAAAAGTTCTCCCTCAGCCAGCTTTTCTTTTTCTATAAAGCTGTCCTGGTTTTTTCTGTCCCGGTCGGTCGGCGTCCGTGACGGCGTTCGTGCCTGTCATTTCTGTTTTGATTCGAATGCGTGCCCTCCCCGCCCTCGTGAAGAGGATCCTCAACATTGACACTGCCGAGGGCGTTGGTAAGCCATGCCGATGCCTCGACAATTGCGCCTCGAATATCCGGGTGCCATGTGATGAATCGTGGCGACCGTCTTGAACCCATCTTCAAGGACAACCGCGATCCCGTCCGCTTTCTGGAAACGCTCGGCCAAACCTTTGCCAAGACACAAAGAAACAAGTGGGACGATGTGAAAATCGTCCCTACCACAGGTAGGGACGCGTTCCACCGCGTCCGATCCTTCTCTCTTTGGGAAGGGCGAAAAGAAAAGGGGTCCTTATTATTGATACTGGTCGAGTGGCCAAGCGTCTTGCTGACACTACGGGGATGGAGGCGCAGACCGTTCACCGCCTGCTGGAAGTGCAGCCCGCGACAGGTTCCTTCCTGCGCAACGAAGTTCAACCCGCTCGATTGAGATCTTCTGGTGGGCGATGTGGATCAATTGCCCTCGGTCGGTCCGGGCATGGTTCTGCGCGATTTGATCGAAGGCGCGGAGCAGTTGGGCGTGAACCGGGCGAGGATTTATCGGTTCATTGGGCAACAAGAAGTGAAACGAGATCCCGGAACTGAAGGCTAAAGGTGACGTGCTCGTGCATGGGGCGGCGATCTTGAAACTGGCATTTTTCGGGCAAGGCTTGCTTGCGGCGGCTCAAGATTCGGAGGGCATTGCAGATGGGAACAGTGCCGGTTTGCATGGCTTCAGGGCGGGGTTCCGGACCAGGCGGGTGGTGGTTGTTGGCCTGCCGGTCTTCTTTGGTGTCGCTGGACAGTGGTTGCGCGGCGCGACGTGCGTCGCAATGCGCAGGGCTGTGTTTTGAACAGCAATCTCGCCGTCAAACGCAGAGGTCGCATCGGGCGGGACTTGTTGTGAGGCCATTCGGTGCAAGGCGGCAGAAAGACTGACATGACTGCTTACGAAAACACGCGCGCGGCGATGATTGCCGGCGTCTATGGCACCATCACATCCGAGGAGGTCCAGCCGTTACTGGCCGATGTGGCACCGATCCAGACGTGCATCAAGGATCTTGGTGCCCACCTGGAAAATCTGGATCGGATCGTTGCCGTTCAGAGTGACAAACCCGGCTTCGCCCAGAAGAAGGAACAGAAGGTGGCGGAACTGGCGCAACTGGCCGCAGAGGTGTGCGGCTCCACGGTGGCGTATGCCGAACCGTCCGGAGACGAACGCCTGGCGGCCAAGCTGAACATCCCGTTCACGAAATTGTCCACGGGCAAGAGCAGCCGGATCATTTCGAATTGCCGGAACATCCGCAAAGCCGCGTCGTCGGTGGTGGATTCACTGGGCGAGTTCAAGGTGACAGCAGCCAAGCTCAAGTCGCTGAAGCAGAAGACGGATGATTACAAGTCGCTCTCGACCAAGCCGCGCGAAGCGGCGGCCGAACGCAAGGCGGCCACGAAGATCATAGAGCATTCCGGTGGTGCGGCGGCAGGCGACTCCTCTGTTGGGCAAGCGGCTGGAGCCATTGCTGGTGCCTTTCAAGGCGAGCAACCCGGAATTCTACGCGCATGCCAGGCGGCCCGACGCATCGTGAAGCCCGGCAGCGCGGACGGCGCAAAGGCGAGGGCAGAACAGAAGACGACCAACTTGTCGCGGCCGGCTCCCGTCGCCAAGGCGGCGTGAACGGGTGAGCAGTTGGCATCGGGGCACTTCCTCGAATCGCGGCTGTGTCGAAGACCAGCCGCAGCGCGTCCCAACCGGACAAGCGTGTCATCCTGTTGAGGTTTCTTGGCTGTTCGTTGCCGCTGCGGCTGGTCCTGCGGACACAGCCGCAGTCCCGTGATGATGAGAAGGGAGCCGTCAGCAGGCGTTCAGGCGAGCACGCCCTTGATCACTTCTGGATCCACCACGCCGGTCAGCTTCTGGTCCAGCCCGCCGTAAAAGTAAGTGAGCTTGTGGTAATCAAGGCCCATGAGGTGAAGGAGCGTCGCGTGCAGATCGCGAATGTGATGCTTGTCCACGGCAGCTTCGTGGCCGAGTTCATCCGTCTCGCCGTAGCTGCCGGGCTTCACGCCGCCGCCGGCCAGCCAATAGGTGAAGCCCTTCGGATTATGATCACGCCCGTCGCCCGCGCCCTGCACCAGCGCCTGGCGACCGAACTCGCCGCCCCAGACCACGAGCGTTTCGTCGAGCAGGCCGCGCTGTTCGAGATCGCGGAGCAGCGCGGTGATGGGCTTGTCGATCTCGGGACAGTGAATCTTCAGGTTCTCCTCCACGCCGTTGTGCGCGTCCCAGTTCTGCTGCTGATGTCCGCCGCCGTGATAAATCTGCACGAAGCGCACGCCGCGTTCGACCAAGCGCCGCGCGACGAGGCATTGGCGGCCGAACGGCGCGGGCCCAAGCGCGATGGGATGATCGGTCTTCGGATCGTTCAGGCCATACATCTCCTTCGTCGCCTCGGTTTCAGAAGCGAGATCGAGCGCCTCGGGCGCGGTGGTCTGGAGTTGGAAGGCGAGTTCGTAGCTGGCGATGCGCGCCTGCAATTCCGAGTAGCCCGGACGTTTCGCCAGATGCTCGGCGTTCAGCGCGTTCGCCGTGGAAATCAAATCGCGCTGCATCGGTGCCGTCATGCCCGACGCGGAATCAAGATTCAGAATCGGCTGGCCACTCGCGCGGAAGACCGTGCCCTGATACGCCGCCGGCATGAAGCCGCTCGACCAGTTCGCCGCGCCGCTGATCGGTCCGCCGCGCGGATCGAGCATGACCACGTAGCCGGGGAGGTTTTGGTTCATCGAGCCGAGGCCGTAGCTGAGCCACGAACCCATCGACGGATAGCCCTGGATGATGCGGCCGCTGTTCATCTGCAACATGGCCGAACCGTGCGCGAAGCTGTCCGAGTAAAGCGACTTGATGACCGCGAGCTTGTCCATCTGCGTCGCGAGATGCGGCAGCGCGTCTGAGCACCACTGTCCGGTCTGGCCGTACTGCTTGAAGGTGCGTTTCGAGCCGAGCAGTTTGCCCGCGGAGACATTGCGCCGGCGCTGTTCGAGGTTCGCCGTCTGGCCGTGGCGCTTCTGCAGCTCGGGCTTGTAGTCGAACAAATCCATCTGCGACGGCCCGCCATACATGAAGAGGAAGATGCATGACTTGGCGCGCTTCGGCAGATGCGCGATGCGCGGCGTCATGGGAGTGACGCCAGTCGTGGCGGCAATCGCCTTCGAACCAAAGAAGCCTTCCTGATCCAGCAACGCGGTGAGCGCGAGTCCGGTGAAGCCCGCGCCCATTTGCCAAAGAAATTCGCGGCGGCTGCCCGCGCAGAGGTTTGGGTTTGGGCGTTGGATGTTCACGGGTTAATCGACGTACACGACCTCGTTCAAATTCAGCAGAAGCAGGCAGAAGGCTTCGCGCGCACGGCGTTCGGGCGCGGCGAGTTCTTCGTCGCGGACCACCAAGGACGCTGCGCCATCCGGGCGCAGCACCAGGTCATCGATGCTCAACGCCGCACCCCAGGCGCGGACGCCGACCTGGCCGGATGCGAGAAGCGGCTTCGGATCGGTGAAGTCGATGACGGGCTTGGAGTTGTCGCCCAGCCAGACGCGGATGCGCGCGTCCGTCGCCTGAATCTTCAGCGGCAGACTGCGCGCGGTGGGAATCTCCGCCGAGGCTTGGGCGAGCGTCGTCAGTTCGCCGGCATGACGGCGCAGGACGATGCGTTGCTCGCGCGGTTCGAGCGCGATCTCGTAGCCATGCGCCTCGTTGTCCTTCGCCGAAGCGCGAAAGAACAGGCCGGCGGATTCACACGCGGTGTGCAGGAAAATCTTCGCCTCCACGAAACCGTTCGAGAAGTTTGCCGCCGTGGTGAACGCGAACGGTCCGCGATCCCGTTCGACCGAACGGATGCTTTCGTAGGCCGCAGACCAGCGGCCTTGGTGATAATTCCAGCCCGCGTGCGGTCCGATGAGGAATTGGTCCGGCCGCAGCCTGCCCATGTAATCGATGTAGAGCGAGGTAGGTACATCCGGCTGGAAGGTCAGCCGGGTCCGCAGTGCGGCGAAGTTTTTCTGCTGACGGTTGATGTAGTCGCGGGAGAGTTCGCGTTCGCGCCGCGTGGGTTCGCGACCGACGGCGAATTGAAAACCGCGCTGGATGAACTTTCCCAAGTAGCCGCCGACGTGAGGAGGCGGAGCCTGGAGTTCATCGGCCGCGTCATTGGTCCGCCTCCTCACGTCGGCGGCTACGGGTCCGAATTCCTTCTCCAGTCGATCCGCAAACGCCGCCGCCTGCTGCTGCATGAACTCGTCGTTCAGCATGAGCAACGACTGCGGCGCGACGGTCGTCACGGGACGCTCGCTCAGTGGCGAGGTGGTGTTGCTGTAATCGAACGCGTCGAGCATCGGCACGGACATGGTGCGGCGGACGTAGGCGTAGAGGCTTCGGCGCGACAGTTCGTCGGCGCTGGACATCTCCCAATCTAATCCGGGCCGTGACTGCCCGGCCAATACTTCGCCGCTGAGTCGCGGGAAGAATCCGCGCCCGCCCATCTTGGGATTCAGGCGACCGCTGATGGCGAGCAACGTGTCGCGCAACGCCTCGGCTTCGAGCCGGCGCAAGTTTTGGCGCCAGAGCAAGTCGTTGCCGGGATCGACTTCGCCGGCCTTCGCGTTCTCCGCGCGCGACGACATCTGGTAAGTCTGCGAAAGCATGATCGTCTTGTGCAGCTTCTTGATCGACCAGCCGTTCCCCATAAACTCCGCCGCCAGCCAGCCGAGCAACTGCGGATGAGTGGGCAGGACGCCGGCGCGGCCGAAGTCGGAAGTCGTCGTCACGATGCCGCGCCCGAAATGATGCTGCCAGATGCGGTTCACCATCACGCGCGCGGTCAGCGGATTCTCCGCGCTGGCGATCCACTCGGCGAGAGCGCGACGGCGGCCACTGCTTTCGCCGGTAGCAGCCGACGTGAGAAGGCTCCGTTCTCCTGAAGCGGGAGAAGCTTGAGCCTCCTCACGTCGGCTGCCACGAAATGATGGTTTGCGCGCGTCAAGCACACTCAAAAACGCGGGCTGAACTTCGGCACCGGGACTGCCGGCGTTGCCGCGGATCAAGACGTGGGTGGGAGGCGGCTTCAATCCGCGCTCGCGAGCAGCGAGCGCGAACTCGAACGGTGGACGCTCGGCCATCACGCTCTCGATCTGCGGCATGAGTTTCTTCTTCTCCGCGTCGTCCTTCGTGGCGGCGAGCTTTTCATGAAGCGGCTTGAGCTTCGCTTCGTTCGTCGCGCGCCATTCGGCGACTTTGGCCGGCTCAGCTAGCGGAAGGTAGTTCGCGGAATCGAGTGTGTACTTTGCGCCTTCGCTCAGGCGGATGTTCCGGAAAAAACTGAGCAGCGAATAATAGTCGGCCTGCGGAATGGGATCGAACTTGTGATCGTGGCAGCGTGCGCAACCAATCGTCAGGCCGAGGAACGCCGAGCCGGTGGTGGAAAGCATGTCGTCCAGTTCGTCAAATTCCGCCATTCGCTTGTCGTCCGGTTCGTCGTCCCGCACACCAAGATGATGGAAGCCGGTGGCGATGATGGAGTCGAACGTCACGCGCTCCAGTTCATCGCCCGCGATCTGTTCCTTGATGAACTGGTCATAAGGTTTGTCCTCGTTGAACGCCTTCACCACGTAATCGCGATAGCGCCACGACTCGGGCTTCTCGCCGTCACGCTCGTAGCCGTTGCTCTGGGCGAAGCGCGCGACATCAAGCCAGTGCCGGCCCCAGCGCTCGCCGTATTGCGGCAGCGTGAGCAGTTCGTCGATGAGCTGCGGCCAGGCGTCGGGCGACTTGTCCTTCTCAAACGCCGAGACTTGCTCAGGCGTGGGCGGCAGGCCGATGAGATCGAAGTAAGCGCGGCGGATAAGTTCGCGCTTGGTGGCGGGCGGGTTGGGTTTGAGGCCCTTGGCGGCGAGGTCGGCGCGGATGAAAGCGTCGATGGGGGAGCGCGATTTGAGATCCGCAATCTCAGATTTCAAATTCACCGGAGGCGCCGGGCGACGAATCGGCTGAAAGGCCCACCAGCTCTTGTCCTTCTCGGTGATCTCGTGAGTTGTCTTGGCGGGACGGGTGACGGCTTTGTCGGTCTCGGGCCAGGGCGCGCCGGCTTTAACCCAGCGCGTGAGGTCAGCGATCTGGCGGTCGGAAAGCTTCCTGCCCTTGGGCGGCATCTGCAGATCCGGGTCCGTGTGGCGGACGGCTTTGATAAGCAGACTTTTCTCGGCATCGCCAGGGATGAGTGCGGACCCGAGGTCGCCGCCCTTGAGCAGGCCTTCCAGCGAATCGACGTAGAGTCCGCCCTTGAGTTTCTCGGCCTTCGCGCTGTGGCAGGAGTAGCAATGTTCAACGA
>Ga0163153_10005687_pt1 | contig 14526 bp, 12 predicted proteins | sample OliLakLV19MP6IB1_FD_148629 | JGI IMG/M metagenome (GOLD analysis project Ga0163153, IMG submission 148629) | Freshwater microbial mat bacterial communities from Lake Vanda, McMurdo Dry Valleys, Antarctica - Oligotrophic Lake LV.19.MP6.IB-1 | ecosystem: Environmental > Aquatic > Freshwater >... | reverse complement strand
TTCCGCTACCGCATCTTCGAGGGCATGGCCGCGCCGCAGGTCCGCCACGCGGCTGCGCTCGATATCGAGGCGCTGCGTCTGCGCCTGGAGTCCACGCCCCGGGACTGACATCCGTCCATCCGGACTGGCGCCCACGACCACCAGATGGCCCGCGGGTCGGCGGAAGGGAGCTAGCCGCCATGTTCCACCCGGCGCTCGTATCCTTCCCGGCGTGATCCAGCAGACGTCCCTCTACGACCGCGTCGGCGGCATGCCCTTCTTCGAGGCATTGGTCGCCGGCTTCTACCGGCGCGTCGCCACCGACGATGTCCTGCGACCGCTGTACCCGGAACAGGATCTGGCCCCGGCCCAGCAGCGCCTGACCCTGTTCCTCGCGCAGTACTGGGGCGGGCCGCGCACCTACGAGCTCGAGCGCGGGCATCCGCGCCTGCGCATGCGCCACGTCCCGTTCGCCATCGATGCGCTCGCGCGCGACCGCTGGTTGCTCCAGATGCGCGCTTCCCTGGCCGAGCTCAGCCAGGACGCGCCGATCCCGCTGGATGCCGCCGCGGAGCTGGACCGCTACCTGGAGATGGCCGCGGAGGCGATGCGCAATCGCGCCTGAGTGGCGCGACACGTCGCTTGTGAGCCAGGATACGGCGCGCAAGCCGGGCCGGGCTCCATGCTCGGCGCAACCTCGCGTGGGCCACTCATCCATGGAGCACCGCATCCGATGTCGACCAACCTTGGCCAGGACGGTGCCGCTCAGTCCCAGCTCGATGCGGCCGGCTACCGCGCCATCCCGGTCATCGTCGCTCCAGACGCGCACCCACCTGGATCGCCCAGCCAAGGCGCCCTTCCGCCGGGCACTGTCGATGCGTTGTCGATGGCCGTCCGCCTGGTCGAGGCCGCCCGCGCCGGCCGGATGGACGTCGCGGCGTCCGACGGTCTGGCGCACCTGTCGGCCACCGCCCTCCGGGACGAGCTGCCGGACGATGCCTCGCGCATCGCGTTCTGGTCGAACGTGTACAACGGCGCAGTGCGCGCTCGCCTCCTGGCCGACCCGACTCGCTATCGACGTCGCACGTGGTTCTTCGTGCGACCCGTGGTGACCATCGCCGGCCGACGACTGAGCCCCAACGCGATCGAGCACGGCATGCTTCGACGCTCCGCGCTGCTGGTCGGTCTGGGCTACCTCCGCAACCCGTGGCCATCGCGTTTCGAGCGCGCCTTCCGGGTCCGCGTGCCCGATCCGCGCGTCCATTTCGCGCTCGACTGTGGCGCGCGGAGCTGTCCGCCGCTGCGGACATGGCACCCCGAGACCCTGGAACGCGACCTGGAGGCGGCGGCCGCGGCGTACGTCCGCGCCGAGAGCCGACGTTCGCTTGATGGACGCACGGTCATCGTGCCTCGGCTGCTCGCCTGGTATCGGGGCGACTTCGGGGGCAAGCAGGGCATCCTCCGCCTCCTTCGGCAGCATGCTGTCATCGACGCGCGCGAGACGCCGCACATCCGGTTCGGCGAGTACGACTGGACGCTCGACGTCGAGCCGTCCGAGTCGCCAGGATCGGACCGATGAGCGGACGGGCGGTCGCTGCGGCCCTGATCCTGATGACCCGACCAGCGCAGCTGCTGCTCGTGATCGCTGTTGCAGCGTTGGGCGTGCTCGTCGCCTCCGCGCGGGGCGCCGACCCCGATCTGGGCGCCGTGGCCATCGGCATGGCCGTGCTCCTGGCCTTCGCCGCCAGCATCCACCTCGCCAATGAGTTCGCGGACCACGTCACGGATGCCAGGACCGTCCGGACACCGTTCTCTGGCGGATCGGGGGCGCTCCAGCGCTACCCGGTGGATCGTCGGCTGGCGATCGCTGGCGCTCGCATCCTGGCTGCCGTCGGCATCGTCGTCGCGCTACCTGCCTGGCTGTCCGGCTTGATACCCGGCATCGCCCTGGGCGTGGCCCTCATCGGACTGGCGCTTGGCTGGGCCTACTCGATCGGGCCCTGGCCGCTGGCGTGGCATGGCTGGGGGGAGGCCACGAACGCGCTCCTTGGCGGGATGCTCCTGCCCCTGTACGGCGTGACCCTGGCCGGCGGCGCCCTCGATGCGACGTCTGGGCTGGCCTTCGCGCCGTTCACGACCCTCGTCTTCGCGAACCTGTTGGCGACCACCTGGCCGGACCGCCGTGCCGATGCGTCCGTGGGCAAGGCGACGCTCGCGACCCGATGGTCACCTCGCCGACTCCGGATCGCCTACCTGGCCAGTCTGGTGCTGGGTGGCGGCGCGCTCGTCATCTCGGCTGGACTCGGGGTGCCACCGGCGATCGGGGTCGCGGCCATCTCCGTGCTGCCCGTGACTGCCTGGGCAGCCTGGGCCTACATGCGCATCGAGACACCCCTGCCGACCGTCCTGGCGATGTGCTGGCTGCTGGTCGCGACCGCGGCCGCGTGGCTGGTGGTCTAGCGACACACCGACGCAGGTCGTCGGGGCTCGTCGCCGGTACACTCGCGACGCGGCCAAGGTGATCGGGAGGCGGTGGCCTGGGCCGCCACGATCTGGACACGACGCCGCGACACGGCGAGGGAGGCGACATTGGCGGACGGCGAGGAGTCAACGACGGGACCAGCGGGCCCCGCCGCCACGGGCACCGAACGGGATCGCGGCAAGACCGTCCACGGTGAGGCCGCCAACGCGGGCCACCGGGTGCTCGCCCCGGACGACGCGGAAGTCGAGGCCTACCTGGAGACCGCGCTGCACGCGCCAGCCCCGGCCCGCGCCGCCACCGACACGCCGTCTACGGCATCCTCCGGTCCGGTCGTCGTCCTGGACTTCGGTAGCCAGTTCGCCCAGCTCATCGCCCGTCGCGTCCGTGAGCTGGACGTCTACTCGGAGCTCCTCCCCCACGACACGCCCTACCACGAGCTGGAACGCCGGGGCACGCGCGCGATCATCCTCAGCGGCGGCCCGATGTCCGTCTATGACGACGGCGCCCCGATGCCCGACCCGGCGCTGTGGAGCGGGCGCATCCCCGTCCTGGGCATCTGCTACGGCGCCCAGCTCATGGCCCGCGAGCTCGGTGGCGATGTCCTGCCGGCGAGCAAGCGCGAGTACGGCCCGGCCAGCGTGACCATCACGGACGGCGGCGCGGCGCTGTTCGCGGGCCTGGACCGCGACCAGCCCGTATGGATGAGCCACGGCGACTCGATCACTCGCCTGCCGGAGGGCTTCAGCTCCACGGCCCAGACGGACAGCACCCCATTCGCCGGGCTGCAGGCCCCGGACCGGAACCTGTACGGCATCCAGTTCCACCCGGAGGTCGTGCACACGCCGCACGGCAAGGACGTCCTGCGCAACTTCGTGACCGGCATCGCCGGTATCGAGCAGAACTGGACGGCCGCCAACTTCATCGACACGACCGTCGCCGGCATCCGCGAGCGCATCGATTCGCACGCGGCCGCGACCGGCAGCGACGGCAAGGTCATCTGCGCCCTGTCCGGCGGCGTGGATTCGGCCGTCGCCGCGGCCCTCGTCCACAAGGCGGTCGGCGACCGGCTGACCTGCATCTACGTCGATCACGGGCTCATGCGCAAGAAGGAGTCGGAACTCCTGCGGGTGACCTTCGAGCGCGACCTGGGCATGAACCTGGTCATGGTCGATGCCCGCCAGCGCTTCCTGGCCCGGCTCGCGGGCGTCGTGGATCCCGAGCAGAAGCGCAAGATCATCGGCGACGAGTTCATCCGAGTGTTCGAGGAAGAGGCCGAGAAGATCGGCGCCATCGACTTCCTGACCCAGGGCACCCTGTACCCCGACGTCATCGAGAGCGCGACCTCCGAAACCAAGGCCGCCCAGAAGATCAAGACCCACCACAACGTGGGCGGCCTGCCGGCGGACCTGCGCTTCCAGCTCATCGAGCCGCTGCGCTACCTGTTCAAGGACGAGGTCCGCAAGGTCGGTCTGGAGATGGGTCTTCCCGACGCCATGGTCCTGCGTCAGCCCTTCCCGGGCCCGGGCCTGGCCATCCGCATCATCGGCGAGGTCACGGGAGTTCGTCTGGACACGCTTCGAGAGGCGGACTGGATCGTCATCGATGAGATCAAGGCGGCCGGCCTGTATCGGAGCCTGTGGCAGTCATTCGCCATCCTGACCCCCATCAACAGCGTCGGCGTGATGGGCGACGGCCGGACCTACGCCAACGTGGTGGCCATCCGGGCGGTGACCAGCGAGGACGGCATGACCGCCGACTGGGCCAAGCTTCCGTACGACGTCCTGGGCAAGATCAGCAGCCGCATCGTCAACGAGGTACCCGGCGTGAACCGGGTCGTCTACGACATCAGCTCCAAGCCGCCGGCCACCATCGAGTGGGAGTGAGCGGCGCTCAGACCATCCCGCGGCGGTCGTCGGGTCCTGCCGCCCACCCCGGACCGATGGGGTATTCCTGGGGCCATCGAGCGCGGTAGCATTCAAGCATGGTCGACGAAACGCTGTCCGGGGGCGGGTCGACTGCCTCCATCTGTCCATGGTGCTCCGCCAGCTACGAGGGCGATCCAGAGCGCTGTCCTTCGTGCGACGCGACACTGTCCGGTGACGCGGCCGCCGATCCGGCGCTGCCCGGACTGACCGCCATCGATGCGGCCGCCCTGGTGCGCTCCAAGGAGCCGGTCAAGAAGTCACGTAATCGCCTGCTCTCCTGGATCAGTGGGGAGTACCCGGACCAGGGCCTGGACAAGGTCGAGGCGGGTGCCCTGGCGCCGCCCGATCCGGCCGTCCGCCGCGAGATCCTGCGCCTGGAGATCCAGGCCGAGGTCGCCAGCCTGCAGGCCGAGGCCGACGCGATGCGCGCCGACATCATCGTCGAGGGCCACGCGCCCGGTGCCGACCCGGCCGATGCCGCCGCCGCGGCCGAGGTCGCCGAGCAGCTGGAAGCCATGTCGGCCGAGATGGACGCCACCGCCGCCGAGCTCAAGGCGGTGCCCGCCGACGAGGCTGAGGCCGCCGAGCCAGGCGAGGAGCCGGCCGCCGAGACCGCGCTTGACGATGCGGCCGCCACCGCGACCGACCGCCCCGTCTGACCCGCGCGCCTATCCTTGGCGGCATGCCCGACCGCCTGCCGCCACCCGGCCCGTCATTCCTGCGCGAGCACGAGGTCCGCATCGGCGAGCGCGTCCTGCGCGCCGGCATGGCTCGACCGCACGATGCCCCCGACGGCTGGTGGCTGTGCCTGATGTGGGTGGCCGACGATGACGGCGTCGTGGCCTTCCGGGACGTGGCGCCCGCGGCCGGGCCGCCGGCCGATCCGCCGCTGGCCCGCCTCGGTCCGGCCATCTCGGGCGCCTTGAGCGGCCTCATCCTGGAGGACGGCGGCCGTCTCCAGTTGCGCATCGCCGGCCTCGTCCCGCCGGAGGATCCCACGCGTCCGTGGCGCGCCCCGCTCGTCGTCCGGGCGGCCTTCCGTTTCGAGCCCGCGCGGGCCGCAACGATGCGGCCGAACGAGCTGGCCGACACGGTCCTGGCCGGGTTCCGCCGAGCCGTCGAGGGCCTCCACCGGCCCTGAGCGCCCGGAGCAGGTAGACTTCGCGGACCCAGATGCGAAACCTGTTCGACGATTTCCTGGAAGAGCTTCGCCGCAAGGAAGCCGAGGCCCGCGGCGAAGACCCTGATCGCGTGGCCCCTCGGCGCCCCAAGCCGGTCGGCCCGGCGCCTGAGCGCGCGCCCGACGAGCGCCCCGACGAGGAGCGCCCCGCCGACGCCGACGACGCGGCCGACGCCGACACCGACGACGCCGACGACGCGGCGGACACCGACGATACGAGCGACACCGATGACCGTCGCACGGCCGGCGCTGGCGCCGGTGGCCGTCGACCCCGTCGACCCACTGCCGTCCCCGGCGGTCCGCGCGATGGCGCCGGCCGTGGCCGCGGTCGCCGCGTGGGCCTGTACGTGGCCGGCTTCGTCCTGTTCGTGCTGGTCATCAGCTCCGGGATCGTCCTGGACCTGTGGACCGATGCGCTGTGGTACCAGAGCGTCGGCTTCGACCCCGTCTTCTGGACGCGCCTCGGTGCGCAGCTCGCCCTGTTCGTCGGCGCGCTCCTCGTCGCGGCGCTGGTGCTCTTCGGCAACCTGATCCTCGCCGGGCGCATGGCGCCCCCACCGACGGGCGGCCCCGGCGGATCCTTCCGCTCCCTGTTCGATCGATTGAACGAGGCCACCATGCAGGCGGACCCCGACCGGCGCCCGGGGAGCGGCGGATTCGCCAGCTTCAACACCGGTGGCGCGGCCGCCCGCGAGCGCCCGGCGCCCTTCGACGCCGACGATATCCCGGACCTGACCCCGGTCGCGTCCATCGCCCTGCTGGTGGTCGCCGGCCTCGCGGTCCTGACCATCGCCGGCTCCGTGGCCGCCAGCTGGGAGACGGTCCTGCTGTGGCAGAACCGGGTCCCGTTCGGCTCCACGGCAAGCGTCGTGACCGACCCGGTGTTCGGCCAGGACATCGGCTTCTTCCTGTTCGAGCTGCCGTTCCTGCGCCTCGTCCAGGCGGTCTTCAACGGCATCGTGGTCGCCGCCCTGATCCTCGTCTTCGTGCGCTACATCGTGGCTGCGACGCGCGGCAGCCTCATCTTCTCCACGCCTGTCCGCGTCCACCTGGCTGTCCTTGCCGGCCTGTTCCTGCTGTCGGTCGCGTTCGGCTACCAGCTCGACAAGTACGAGCTCGTGTACAGCGTCCGGGGCGTGGCCACCGGCGTCAGCTTCACCGACCAGAGCGCCCAGTTCTTCGCCTTCGACCTGCTGACCATCCTGTCCGGGCTGGCTGCGGCCCTGCTCGTCGGCGGCGCCTTCACCCGGATGCTCTGGCCGCTCGGCCTTGTCGTGAGCGTCTGGTTCCTGTCCTCGATCGTCGTGGGCCGTCTCTATCCGGAGGCCATCCAGCGCTTCACCGTGGAGCCCAACCAGTACGCCCAGGAAGAGCGCTACATCGCCAACAACATCGCGATGACCCGCCTGGCCTTCGGCCTGGACGTGTGGGAGGACAACCGGCCGTTCCGCGGCGAGGAGATCCTGACTCAGGAGGCCATCGAGAACGAGGTCGATACCTTCACCAACGCCCGGCTGTGGGATTACCGGCCGCTGGGCGCCACGCTAGATCAGCTCCAGCGCGTCCGGCGCTACTACGACTTCCACGACGTCGACACCGACCGCTACATCATCGACGGGAAGCAGCGCCAGGTGATGCTCTCGGCCCGCGAGCTTGCCCTGGACCAGAACCCGGCGGCGGTCGGCTTCGTCAACCAGCGCATCGTGTACACCCACGGCATCGGCGCGGCCATGGTCCCCGTCAACGAGGTCGCCAACGAGGGTCAGCCGCGACTGTTCATCCGCAACCTGCCGCCCGTCTCCAGCGACGGCGCCCCGGACATCACCGAGCCGCGCATCTACTTCGGCGAGGCCAACAGCGGCTACGTCATCACCGGCGCCGTCCAGGCCGAGTTCGACTTCCCGACCGGCGAGGGCGAGGGTGGCGCCGACCCGGGCACGGAGACGCGCTGGACGGGCGACACGGGGATCAAGCTCGATACCACGCTCATGCGCCTGCTCTTCGCGGCCCGCTTCGGCGACCTGGACCTGCTCATCAGCAACCAGGTCACGGCCGACAGCCAGTTGCTCATGCATCGCTTCCTGGCCGACCGCGTGCCGCGCATCGCGCCGTTCCTGGCGTACGACAAGGACCCGTACCTGATCATCACCGACGAGGGTCGGCTGGTGTACGTGCAGGACGCCTACACGACGTCGGACAGGTTCCCGCACGCCCAGTCCTTCGATCCCGGTCAGCTCGACGCGACCAACCTCGGCGGCGGCGCATTCAACTACATCCGCAACAGCGTCAAGATCACGATGGACGCGTACGACGGGTCGATGACGTTCTACATCAGCGACGACAGCGACCCGATCATCCGGGCCTACGCCAACGTCTTCCCGACCTTGTTCCGGCCCATCGATGAGATGCCCGCCGACCAGCGCGACAACGTCCGCGTCCCGGAGGAACTGTTCAACGTCCAGACCCGGGTCTTCGGCCGCTACCACGTGACGAACCCGCTGCGGTTCTTCCAGAGCGACGACCTGTGGACGGTCCCGCAAGGCCAGACCAACGAGCAGAGCCTGCCGTCGGAGGCCTACTACGTGGTCATGCGCATGCCCGGCGAGCCCAAGGCGGAGTTCCTGCTCCTCCAGCCGATGGTCCCGAGAGACCGGCCGAACATGATCGCCTGGATCGCCGCCCGCAACGATGGCGACGAATACGGCACCACTCGGGTGTATCGCTTCCCGCCGGAGACGACCGTCTTCGGGCCCGCCCAGATCGAGGCGCGCATCGACCAGGATCCGGCCATCAGCGAGCAGTTCACGCTGTGGCGCAACTCGGGCAGCAACGTCATCCGCGGCAACATGATCGTGGTGCCGATCGGCGATTCGCTCATCTACCTCCAGCCGGTCTATCTGCAGTCCACGGGCTCCGCCTTCCCGGAGTTCCGGCGAATCGTGGTCGCCTCCCCGCGCGAAGTGGTCTGGGCGAGCACGCTCGGGGAAGCGCTCCGGCTGCTGCTCGCGGCCGAGGGCGGGAATGAGCCGACGCCCACGCCGACGCCAGACCCAGGCACATCCCCGACGCCGACGCCGGATCCGGGCGCGTCGCCCACGCCGACGCCTGGCCCGACCATCGACCCCGACGACCCGCTGCCCAGCGACATCGCCAGCCTCATCGAGTACGCCAACGTCCACTTCGAGCTGGCCCAGGCCGCGCTGCGCGACGGTGATTTCGCGACCTACGGCGAGGAGATCGCCAAGGTGGAAGCGGCGCTCGCTCGCCTGAACGAATTGGCGCCCGGTCTGGGCCTCGCGCCCTCGGCTTCGCCGGCGCCGTGACCGTCGGGGCGACCTTTGTCGCCTCGCTCCTGGCGGTCCTGGAGCGGCCGGCGACGTGGCCGCTGGCCCTCCTCGGGTTCCTCATCCGCGGCGGTTTCCTGCTGGTCCTCGCCCCGATCATCGTCCTGCCCACGGCCATCGGCCTGGCCAACGTCGTGGCGCCGATCCTGACCTCGGCGCTGCTGAGAGGGCTCACGCCGACCGTCGTGGCGCTCATCGCGGGGGCCGGCCTGGCCGGGATGGCCTGGTTGCTCGGCGGCGGGCTGCTGGCGGCGGTCGTGGACGGCGACGCGATCCGGCGGACGATCGATGACGGCGAGGACGCGCAGGATGGCGGGCCCGACGTCGCCGCGGCCGACGCCGCCGCGGACGTGGTCGCCGCGGACGATCGTGGCGGCGACGCATGGCGGATCCTGAGCGTACGCCTGGCCGCCCACCTGCCCCTGCTTGTCGCCCTGGCCTGGGGCGCCACCCGGGTCGTGGCCGCCGCCTATCGCGAGTTCACAGTGCCGGTCGATACCGTGACGCCGCTCGTCCTGCGCGTGCTGCGCGCCGTGCCCGACGCGATCCTGGTGATCGTGCTCGCCTGGCTCATCGGCGAGATCCTCGGTGGGCTCGCGGCCCGACGAGTCGTGCAGGCGGGCGAATCGCCGCCGCGGGCGCTGCGCTCGGCGCTGGGCCACATGGGGCGTCGCCCGATCCGGACGCTCGTGCAGGCCCTCGTGCCACTCGTGGCGCTTGCGCTCGTCGTGGTCCCGTCGGCGGCTGCAGCGGCCGCGGCGTGGACGGCCATCCGGGCGACCCTTGCCGACGGGCTGCCCGCCCCCCTGACCCTCGGCGCCGTGCTGTTGCTGGTCGTCGTGTGGGGCGGCCAGCTCGTCCTCCTCGGCCTCGTGGCGGCCTGGCGAAGCGCCGTCTGGACGATCGAGGTGGACGGGACGTTCGGGGGAGTCGGCGCCCGCCGAGTGGGGGACTGGTATCCGGCCGCCGGGTCTGGCACTGTGGGCGACCCTTCGGGCACGGGGCCCCGGACCGGCACTGAGGAATACCCATGACCACCGCGCGATCGATCGTCTGCGGCTCCTGCGGGTCGGACGTCCCGTACGGTCGCTTGTCCTGCTCGTCCTGCGGCGACCTCCTCGCCTCGGTCGCGGGCGGGAGCCGGCGCGCCTCGGGTGGGGACGGCGTGCTCGAGGTCGGCACGGCCGCCTCCACGACTGCCGCCGCACAGGGCGTGGCCGCCGCCACCGGCGGCGAGCGCATCACGCCGTCGGTCCTGCATGACGCCGCTGAGCCAACGCCGATGGCGACGCTCGCCTTCGATGATGAACCGCTCGCGGCCTACGCGCTCGCGGCCTACGCGCTCGACGCCATACCAGTGCCGGACGCGGAGGACGCGGCGGACGCGGAGGACGCGGCGGACGCGGCGGCCGACACGGTCGATGCCTCCAGCGGCCTGGACTCCGAGCCGGGCGACGAACCGTGGGGATCGGCTCTGGCGTTCGAACCTGCCCCGCCCTTCGTGCCCGCTCCGGCCGAGCCGCCGACCGCCTACGCCCCGCCACCGATCATCGATGGCAGCGCACCGCCGGCTCGCGCCTCCATCGCCCCCCCGCCCGGGGCCTACGTCCCGCCGGTCGGTGGCGGCGCTGGCGGAGCCGCGGTCGCCGCCTACGCCATGCCCGGTGGTCCGGCGGCCCCGGCGCGCGCCTGGGCCGGCCATGGCGCTTCGGCCGCCGCCGATCGCGACGCCCTCGACCGGGCGCCGGCGTCGGACGGCCCGGCCTCCAAGGTCGCCGGCATCGATGGCGCGCGCCTGGCCGAGTTCGTTGACTGGCTGGCCATCGCTGGCGGCGCCCTCGCGGCGGTCGGCTTCCTCCTGCCGTGGGGCGCCAGCATGATCGGCGCGACCGGCGTCGGCTTCCTTGATCGGTGGGGCCTTGCCGGCCCGTTCCACCTCATCGTCGCGCTGGCTGTCGTGGCCCTGGTCGTGCTCGCGATCGTGCCCAACAAGGTGCCTGCCTGGATCCGCATCGGCCTGGCCGGGACGATCCTCGGCGTGTTCCTGCTGGGTCTCGTCTGGCCGTACGTGTTCGGCTTCTCCAGCACCGGTCCTGGGGCGCTCGCGGTGGCCCTTGGCGCGGCCGCGCTCGTCGTGGCCGGCGTGACCTGCCTGGTGACCGACCGTCACGCCCGGAGCGTGCCGCCCGTCTGAGCGCGGTCGGGCCCAGCCGGGCTCGCGTGAGCCCCTGCTACACTGCCGCGGAGGCCGCGGGTCGCCAGGGAGCATCCCCAGCCGCCACGACGGGACTCACACGGAGGCGCGCGCCACCGCATGGATCAGATCCTCGACGGGATCGGACAGACGATCGGCGACATCATCGAAAGTCCGGTCGTCCAATTCGCCATCCAGGGCATCTTCATCTACCTCGTGATCCTGTGGATCGCCACCGCGTACTGGGCGTTCCGGGACATGCAGCAGCGATCGGACAACGCGATCCTGCCGTACTTCGTGGCCGCCGGGATCATCATCGCCACCCCGTTCCTGTTCGTGCTCGCGGTATGGGTCTACAAGATCGTCCGCCCGCACGAGAAGATCGGCGAGGTCTGGGAGCGCAACCTTGCCGAGGAGGCGCTGCTCGCCGAGGTGGAGGCCATCCTCCACTGCCCGACCTGCGAGCGGCGGGTCAACGAGGAATGGATCATCTGCCCGTCGTGCCGCGCGCGGCTGAACCGCGTCTGCCCCAACTGCTCGCGCCTCGTCGGCCTGGACTGGTCGCTGTGCGCGTGGTGCGGCAAGGACTTCGAGCGCCGAGAGATCGCGGCTGCGGCCGAGGTCGCGCAGCGGCTGCCCGCCGGCTTCGAGCCGACCGGACGCCTGGCCGCGCCGACCGTGCCCGCAGCGAGTGAGCCGTCGCCGGCCATCCAGACCACCGTCCGCTCGCGGCAGAGCCCGCGCTCGACCGCGCGGTCCACACCCGCGCCCGACCCGCTGCCCGAGCGTTGATCCCGCCCGAGGGCGGACCCGACCGGCCCTCGGATCCGCGGTCCGCGGAGTCGACGGTCGACGATCGGGCGCTCGACGCCGCGTCGCCAGCGGCCGCCGCCGCCGGGCTGCCAGCCGCCGCCGGGCCGCCCGCGTCGCCATCTCCCGCCGCCGCCGCCGGTCCGCCCGGCGCTGGCACGTTCTCCATCGAGGGTCGCTCCGCCCCGGCGCTGTTCGTCGTCGGCTGGCTGGCCAGCGCGCTCGGCCTGGGCGCCGTGACCATCGCCCTCCTGGGTGGCTCGAACCCGGCGGCGCCGATCCTGGCCGTCATCGGGCTCGCGATCCTGTCCCTCGGACTCATCGCCGCCGCCGGGTCGCAGGCCATCGAGCGGCGCGCCCGCGGTGTCGCCGGCTATGCCGGCCCGTCGCCGTTCCTGGTCATCGGCGCCGCGTTCTCGGTGTCATTCCTGATCGGGGTCCTTGTCGGCGTCCCGCTGTCGGCTATCGGCCTCGACCTGCGCAGCCCGCTCAGTGCGGTCGCCTCACTCGTGATCCAGGCGGCCGTCTACGCCGGGTTGATCCGGCTGCTGGTCGTCGACACCGGCGCGCTCAGCTGGTCCGACATGGGCATCCGCCGGCCAGACGGCCGGGCATTCCTGGAGCTGGGCACCGGCGCGCTGTGGGCCGGTCCGGTCATCCTGGCCACGATCGTCGTAGCCGGCGTACTCGCCCAACTCGTCCCGGTCACGCCGGCCAGTCCGCTGCCACCCACCGGCGACAACGTCGGCCTGCTCTTCAACCTGCTCGCCGGCGCCTTGCTCGCGCCGATCGCCGAAGAGATCCTCTTCCGCGGGTTCGCCACCACGGCCTGGGCGCGGACGATCGGGCCGGGCCGGGCGCTCGTCCGCGGCGCGCTGTTCTTTGCCTTCGCCCACGTGCTCACGATCTCCGGCGCGAGTGCTGGCGAGGCCTTCGGGCTCGCGCTCGTCGGCTTTGCGTCGCGCATCCCGGTCGCGCTCGCGCTGGGCTGGTTGTACCTGCGGCGCGGGTCCATCTGGGCGCCGATCGGGCTGCACGCGATGTTCAACGGCGTGCTCATCGTGCTCGGCGAGATCGCCATTCGGAGCGGCGCCGTCTGAGCGGCGCCGCGCTCGCCCCGCGCCGCGCTCGCCCCGCGCCGCGCTCGCCCCGCGCCGCGCTCGCCCCGCGCCGCGCTCGCCCCGCGCCGCGCTCGCCCCGCGCCGCGCTCGCCCCGCGCCGCGCTCGCCCCGCGCCGCGCTCGCCCCGCGTACATACGAGCCAAGGAGCCACCGACTGGCCAGGTGAATCGGCGCATTCGTGGCCTTCGCTGGCCGGATCGTCCGCCGGGCGAGCAGATCGGCGATGGAACCTCCACCAACGGTGGCTCCTTGGCCCATGTGTTCGCCTGACGGACCTCGGGACGGTACCGACAGCGGTAACTCGCGGTGCAGCGGGCGGTGAGCCGCAGGTGAGGGGTCATCCGTAGGCTGTGCGCTGTCCTCGAGGTTCGGATGGCGGGGGGAATCGGCGGGCTCCCGTCGTCCGGACCTCGGGGACTCCTGCACCGCCTCGCCCATCTACTCCGGAGGTCCGCGGTGATCGAATCGACGTCCCGTCCGCCCATCGTCGGCCGGGCCATCCGGGAGCTGCCGGCCGCGGAACGGCCGCGCGAGCGACTCGCCCTGCGCGGGTCCGCCGGCCTGACCGCGGCGGAGCTCATCGGCCTCGTTTGGGGCAGCGGCACCCGAGGAAGGTCCGCGCTGGACCTGGCCGCGGAGGCACTGGCGCGCCACGACGGCCTGGCCGGGCTGGCCGCCGCGACCGACCTGGAGTTGGCGGCACTCCCCGGGGTCGGCGCCGCGAAAGCGGCCCAGCTGGTGGCCGCTTTCGAGCTCGGACGGCGCCTGCTGGCCGATTGGCCGACCGGTCGATTCATGATCCGCAGCCCCGGTGACATCGCCGACCGACTCATCCTCCAGATGGGCCGCCTGGAGCGCGAGGAGCTGCGGGTCGTGATCCTCGACACCAAGAACCACGTCCTGCGCGTCCAGACCGTCTATCAGGGCAACGTGTCGTCGTCACTGGTCCGGGTCGGCGAGCTGTACCGGGACGCGGTCCGACTCAATGCCGCGAGCGTGATCCTCGTGCACAACCACCCGTCTGGCGACCCAACGCCGTCCCCCGACGACCTGCACCTGACCGCCGAGGCATTGGCGGCGGGCCGGCTGCTGGACATCGGCCTGCTCGACCACCTGGTCATCGGCCACGACGCGTACGTCTCGTTGCGCGACCGAGGCGTGGCCTTCGACCGGCCATCGCGCCCGCGAGCCGCTGCCGACGCGCGGTAGGTGCTGGACGTCTTGAGACTCGGCCGATCGGCCGATCGGCCGATCGCCGATCGCCGATCGTTGGACACCGGGCGTGCCGCTTCGGCGCCCGAATTCGCCCGGATGGAACGCTGGGCGTTCCAACCGACCGCGGAACACCGCAACCGGAACGCGGAACACTGCCCCCGGAACGCCTCGCGCAGACCGCCGCCGGAGCCCTGATCGGGGTCCCGAGGAGCCTCGGGTATACTGCGCGGGCGTTCGCGGCCCCTGACCCAGACATCGCGCGCAGAGGGCCCCATC
>Ga0163153_10005685_pt1 | contig 14539 bp, 15 predicted proteins | sample OliLakLV19MP6IB1_FD_148629 | JGI IMG/M metagenome (GOLD analysis project Ga0163153, IMG submission 148629) | Freshwater microbial mat bacterial communities from Lake Vanda, McMurdo Dry Valleys, Antarctica - Oligotrophic Lake LV.19.MP6.IB-1 | ecosystem: Environmental > Aquatic > Freshwater >... | reverse complement strand
CCTAACGACTCCTCACGCCGCTGCGGAACGCATCACCCAGCGACCGCAACTCCCCCCTGAACCTTGCCCTTTTCGCAGAGATAACCGATCAGTTCCTGTTCGGCACCTAGCCAGTCGAACAAGTCGTCATCAATTACCCGGTCGGGATCGACGCGCACGACGTGGGCGACGCAGTAGCGGATATTGAAGTCCCCGAGCATTAATTTGTATCCGTAGTGGAAATTCGAAATCAGTCGGCCCGCCTTTTCTGCCTGCATGGTAAACGCCTTGACCTCCGGTCCGGATGCCACCACGCGCCATTCACGGTTTCCGAATCTCACCTGCCTGTCTTCCTCTAGTGCCGCGACCAGCCGATTCCCAGCTGCCTCGATGGCCACTTCCTCCTGGTCAAACGTCTCCATCAGCTCAATGCGGTCGTAGCGCGAGCCGTCAGACTCGATCTCGTCGCGCTTGAGCAGCGCGAGCCAGGGCCGCCCCCGTAAACGCTCGCGCTCGAGATCGAGCCCCCGTTTCAACTCGAAGAACGACTCTGGAATCATCGACCACCCGGCATTGCGGAATATGCTCGATACCTTCATTAGCTGAGTCATACGCACGCTCCTTTGCAGGCGCGCCACGCAACAATCATTCGCCGCGCGACGCGCGGTTTCCGGCCGCCGTCCTCGACGGCCGCTCAATCAGCTTTGGAATGTTGGAGCCGGACCTGCTCCGGTTGTCTTGGCCCGATCAAGATCGCCAGTTGGCGACCGTTTGCCTTGCGGCCCTGTGCCCTGTTTGCCAGGGGAACCACCGTGCCTTTCAGGTCGGTTGGCGGGAGCGAACGCTCCACTCTGCACGTGATAAGAGTGATGCCAAATTAGCTGTTTTCAAGACGCTTCAGACCCAGAGCCGTTCGGCTAAATGAATGCTGCAGGCGATGTCCCAAATCGCTTCGCGAGCGCTCTCGCCTGCCGTGCATTGATTTCCCGCTTACCACTCAGCACTTCGCTGACATTGGACTGAGAGCCGAAGAGGCCTGCGAGAGCAGTTTGCCGCAAATCGTGCTGTTCCATAAGGAACCGAAGGACAACGGCAGGGCTTGCCTCCGGCACCTGAACCTGTCGCTCCTCATAGTCGTGCACGAAGGTCGTTACAATCTCGAGCAAGCCCACAAGCGGGTGCGATTCGTCGTCCCCGATGTCGTCGAGGAGTGCATTCATGAACGACACCATCTCCCGGCAGTGACGAGCGCTGCTGATCGCCCGCAGTTTGACAGGCGCCCTGGCCTCCAGCTCGCGCCAGGCGGGCGTCAACTTTTCAATATGTCGCACGGCGTTGCCCCTCATCGTTTCCTCCTTCTCGCTCGCCCCCGCATCTCATCCGACCAGCGGTCATACTCCGGATGAGTAAACACCTGTCGGATGTAGACGCGACCTCGGTTGTAGTGAATTACTGTAATCACCCGGAACTTGTTACCGCCCATATCAAAAATCGTGTAGGGCGCGAAGTAATCCGCTGCTCCAAAGGTCCTCTTGATGGCACCGAAATCCACAAAGTGGCTCGATTTCATCAATCGAAACCAGACTGTCAGCGGCCCCTTGGCGGCAGGATGCGTTCCCCAGAATTCACGCAGCGCTCGCCGGGAGATTACCCGCATTCGTCAGCCCCTGGAGTGAAATATATCTCAAAATGAGATAATAAGCGAAGTGTCCCGACATAAGCGGCGGGCCGGACGAATTCCTCTTTCAGCACGAACTCGAGGTATGCGCGACCGATGAAAAGGACGCCGCAACGCATCGAGATTAGCGATACGGCGTCCTGGCCGCCTAGCGACAAAGTGCTGTGAATTAACCGGAATGCAGAGGGCGCCGTGCTTGTGGGCGGCGAAGATCGGGAGCTCGCCATCGTGGAAGTGGTCGACGGTCGGCGTGAGCAGCAGGCCATTCTCCCCGTCCAGGCGCTCGTCGTTGGACTCGCAATCCCTCCACGGCTTGCAGTAGCTGGCGGTCAGGTGTTCCGGCCGATTAACCCCCGTGATGCGGCAGGCGTGCTCGATGCGCGACACGCACTCGCGAAACTTCCCCTGCCCGCGCCGCTACGTTTCAAGTGACCGTCGCACTTCCAGTCGTCACTTTCGCGATTGCGGCTTCCTGTCACCGAACTCGTCGAAATCACACCATGTCATTCCCGAACTGTTTCGCATGAAAACGAGCCACAGCAGATCTGCTTCGGATTTCGTCCCATGATTCCTGTAGAAGTCCACGACCGACGCGTTCCCACGTCCAGACGATCCGCCATAAACCACTTCCCCTTTGCGCCACTCCGCCCACCCTGACGGGTCGACACCGAAGTAGAAGGTCAGCCGGAGCCTGCGCCCTTTGAGCGAACCTCCACACCACTCAATGAGCTCAAATGCGGCTTCATCGACGCCTTCGGCAAGCGCCGCTTTTCTCCATGCAAGTTGAGATGTCTGAAGCGCGTCGCTCGAATTGCGACGCTTCAATTCGATGAACCGCGGCTTGCCATCTTTCCAGGCAAATACGTCCCAGCATCCTGCCTTTGCCCCGGAGCGCTTTCGAATTCTCTCGAGAAGCTTCAGCGCCGCTGAGGGATAGGACACCGGAGTCAGCGGTTCCCAGCTGCTCGTGAACTTGCCGGGCCGATATGCCCACCCCGCGGTCCAACCGTCCTGCTCGAGTCGCTCCACGACCTGCAGCTCCGCAAATGGTCGATGGGGAGGACCCACGACGGGTTTTCGGTTGAAAGTACTCCGAGGAGACCGTCCGCTGTACTCGGGAAAGTAGGCTATTCTTCGATAGACTTCGAGTGCGCCGCCTTTGGCCGAAACTTTCGCCACGCCCCGGTTAAAGAAAGTCAGAAGCTCCCGAGGCACCTCACGTACTCGTTTCGATTTGGCCAAGCTTTTCTCCAGTTGACGGAAACTGGTGCCCTAGATCGCGATCGGTGAAGTAGACGATCTCATGCGGCTCGTTCATACGCGAGCGCGTCCATGATCTCGTCATGCGTCGCGCCATAGTCCTTGGCGACTGCGGCAGGCTCTTCGCCCGCGTTGATCCGAGCCAAGATCACGGAAGTCGTGACGCCCAGTCGCGCGAGCACCGACCGACCGAACGCCACGGTCGGGTCGAGCATCACCGATTGACCCTCAGGGCGATTCGGAACCGGCGGAAAGAAGCGGACGGGCAATCCGCCGTCCGACTTGATGCGATTCGTCATTCCGCGCAGCGCCGCCAGCTCCACCAGGTTGCGGAATGAGAGCCTGTGGGAGGAATCCCTGGGCGTGACGACAACCGGGCGAAAGCGGGCGGTGCCCGACCGGCGCGGGTAGTCTCGGCCTACCACCCAGGACCTGACGGTCGGGAGCGGGATGCGCAGATAACGCGCGGCCTCGGCAACCGTGTAGGCAGGGGCCAGTCTGGGGTCCAACTTCGCCACGGTTCCAACCCCTTGATCTGAAAGGTGGCCGATTCTAGCTCCCAGTGCCTGCCCCGCACAGGGGCCGTTTGCGGGCTAAAGCTCCAGATACGTCAGGTCTTGACCCTCGCCTCCAAAAACACCGCCTCCCGATGGAACTCCAGATACCGTCTCTGCCCCTCCGTGAACCCGCCGACATTGCGCCGCTCCTCCGGCGAAATCCCCATGCGCCGCAGCGACTCGCGATGTACGACCGGCGAGATCAGAAGCTCGCGATCGAAGAGATGATCAACGGTCGGCGTGAGCAGCAGGCCATTCTCCCCGTCCAGGCGCTCGTCGTTGGACTCGCAATCCCGCCACGGCTTGCAGTGGCTGGCGATCAGGTGTTCCGGCCGATTGACCCCCGTGATGCGGCAGGCGTGCTCGATGCGCGACACGCGCTCGCGAAACTTGCCCTGCCCGCGCCGCGCCAGGATGATCTGCGGCATCGTAGTCACCGCTATCCGGGGATCGGCCTGAATCTGCAGCGCCAGATCCTCCTCCCACCGGGCCTGCTCCAACGCGGGCGAATCAGTCGGCACGACATCCGAAGCCCAGCTATCGGCCGACCGGCGCGCTTGCGTCGCCTCCGAACCGATGAGACTGATGAGCGCGTCGGCGAGCCCGGGCGGCACGTGCGTGAGATAGACGCTTTGCAGCCCGCTACCTGACGGCGTGAGTGGCGAGTACTTCTTCGGCAGATACGGGCCGAGTGCATCCATCTGCGAACTCGGCTTGATCGTGTTCTTCAGCTCCACCCAGCGCACGTCCACGCGCCAGCCAGTCTGGCCCCACACCTTGCCCGCGGCGCCGAATTCAGGCGGCTTGGGGCAGTCGTAGCAGGAAGAGGTCGCGATGCCCCGTCGCATTTGCTATGCGGCGCCTGCAAACAGCAGAACACTCCGTTTGCGTCGACTCTTGCCGACTTCTTCATTGCCTGCCAACCTGGCGCCCGTGACCGTTCTCATTTCAACTGAAGTCACTGGAGTAAGCACTCCCCGAGCATGGTACAGCGCCTCAATCGCCGACTTCTTGCAAGTTCCTACAGCGTCGGTCATGGGTCAACTCATTCAGAACAGCGATTTCACGGTTCTCCCGACCCAGAGAGACGCTTGGCTTGAGGAGATCGAGATCCTGCGGTCAGCAATTCAGGGGCTGTCGGGTTCGATCTTTCTGGAATTCACTATCCCGCGTATGGGACGCCGGATCGATGCAGTGCTTCTCGCCGGAACAGGCGTTCTTGCAATTGAATTCAAGGTCGGCAAAGACTCCTTCGATCGCGCTGCCGTCGAACAGGTTTGGGACTACGCACTTGATCTCAAGAACTTTCACGAAGCCAGTCACAGCGTTCCCATCGTTCCGATTCTGGTAGCGACCGAGGCCCAGGACGCAGAGTCGATAGACCTGCACATCGATAGCGATGGTGTGTTTCGTCCAGTGGTGATCAGCGCCCGACATTTGCGGTCCGCCATCGAAGCTAGCACCAGAGCATTCGCCAAGTCGGAACTCGACCACACTGCGTGGGCACACGCCCCGTATCACCCAACTCCAACGATTGTCGAGGCAGCCCGATCCCTATATGCCCAACACTCGGTTGAGGCAATCGCCCGTCACGATGCTGGGGCTCGCAACCTTCATTTGACATCGCGTCGCATCGACGAGTTGATCGATGACGCCGCTTCGAATGGTCGTAAAGTCATCATTTTTGTCACTGGTGTTCCGGGTGCGGGCAAGACACTCGTGGGCCTTAACGTCGCCACGCGTCACCGCAGAGAACTCGCGGGCGAAACTCATGCGGTCTATCTCTCCGGCAACGGGCCACTAGTAGCGGTATTACGAGAAGCTTTGACTCGTGATGAAGTTGGCCAACGTAGGGCTCAGAGTCGGCGGATTACAAAAACCAAGGCGGGCAAGAACGTCAAAGCCTTCATTCAGATTGTCCACCACTTTCGAGACAATGGCCTCATAGAATCTGGGCCACCCTTTGAACATGTAGTCGTCTTTGACGAGGCACAACGCGCCTGGAACCTGAAGCAAACCGCAAGCTTCATGCTGCAGAAAAAGAAACAGCCTGGATTCTCTCAAACGGAACCTGAGTTTTTAATTTCTTGTGTGGATCGCCACAAAGATTGGGCCGTTATCATCTGTCTAGTCGGCGGAGGTCAGGAGATAAACAAAGGCGAAGCCGGGATTGATGCATGGCTCGATGCCGTGGACGCGTCCTTTCCACACTGGCACATGTACATCTCCGATCGTCTCCTTGACAGCGAATACGCCGCAGGCAAGGCGTTGGCCAAGGCCCGCAATCGCAAAGATACTTACTTTGACGACAGCCTGCACCTTGCTGTCTCAATGCGTTCTTTCCGTGCGGAGAATGTATCGGAGTTCGTGAAGGCTCTTCTGGACATTGACACCGTTGCGGCGCAAAAGGCTTTCGAACGATTGTCGAATCGTTATCCGATTGTCGTAACTCGACGTCTCGACTTGGCGAAGAATTGGCTAGCATGTCGTTCCCGCGGATCCGAGCGCTACGGCCTGGTGGCATCTTCGAAGGCGCAGAGACTCAAACCACACGCAATCGACGTGCGATTTAAAGTTGATCCCGTGCAGTGGTTCCTGAATGACAGGAACGATACGCGCTCCAGTTACTACCTCGAGGATGCAGCAACAGAGTTCCAGGTCCAGGGTCTCGAACTTGATTGGACGTGTGTAAGCTGGGACGGCGATTTCCGGTTTACAGATGCAGGCTGGAGTTACCACGCTTTTCGAGGCGACCGTTGGACTACCATCCGCAATGAGGACAATCGCAACTATCTTCGTAACGCTTATCGGGTTCTGCTGACACGTGCGCGGCAGGGGATAGTCGTATTCGTGCCGCCCGGCGATTTAAGTGACCCCACCCGATCGCCGACATTCTATGACCAGACGTTCACGTATCTCACGCAGATTGGAATTCCCGTGCTACGGTAACTCGTCCTAAGAAACAGTCCGCCCAGAGTTGCTGTTCGGAGCCCGCCAGTTCGTACTCCCTAATTTTGGTCTCGGCCGCTGCAACATTCGTCGCGTCGAACTCCACACAATTCAGTTCCCTTGCATGCTGCCAGTTGCGGACTATCATGCACTCGAACGGCTTCGAGTTGCGCAGGTCGCATTACACTAGCCAATATTGGGCTAGCTCCATGTTGCTACTCGCTCATGCCTACGTCGATATTGAGCCAGAACTTGGATCGCGATCGGTAATTAGTCGGCCGAAGTTGCCCTGAACATCGAAGCATTGATGTTGCCCAATTGCACCGAGGATCCACGTGTCACTTCAGATCGCTCACTTTACTCACTGCTCTGGATTCGCACTTGTTCTTAGTCGAAGTCACCGCTTGATATCAAGCGAACTGGTGCCGTGGGCTCATTTGCATGTCTAGGTGGCGTAGGAGTCTCTGTGAAAAAGACAGTCGATTCACTTTCAAGCGAAGGTTCACACAGGGAGGTGCAATGGCGCACGATCGACGAGCTTCTCTTGGACGACGAGAATCCGCGGTTGCCGGACGATTATGAAGGTGCGTCTCAGGCTAAGTTGCTAAAGCTGCTGGTCGAGGACTACTCGTTGCTCGATATTGGGGCTTCAATCGCAGAAAACGGCTACTTCTCAGAGGAGCCGTTGGTGACAGTTAGGCATCCGACTAGAAGGAAGTGGATTGTTATCGAAGGAAACAGACGGCTAGCTGCGCTAAGCCTCCTCGCACATCCTGAGCACGCACCAAATGACTCGCGCTCGAAGTGGAAAGAAATCGCCAGGTTGCCCAAGGCGCGGCCGGACAGAGTGCCAACGCTTGTCTACGATACGCGCAAAGAGATCACCCCCTATCTAGGCTTTCGCCATATCACGGGCGTGCTTCCTTGGCGCCCCTATCAGAAGGGCAGATACGTCGCCCAACTCATTGAGAAACTCAATCTTAGGTTCGATGAGATTGGCCGCCTAATCGGCATTAGATCTCAGACCGTTCGCGAACATTACGTTACCTATACAGTTGTTAGGCAGGCCCGCGAGAGCTTCGGACTTCAGACCAATAACATCGAGGAGTCCATCGGTGTTCTGAGACGGGCGCTGTCTGATCCCAATATACGTGATTTTATTGGCCTTGATCTTGGTCGAACTGAGAAGGAACTCGCCCGTCCACTCAAGAAAACGAGTTCGACCAAACTCCGCGAGCTCTTTGATTGGATGGTTGGCACCGACGAGAAGGCAGCCGCGTTAACGGACTCTCGAAGTCTCACGCTATTTGGCCGCGTCCTCGCAAACAAAGATGCTCTCAAGGCGCTGCGTTCAACCAATGATCTGACCTATGCTGGTAATCTAGTTGGTGGCGAGGAGGCGCGGTTGCTGGACCTTCTTCGCAAAGCAACTTTCAACTTAGATCAGGCACTTCCCTTGGTGCATAGATACCACCTTTCAAGGGATGTGGTTGTCGCAGCAGAACGATGCGCACAGATCGCCAAAGCAATCGCTCGAATCGTCGAAACTGGTCACTAGTATTAGTCATGCTTCGAGTTCCCATAAGTGATGAGTCCGAACAACTTGCCGATTGGCTGGAAGCGAGCCTACTTTCCAGCACAGCTAGTGACCGAATCGCCGATGCCGACATTCGCGACGTGTTTGAAGAGGCGGGTCGCGACAGCGATACCTGCCTCGATGTCATCCAACAGCTGCTAAGAGAACGCGAGCGCATACTTGGAACCGCATACCCGGTTGCTCGTGAGGGCCAGGGGTTCCGGCGCCGCGGCAATTGGAACAACTTTCTATGCTATTCATTTCTCCTATTCGTATCGATGAATCAGTCCTATGCGGAACTGCGATTTCGTGCAGGAGCTCAAGAACCTTCATTTCTGTTTGAGAATCTTGCTCTTCGGGCACTGTCAACTTTCTTCGGTGCCATTGCAGTTCGAGTTGGAGCTCCTCGCGTGGCGCCAGTGCCCGCAAGCCTGCCACATGCAATTGAGTATCTCTGTCGGGAAGTCGGCGAATCCGCACGTGTTCGCGGAGGATTGGAACAACATGCGATGGGGGATGACGGACTGGACATCTGGTTTGTCAAGCCATTCGGGGACGGTCGCGCCTCGAGCTTTTCTTTGTTGGCGCAGTGCGCCATTGGGGACAACTGGAAAGCAAAGCGTGGCGAGCTGCGTCTCGAAATTTGGAATAGACATGTCGACTGGCATGCCACTCCAATGCTCGCTTTTGCGGTTCCATTTCAAATTCCGCGAGATTCCTGGCGAGAAACAGCGGCTACATCTGGAATGGTAATCGATCGACTCCGCATAGCGAAAAGCATCGGTATGGCGAATCCGCCACGTGGTTTCGTTGGTCGTGTAAGAACTTGGACACGGGCAAGAATTCTGGAGACGATTCGGTGTGTGGGAATCTTGCAATAGATTCAAGACCGATGTGACCTACCTGGTGATTGAGGAACTACTCGTCCACATATCGCCAGGCAGGATAGTGGCCTCGATACCCTACATACGTTCTAGGGTCAAACCGCCACAAGGCAGCCATTATTCCGACACAGACCGTACACGAATTATCTCGACGCATTACCGCCGTCACAACTCACGAACGATACGATCCGCAAACTCAACAATATCTGTCTGCGGGTTCAAGTCGCCACTAACGCTCTCTGGAAGCGACAAATCGAACTGAACACTATCAGCAGCTATGTGCGCTTTGCTACGGACGTCGTTGCGCCGCAGTATGTCGATCGCCGGATCACCCATGTCATAGATTCGTGTGAACGTTTGGCTCCAACCAATCTGATATGCCGGCCAATCCGCCATCTCCGCATGTCGGTAACCACCCTCCGGGGTACTGCCATACGACGCAATTTTTTCCAACAAAAGTTGAGCCAATGAGTTGGGCTGCGACTCGTCAGACATACGAGAGCACGTTCGCGAAAGTGAACTGACTTGCTCAGGTAACGAAAGCCGAGCCGCCTTTTCACCCTCGGAAGCAATCATCTCAAATCCTATGCTCAACAAATACAATTGCTCCTGAGGTACTCCGTCAGTCGTACGGCGCGGATCAACTTGCATGACGCTATGGACGGGGTGCACCGATCGATTTCCCCGAGTTGCCTTAACCTCAACGGAGCAGTTCGCCAACACGAAATCCCTCGCGCTCCACTCATGTCCGTGCCAGCAATCGATAATACGCGCAGCTTTTCTTGAATCGCTACCCGCCGCGTTTAGGAGAGCTTCTAGGAACCGCAGTTCCCCGATTAAACCGAGGATTGTTTGATCACCAAGCGCAAGCCTTCGCAAAGCCATTTCGAGAATCGGCTCAACGGCGATAAACGCTTTCTCAACACTCCCATTGCTCCCAATCCTTCGCAGCAATTGCTCCACAACGAGGGCGATTAGTGGTTGGAAGTATTCATCGGCTGGAAATACGATTCTATTGGCCTCAAATCGGCCGCCCAAAGAACTCTCCCAACTATCGAACTTGAGGTGTCGCTCAACAAGCGCCGAAGTTGCTCGCAGTGCGACGCTACGAACAAATACCTCGCGCCCGCCGTGCAACTGCTTCGATAGCCCTATCCGTTGGTTGACATCACACCAGAATACTTGCCTTTGCTCATCAGTCGCTGGTGTTGAAAGAGATTCCGTACGACGTAGAATCTCTTCGAAAGTAGTGGCTATGTCACTCACGGTTGTTCGCTAGACGCTGCGAGTGCGCAATGCGGCTATGTGATCGGGACCCCCGCTAGGGATCCCGACACCGACGGTAGTTGCGTCATGGGCGCCTTCCGGGTCCCTCACAATATGGAATAGTAGTAACCCAGGTGCGCCACGAGGACGCCAAAGCGGCTCACCTTGAACATGATTAGGCGCATTCAATCCATTTAGGTGGTAATCAAAAAGTTGATCCCCCAAATAGGAGTCGACCTGATCGCCTGGGTTTCGGCTTCCCCAAGTCGAGACAAACAATCCACCCTTAGATCCACGGTCCATTCTAAGAACTCCGTGTTTTGCTAAAGCTGGGTGCGAACTACTGCCAGCCTGTCCATAGCGGACCCCAACATTGAATCGCGGCGCCGATCTTGCATATGCAACAAGGTCGATCATTGACCATGGCGTTCGAGGATCATCTGTTGGAACAAACCCCCGCGCCCGACGGGTAAGCATCGCTTGCCATAGCCTTAAGTAGGCCGCAATTGTGTAGGGACAGTACCTCGGATCAACGGCATCTTGACAATTTCCGTCGTGTTTTGGTGGTCTAAATAGCGGGCTCTCCGGCTCCTTTAGTCCGAGCTCACTCGCAATGCTCTGCCAGCGTTGATTGTTCGCTGAGTCTGGATCTGGAACGTGACTTTCAAAGTTGAGAGACTCAAGCAGCGTCGCAACTTCGACCAGATTCAACTGGCGCTTCATTGCGATTCCTCTTGTTGTCCCAGTGACGGCCAGCGGCTGCCACTGTTCACCCTCGAGCAGCCTGCCTAGAACTTCTGCGTTTCCTTTTGCGTGCTTTCCCACCTCCACGATTCTGACAAATGGGTCCGGGCCAGGGCACAACGGAAGTGCTCTCAAATTCGCAATCTTCCCTGTCGCTCGATATTGCCTTCCCTCTAGCACAAGTGGTGTTGGCGCTCGGCCTGAACTCTTATTCATCTCCTCAATAATCTCGCTCCTCAGCGCTTCATCACCTTCGTGATAGGAACGAAAAAGGTCCAACTGATCCTCAAACAAGAAAAGACGGCAGAACGGTAAGTGTTTACCACGATAGCCAAACCACCTTTGCATCTGCATTTGCGTGTCCGCCAATGGTTCATCAGCCGATCGCACAAACATCGACACGCAGAGGCCTTCCAAAGTGATGCCACGCGCCATCACGTTGCCAGACACAAAGATCGTAAAGATATCTTTTGGCGCGGACACCATCGCGGGCCCTACTGCCAATGGCTCGAATCCAGGATGATCATCTGCCCGTGGATCGCTATTAATGACGGATAATCGCGTATTTGGGAACACTTCGCTCACTAACAGCGCTTTAACATCCGACCACAGCAATGGTGGCGTCGACAAAAACTGCTGACCACCGGGAAGAAAGGACAACCTCGCGCTCGTCGACTGAAAGTCCACGAGCCATTTCTCCCACTTGCCCTCTTCCGCCTCTAGCCGTGCTTTTAATCCCTTTGCATTTAATTCTAGAAGCTGTACTGCATCTGTCGTTGCATTGAAATCTGCGTGCGCCGTTTGGTCCAGTTCATTGCACCAGTCCACAACCTCTTTGGCGGCGACAAAATGCTCACCGATTCTCGCGGAAGGGTGATACAGCATTGTGTGAGGAGAAGGACACACTGCCACCAGTTCATCCAAGCTGGTGCCCTTTATCGATCTCACAACTGAAAGCTTCTTGTTATCTATGAGGAGTCTAATTGCGCCCCCAACAAAGTAGGCGCGCAGCGCGTTCGCCAACATTTCGCTTCGACGTTCATTGGTAACGATGGTCCGCGATGAACCACTTAGTGTTAGCGGCTCATTAGGCAACTCTTCCGACATACATAGCCTGCCGACGCCCGTTGCTAGCCGCCTATAGAAGAACTCTCCGCCGATGTAGTAGCGCGTGATGCCATTTGGTTCAAAGTACGTATTTTGCCTTGGCGGTTTAATAGACCCGACATCGGCGGGTGTCCGCAATGCCGCAACAAACTCTGTGGGGCTGAGGGGATTGTGGGCTGACTGAAGGAAGTTCGCCTGCGGCGTAGCTGTATATGCAACATACGTGGCAAACACTTTCTTGCAGAGGGTCTCAGATGGTGACGCGTGACCCGACCAGATACGAGCGATGTGCCTAGGTATCTGCTTTAGCAACTCGCTATCAGGAGTCAATCCAGCCTCAACATCTCGATCTAGAATTGAGCCGTCATCAGCTTCATCATCAATTACAAGCATCTGGATCATCGATTCTAAACGCGGCTCCAGCACATCCACGACCTTGTGCAAGTACCGACTGAAGCACATCAGGTGGTCCACGTTCTTCATGACCACCGCGATCAGCGGTTTTCCTTCGAGCAGCATTCTTCTAACTAAATTTGGCGTTTCAAAGTAAAGTGCATCTAGATCTCGTGATCGCTCGGTCTCCTCCAAGACTGTAGGAGTTGGGATGAAGACTCGCCTTGAGCGCGAGGCAGAGTCGCGTTCGATACTCCACTGGTCCAATTGAACGAGAGTGCGACTAAGTGTTTGACGCCACAACGCTAGGCGAGTACCAGCAAGAATGACGACGATGTTCACACCGGAATCGAGCGCCTTTGCCGTGACAGCAAGCAGCGATGCCGTTTTGCCAGACTGAACAGAACCCATAACAAGGCCCCGACGCAAGCGTCCAACAGGCCATTGACTTCCAGCTTGACGGGGCAGTCCCGCGCCTTGGATGCCTGCAGTCAGGAGATAACTTGAATCGAGGTCTATTACTTCTATTGCGGACTCACTAATGCCGGACCGACGTAGCGCCTCTTTGTATCCACCCCACCACGTCCGCGCGGCGTTGGGGGGTTCACTTACCCCACCGGTTCCGTCGGCGCTAATTCGCCTTATAGATTCGAACTCCTCGGTCACTCCTGTGCCCTTGGCCGGTAAAGCGCCCGAGCCGCCTTCAAAGTTGGAGTGCAGTCGGTCCCGTACTTCTCCGTCAGGACTGTAGTCAAGTCGCTACAATCGATGCCAACTGTAGCGATGATTCCGAGAGCCACCTGACCGATATATGCCCATTGCGTTTTGTTCTGCGTTTTTTCGGGCCGTGGATGGCTTTTTGTAAACGCCAATAACTCATCCCGATGTTGCTGTAACACTTCCCCAGCAGAGGTATTCACGCAACCAATCAGAAACACCGCAAGTAGACTGGCCACTAGTTGAAGTTCCTGCCACTTGGCGCCCCTGTCATCATCCTTAAACGCGGCATTCCAGCAGTCAGCTGCTGAATGACTTTCCAAGCACCTTTCTAAGTCGGCAACAAGTTCTACCAATAAGCGCCGATCGGAGAGCTTGTGTCCACTACGTATCTGCTCGAACAACGCGTCTATCTGCTTTGCCGTCGACTTAACTACAAGTTCATTGTTCTCCTTGAGCGACGGTTGGAACAAAAGCGCCAATAGCCAACTCAGCATCTTTGTTTTTCGATACCGCGCTGCACCGAATCTGTAGTCATCTAGGCAATTTGCAATTGCCTTCAATTGACTATGCTGTTCTTTGGGAAGGTAGGGAGCTAGACCAGCTATTGAACGGTTATCCCCAGACGCTACAAGCACGAGACGAACAAGATCTACATCGTGAAACAACGCATTGCGGATCTCCTCTGCATTCAAGTGCTTGCCCTGACGATTGTAGAGATGAAACACCTCGTGAATCTGTCGCGGAGTGGCGTCTAAATACTCAATCAGAGGTATTTTGTACTCGCTGGATTTTTCGAATACTTCTCTGACGGTCTCTTGTCCTTCTCCAACATGGATCTCCGTGTCCAGAATCTCGTGGTAGTACTTGCCTGCAACAACTGCCAGTGATCCCCCTAGGGCATCTGAATGTCTTGCTAGCCTAAAAGGAAAGTAGTACTCCGCTTCCTTACGATCTGACAACGCCTCACCAACTTCGGTTTTCCATACGCGACGGAACTTCTTGTAGTTGGTGGCGAACAGCTTCTCAAACTCTGCCTTCGGGTGCTTCTTGCTAAATTCTTTGACAACAGAAAGTGCAGTTGGATGATGTCCAATAAATCGCAGAATCGCGGTGAGTCGTTGCTTTCCGTCCACTACTTCATAGCCTCCGCGTTGAGCCTCTTTTGCTGGTCGAAGTAGGATGATGGATGGCAGAGGTATACCTCTCAGAATTGATTCAATCAGCTTTTGAGAATCACGAGTCGGCCATACGTCTCCACGTTGGTAAGATGGGTTTAGATTTAGTGCGCCTCGACTTGCTTTTCCAGAAAAGTCGCTAAGGAAACTCTGATTTACCGGTAGAGTCTGATACAGCATTGATGGACATGTGAGTTCACCGATGAAGCAGCATTCACTGTCTGGATTTGAGAAGTATGGGAAGACGACCC
>Ga0163153_10005683_pt1 | contig 14543 bp, 25 predicted proteins | sample OliLakLV19MP6IB1_FD_148629 | JGI IMG/M metagenome (GOLD analysis project Ga0163153, IMG submission 148629) | Freshwater microbial mat bacterial communities from Lake Vanda, McMurdo Dry Valleys, Antarctica - Oligotrophic Lake LV.19.MP6.IB-1 | ecosystem: Environmental > Aquatic > Freshwater >... | reverse complement strand
GAATCTTCCGCAAGGCGTAGCAATAGGAGCAGTAGCAGCTGTTGGATTCAAGGGTCTTGGGGTAGTAGGGAAAAAAATCCTATCTAATCTAAAAGCAGGAGAAAATACCCCTCAAGAGGTTATAGGGGCGGTAATAAAAAGCGGGCAAGAGAAAACCCCCGAAGGAAAAGCGTTAGTTAAAACAGCACTTGAGGCACAAAAACAAGGACAAAATATAATGATAGAAGCTCCAAAAGCAAAGCAAATAGAAGCTCCGAAAAAACGTGCAATAGTAGAGGGAGAAGGTTTTACAATGACAGAAAAAGCTAATAAGCAAAAGGTAGATATAGGAAAAGCTAGGAATGAATACCAGAAAGCTCTTGATAGTTATAATCAAAATCCAACTCCTGCTAAATTGGCTAAAGTCCAAGAATTGAGAAAAAGAGTAAGTGAATTAAGACAAAAACCAATAGAACCTGTAGTATCAGATAAGGTTAAACCGACTGAACCTATAGTCAAAACTGAAGCCAAAATTACTCCTGAAGCCAAAATTGTGGAAAAAGCTCCCACCCAAGCTACAGGGGGAGAGATCCCTCCGGACCTCCAACCGCTCGCTCGAGAAGCAAGGAAGATAGCCGCAAGAGGTGGAACGGTGGAGGAGTTTGTGAGGGGACAGGGAAAACCTCTTTATCATGGAACAAATGCAGATTTTGAAGTTTTTGATAAAAGTAAAATAGGAACAGCTACAGATGAAGGATTATTTGGTAGGGGTTTTTATTTTGGAAATACTGAGAGTTTTGCAAGGGTCGCTCCGAAAGGAAGGTTGGCTAAGATTGTAATGGAAGTGTATCCAATTTCAACTAAATTATTTGATATTTCTAAAATAAAGAATCGTAAAGAAATGGCGGATTTATTAAATATGAGTGAAGATGCTTTAATCGAAGATACCAATGGTGGTTTAATCAGACCAGTAAGAGGACAAGTTGAACAATTTACATCTCATATAAAAGATTTAGGATATGACGGTGTTGTTATAAAAAGAGGTGGAGACGCTATAGAAACTGTAATATTTGAACCTGATAAAATCAAAACCAAATCCCAGTTAGAAAAAATCTACACCCAAGCTACAGGAGGAGTAAAGCCAAAAGTAGAAGTAAAGCCTACAATAGTAAGCGTTCCCCGTGAACAACTGCCAGTAGCAAGTAAAGAAGGCATTGAAAAGATAAGTAGGCTAGAGGCAAGAGTTACAGAGTCTTTAGATAAAACGCCTCAAGAGATAAAAGACCAACTCGGCTCGACTTTTACAACAATGAATAAAAAAGAAAATATTGCTAAAGCGGTAGATTATGTTATTAAAAATCCCGAAGATGCAATGAGAGTCTTACGAGGCGAAATAGAAGCACCAAAGGACATTCTTAAAAACTCTATTTATGTGGCAATGGAAAATATGGCTAGGGGAGATGTTACTCTTGCCAGAAAACTTGCATCATTAGCATCAACAAGAGCAGGGCAGGAACTTTCTATCTTAACTGAAATTGACCCTAATTCGCCAGTTAAGATTATGCGTGATATTATAAAAGTAAGAGAAGAAGCATTTACTAAAAGATATAGTGGCAAAACCTCACAAGAAGTAAGTGATAAAATAGTAAAAGATATACAATCTAAAGTTAAGAAACCAGATAAATACGATTGGAATAATTTTGTAAAGAGTTTGGAGTGTTAATATGGCATTTTGTATAACAAAGGAAAAAGTATTAGAGTTTAAGAAAGCCCTAAGAGATGGCAGAATTGATCCTATTAAATTAGCTGGTATGTCTAGTGAAGCTCGTAATGCTTTTCTAAAAAACTTTGTTGGAGATAACGCAACTAAAGTCAATGCACTATTTGAAAGTAAATTACTTCTAAAAAATCAAAAAGCAGGATATATAAGCTGGGCTAAGAAAGTGGGAGGGGTAACAAAAACAGCAAGAAGAGATTTAATATCAAGAATTGAAAGAATGGATAAAATCTTAAACCCGACAGAAGAACAAGCGTTTTTAAGAGACTTAGCTGAGACACGACTTGGATTTGGTGTAACACAACAAGAAGCCAAGACCATCGCTGAACTGTCTAAAATGGCACAGGATTTAAGAATTAAGGCAAAAGAAGATGGAACTTTTGCATCAAAGTCAGAGCGACTAGATTATGGTATCAATGAGGTCAAATTAGAAGATTATGTTAATGAATTAAAGTTACAAGCCAAAAGTTTATCGTTTAGGGAAAATCCAGTTAAAAAGACTTTGGGTGCAGTTGGTAACATACCCGGATTAATGAAATCAGCAGTTGCCTCTTTTGACAATTCATTTTATGGAAGACAGGGAATTAAAACACTTTTAGATATAAGAACTTCACACATTTGGGCTAAAAACTTTGCAAAGTCCTTTTTGGATATTGGCAGGGAATTAAAGGGTAAAGATGCTATGTCTATAATTAAAGCCGATATTTACTCCCGCCCCAATGCTTTGAACGGCAAATACAAAGCAGGAGGATATGGATTGGATGTATTGTCGGAAGAAGCTTATCCTTCTCATGTTTTGGCTAAAATCCCACTCTTAAAAAGATTATATAAAGCTTCCGAGTCAGCATATAATGGCGGTGCATTGAGATTAAGAGCCGATCTTGCAGATAGAGTAATTAAAATAGGAGAAAAGAATGGGTTGGATATGACTAATAAGGCACAAGCGGAAGGCTTAGGTGCTTTGGTAAGTTCACTAACGGGTAGAGGAAGTTTAGGAAAAGGAGAGGTCTTGGCAAAAGAGCTTAATGTTCTTTTATTTTCAATCAAATTCTTAAAAGGTAATATAGATATTTTAACAGCAGGTCTTACTAATAAGGAAATAAGGTCAAACCCAGTTGCAAGAAAAGAAGCAGCAAAAACTTTAGTTAGTATAGTTTCATCGTTTGCGGCAATAAATGTAGTTGCAGGATTAATTGACGCAAACAGTGTTGAGAGAGACAACAGAAGTACAAACTTTGGAAAGATTAAGATTTTCGGACATTGGACAGATATATCAGGAGGACTTACACCCCTTGTAGTATTAGCAAGCCGTCTTACGCCAAGTTACCACAATGGAGAATTAGGATTTTGGGCAAAGAGTAGCACGGGTAATTATACCAATTTAATATCAGGCAAATATGGACAACAAACAGCACTGGATACATTTCAGAATTTCTGGGAAGGTAAATTATCTCCATCTGCCGCACTTGTCAGAGATTTGTGGCAGGGCAAAACATTTTCAGGGGAACCCGTTACATTGTTAGGGTCATTGAAGCAAACATTTAGTCCAATTATCTTGCAAAACTTTGAACAGTTAAAGAAAGATCCTAATTCGTCTTTTCTGCTTGGTTCTATGATTTTAGAAGGTTTGGGATTTTCAACTAGCACATTTAATCCTACCCAAAAGAACTGGAATAATAATCCAAATAAGACATTACGGCAATTCAAAAATAAAATAGGAGATACTAAATTTAAAGAAGCCAACGATAAGTTTAACCAACAATATGACAATTGGTATACTAAAAGAACTCAACTTCCTAGCTTTAAAAACCTTTCCGATGAAAATAAACAAACTGTTATAACAAAAGCTAAGGAAATAATACAAGCTAACATATTAGAAAGTTATGATTTTGAATATGAGAAGCCGGAGAAGGATGAGGGTGAAACTGAAACGATTGAAGGATTATTGCCTTAAAAAATTATTAACCCTTAACACAATAATATGACAAAAAACGAAAATAATGCCACGATAAGAGAATCAAGTAAATTTCATTCCTTTGTTCCAAGGAATAGTTCCCTTTTTGGATTGAGAAATCTTATTCTTAGTTGCAGTAGAAAGTTTAACTCCTTTTCTTTGTCCAAAGGTTGGTGCAAAATTAGCCAGAGCCTGTTTTATTTTTTCTGCGGTCATATCATATTTCCTATGGCACGACCTACAAAGCCTAGTATAGCTATTTCTATTAAAAGAATGTTTACTCCCCTTTTTCAAAGCCCATTCAAATATAATACTTTTCTTCTTACATTGAGGATTTTCGCAAAAGATGGCTTTTCCAAATTCTTTATTCAACCAAACATGAATTTGTCTATATTCTCTTACAGTTGTCCAACGGGTTTTAAGATTTACCATAACAGCAACAATACGAGTATAACAGAAGGAGGGAATTATGTCAAATAAGAATAATAATGGTAGTTCGGCTACGATCCGCGAGGTCTTTCTAGGTTTTCAAAGAATTGAAGACCAGATTGATAATATAGCGGAAAGATACGACAAGAGATTTATTGTTGTAGAAAAGTCAGTTTCAAATATCGAAGCTAAGGCTTCAATTATCGCAGTATTCGTGGCTTTTTTTATTTCAGTCGCAGGAATTGTGGTGGATATTTTGGTGAGGAGATAGAATGAGAAAGTTATTTAAATCAGCGCATAGAATAACACAAGGCTTTGGCCTTCGGCCTGAGTATTACGGTCAATTCGGACTAAAAGGCCATGAGGGGGTCGATATTATCCCCACTGGTTCTGACTGGACTGTTCTTGCCTTAGAAGACGGAGTAACTGTTAAAGATGAAGATAACCGTAGCTCTGGAGCATACGGTATCAACGTCACTCTTTGGCACAAAGGGATAAAGAAAGCTACACAATATTGTCATTTGGAAAACAACTCTGTTGCCCTCGGACAGGAAGTAAAAAAGGGTGATTCGATAGGGAAAATGGGAGCGACAGGAAACACTCAAGGCGCACATGTTCACTTAAACCTCTTTGCCGTTGATGAACAAGGATTACGATTAAACAGAAATAACGGATTCTTTGGCGGCATAGACCCCGAAACATTCCTCAATGAGGATACCTCTATTGACCCTAAAGAGTTTGAACGGATTAAGAAGTTACTCAAGGACAATGAGGAATCAAACAAACAAAAAGACGAAATCATCAAAGGAAAGGACGGTGAATTACTTGTTAAACAAACAGAAATTAATGAACTTAATAGCGCACTTACAACAGAGAAAAATAGAAATAAGTCTTTACTTGAAGCGATGGCGCAGGACACGGTGGAAGATTTGGACTCTCATGCAAAATATGTTGCCTTAGAAAAAGAGCATGCGGAGATGAAGAGTTTGTTCTATAGCGTAGCCCGTGATGCACTAGGATGCGCTACGGAAAGTGTTTCTTTGGGAGATATCTATGAGTGTGTTTTGAAGAAAACAACGGAGCTTTCAAAACTTGATGAGGTTGCAGTAAAAGAACACAAGAGACAAATTAAATTACTCGAAGAGATGGCGTTTTACAAACGAGTGCCAAAGAAAGCACAAGGACTTTTAGAAAAATTATTGTACTGGTTCAGGTGACGTTTCAATATTTTGAGGAGGTGAGTTTATGCAAAGCAAATTAATGACTTTAAACAAACAGGATTATAAAGCAGTTCTTAGAACTGGGCTTATTTTCTTAGCCCCGCTTGGACTTATTTATTTGGCCCAAGTAACAGGAGCACTTCAAGTACCAAACCGCGAGTTCTCCTTAAAGGACTTAGTACCTTCGTCGTTTACGATCGGTGCTATTACTCTTTATGTTGCGAATAGACTAACAGACATTTTGAGAAAGCTTGTCGCGTGAGAGAAAACCAACCAAAACCTATGGGGGATATTTTGGGCATCAGAAGTGATGAGGTCATGGTAGTACCCGAAGGTGTACGATTGTACTTTCTGATAGACAAGGTTCTACAAAGGGAAGGATTACCAGACGCAACGCGGGAATCATTAACAAGGATGCAACGGTATTGCATAGGAAGTATGGGAGGTGAAGGATAATGTCTAAAGAAATAGGGAGATACGATACTTCGTTACAAATGTTTGTCGAAAAACCCAAAGAACTTGATCGGTCAAAATTAGAGTTTCAGCGTTATTTGGCGGACACAGGGGCATACGTGGAAGATATGTTCGCTGAACCAATAGACTATCAAAAAGCGAGGGAAGAGAAATTATTGGCTGATGTCAGGGCGAAGCTAGCGGAACACATGGCGTAAAACTGCCTCACGCCATAATTCTGGCGTTTCATATTCTTTGGCAGAAATCATTTTGGGGTTTTAGATAAGCCTTTGACAACAGAGGAAAACTGGTGTAGAATTTAATTACGTTTAGAGTATTCTGACGAATGATTGATTGACTGGTGATATGAAGCCAAAAGAGGAACCAAAAGTAAATGATACAAAAATAGAGGTTAAAAAAATACCTTTTAAATGTCCTGTTTGTGGTGGATTTGGAACCCTTATGTATGGCGCGAAGATATGTCATGGCTGTAAAGGTACTGGATTTATTGTTATTTCTCAAGAGGAGACAAAAAATGCCTAACCCACAATTAGAAGATGGATTTTTGAAATTAGCCAATGAAGTGGTAGATAGTTTTACCAAATACCACCTATCCGGCAATGAGTGGCAGTTGTTATGGGTAGTTATTAGAAAAACCTATGGCTTCAATAAAAAAGAAGATGCAATTTCCCTTACTCAATTTCAAAAAGAAACAAACCTTTCAAGACCCGCAGTAGTAGAATCATTGCACAAACTAGTAGTGAAAAACATACTAGTAGTGAAAAAGATACTATATATAAACACTTATGGCTTCAATAAGGACTATTCTACTTGGACTAGTAGTGAAAAGCCTACTAGTAGTGAAACACCGAACTTCCTAGTAGTGAAACCACTACCGCAACTAGTAGTGAAAAACATTCAAACTAGTAGTGAAACCACAACACACAAAAGACATATTACAAAAGACAATAAAAACAATACTACAAAAGACATATTACTACGTAATAGTAAAACCTCAAATTGGTACACCACAGTATTGATTAAAAAAGAACAGTCTCAAAATGAGACTACTAGTATCAAAACGATACTAGGTGAGTATCAAAATGATACTCAGGATAGTATCAAAATGATACGCTATAAGGATATAGATAAGGATATAGATAAGGATATATTTAAAGATAAAGGAAAAAACTTAATAAAAAAAGAAAGACTTTATTCATTAGAAGAAATAACTCAGTCAGATATTGAGGAGATAGCCGAGAAATATCACTGTACACCAGCTTTTGTTTTAATCCAAAAAGAAAAGATGACTAACTGGGCTGAAGCCAAAGGAAAGCGTTACAAGAATTATAAGTCAGCACTTCGCAACTGGGTTATTATTGCAATGGAAAAAACGATAGAAGGGAGGATGCAAGGAAATGTCAGACCAGCAATTGACGCAAGAGGACTCAGTAGGAAAATATAACGAAGTTTGGGAGGTCTTTATGTCTAACCAAAAAGAACCGTATATTATGAACGAGATGGAATATTTTGTATTCAATAATGCTCTTTTACATGGTATCAAAGGAACAATTTCATTCGACTGGGGAGCACTCAATACCTCATTTTTTGTTTCTTCTTTTAGGAAATCTCGAAAGTTAAAGCCTGAATATCAACCAAAACAATTGGAAGAACCAGCATATAAAGAACCAACACCTGAAGAAAAAATCAGAACTCAAAAGTTAATTGACGAAATGAGGAAGAAGTTAAATATAAAGTTTTCAAAGAAAATATGAATTGGTTAGTTTATTTAATAGCAGGTAGCAGTCGTGGTAAATTAGTGCCACATTAGCAACACAAGGACTTTGGCCTATTGTATAGGCATAAAAGAGGAGTGAAAACTAGCATGAACAATGAGTTAATACATATTGAAGAGAAGTTAGCCCGTATGCGAGAGGAGTATAGAGTGGCAAGCCACGCAATGAAGGCTTGGTTGTCGGTGGGAGGCAGTCTTTTAAATGACCGCAAGAGGAAGTTATTGAATAAAGAGGTTGAAAGAAACGCTGAAAAGTTGATATGATTTTGGTACTTGACAGAATGATAAAAGTATGATAAAGTTGTGATATAGATATGACAAGGAAGCAATTAGAAAAACAAAAAAGAAACAAGGAGATCAGGAAACTTTGCAAGGAGAGATCGATAGAAGAGATAGCATTAGTTTTTCATTTATCAATTCCACAAATTTATAGAATTATAAAAGCATGAAAAAAGACAACTCATACAAAATATATTCCTTAGAGTCCCAACTAGAAGTGTTATTAAAAATGGAGATTTACGTTATCAAGGAAAGGTTCAAAATTGAAAGTCTTATTGCAAAACTAAAAACATGACACACTTTACTACCATATTTAAAATACAGCAAAAAAGACGCAAGGCATTGTGGAAAGCACAAGACAAGCTGGGAGGACTGGTAAATTTTAATATATCTCACAAATTAAACAATGAGATAAGAGATGCCATCACTGAAAATATAGAGACTGACCACGATATACTCGATCACTTTATTTATAAATACCTATGATATTTAGAAAAAACGTTAAAAAAGTTGGAAGCAACCAGCACGAGGTAAAAGCACGCTTTTTAAGATCCGGCACATGGAAGTCTATTTTTTACCTGGTTTCACTAGGCGCTGCTTACGCATTAGGTGGAGTATTTTTTACTCACTATCAAGTACAAAGCCCAATTGTTATCACAACTCAAGATATGTTTGTACCGGTTAAAACCGAAAAACTTATATCTCCTGTATCTACCAGGTCTGCGAGCTTTATAGAGAAAGTATATGTGGAGGAGTTAGAAATAGATCCGGCAACTGTAGACATGTTTGATACAGCTGCTGTTAAAGAATATGTAAAACAAGAGTCTCTTAAAAAGTGGGGAGTAAAAGAGTGGGAGGCATTGGAGGAGCTGATAAGACGAGAAAGTAACTTCCGAGTGGTTGCACAAAATCCTACATCTACAGCATTCGGAATTTTCCAATTTCTAGACGCAACATGGGGTAATTATGACTGTAAGAAAACAACCGACCTAAAAGAACAAGTGGAGTGCGGAATTAAATATGTCTCGATTCGTTATGGCTCACCAATTGAAGCAAAAGCATTCTGGGATTTGAAAAATTGGTACTAATATGAAACAACCAATACCATTAACAATTTACGAAAAGATAGGTAAGAAAACAAAACCAGTGTTATTTACTGAGCAACTAATTCATATGCTACAAGCGACACCAAAGGAACACGTCTACACAAGACCTGCAAAAGGTGGCGGAGTTTGGGATTATGTTACCGGAGTATATGTTAAAAAAGTGCTTAACTATGTATTCGCTTGGAATTGGGATTTTGAAGTAAAAGAAAAAGGCACAGAGGGTGATCTTATATGGGTACTCGGAAGATTAACTGTCCGAACCAAGTCCGGTGCGGTAATAGTCAAAGAGCAATTTGGTCGAGCAGATATGAAAAAGAAGAAAGACGGAACCGGATATGTAGATTATGGTAATGACTTAAAAGCTGCAACTACAGACGCTCTAAAAAAATGTGCTTCGGAATTAGGTATCGCTTCTGACATTTACGGGAAGAACGAATTTAGGGAAATTAAGTACCAAGAGCTTAACGAGTTGCCGGCGCCTGAAAAAATAAGCACTTCAAAAGAAGCCAAGGCAGGACCTATCGTAATAGATATTCCAGCATTACAACCAAAAATAATAAGTGAAATTGATATTGCAGGAATGAGGGAGGTGTTAAAATGAATATAGATATACAAAAATTAGCAAAGCTAGTAGTAGACGCGGACAAGATATTCTTAACACCGGAGGGCGAGGAAGTATTGATGCAATTACTAGATATAAGACAACAGGTTGAAGATGCTATTAACGCAGCCAAAAAGAAACTAGAAGAAACCGCACTCAAGGTTGATCCAAATTTTAGCAGTATTCAAGCCAGCAATGTAAAAGTATACTATCGAGCTTTCGGGGCGAGATATAAAATTGATGAGTCTCTGATTGATAAATTGCCTAAGAACCTATACGAAACAAGTATTAAGTTTAACGCAGTTGCCAAAGAGATCGAGAAATACGCGGAAGAAAACAAAGGATTGCCACAAGGCATAATTGAAGCAGAGAGAACAAAAACAATTACTTTCTCTTTGAAAGGTAAAAAAGATGAATAATAAATTTAGGGCTTCATATTCTAATTTAAGCACTTGGGCTTCCGGTGATTGGGAAAAAGCAATCAAGATGTATTTTCATTTAGAAACTTTTACCAGTCCGGCTATGGAAGAAGGCAAAAGGTATCACGATCAATGGAAGGACTATATACTCAAAAATAAAGCTACACCATCGGAGCTGGGAAGTATTAAGTTAATAAATCCTACACCGGAAATAAAAAAAACAGTAAAAATTCATGATTGGTTAGATTTAGTAGGAGTAATAGATTGTTACGACAAGCCTATTATTTACGAATGGAAGACGGGCAAGACAAGCAGCGAGAGCTATGCCTCAAGCCCGCAGGCTGGCGTGTACGGGGTTTTAGCAACAATGTCGGGGCTTTATGCGGATAAGGCGGAAATTTATCACTACGACCAACACGCTAAAAAAAGCGATATGTCTATTGTTTGGCTAACAGATAAAGTTTTAAAGGATAGTCTTAGCTGGGTTGAAACTTTATCATCTGAAATGCACAACTATTTAACCGAGAATAACTTATATGAAAAGTATTATGTAGATTATGGGAAGTGTGGCAAGTGCGGAGCTGCTAATTCCAAAAGCTCAAAGGGAAACATCTATTGTAGCAATACTTGTTGGTTGGAGAAATAATCATATATGAAAAAACTAACTAAAGAGAGGAGGTGAAATAAATATGGATACATTTAGAAAAGAATATACACCATTGGATGATGAGCAGGAAGCAGAGATGCTTGCAATCAAGCTAAAGGGTGATGAGTTGGAAGCACTCTATGTTAAGTCTATGCAACGAGAACCGAGACTTATGGCTATGGCAAAAAGTCAATTAGAACTCTCAGTTATGTGTGCTGTCAAAGCAGTTACTGCAGCAATAGTAGGTGGTGAAAATCCAAAGGCATAGTTGATTGCCACTTGCCTTCGGGTGAGTGAGAGTTGATTAAACCTTTACTTATATGAAAGACGATAATTCAAACAAAATAATACTGGACTTGTGTGGTGGTACTGGCTCATGGTCAAAACCATATAAAGATGCTGGCTATGATGTGAGACTAATTACGTTACCGGATAATGACGTTAGAACTTATGAGCCACCTGAAAATGTATACGGGATTTTAGCAGCTCCACCCTGTACGATGTTTTCAGACGCAAGAACAAATGCTAAAACACCAAGGGATTTAGAGGGAGGGTATGAAATAGTCGAGGCTTGTCTTAGGATAATTAGATATTTTCAATATAAAACAATAAGTGATCAGCAAAAATATAGTCCTCTTAAATTTTGGGCGCTAGAAAACCCTTGGTACGGAAGGCTTAAATGGTTTTTAGGACACCCGTCATTTACATTTAATCCATGGGAGTTTGGCGATGCCTATAAGAAAAAAACCGCTATATGGGGATATTATAATCTTCCTATTAAAACAGTTACAGACATAAATAGTATTCTTACACAACAACAGCAACAACTTCACAAGACTAACTTTCAACCATTACCAAAGTTTGACTATATGAGAAGTAAGGACATACACCCAGAAGCACTTGGGAAATTCAATAGGCAAGCAAGGAGAAGCATTACCCCACAAGGTTTTGCACGGGCATTTTATAAAGCTAATACTTAACTAAACCTTTACTTATATGAAAACTAAACAAGAACAAGCATTTGATGAACAGTTTGATCCTATGGAAGCAATAGAGCAATTGTTAGACGAAGCAAAGAGGCTTAAAGAGAAGTACTCAGACAAGGAGATATGAACGACTTAAAGCCATTCAAACACGGAGAAGAAGGTACGCACAGTGTTTGTAATAAGCACAACATCGGGGGCAAGTCTATTTGCTGTGAATGTTCTGGGAAAGCTGACTGTGGAGATGAACCTATGAAAAAACTCAATGAAAAAATTGATGCTGCACAAAAACCTGTGTAAGCAGTCAGGGCGCAAAGTTTACTAAAATAAAGAAATGACTATGAGAAGGCTTTACATTAAAAAGATTCAGGGGTTACACAAGGAGTACGGGAGACAGATATTGGCACAGTGGAATCAGGGAAAACAAAAGGAATTAATTAACTATATTTTTATACGAATAGTTATTATTTTAGTGCTGATACTTGGAATATTATTTATGATAAAAAGGGGGTGAAAAATATGTCATTTACTATAATTTTATTTGCAATTGTTAACGCAATTATTGCGTATGTACTTTGTTTGATCGCAGGGAGTTTCCTTCCTGTAATCGGTTCTTTCGCAGGGCTTATTGCTTTGTTGATTTTCCTTCTGACACTTGTTGGTTACTTTCCAACAATGCAAAGATAGTATGAAAGAATATCCATCACACGATCCTATACAAGCTCGTATGGATGCTCTTCCTTTTATTGTGAGGGATTATCTTGAGCTAAGTGATGAAGCACATCACACACACGATGCGGAACACAAGGCACAAGTAGATGAGGCTTTGTTTGGGCTGGTAGACGTATTCACTAAGGAACATACACAAGCGTTAGGTGAGTTTGTTATTTTCCGTAACGATACGCTAAAGGCAAGGGGGGTAGTATGACATTTGATACGAGACTTGAGGGCGTTCCAATTCGAGATGAAGCATAAGAAGTGACGATCTACGGTTGGAAGGCCTGAGAGTCTAATAATATGGGTACTGTCTATACAAATCTTAGCGATATTAATGAGTTACAAACGAAGATAATGAAATTTATCATATATTGGGTTCACGGAAAAAAAACACCAATACCAAGATCAGAAATTATTAAAGCAATGGAAGTAGAGGGAATAAATATGCCAACAACAAGGGAAGCGATTTATGCGTTAATCAGAAAAGGATATATAAGAGAGTCAGTAGAAATAAGTAACAAAACTAGATATGTCATGTTAAGATCAGTATGAAACCTATTATTAAGAAGTTTACATTCTCAGTAGAAGAAAGAAACAGATTAAGAGACCTTGAAATTGGTATCATTGCTTCCAATGCTCAACTTGATGGAATGCAGATATACAAGAACGCTTTACTTGGAGGAGTTTATAAAAGATTAGGGATAGACGGAGAGGCAAAAAAAGGATTTAGTAAGAGCATTACTTATAATATCGGGGTAAATGAAATAACATTAACAGAGACTCCGGTAAAAGAAGAGCTTGCAAAGAAATAACTCCTTAGTATATTCTTAATTGAAACCAAACTCTGAAAGGAACGGTAAAATTATGGCACACGCAGGAGGAAGACCCACAAAATATACCCCAACAGCTATAGCCGAGATAAACGAATATCTTGCAGAGGCAGTTCCTGAAAATATGCAGATTCCTACAGTTGAAGGTATTGCTTTAAGACTGGGTATAAGTAGGGATACTTTATATCAATGGGCGAAAGTTCATAAAGAGTTTTCCTACACTATTGAGAAATTAAAGATGATGCAAAAGGAAGCATTGGTTAGAACTGGTATTTTCGGAGGCAAGGAAGTAAATGCTACAATAATTGGGTTACTCTTGAAGGTTAATCATGATATGGTAGAAACAACTCATACAGATATAACTTCAGGCGGTAAGCCATTGCCTACACCAATTTTAAACGGAGTAACACTTGAAAAGTAGTGGATTATAGTCTATAATAAATGTATGTTAAAACCCTCTTATTATTCAGACTGGTATGCAGATAATAGAGAGAGACTTCTCCCTATCCGTAGAAAATATAATAAAGAATATTCTCAAAGAGCTTATGTGATTATTAAAGCAAAAGAGAAAAATGCGAAATCAGAACATAGAGCAGTTAGGAAAAAATATAAACAATCTTCTGCTGGAAAGCGAGCTAATACTAAATATCGGAATAAGCCCGAAGTAAAAGCTAAATACAAAAATTATAGATTATTAGTGAGATATGGGTTAACACAAGCAATGGTTGATGAGATGAAAGAAGGTCAAGCAAATAAATGTGCGATTTGTGGTAATTCTATTCTATTAAAATTTCACATAGATCACGATCATGATAAGAATAAGGTGAGGGGATTACTTTGTACCTCATGTAATATGGGGCTTGGTTTATTCAAAGACGATACGGGATTTTTATTAAAAGCTATAAATTATCTTAAAAATGGCATACATTAAAACAACAGCACTTAAAAAAATATTAGCACTCAAAAAGCGCCTTAGAATTGTTCAGGGTGGTAGCTCGGCCGGAAAAACATTGGCAATTCTTCTTATTTTAATTGATATAGCTCAATCTACTAAAAATAAACTTATCTCTGTAGTTTCTGAATCCTTTCCACATTTACGCAGAGGGGCAATTCGTGACTTTTTAAACATTATGCAGGAGCAGAATTACTACAAAGATGAATTTTGGAGTAGAACTGATTTTATCTATACATTTGAAACAGGAAGTAAGATAGAGTTTTTTAGCACAGATCAGCCAGGTAAGGTGAGAGGCCCAAGACGTAATATTTTATTTATCAATGAAGCAAATAATATAAATTATGAGACTTATACTCAGTTAGTTATTAGAACTGATGAGGTTATCTTTGTAGATTATAAC
>Ga0163153_10005681_pt1 | contig 14551 bp, 13 predicted proteins | sample OliLakLV19MP6IB1_FD_148629 | JGI IMG/M metagenome (GOLD analysis project Ga0163153, IMG submission 148629) | Freshwater microbial mat bacterial communities from Lake Vanda, McMurdo Dry Valleys, Antarctica - Oligotrophic Lake LV.19.MP6.IB-1 | ecosystem: Environmental > Aquatic > Freshwater >... | reverse complement strand
CCTCGGGACTTTGTTTGCGCTCCGATTGGGGCATTCGCGAAATCGTGAAGCGCGTCCACGAAGGGGCTGTCGGAGAAATCGTTGCACTGCAGGCCAACGACTACCGAGGCGGGCGCTGGAGTCATCCGCGTCAACCGGACTGGTCCGACATGACTTACCAGATGCGCAACTGGTACAACTTCACCTGGCTGTCCGGCGACTTCAATGTGGAACAGCACGTTCACTTCCTCGACGTCTGTTCCTGGCTCATGCAGGAGGCGTACCCGATTCGGGCCGTCGGTATGGGCGGCCGGCAGGTTCTCGCAGGCGTGGAATACGGCAACATCTACGACCATTTCTCCATCACTTACGAGTACGCCGACGGCGCGAAGCTCCTCAGCAGCTGTCGCCAGCAGCCAGGCTGCTATGGTGACATGAGCGCTCAAGTGCTGGGGAGCGCGGGCACGGCCGAGATTCGCGAACGCAAAGGCGGGCTGAAGGTCCACTCCGATAAGGGGAATTGGACGTACGAAGGTCCAGCGAACGACGTGTATCAATCCGAACACGACGAGTTCTTCGCCGCGATCCGTTCCAACAACCCGATTAACAACGGCGATTACATGGCGAAGAGCACGCTCCTGGCCATCATGGGGCGGCAGGCCGCCTACACCGGTCAGGCCGTCACTTGGGAGATGGCTCTCGATTCACAAGAAGATCTGACGCCGCCGGCCTACGATTGGCATGCGCCGCTGGCCGATCCTTCGATCGCGGTTCCCGGCGTGACCCGATTTCTTTGACCCGCAAACAGGTTAAGTGGCCATGCCTGTCGCTGAACTGATTGACCGGCGCGCGGTGCTGCGGATTGGCGCAGCGAGTTTCGCCAGCGTCGCCTTCAACCGACTTGCCGCGGCGCAGGAAGCAGCGCTATCGTCGCGGCCCACGCAGTTTCAGATCGCTTGCATGACGTTGCCGTATCGGCTCTACCCGTTCGAGCGAGCACTGCAAGGAATCCAATCCGCCGGCTATGAGTTTGTCGCCTGGGGGACGACGCATCGCGCCGCTGGCGAAACACAGGACACGCCGCTGCTGCCCAAAGATGCATCTCCCAAGGAAGCGAAAACCCTGGCTGACCGTTGTCGCGACTTGGGACTGACACCCCTCATGATGTTTTCGGAAATCTATCCCGAAGCCCCCGACGCTGTCGCAGTGCTCACGGATCGCATCCGCCAGGCCTCAGCCGCTGGCGTGCCCCAGGTACTCACATTTGGGCATTCCGAGGGAGCAAGTCGCCGCCTCTGGGTCGAGCGACTACGTGCGCTTGGCGGCATCGCGCGCGATTGCGGCGTTACGCTTGTCGTCAAGCAACATGGTGAGACAGGCCAGGCGATCGGTGAAATCGTGCGGGAAGTCGCCGACGAAGGCGTGCGCGTGAATTACGATGCCGGCAATGTGATGGACTACACCAAGGGAAAGGTCGATCCCTTGGAAGACATCAAACATTGCCCAGAGTTGATCCGCAGCTTTTGCATCAAGGATCATCGGATGTTTCCGGCGAACGAAGACTGCGGTCCGGGGCTGGGTGAGATCGACCACTACCGCTTGCTAAGTGCTGTCGCATTCACGGGCCGAGTGATTCCGCTCTGCTGCGAAAACATCTCCGCCCCGCGCGTTCACGCGAACGGACCTGACGATTTTGACAAGTTAGCGAAACGAGCGCGAGAGTTTTTGCAGTTTGTTATTGCAGGATTGCAAGCTTCACGGGAATAGCAAGAAGACGATGTTAGTCGTCGAGCAGCGTCGGATTGGCGGTCTTGGCTCAGAATCGAAGAGTAGCCAATGCGCATAGCGAAGGTTACTGCTTGGCTGCGTCACTTGGGCAGTTCGCGAACCGGTGGATCGGTTCAACGAACTCGTCCTACCAGGCTCGCGGGTCCTGGATTGAAGTCGGCACTGACCTATGCGCCGGAGGGACTCCACCGTGCCGATCTTTGCGAACGCGCGTTCGACCAGGAATTGCCCCTTGTTTTAAGGATTCGATACGCGTCGAGCATGCTCATTGGGAATATCCCTAGCAACCGCCCCGACGTTCCGACGCAATCATTTTCGCAGGAGCCGCTTCGATGTCAGCGCAGCGCTTAGCAAATCTGACCATCCTCTTCGCCAGCCTCCTGGGCATGGGTGCCGATTGGCCGGAATGGCGCGGGCCGCTGGGGACCGGTCACGCCACAGAGCAATTGAATGTTCCGCTGGGATGGTCCCAGGAGCGCAACATCGCCTGGCAGATGCCGCTGCCAGGGCCGGGAAACTCTACTCCGATCGTCCATGGCGACCAAGTCTTCGTCACTTGCGCCGCGGAGGATGGCAAGACGCGATCGTTGATGAGTTACAGCCGGCAGCATGGCGAACTGCTATGGCGCAAGGACGTTCGGTTTGAAGGCGTCGAGCTGACACACGCGACCAATCCCGCTTGCGCTGCGTCTCCCGTGACAGACGGGCGTCGCGTGTTTTGCTGGCACGGCTCGGCGGGATTCTTCGCCTACGATATGGCGGGAAACGAGTTGTGGCGGAAAGACCTGGGAGCCTTTGAGCACATTTGGGGCTACGCCTCTAGTCCGGTGATTATCGACGACGTCGTCGTACTGTCTGCTGGCCCAGGACTGCGCGCCTTTGTGATTGCTCTGGACGTACTGTCGGGCGCTGAAGTCTGGAAGTTCGAGCCTAAAGAGTCGATTTCATCCAAGGTTGACGAGTTTCGTGGATCGTGGAGCACCCCGGTGGCGACCAACATCGATGGCCGCAAACAGCTCTTGTTGAGCCTGCCGAATCGACTCTACAGCCTCGACCCTCACGATGGTCAATCAATTTGGAGCTGCGCTGGCCTGGGTGATTTGGTTTACACGTCTCCTTTGGTCGGCGATGGGATCGTGGTGGCCATGTCCGGCTATGGTGGACCGTCACTGGCCGTCCGGGCGTCGGAGGCCAAAGGAGATATTACGGAAAGCCATCGCCTCTGGTGGTTGGACCAGAAGGCGGACAATCCTCAACGCGTGGGGTCCGGCGTGCTGATTGGCGATTACGTCTACCTCTATAACGAGCCCGGCCTCATGTGGTGCATCGAGGCCAAAACCGGCAAGCGAATGTGGGAAGAACGGCTGGGCGGCACGAGCTGGTGCTCAGCGGCATTCGTGGACGGACACATTTTCATCAGCAACGAGGTCGGCGATACATTCGTCGTGGCCGCGGACCCCAACGCGTGCCGCGTGTTGCAGAAGAATGGCCTGGGCGAATTGATGCGGGCGTCACTGGCTTTTGTCGACGGACAAGTGTTTGCCCGGACGTACGAGAACCTCTATTGCATCGCGGCGGTCGAGTAGGAAGCCTCAACCATCCGCACGAGTTTCGGCGGTATGGTTCATGGCAATGGCTGACACTTCCGTGTAGAGTCCCTTTGTTTCTCAGTTCAGCGTAGGACGCCAAACATGCTTCAAAAACTCGGCGCACTTGTCGTTGTTTTGCTCTATGCCCTGGCGGACACAGATCCAGCGCCTCCGATCGCGGACAAGATTTTCAACGAGCAAGACCTTTCGGGCTGGGTCATCGAGGGAACCAAGGAGTACCAGGACGCCGGTGAAACGAAACCAAATTGGTTTGTGGAAGAGGGCGCGATCCATTGTGCCGGCCGCGGCTTCGGCTTCCTCCGCTTCGATCGCAAGCTATCTGATTTTCGATTGTCGCTCGAATATCGCCTGGCAGCCAAAGGGAATAGTGGCATCGGCATCCGGAGTGTGCCCTTCACCGGTCCAGCGAAGACTCGTCCCTCGTTCGCTGGCTATGAGTTGCAGCTTCTCGATGACCATGGAAAACCGCCGACCACGAAATCGACGATGTCGCTCTATCGCTACGTCGCTCCCACGGTAAGTGCCGCCAAGCCTGCTGGAGAGTGGAATGAGGTCGAGATCGAGTGTCTTGGCCCCATCATTCGCGTCCGGTTAAATGGCCAGCAAGTGCAAGACATCGATCAGTCAACGGTCGAGGAAATCAAAGCAAAGCCGCTTGTTGGATTTGTGTCACTGCAGTGCCATGGTAGCCGCGTCGAGTTCCGCAATTTGACGCTGGAAATGTTCGGTTTACGACCGTAGCTGTTCAGCGTCTGGGAAAGCCGACGCCCGTACAATGTGCCCCTGGGACAGCGGCGATGGTCATCGGCACGAAGGCGCTCGGCTCCGGCGCGAGCACCGCTACCGCGCTGGCATAGTCGGACGACCATCGGCTTAATCGGCTCGCGAGTTGGTAGTCGCCCACGAACACCGAGGGCAGTACCGTATTGCTGGGGCCTTCCTCGACGTTCTACATTCACGCCGCACTTGGCTAACTCGGCATCTATTAGTTGACATCGCCACGCTCTATACTGCCAAGCCGTACTCCCCTTCCCGCACCAAGAGCTGCAAATGGCCAAGAAGAAAGCACGTCCGGCACGTAACCCCTGGTCGGCGTCCGACATGAAGATGCTGCGCAAGTTGGCGGGCAAGTCCTCGACCAGAGAGATTGCCAAGCAGCTTCGCAGGACGGCAGGAGCCGTTCAACAGAAGGCTGGGAATGAGGAAATCTCGCTGGCGGTGAAGAAGCGCAGGAAGTAGTAGGTACAGCATGGTCAGGGGGATCGCCGAGTCGATTTTGACGGACTCTTGTTCCGCGCGACGGTGAGTCCAGGAGAATTCGAGCCATGATGCTTCGCCTGTCGCAAAAGTTAAGCTCGAAAATCAAGGTGAAGGCGCTGCGAGAGCGGCCGTTGGAAGGCAATCCCTATGCGGACTGGTCTTGCCACGTCTTTACGGCGAACCGGGCTCAATACATCATCGCGACCAATACCGCATCGCTCTACTCGTGCCTCGTCCACGGCAAAGGTATCACCAGTGACCGGACTTGCATTGACCGGATGTTCGCCTGCGTGCGCGAGTTCACGGAGGTTGACGGGCAAGCCTTCCTGTATCAGAAATTCATCATGGCCTCGTGCGAGCGCGTGACGTTCGCAAAGCCTTGGAGTCGGTCGGTGACCGGTTCGATGAACGACTTAATCCACTGCGCTAAAGTGTGGCTAGTCGACGAAGAACTTTCGCCATTCGACGTTGGCTTCAAACTTAACGACATGCCGATGGGAGCGCTTGACTACGCTAAACCGAGAGAAGCGTTCAAGCAGCTCGCGACGGAACGGTTCGAGAAAGCTTGAGCGTTTTTCGTTAGCTATGTGGTGCAGGATGTCGCTTTCATGCGTCGCGGAGTTGGGTGAAGCACTGTTTGGCTGACAATAGTCGGAGTCGATTGAGCAAGCGTCTTGCCTGGAAGATTTCATGCCTGTCAAAAATCAGCAGATCCGTCTTGTTTCCCGGCCCAACGGTGAACCAACGCTGGATAACTTTGAACTGGTCGACGGTGCCGTTCCTTCCCCGCAATCGGGTGAATTGTTACTGCGGGCCGTTTATCTCTCCCTGGATCCGTACATGCGCGGTCGCATGAATGCCGGCAAATCCTACGCCCGGCCTGTGGAACTCGGTGAGGTGATGGAAGGCCGCGCCGTCGCGCAGGTCGTAGCGTCGAATGTGCCGGATTTTCAAGCGGGCGAGTTCGTGCTGAACAATGCCCAAGGCTGGCAAGAATATGCTTTGTCGAGCGGCTCGGGACTACGCAAGATCGATCGCTCTGCAGGGCCGCTCTCTTATGCATTGGGCGTTCTTGGCATGCCAGGACTCACGGCATACACCGGCCTAGCGAACATCGGTCAGCCGCAGCCTGGCGAGACCATTGTCGTGGCAGCAGCATCCGGCGCGGTCGGCTCGATCGTGGGGCAGATTGGCCGGATCAAGGGCTGCCGCGTCATCGGCATTGCCGGGGGCGCGGCCAAATGCCGCTATGTTCAAGAGGAATTAGGTTTTGATGCGTGCCTCGATCATCACGAGCCGAATCTGGCCGAACGGCTGCAGGACGCCTGTCCCGACGGGATTGATGTCTACTTCGAGAATGTCGGCGGACAGGTGTTCGAAGCGGTGCTGCCGCTCTTGAATGACTTCGCGCGAGTTCCCGTGTGTGGCCTGATCGCCCACTACAACGCTACCGGCCTGCCACCCTGCCCGGATCATCTCCCGCAGTTGATGCACCTCACGCTGACAAAGCGACTCACATTGCGAGGCTTTATTGTCTGGGACTTCGCTTCGCAGTGGCCGCAGTTTGTCACGGACATGAGCCAATGGTTGCGCGAGGGACGGGTGAAGTACAAAGAAGACATTACCGCTGGGTTGGAGAATGCTCCACGAGAGTTGATCGGATTGCTGCGCGGCGAGAACTTTGGCAAGAAGATTATCCGGGTCAGCGAGCCTGATGAGTGAGCAAACCCGCGAGCTACACAAAAGTAGTTGGATGCCAGCGCGGCACGTTTTGCAGATGGAAACGTCATTGGTTGTCGCCTTTGCCCAGAGGGCGTCTTTGAGTATGGTGATCTCGCGCGTTGCGTGTTGACAAGACGCAAATGTAGCCAATACCTAGCCAACGGGGCGCACGTTGGCGGAACGCTAAACAGTCTTGGACAAATGGCCGTCCAGCCAATGACGGTGTCGGCGGTTGTTCAACTGCGCCCGTTACCGACGCTTCCGTTGCCAGATGACGCCGGCCAACCCGATCAATCCGATGGTTGCGAGGGCGTAAGTGTTCGGCTCGGGGACGGGATTGGCGTTCCCGATACCAAAGTTGTTACGCACGTTATTGAGGTCGCTGATGTCGACGGTGCCGTTGTCGTCGGTATCTCCAAGGCCAGTTCCGCCGAAGTTATTGCGGACATTGTTAAGATCTTGGATGTCGACCTTTTGGTCACCATTCGTGTCGCCAAGCAGGCCGTTGGTCGTGGAGAGCACAACGGCTGTCCTGCTGTAGTCAATGGACCAGAACTGGCCGACGGGAAGAGCCGGTAAAGCTAGATTGCCAAACTTTCCGGAAAGTCCGCCCGAGGCGCTGACGATGGTGAACGAATCACCGAGGAGCGGCGTGAATCCGCCGAACAGAAAAACATTCAAAGTGCCGTCGAGCGACACACTCCCGCTGGCCGACAACTGATCCCAATCGCCTCGATTGGTTCCCGCAAGTTCGATTTGCAGCGCGGCCGACGGTCCTTGAAGGTAATCGCCAGCCACACTTAGAACACCCGGGGAATAACCTGGCCGCACGGTGCCTTGGTTCTCCAGGTCGACTCCCAGAATTCCACCGGCCGTAAGGCTGGCCGTTAGATCGATGACCAACGTGCCATTTCCCTCAAAGGTTGCGTCCGGCCTGATAATCGCCCGGCCTTGCAGGTGCAGGTTCGTAAACAGCCGCGTCACGCTGCCAGGTAGAAAATCGATCACCGCGGAATCGATCGTCGCAGTGTTTGCCGGATTGATGGCAGTCAGCAGTCCATTTTGGAGAAAGCGCGTCGCGGACAAGGGATTGCTTGAACTCAACAGCGCCGTGCCGTTGTGTTGCAGAGTGCCAGGGCCGGTGAAAGTTCCGCCCAAGTAACTTGCCGCGCCGTTTACATGCAACGTGGAGCGGGCATCAATGGTTGTTTGTTGCGTGCTTTGAAACACGACGTCGCTATCCAAGTGCGCCGCTCCACCAGTGACGTTGATCCGTCCGCCCGGTGAGCGCCTGCCCGTCAACGCGCGGGGCCACGATACCGCCGGCCAATTCGAGTACCCCCGGATGTTGGATGATCTGGGCAGCGGGCAGCGCCCAACCGGCGTCCGTATTGACGACTAACTTGCCGCCGTCGAGTCGCAAGGTGCCGCGGAATTGATTGTTCGCATTGCCCGTGCCCGACGAGTTTACCGTGAGCGTGTCGCCCCGAGTGACGGTCAACGTATTGAGGTCCAACCCGAGGCTATTGCCCCAGGAAAAGGTCTTGGTATCAATCGTCGTATCGGCCGTGACCGTGATATCTCCGCGTTGGACTAACGTGCCTAAACCGCTCACGCTGCCGCCGCCCAAGGTGGTCTTTCCCGCGAGGAAGAGCTTGGCATCCGCGCCAAATGCCACCACTTGAGCGGTCGGCATCACGACGAGGTCGCTTTCGATGAACGCGTCACCGCCGGAGGCAATGATCCAATGTCGTGCGGTCAGCGGCGTGCCGCGCACGGTCGGCGTCGTCGCCCCCGAATGAATAAGTGAGAGAATCCCACCTGCCGTAGTCGCGGTCGCTCCGCCTAACTGCCACCCGTCGGGCGAATTGACTTGCAGAATCGCGCTGTCGACGGTCAGTTGACCACGATACGTGCCGACAACGTCGCTGTTGACTTCGAGGGTTGAATTCGGACTGATCCGCAAATCGTTGGATTGCGATGGCGTACTATTGCCCCAATCGAGGGTCTGCACGTCCAGTCGGACGTCGCCTCCGCTGACAAGAATATCTCCTTCTTGTTTGAGCACGCCACTGCCAAAAACAGAGAGCCCTCCTTGCAACGTGGTGCCGGCGGGACTGGCCAGCGTCAGGTGGCCGTTGCTGTCCACATAGGCGAAGTCGTTGAGCGTCAATGTCCTTGAGATCACACGGCCGGTATTGCCGAATCCCACTTTAAGGTGCTCGATCGTGACATCGGTATTCGCCCCTTCGCTGGTCAGGTCGCCGCCCAGGCTCACTTCGACCGCGCGCGGAATTGAGAGATCGCGTGTAGCTACCAGACGCCTGCCGGCGTCCACCCGAATGCCACCGCTGGAGTTTTGCGCGATACCTACGCCGAGCTTCAAATCGCCGCTCTCGGCACGCAGGCGACCACTGCCAACTTCATCTGTCGTCAGCAAGAGGATCGAGCCGCTGCCAGTCAGCGCCAGCGTTCCGCCAGCGGTCTCAACTCGGCCGGTGATCACGACTTGTCCGTCGAAATCGGCTTTGCCATGCCCAATCATCTGGCCGCCAATAAACCCACTATTCACAACATTGAGCGTGCCGCCGCTCATTTCCAGCATGCTCTCGTGAGGCACTTCAATCCTGCCCACCGTCGCCGAACCGCCGCTAGGAAGGCGTAGTACATCGCCAGCGCCGTGCAGAGCAAGGCGATTGTCGACCGTCAAGCCATGCGCCCCAGTGCTAACGATGCTGGTGCCGCCAATAAAGAGGTTGTCGGCGTAGCCGGTGTTGGTGAGCGTGATAGTTTCGCCGTGGACCACATAGGCATCGTCGCTTCCGTCCGGCACACGCCCGCCAATCCACGTGCTGGAGGCATTCCAATTGGTGCCGATCCCTACGAATTTACGCTCTAAGTCCACACTGAGATAGTTGCTGTCGCGCGCCGCCACCAGAACGTCCATCGCCGAGGGAAGTGTGCGCATGCCTGGGGGAAGGCTCGGCGACATGAGTGCCATTGTCGGGGCCACGTGGCCATGCTCTTCACCGAAGCCCTCGCTGTCCGGATCATCGAAGTTGCCTTCGACGACTTCCACGCCTACCACGCCGGACAGATCGGCCGGGTAGATTGGGTAGCGCCCGCTCAGCTCATCGCCGCCGACGCCCAAGTCGTGACCCAATTCGTGAAGCACTACGGAGAGCAGGTCAAAATTCTCCATCGCCGCGGTGGGTGCCGTGTCCGTGGGCAACCCAACATACCCAATCTCCAGTGTGCCGGGCACGGGAGCGCCGTCGAACCAGTCGTCAACGCCTTCCGTTGTTCCGGTGAGAAAGCTGCCTTTGCCGGTGCTATAGGTGAACGGACTTCCAAAGTAGAATTCGCTGTGACTCGCTGGGGTGGCATCCACGAACCAATCGGCGTCTGCATTGAAATACAAGTTGTTGTTGCCGAACGGGTCAAGCTTCCAGAGGCCAAGCTGGCCTGATTCCAAATGCGACCAAGAGATGTCGACGTCGTGCGTGCCGGCGGATGGGATCAACTGCTCCCACAGCTGTGCCGCAGCGCTGGCGACGGCCATCAACTTCGTGCCGTTGGGATCGAAACTAGGGTTTTCGTCCAAGTCGTCCCACACCAGCACAATGTCGATCCCGTACCCCTGATTCGTCATCCCCAATCCGCAGGCGAGTGACGCCGCCATCACTACCAAGGAATGCAATAGTTGTCGTTTCATCGTCTTGCCTGTGGAATGGGAGCGGGTAGAGCCGCCGTGCAAGGTTTGGAAACACGAGAGCGGCTGTCGAACGAAAACCGCCGCTGCCTCCAGTAATGCCGCTGGAGAGCCAGTGTGTTACCGAAGGCGTCGGAAAACCACTTCCAAAAGCCCGAATGTGCAAGATTTCCATGTTTCGGCGCGCCCGACGAAGTATTCTCCAATCCCCAAGCGAGAACTTCGGCAGCACATTCCAGCAGCCTGAGTTGCTCCAACCGCTCGTGAAGCTTTGCAGAGAGCATGAACTCAATCGCGCTGAACGCGCAAATTGAGCTGAAATACCTTGCCTCCCGAACGGAGATCGCCGCCCCGCTGCAGCGCGATCCGAAGGCCATTCTCGAAGTTGGCAAAAAGCAGATCGCTGTGCCGGCTGGTAATCGTTCAAGCGAACGAAAAAAGGCGTGACAGATTTCCTACAGCAACCGCTTAGTGAGAGCGATCACGCTGACCAGAAAATCTGACACGCCAAATTCGTCTACCGGTTCTCTTATTTCTCAATTCGAGAAAGTCCTTATTCCTTAATTTCGCCTCGATCCACTTCACGTTGGATGTGCTCGCGAAACTTCGCCGTCAAGTTGTGCAGCTTTTGCAGTTCTTGCTCGACGTCATCACTCGATGCAACCATGGGCACCCACAGGACATTGTTCGTGGTGGGTGCATCTGTCGACGGCCGCCCTTCCTCACGCGGTTCCGCGAGAAATAAGCCATGCTGTCGGAAAAAGTCTTGGGCCTCGGCGGCGTACGCCACAGGGCAAGTAATTCCCAAATTGGGGGCTGAGTCGTAGACGGTAATAAGCTGATCGAGCTAGGTCATGACGAATTCCCCAAGTTGATTCACGTCCGCTCGCGCTGCAGATTGGTTCCCAGAGAAGCCGTCACGACCTTGATATGCTTCCGAATATTCTCAAGCCGCATGGGTCCAATTTCGGACGCGTCCATACGCAGCTGCTCGGCGATGTTTGCCAAGTCCTGGCTAATGGCAATGGCGCTCGGCGGATCACTATTCAAGTGCGTATCAATGGCGTCCAACAAAGCGGAAATGTCCGAAACAATCCCGCTCGGCAATTCAGGCAGCACCTGGCGAATTTCCGCCTGGACTGACGCCACGAGCTTCAGCTGCCCAGCAGAGAGAATCCACTCCTGGATCATGCCTGATTCCGCCACAAACTGGTCGGCAGCTTCGCGAATGTTGCCGGAGTCCGGAACTCCGCCATGGATGTCTTGATCGGCCTGGGGCTCGTGTGGCTCGTGATTCGCAAACGTGGAGTCTATGGACATGGCTACTCCGTCTGAAGTTCCAAAAGCAGTTCGTTTAAGTCGTTGACGACCGTCAGCACCGCGACCACCTCGGCACTTTCTTCCGCGACGAGGTGAAGTACGTCTCGCATCAGCGTGAAGCACTGCACGGTTTGCGTCTTGTTGTGCGCAGGGTCGAGCAGCGCATGGCTGTGTCGGACCATGGCTCTACGCAGCGATAGCGCGACCCGCTGCGGGAGGCTTGGCAGTAGGTTGCTAATGGCGTCCTGCATCCACAGCACCTGACCCATCACGGCCGTGCTGAGGCTATGCGCGCGAACGGGGGATGACTGCAACTCCGAATCAGCGATCCGGCTCAAGTCGTCAAATTGCGAAGGGGCACCCACGAACTGCATCTCGCACCCGCAGTGATTCTGAGTTGGAGGCCGTATTTCCCGAGAGCACTACGCAATTGCCATGCCTCGACGGAACGGCCCCTCTTCATGCCCTTGACGTGGGAGGGCATGACAATTTGTGAGTGGCGCGGACTCCCCATGGACTCTGCGCGACCACGACAGTGACTGCCGTACAGGGAATTGGCGACCTTGTCGCCGGGAGATTACTCGCTGCAGCATATAGGCGACGGCATTTGACGTTTCCGGGGCGACCACTCGGGTGCGCTCGACAATGGACGTCGAATGTCTTTCCGGCGTAGAGGCGGGGGAATAGCACCCCGGCCAGCCTACAGTTGCTCGAATGGCTGGGGTCCGGCGGCTTGCGGACTTCCGCCTAGCGTGTGGTGTCGTCTGGAAAAGAGTGAAAGAGCCCGGCCGAGTTCATCGGGGAACGTCCCCGGCCGGGTTAATAAGAACGTCCCTGTCCCACTCAGGAATCGAACCTAGCAGACGGGGTTGCGCGCACGGAAGAGGTGAACGATTCGATCAGCGGGCGCAAAACAAAACCGCCGGAATTACGCCCGGCATTCCGGCGGCCAGCGCGTCATTCGTCATTACATGGGTGCGCGTAATACAATGTCGTTTTTCAGCGTTTGATGGAAGCCATGGCATAAACGGAATGGTCAAAGTTGCGCCAGTCCCGGAGATGTCATCATCCCGCTACCATGGCCCGATGATATAGTCCAAATTGGCCATGATCATCACGCCCACGGCCGCAATCACGAAGCTAATCGCCTGCATGACATACGTAACGCTTTGCTCTTCGGGAGTCTTAGCACGCACGATCCAGCCGGCGGCAGCTCCGATGGCAGCAATCAGCGGAAATCCTCCCAAGAGCCCGTAAATGCCAACGGCGACCAGGCTCGGGATAACCGCACTGGGTCCACTCTGATAGCCAGCCAGCGGAATTGGAAACCGGTACAGCATGGCCGACGCCGCTGCCAGGGGAAACGACCACAGTACCGGAAACACCGCCCCTTGTACGATTGCAGTCCACATGGCACATCCTCCTACCCAATAGGCGGTGGACGTCGTGGAATGTAACGCCGGTTCGCAGAGTATTCAGTTTACACGGCTACCTGCATTCCCTCGTTAGTGCTTGAGGTGAACTAACCGTCGGAATCGCCGCCCAAAAGCGAAGAGGGCGAGTGAGGTCAATGCGAGCACCACACTAGACGGTTCCGGCACGGGCGTGGCCATGAAGGCGCGAGGCTCGCCCTGGAACAGGCCATTGCCGACAATCACACCGTGGTCGTTGATGGCCGTGGCTTCGACGAGGAGCCAGCCATCGGGATTGGAGGAGTTTTCCAGGATGTCGAGCATGTCGCGGCCACTTGTGACAAATGCCTTCGTGATGAGTCCGCCGGGGCCAAAGGCAAAGGCGCGGCCGACAGTTTCATTGGCCTGATTGACATCGAGCGCCCAACTTTCTTCCAAGCCAAGTGTGCCAAGCTGATCAAGCGAGCCGTCCTCGCGAAAGATCGTCGCTTGGATGCTGCCATCGCCACCGCTTTGATAGCCGACAATCGTGCCGGCATCATTGACCGCCATCGCCATGCCGACGGAGTTGCGACCCGGCGGTGACAAATCGGTGAGCCCTTTCTGGCCCTCGCGTGCAAAAGCAGCGTGATATGGATCGAGAATGATGTACGACGTGCCCACCATCAGGCCATGGTTGTTAATGCCATTGAAACCGGCGACGGCTAGGCGAAATGGCGGTTCGGTATTGCCGTAGTCGACGAAACCACCGTCACTTGTCCAGGTGAAGGCGCTTTGTCCCACCTCGGCCGTAGAAGAGCCCACGACTACTCCTCCATCGCTGATGTCCGCGGCAAAACTATCTCCAGCGCCCGTTAGCGTGCCAATGTCGGTGACTTGGAACTCTGTCCAGAGCGTGGCGTGAACGGAACCTTCGGCGGTGCCAGCCTTGCCGACAATCTGTCCGGACTCGTTGATGCGATACGCATGGGAGTACGGAGCGCTCACGTCAAGCTCCGGCAACAGGCGCTGGCCGTCCTCGCCCCAGTAGGCTGCGTGGGCGTGTCCGACTGGGTCGATCACGTGGCCCACCACCTGCCCAGAGTTGTTGATGCCGGCCGCATACGCTTCGAGTTCGTTCACGATGGAAGCGAGTGGCGAGAGCTGATATTGCCGCGCCGCAATCAACATTGTGGGCGACAAGGCGACAAGCAGTAATGTCAATGCGGCGAGCCGCAATCCAAGTCGACTGGACATTTTTTGACCACAAGCGGAGCGTAGGGAATGGAAAGCCGGATCTAATTGTAGTCGACGGAGTACGGACAATCGCGCGGTTGATCAAGAGCGAGAATCCAAAGCCAAGGCCGTCACGCCCACTTCAAGGAGCGCCGGCAGCGCTCAGATGATTTCATCACCGCCAACGGAGCCTCGTACCCAGCCGGCAGGCAGCTACTGGTTGAACACCTCGACGAACGTCCGCCATAACAGCAGTTGTCGCTACCATCACAACACGAAGCATGGCCGCTCTTGCGGGCCGAACGACGGCAAGGCGTGCGGGATCTGCGGAGGCTAGCTGTGACCATCGACGAATGCCTGGCTAAGCTGCACGCAGTCGGATGGTCTGTGGGCGACACTGCCACGGGTAACCGTTCCCGAATCGGCATGGTTGTTGGGCGTGGTAGGTTGAGGGGGTGTGCTTGAACTTGTGCTTCCCTCGGTGACGGCCATGTCTCGAACTTCGTCGGCGGATCGGTTGGCGTTTTGGCGGG
>Ga0163153_10005679_pt1 | contig 14553 bp, 19 predicted proteins | sample OliLakLV19MP6IB1_FD_148629 | JGI IMG/M metagenome (GOLD analysis project Ga0163153, IMG submission 148629) | Freshwater microbial mat bacterial communities from Lake Vanda, McMurdo Dry Valleys, Antarctica - Oligotrophic Lake LV.19.MP6.IB-1 | ecosystem: Environmental > Aquatic > Freshwater >... | reverse complement strand
AGGGCAGGAACGCGAAGCCCCACAGCCACTCGGGTGCGCCAAAGGTTAGGGAAGTCGTCTCCATAGTGTTTGTGAAAGCAAGATTTCCGCGCCGAGTAGGCAGAGGCCAATCAGCAAAAAGATGGGGAAAATGTCGCGATATTGGGCAATTTTTTGAACTTCGACTTTGGTTTTTTCGAGTTTATCAATCTCGCGAAAAATCCCCTCCAGTGACTTCGTATCCGTCGCGCGGAAGGCCTTGCCGTCCGTAATGTCGGAAATCTGCTGCAACACCTTGTCATCAAAATCCACTTCGACATTGCGATAGATCGTGCGGCCAAACGCGTCGGTGAACGGAAAGGGAGCCTCGCCTTTTGTGCCGGCGCCAACGGTATAAACGCGTATCCCAAGTGCCTTGGCTGCCTCCGCCGCCGTGAGGGGCATGACCTTGCCGGCGTTGTTGTCACCGTCGGTAAGCAGGACGACGAGCTTCGTCTTTGCATCCTTATCCTTGAGGCGATTCGCCGCAGAAGCCAGAGCGGAACCAATGGCTGTGCCGTCCTCGACGAGGCCAATTGTGAGTTGGTCGAGGTTCTCGATGAGCCAATCGTGATCCAGCGTGAGGGGGCTCAGGAGATACGGACGACCGGCAAAGGCGAAGATGCCGATTCGGTCATTTGGCCTCGCACGGATAAATTCTTCGGTCACTTTTTTGGTGACTTCGAGGCGATTCGCACGCCTTCCGCCAATGCCAAAATCCTCAGCCAGCATGGAACGAGAAACGTCAAGAACGAGAAAAATATCAACACCACTCGCCTGCACGCGGGTGGTGACACGGCCTTCTTGCGGGCGCGCCAAGGCCACGATAAAGGCGGCGAACGCAAGGTATGCAAGAGCAGCCAAAAAGGCGCCTGCGCGCGAGCGGCGGCGGCGGCCAAGGCGCGCAAGATCGGACGTCGTCGGGAACGTCACTCCAGCATTTCCCCCGATTCGTCCGCGCAAGAGAGCTAACACCGGAATGATAAGCAGCAGCCAGAGCACCCATGGATGCACAAAGGTAATCCCAAAAAGTTCCACTTAGCGGGGCTCCTTCTCGCCAGGTTGGACTTCGCCACGAACAAGGCGTCCGGCCGTTTCGAGCAGAGAGATTAATTCCGATTCCCCAGCCTCTACGCGTGCAAATTTCAGCAAGTCGGTCTTATCCAGAAAGACAGCAAGGCCCGCTTTCTCGTTGTCCGTAAAGACCGCATTATCGCGAATCATAGCGAGAAACTCGAGCGACGTCTGGGTCGTGGCACGGAGGCCATGTTGGGCATTGATGTATTGGCGGATGGTATCCGAGACCTCCACACCAAACGCGTAGGGATCGGCCCCCGACATTCCTGCCCTTAGGTGCTCAAGCGCAGCGAGGGCTAGCTCGCGAGCAGTGGGTGCATGTTTCCGCGAGAGCGCAGCACGCAGGGCCCATGCGCAGAGGGCCAGGAGGACAATCGAGCCGAGGGCGACGCAAACAATGACCCACAGGGGGTAGGGAAGGAACCAGACCGGCCCTACGATATCGTGGATCGGTATGGGAGTCGGGGCTGCGGTGTTCATGCAGCAAGACGACGTTCTCTTTGCTCGAAAAAGGCTCGTAGCGGGAGGAGATAGTCTTCATTCGTTGCGAGCGGAACGATGTCCACCCGACGGCTTCGGAGGAGTCGGGCAAGTGCCTTGCGACGTTTCTCCTCAATCTCCACCAAGCTCGCACGCACGGCCTTGCTGCCGGTATTGATATCTATCTGCTCCCCGGTCTCAGCGTCTTCGAGGGTGATGATTCCGACGTTTGGCAGATTCGCCTCACCAGGATCGCGGATGGGTAAGGCGACGAGGTCGTGCCTGCGGCTGGAGACGGTAAGGGCCTTGGAAAAATCCGGAGCAATGAAGTCCGATACCAAAAAAACGACTGCGCGACGTGAGACGACGCGATTGAGGTAATCGAGTGCCCCAGCAATGTCCGTACCCCGCCCTTTGGGCTCGAGGTAGAGCATTTCTCGAATGAGGCGCAATGTGTGCGAACGGCCTTTTTTTGGAGGCAAAAAAAGCTCCACTTGCTCGCTAAAGAGTAAGAGGCCGACCTTGTCATTGTTGTGGATGGCACTGAAAGCGAGGATTGCTGCGACCTCGGCGGCGAATTCCCTCTTGCTCAGGTGCACACTGCCAAAGGAGCCAGAAGCACTCACATCCACCGCAAGAATCACAGTCAACTCGCGCTCTTCAGTAAACTTCTTCACGTAAGGCGTATTCATTCGCGCCGTGACATTCCAATCAATCGAGCGGATTTCATCCCCAGGAGCATACTCTCGGACTTCCTCAAAATTCATTCCTTGGCCCTTAAAGACGCTATGGTATTGGCCGGCAAATCCGGCATTAACCAAGCGACGTGTCTTCAATTCCAGCTTGTGGATTTTTTTGAGAATGTCTTTTGGGTTAGGAATCACAGGATCAGTTCAGGAATACGCCTCACGCTCGGTTTAGGGCACCGCCACGCCGGCAAAGATCTGCTCAATGATTGCTTCGCTCGTGATGGATTCCGCCTCTGCTTCGTAGCTGATTCCGATACGATGGCGAAGGACATCGAGGCCCATTGTCTTGACGTCTTGTGGCGTCACATAGCCACGACCTGCGATGAAGGCGTTTGCTTTTGCGGCGAGCGTAAGAAAAATCGTGGCGCGGGGAGAAGCGCCATAACGGATCATCCCGTCTAGTTTCAGCTTCGCCGCAGCGGGATCGCGCGTGGCCCAGACGATGTTTACGATGTAATCCTTCACGCGGTCATCTACATAGATGTCGTTGACGACTCCACGGGCGCGGATGATTTCCTCGGGAGTGACCACCGCTTCGACTCCGAGACGGGGGGCCGAGGTGGACATCGCGTCGAGGATAGCCCGCTCTTCCTCGCGAGTCGGATAGCCGACGTGGACTTTCAGCATGAAGCGGTCAAGCTGCGCCTCCGGCAATTGATATGTGCCTTCTTGTTCGATTGGGTTCTGCGTGGCGAGCACCAGAAACGGATCAGGCAATTTGAAAGTCTGATCGCTAATAGTCACTTGCCGTTCCTGCATGGCCTCGAGAAGCGCGCTTTGCACTTTCGCAGGAGCGCGGTTGATCTCGTCGGCAAGGATCAGGTTGGAAAAAATCGGCCCAAGCTTTGTCGTAAATTCGCCCTCCCGTGGATTGTAGATGAGCGTTCCGATGAGGTCGGCAGGAAGGAGATCCGGCGTAAATTGTAGGCGCTGGAAGCCCGTGCGGATCGAGCTCGCAAGCGTCCGGACTGTTAGTGTCTTGGCAAGACCCGGCACACCTTCCAGGAGTACATGCCCGTTTGTGAGAAGGCCGACGACGAGTCGGTGAACCAAATTTTTCTGACCCACGACGACCTTGCCGACTTCATTCAGGAGGGGTTCGACCCATTGGCGGGTTTCATTGACGTGGTTGGTGAGTTCCGATGTGCTGAGGCTCATAGTTGGGGTCGTAGGATAGCAGGCTTTGGTAGTTTACTTTGTAATAACAGAGTGTATCGCCGTCGGGGTATGACACGAGGCTCCGGCGAAACGTTCAAAAACCGCATGCCAATCAGCAGGTGGCTTACTTTTTTTTCGGCACTAAATAAGGCCCGACATCGAAACGATCGCCAATTTTCACGGCATCATACTGCGACTTCAATGGCAGCAACACGATGTAAGGCGTGGGCGCACCGCCGACTTGTGGGACTTCCACTGTGATTTCGTAGCGCCCCTCCCGAAGTTCCGAACTCACCTGTCCATCACGATTCAACGTGATCTCGCGCTCGGCTTGCGCAAAGGGTTCAAACGTTTTCGCCACGATGATGCCAGATTTTTTTGCTTCGGTGATCATTGAATTCGTCTGCCAGATTGCCAGAAGGACGAAGCCCACAGTAAAAAAGGCGATCAGCACAGAAGTCACCACCACTCGCGGAGAGAGGCGGCTCTTGATGGTTCGATTCGGAGTGACCATATTTATTTTAGGCCTTTGCCCTTGCAAGCCGGGATGCGTGCTCGTTCGGTTGATGACTCAACACATATACGGCGAGAATGAGCGTTCCGAAGATGAGGTCGGAAACAAGGGAGTTTCTAAAAAACATCCACGTAGGTGGAAAGCCCGGGAGGCCTACAGTTAGCGACATTACGAGCCCGTCCAACCCTCTCGGATAGGCCGGATTTCCCATCCACGATATTGCATTCGTGACGAGATAAAAAAGAACACTCCCACTCACAAGCATCGTAAAAAATTTCCCAATCCCGAGTGCCCCATCCGAAGCAAGCCATCGGCCAAGGGCCACGAGCCCGAGTGTGCAAGCCCATGTCGTCGCCTGCCAACTCCCGCCCATCGGATACCCAAAGAATAGACTCAAGGCCAAGTCCGATGCAATGACGGCGGCCATCGGCAAAATCCAGGCCACGACGCCCCGCAAAAATAAGCCGCCACAGAAGGCCACTGCCGCCAGCGCAGAGAAGTTCGGCAATTCTGGAAAAGACATTGCCCTCAAAAGCCGAAAAACCACCAGCGCGCAAATGCACCCTGCTATAAGCAAGAAAGTGCGAAACTGTGGCTCGCGGATGGATATCTGCCGAGGAAACAACATGCTTATCTTGTATTGCGTGGAGCGGTGCTCTGCAAGACCATCCTACAGAATATGGCCTCCGAACGACTGCCTGCGATGTCCCGTATCGTGAATTTCAGCAAAGCGCACAAGCGGCCAAGCGCCCGAAACCGCTACTTCGCAGCAGGTAATGGTTCAGGTGGAACCAATGCCTTTGCCAAAGAAGCCAAGCCTTTATACTTTTTCCCGGTTTTCTTGACCATGCCACGTGACACGAGATTTTGGAGCTTTTCGTAAGCGCGCAGGCGGAGCATCTCTTCGCCTCCGCTTGCTGCGTTCCGCGCTCGAAGTCGCTCGTGGACGACATCGAACAATTGTTTAAACTCAAATGAGCTTTTCTTTGTGAGAACGGCCACTAATTCTTCAGTCACCAAGTCTGGAAGACGGCGAGAAAACGCACTTTTCCTTTGCATAAGCATGAGACGATTAAACTAGCATGCATTTTCCAGATGTCAGCATATTTTTTACTGTCACGAAAATAACGAACACCCTAGCCATTGCTTACGAAAAAAACCCGCAAGGAAGTCCTCCGATTATTAGGCCACGGCTTAAACTCGGAATGTTGGCATGAAAACATTGCAGGGTCCGCGTGGATTCTTTTTACTGTGAATCCTTCTATGTCGAAATATGCCGAACTCGGGTGACGTCGTTTCATCCTCCGATTTTATTCGGGCTTATCGTGTGATGCTCTCAGCTCGTGTGCTTGAAGAGAAGCTCGCGAGCCTCTACCGAGCCGGGCGGATCAAAGGCGGCGTCTTTCTCGGTCGGGGGCAAGAAGCGCTGTCTGTATCAGTCGGCCTTGCCCTACGGAAGGGAGATATCTTTGCCCCGTTGATCCGGGATCAAGCCGGGCGCATGGCCTTCGGCGATACCGCTCTCGATACGCTTCGCACCTACCTCGGCTCGCAACTCGGGCCGATGCGTGGACGAGATGGAAACATCCATCGCGGACGTCCTTCCGAAGGTTACTACGCGATGATAAGCCACCTTGGCGCCATGTTGCCCACCGTGGCCGGCGCCCTGCTTGCCAAGCGATTGCGCGGGGAATCGGGTTGTGTCGGAGCCACATGTATCGGTGATGGCGGCACTTCGACGGGGGCTTTTCACGAAGGCCTCAATACCGCAGCGGTGGAAAAACTTCCCCTCCTCGTTATCGTAGCGAATAACCAATACGCCTACTCCACACCGAACTCGCGTCAATTTGCCTGTGCCAACCTGCTCGACAAAGCGCTTGGCTATGGCGTAGCGGGCTACCACGTGGATGGCACCGATCTTACCGCCTGCCTCAGCACTCTCCGCGAGGCCGCGCACATGGCTCGCGAGGGAGGTGGTCCGCAGCTCATCGTGGCAGATCTTCTGCGCCTCGTCGGCCATGGCGAGCATGACGACTCGCACTACGTGACGAGCGAGCTCAAAGCCAGTGACCTCGGCGCGGATTGTCTTTTGCTCGCCGAAGCAAAGATCATCAGCTGCGCGTGGGCCACGCCGGAAGAGACTGCAAATTGGCGCAACGAAACGGAGAGCGAGATTAATGCCACGGTGGACAAAGTGCGCCGCGAGCCTGGGCCAGATCCAAATGATGACGACTGGGCTGCGTATTCGCACACTGCGTTTGTCGAACACTACGTGCCCGTATGAGTGAGATTACTTACTTGGAAGCCATTCGCTTGGCCCAGCGCACAGCCCTCGCGAGCGACCCGCGCGTCTTTGTCTATGGACAGGACGTCGGTAGCTTTGGTGGGGCATTTAAGGCGACAAAAAATTTGGCCAAGGAATTTCCGGGCCGTGTCCTCGATGCGCCGATCAGCGAGGATGCGATCGTGGGCGTCGCCATCGGCGCTGCCATTGAAGGAATGCGCCCGATTGTGGAAATGCAATTTGCGGACTTTTCCACCTGCGGTTTCAACCAAATCGTCAACCACGCTGCGACGCTCTACTACCGCACCGGAGTGCCGTGCCCGATCGTGGTGCGCCTGCCCTCCGGCGGCACTGAAGGCGGAGGCCCCTTCCATAGCCAAAGCATGGAAGCCCTCTACGCCCACTATCCAGGCCTTGTCGTGATGACTCCTGCGACGGTGGAAGATGCCTACAGCATGTTGCTCGATGCCGTTGCGCTTGATGATCCCGTGATTTTCTGCGAGCACAAATTTCTCTACTACCACCTCAAGGCAAAAGCGCTCCCTGAGACGAACCTGCCGATTGGAAAAGCCCGGATCGCACGGTCTGGTCGCGATGCCACGATCGTGACGCACGGTGCCATGCTCCACGAAGCCCTTGCTGCCGCAAAGGAAATCGCGACCGATGGCTACGAACTCGAAGTCGTGGATCTGCGCACCGTGAAACCACTGGATACCGATACGATCCTCGCTTCGGTAGCCCGCACGGGACGCCTTCTCTGCGTGAGTGAAGAATGGCCATGGGGCGGCGTGTCGGCTGAAGTCCTTGCGCGCGTGTCGAGTGAAGGCTTCGGGTTGCTGGACGCTCCACCCATGCGCCTCAATGCCAAGGACACCCCGGTGCCTTACCATCCGAATCTCTGGTCCGTTCACCGTCCTACTGCTTCTGCGATTGCGGATGCCGCCCGTCGTTTGCTACACATCTAAGCCATGGCTCTTGTTTCCATCCAAATGCCCCAGCTCGGCGAGTCCATCGCCGAGGCCACCATCGTGCGGGTGCTTTTTCAGCCCGGCGATATCGTTGCCGCGGATGCCGACATGATTGAAGTCGAGACAAACAAAGCCGTCATGGCCGTCACGGCTCCCTGCGGCGGCGTGTTGGCGGATATCTCTGCCGAAATCGGTACAAGCTATCCTGTGGGAAGCGTGCTCGGACACATCGAGGTCACTGATGCCGAAGCCGCGCGCCTCGGCCTTGATCAGGAACCCGTGCCGCCGCCATCCGCCCCGCGCGCGCCTGCAGAGAAGCCAAATTCACCAGCCCTTGTCGAGCCGACCGTAAAGAGTGGCCTTCCCGTGCCAGCGCATGCGGGCGGAGCCACGTATCTCTCACCGCGCATGAAGTCCCGCATGGCGGAACTCGGCCTCCGCGCCGCCGACCTTGCCGGCATTCCCGGCAGCGGGGCGGGCGGACGCGTGAGCATCGAGGATCTTGAACGCTTTCTTCTCGGCATTGAACGCAGCAAGACCACGGCCGCGTCACCGATGCGCAAGGCCGTCGCTGACGCCATGACACGGAGTTGGTCACGCCCCCTCGCGACAGTGTGCCGCCCGATTGGCTTGGATGCCCTGCTCGCTCATCGCAAGACGCACCCTGCCAAACCAGGGCCGGCTCTTTACGCCCTGCGGTCGCTTGCCATTGCCCTCGGTGAAAATACCTCGGTCGCTGGACGACTCATCGGCGAGCGGATTATTCATCCCCCTTCCGTAGACATCGGCTTTGCGGTCGAAGCGGAAGACGGCGTAATGGTGCCGGTCATTCGCAATGCCGATCAGACCTGCCTTGACGACTTAGTCTCCCGATATAACCGTTTGGTAGAGCTTGCGCGTCAGCGTCGCCTCCCGGCAGGCGACACGGGTGGTTCCATCGCGACTGTCACGAACTACGGCACCTTTGGCCTTACGCTCGCCACCCCCATCCCCCTGCCTGAGCAAACGCTCCTTCTTGGCATGGGCGCGGGCCAGACTGTGCCCTCGTGGGACGCGGCTAGCAAAAGCTTCGTCCCGGTTGTCGAGGCACTCTTTACCCTGAGCTTCGACCACCGCGTGCTCGATGGCGGTGCCGCCGGGAGACTCCTGAAACGCGTTGCAGAGCTGCTGGCTAATCCGGGCGACTTGTAGAGCCTTCAGCGTCTGCTTTTTCAGAGCCGAGTCGAGCAAGGAGGTCGCGAATTGTTCCGCGAATGTCCGAGGATTCAAGGATGCCTGAGACAACGACGACGCGGCGAGCTCCCGCGCTCAACACAGAGTCAAGATTCCCTTGCTTGATCCCCCCGATGCAAAAAATAGGAATCGAAACATCGCGATGGACAGCCGCGATGTCTTGCAATCCGATGGAGGGGTAATCTGGCTTTGTCGGCGTCGAAAAGAGCGGGCCGAAGCCAATGTAGTCTACGCCCTGTGCTGCTCGGGCTTGGTCAGGGCTGTGCGTGGAGAGGCCGATAAGGGCATCTGCTCCCGCAAGGCGACGGGCTTCTTCGACCGGCATATCATCCTGCCCAATGTGCACCCCATCTGCGCCGGTCGCGCGCACGAGAGCCGGGTGGTCATTCACGATAAGGGGAATGCCGGCCGACCGGAAGATGGGTAAAACGCTATCTACGAGGCGGGCGATGGAATCAACATCGAAGCCTTTCGCCCTCACCTGCACCACGTGGATACCCCCCTCTACCATGCCGTGAGCCACGGCCACAGCGTCAGCCTTTGCCACGTAGCCGAGGTCGAGGATTCCGTAGAGTCTTGCTGTGGCGAGTGTGTTCAAGGCTATCCCTGCGGCATGGCGTCTCCGCCTTTCGAGTTGCATGTAGCCACACCCCGCTTGGAGGAAGCAATAAAATCCAAGAAGCCCGTCGCCTCCGCCCCCCATGCGGATGTGCGCGCTTCGGCGACTCCCTCTGTGATGTTTGCGCCATCTCGCATAACGATCTGGAAGACGCGGCGAATTTCACGTCGTGTTTCCGGGCTAAATCCCGCTCGCCGAAGGCCGATGGCATTTAGCCCAATGATGGAGTTAAGGTAGGCACCCATCGTAAAGGGCGGGATGTCCTTATTAAACTTTGCGGAGCCTGCAACCATCGAGCGACTGCCGATCCGAAGGTGCTGGTGAAAGACACTCCCTCCGCCAAGGACAGCCGCATCCTGCACGTGAACATGTCCCGCGAGGAGGCAATTGTTCGTAATAATCACATCATTGCCGATCTGCACATTGTGCCCAAGATGAGCCCCGACCATGAGAAAGCAACGGTCGCCGATGACCGTTTCAGTGCCCTCACCGGTTCCACGATGAATCGTGACATATTCTCGGAAGCGGTTGTCCGAACCGATCCGCACACGGCTTGAGATGCCGCCATGGTGGGCATAATCTTGTGGGGCTCCGCCGATCACGCATCCGTAGCCGATCAAGTTTCTCTCACCCGCGACCACATCGCCATCGATCACGGCATTTGCTTGCACGACACACCCCGCACCAAGGACGGCGCGTCCTGCGATAATGGCGTGGGGACCGACCTCCACGTCATCGGCCAACTGGGCGTCTTTGCAGACGAGCGCAGTGGGGTGAATCTTCATAAATATCCCGCCTCACGGAAACTGAAATACGGGTTCTTGCCATCAAGAACCGTGCCAAAAATGATGTGGTCGAGGAAGCGAATCTGCATGATCCCCGCAGCTTCACGGAGATTGGCCGTCACGCGCCGATCGGCTTCGCTGGGCTCGGGATTTCCGCTGGGGTGATTATGCACAAGGACAAAGGCGTAGGCGGAGTGCGTGATTGCGGGAAGAAGAATCTCACGCGGATGAGCCACACACTCGTTCAGCGAGCCATGGGAGATTTCTTCGAGCCGCATGAGTCGCAGCTTCGTGTCCAAGAGTGCGACTTGCAAGGACTCCGAGCGCATGGCGGCAAATTGCTGACCGAGCACGGAGTAAATTCGCTCAGGCGTATCCATGAGTGGCGCTTCGTCTTGATTGCGCAAGAGGCGCTTGCCGATTTCGAAGGCCGCAGCAAGTTCGATCGCCTTGGCGGCGCCGATGCCCTTGACGGCTTTGGCTATTTCTTGCGGCGATCGACGAGAAATCCCAACTAAACCCCCGCACGCGCGCAGGAGTTCTTGCGCAATAGCGATCGCGTTTTTGCCCGGCATTCCCGTGCGGATGAAAATCGCAAGCAGCTCGGAGTCGGATAGCGCGTGCGTGCCATGGGCCATGGCTTTTTCTCTCGGACGTTCGGACGCCGGCAACTCTCGGATGCGAGCGGTGTCCACGCGAATTTAGAATTTCTGAAGCAGACTTCGCAAATGCTCAGCGATAGCACGCAGGCCGCCGACAAACTTATTATCCTGCACGGGTTCCAACTGCGCGATCGCCTCGTCCACCAAACGAAAAGCAACAGTCCTCGCTCCTCGCAGGGCCCCAGCACTGTCGAGCATTCCCACAAGAAGTTCGGCATCCACTTTGTCTTCTTTGATCAGTAATTCGCGAATCGTGGCGGAATCCTTGCCAGATTGGAGGAGAAGCAAAACAGGAAGTGTGAATTTGCCTTTGCGCAAGTCCGTGCCGAGTGTCTTCCCGGTTTCTGCCTCATCGCCAGCGAGATCAAGAATGTCGTCGTAGATTTGGTAAGCAACGCCGAGCTTAACGCCAAAGTTCTTCATCGCACCGATGACCACGGGATTCGCCTCACTGATAAAGGCACCCAATTCGCAGGCAGCAGAAAAGAGAGCCGCCGTTTTCATTTCGATAATCCGGTAGTAATCGGCCGTAGAGAGCTTGAGGTCGAAGCGGCGCTGCGTCTGGATTATTTCGCCGGAACAAACCTCTGCTGCCGCATCCGCAATTCGGCGGCAGATATCGCCGTTGCTGAAATTTGTCGAGAGGCGCAAGGCGTGGGCAAAAAGGCAGTCTCCCAAAAGAACGGTGATCGCATTTCCCCACTTGGCATTTGCCGAAGGCTGGTCGCGCCGCAACTCAGCCCCATCCATAATGTCGTCGTGAACCAAGGTCGCGATGTGAATCAATTCCAAAATCACTGCCAGATCCACATGGCTCGGGGTTATTTTTCCTGTGGCACCTCCAGCCAACAGCGCCAAGGCTGGTCGCAATCGCTTGCCTCCAGCGTTGCAGACATAGGCCACGTATCCCTCCACGGCCGGGTCGAAAGATCGCGCTTGGGCTCGAATGCGTTCCTCTACCGTGTAGAGGTGAGGATTAATGAGGTCGAAGGCTTGGGCGAAGGAAATGGGCTCAATGGTAGCTTGCATGGCAGTATTACAATGAATCCGCTTTCCACCTGAGGATTCGACGGATTACAAAAAAAGGAACGACCAAAGCCAGCCCGACGGATGCCGCAAGCAGCGGATTCGGTATCACTCGCGCGCGATCTCTGGCCACGGCGCGCAGTCCTGCAGCCACAGCTTCCTGCGCCGTCACAACAAACGCGGGGAATTTTTTCATATGCGACGCAGAGTCATCTTCTGGAGTTCGGGCCGCAACGCCGAAGAACTCGGTCGGCACAGGGCCCGGACACAATGCTGTCACCGTGATCCCCAGCGGACGTAGTTCGATAGAGAGAGCCTCGGAGAAACTGGTCACGTAGGCCTTCGTCGCGGAATACACGGCAAAATTAGGAAGCGGAAAGAAGCTAGCTACGCTACTCACATTCAAGATTGCCGCGCGTCCCACCCGCAGCATCCCCGGCACGAGGAGATGGCTTAGGTGCGTGAGGGCTGCGATATTGACGTCCAACATCGCCCGCACCTTACGCCATTCGCTTGAGTCGAAGCGCCCGCGGTCACCTAGCCCCGCGTTATTGACCAAAAAATCCACCGCGATGCCCTCCGCCTCCAGCCACTCGGCTATGGAAATGCGCTGGGATTCCTCAGCCAAGTCCGCCGCATAGACACGCACAACCAAGCCCGGATGCAAGCCCACCAGATCCTTGGCGAGTGACTCCAAGCGATCATGGCGTCTAGCCACCAGAACCAACGCACGCGCATAGGGTGCCAACTGGCGCGCAAATTCTTCCCCAAGTCCCGAAGACGCTCCCGTGATCAATGCCGTGCAGCCATCGTAAAATTTCATACCTACCCCCAACCTCAATGAATCTTCGCCGCCTTTCCAGAGAAAAACGGGTCACCAGCACACCTGCGCTTGTCCTCAGCAAAAAAAACACCTTTTTCTTGTTCACCCTAGTCTCAAGTGACAAGCTTCCGCCTTTCCTGCTTAGTGCACGTTCAAAAACCCATCCCTTGATGAAAGCCAATATTTTCGGATCTTTTTTCCTTCTCGTCTTCCTCGGAATTCTTGGCGCGATGATCTGGAATGGAATCTCTTCGGCGTCGAAGCCAGGAAATGGGGACGAAGTCGTCTTGATGGACTTCTATGCGACGTGGTGCGGCCCTTGCATGCGCATGAAGCCCGTCGTGCGCGAGCTTGCCGCAGAGCTTTCTGGACAACTTAGGGTGATGGAACTCAAAACCTCTGAAAATCGCGACCTAGCAGAACAATACAACGTCAGTCACATTCCCTGTTTCGTCGTCCTCCGAGGTGGTAAGGAGGTAGCCCGGAAGACGGGCTACATGTCTAAAGAAGATTTGCGCAGTTTAACCGGATTGTAGCTCGCCCGCTCAAGCGACGTCCCAGGCTCCTCCGAACCGCGCGCAACGCCAAGTCACTTCTTCTTTGCGTCGCTCGTCAATTGACGCTCAGCTTCGACCCAGTCGCTCGTCGCGTCGCCCGACCAGCCCATTCTTTGTCGGCGCTCTGCGATGAAGTACGCGCGGAGAGCGATGTCGTGGGCTGAAAACATCGAGCGTTTCGTAGTCGGCTTCTTCTTTCCAGTTAGCTTGCTGCCACTGGACTTCTTTGTATCAGCTTTTTTAGGCGAAGGTTTTTTCGCTGCAACGGAATCCTTTACCGCAAGCTTCGTCGCTTTGACTTCCTTCGACTTCTTCTCTGGTTCAGATTTTTTCTTTGGCATGGCAGGTATGTTGTGAGGCGCAGAAGCCACTTTATGCAAAATAATTCTTCAACATTTCGCGCAAATCTTTAGATTATCCTGCGTGCTTGCTTTTATTTTGCGATGGATGGTGACGACGATTGCCGTGTTTGCGGCCGAGAGATTACTTCCTGGCATTCGATGTGAGTCGGTGGGAGCCTTGCTCGGCGCCTCCTTGCTGCTGGGCATCATCAACGCGTTCGTCCGTCCGGTTTTGCTCTTACTGAGCCTCCCCTTTATCCTCGTGACCATGGGAGTGTTTATCCTCATCGTTAATGCGCTGTTGCTCCTGTTCGTTGGGGCTGTGATTCCGGCGTTTTACGTGGACGGCTTCGGGAACGCGTTCTTCGGAGCGATCATCATCAGCATCGTAAGTTGGCTCCTGAGCATCTTCTTCCGCACAAGCGATGGTGCGATTCGCCCTATTACGCATCACCCGTCCGTGAAGCGAGCGGATGCCCGCCTGATTCGATAGGTGGCACCGATGGATTTTTTTGATGCGAAGCAGATTGGCGTCAAAATTTGCGGAATTACGAGCCTGTCTGACGCGCATATGTGCATCGCAGCAGGGGCCGGGGCCCTCGGATTTAACTTTTTCCCGGGATCGAAGCGTTATCTTCCCCCCGAGCCAGCTCTACCATGGATAAAAAGCCTGAGCACTCCCGCTGCGCGCGTCGCCGTCGTGGTGAATCCCGATGAGTCGCTCATACGCCTTTTGCGAAATTCCGAGGCATTTGACGCAATTCAATTCCATGGTGACGAATCGCCCGCCTTCTGCGCCGCTGCGGGATTTGCGCGATGGATCCGAGCCGTGCGGGTAAGTGACCTCACCTCTCTGCAGCACGCCCTCGCCTATGATACCCCCCACCTACTCCTAGACGCTGCGGTAGCCGGTTCTTATGGCGGCACAGGCCAGCGCCTAGACTGGAACCTTGCGAGGGATTTTGTCTGCATCAATAACCAACGCCGCTTCATTCTCGCCGGAGGACTCAATGCCGAAAACGTGACACAAGCCGTCCGTATCGTCCGTCCGAGCGCAGTGGACGTCGCGGGGGGAGTCGAAGCTTCTCCGGGCATAAAAGACGAATACCTAGCCCGCCACTTCGTTGCAGCAACGCAAAATGGGGCGACCTCTCGCTCACTGCCGTAAATAGAAAATAACGTCGAGACGATTTGCCGCCGAAGCGATCCGCAGCTCGCGAAACTGGTCAACCATCCGACGCTCATGCGGGGTGCGGTAA
>Ga0163153_10005675_pt1 | contig 14558 bp, 19 predicted proteins | sample OliLakLV19MP6IB1_FD_148629 | JGI IMG/M metagenome (GOLD analysis project Ga0163153, IMG submission 148629) | Freshwater microbial mat bacterial communities from Lake Vanda, McMurdo Dry Valleys, Antarctica - Oligotrophic Lake LV.19.MP6.IB-1 | ecosystem: Environmental > Aquatic > Freshwater >... | reverse complement strand
AATAGTGGCCGCACCACCACTTCCGCCAGAGGCTGTGCTCGACCCCCCAGCGGCCCCGCCGTTTGCAGTTAGTAACGACGAGCCAAACGTAGTGTTCCCCCCATCGCCACCGCTGCCACCATTATTAGAGGCTTGAGTCGCGGAGCCTGCGCCACCGCCACCGGCACCTACTAGGCGAACTCGCACAGACTTAATCGCGATGACCTCGCTAAACGTCAGCGTCGAATCGCCTGTGCCCGCTGACTTCGTCAAAGTGCCTGACGCCGCTGGAGCGCCTGAGCCGCTCATGTAAACAAGCGTTGAACTCGCAACGGTCGCGTAAACCGTGAATGTGATCGAGTTGTTCGTGTAGGTCGCGCCCACTGTGGCGCTGCCCGAAGTGATAACGAATGCATAGTTTTTGTTGTAAGTGCCAGAGCCAGACGTGAACGTCTGAATTGTTGGCGCGGGTCTAACTGGAGCCGCCGCCGGGGCCGCCCACTTAAGCCCATTAGCGAGCGAGCTATCTGCCGTCAGTACATGCGTATCGGTGCCAATCGCTTGCCTAGTAACCGTTGCCGAGGCCGTTGCGACGTAAAGATCACCCTTAGTCGTAAGTGCTGAGCGAGCTTGCCTCGCATCGATCTGCGTCTGTATTGCGCTCGTGACGCCATTGACATAGCCGATCTCAGTAGAGGTCGTCGTGGCTGGAGCAATCACTCCAGAGCCATCGCTGACTAGCGCTCGCGAGACGGTCGTTACTGCAAGCTTACTAAGCGCTATAGCTGCGAGAGCTTTTATGTCGGCGTTTTCGATGTTAGAAATTGCGTTGCCCGTGCCGTCAGCGTCGATTGTTTTGTTAGTGAGCGTGCCAGCGCCAGCGAGTGTTACAAGTACTGACGTATCGGTAATGCCATGAATGCTCGTGGTGTCGGCCTCGTGCGTGCTTAGATCAGTAGTTGAGGCCTTCGTGTTTATTTGCGTCTGAGCATTCGACGTCAGTGAATTGATGTATTGAAATTCCGTCGAAGAGACCGTTCCGTCCGCAATCTTACTTGCATCAATTGCTGCAGATACAGAGATGTCCGCATTAACAATAGGAGAGAGAATCGGCGTCCATGTATTAAGCGCCGTGCAGGAAGAGACCTTATAGTTATTTGCCGAGTCTACGCGAATGTCCCCTATTGTGCACGTAGCGGGAAGTGTCGTCGGAGAAAGACGAAGTACTTTCCCGGAGAGATTTTGCGCTTCGGCAGAAAGACCAAGCATGAGGGACAGGATTAAATGGATCATTCGGTCACGACCTCTTGGAAGTAGAGCGTTACGGAGCCCGCAGTAAGTGCATCGAGATTCGCTCCGACTGCAGTCGCTGTAATAATAAGGGGCGTCGCAGTGGCGGGAAAGTAAACCGTAAGGTTCGAGTCTTGTGCGGAGTCCGAAACCGCCTGCATTACGTTAAAGGAGTTGATGAACTTTGTCGTATCTCCGGCAATGCCGACTGACAGAGTGAGGGCGGAGATTGCTCCCCCTGCAAACACCGTTGAGTGTTTAATAATAACGGCAAAGAGGGTTCGATTCGCAGCGAGAGTGCGGGCTGTAACGGTTGTCGTGAGTGCTGCAGTCTGGAAACTCGTGTAGGACTTCACTACTGTCACCATAGGAGTAGAGGAGTCCGCAGACGTCGCAGGCTGGCTCGACGGATACGCGAACATGCGGCGAGGAGCACGTTTAACCATGTCACGACGGGCGACGAATTGACCAAAGTTCTCTCCCGCACGGAGAAGGCTTCCGCGATTTTGCGCGACCATAGCCTTGAGCTTGCCTTGCATAAGTCCTGCATAAACCTGTGCCCGGTCATCTGACTTGTTCATCATGATATAAAAGGTCGTGGCGTCTTCGAGAACGTCGATGTGTTTTCGCGGAATGAGTGGAACGGAGGCGGACGAATCCTTCAGGTCCCGTGGAACGGGAACGTGCTCAACTTCGATCCTTACGCGAGACTGCGGAAAGCCATTAAACCTAACGGTAAGTGTCCCATCGGGGTTTTCTTTAATCACCGTAAAGCGATCAGGGAGTGACTCGCCAATGGTCGAGAGCGGGTAGTTACGATGAAAGGACTCCGAGTCGGTGCCGCGAATTCCCTCGCCCGATCCTTTGTGCATGCGAAAGGGTTCGATGAGGCGGGCAATACCACCGAGGACGTAAGTCGAGGTAATCGACGCTGCATTAGTTGAATCAACGTCGTCGAATCCGAGAATGCGATGAGCGGAGAATTCCGTCTGCGTTCCTGTTCCGACAAGGACGAAAACCGCACTTGATGCGCGATCAGAGGCGATAGTGAATTTTCGTGTAGTGCTCGAGTACGTAACGGTATAGGCCGGAGCGCCTCCGGTCGAAAGCAATTGTATCTGCACCTGTGCTGCGAGTTCATCGGGCGTATATGTGCCCGAAGTGAGCGTTGCAGTGAGCGTTGTCCCTGCGGCTTCCTGAAACTGGACTTTATTACAGCTTGAATCAATGACGATATAACTGGGGATTAGCTCGTAGTCGAGTTTCGCAACTTCAAAGGAAAGAGCCGCGCCCGTCTCATCCGGATACTGTCCATCAAGGTCAAATGCCGTCGAAGAGGCCGTATGACTTGCGATCTTAAACCATTCCTCTCGTCCGTTGATACGGATATGGCGTCCCGCCATCGAGAGGGTTGGCGCTGCGGAGAAGACTCCGCTTGAGTCTCCGGTCGTAAGGGAAACGGTCCCTGTGATGTATTTCGGAATAAGCTCAATAATGAGTGGTCGCTTTGCCTTAGCCCAAGGCCATACTTCATCGATCTCAACGGTCTGGTCTTTTCCGAGTGGAATAGTTCCACCCGCAATTATGGCCATATGTACGCGATTTAGGTAATTAAGCGCCTGCGCCTCATAAGAAGAGGTCCCCGAAGTGACCTCTCCTGCATTCTGCAATGCTAAATCAATGATGTCGGCAGAGGTTCGAAACTGAGCCAAAGAATCCTCCTAGAGGGGAGTGCTTTAGGCTCCCGGTTTCGTGAACGGCTTTGTGTCCTTCTTCGTCTTCTCTTCGCTAATGGACAGAAGCTCGCGTTCTAGTTCGGCGATCTTTTGATCCTTTTCGTTGAGTGAACGAGCAAGTTTTTGATCCTGCGTCTCGGGTCGTGCCCACGCAATGTGCTCGGCCTTTTCTTCGTGTTGGCCCTTTTTGGTTTTCGGATCAATTACCCAGCGACCAATTGAATTGCCCTTACGGTCAAAGAGATTGCCCGATCCCTTGGGACGCTCCCACAAACGTGTCTTTCCGTCTGCGCTACCAAGGACACGTAAAGTATAAGAGTCATTGTCTATTACGAGACCTGTTTTTTCGTCACGATAAGTGACCTTAAGGTCGAAGCCCGTGGGCTTGGTTTCTTGCTCTTTATCCATAACTGCTCCTCGAATGGTGTTTCCCCGAGTCTCCCGACCGAGGGAAACCATGTCAAGGGCCGGTGTTACCAGCCGATGACTTCTACTTCGATGATTTGTGCGGCAATTGCAACGGCTGATGCTTCACTTCCTGCGAGAGCAGCAGAGGCGAGAACACCGCCTTTAGTAGCAGAATCAGCAGCGGTAATTGTCGTGTCCGTTGCAGCTTCTTTACCAAAGATGTCCGTTGCGTAATATGCAGTTGCTGCAGTACCAGCCGCCGACCGTCCGCCAATAATCTTTAGCGCATGAGCGTGTGCAGGACTTTGTATTACAACAAGTTTTTCTGTGCTCTGGTCGTACTGAAAACGATACCCAGAGACACCCTGATCAACTACAACCATGCTCTCGATTATCGTAGGACAGCCCATCTTACCCTTTGAGAGGGGGATTCCGTTAGCCGGAACGGTAAGGGAACTGTCCCCGAAGGAAATACGAACACGATTCGAATTACGTGAACCAGAGGTTTTGCGTTGATTCAAAATTGAGTATGTGACGTCACCTGCTGCAATATCTGCCATATTAGCTCCTTAGAAGAGAAGTGCGGCCCCCCGAGAGAGACCGCAGATCGAATTAACCAGCGATCATGTCAGAATTCGATGAAGCAACATCAGCACTTTCGTCGCAGATGAAGTAGTAAACACCTTGGCCGGTCGGAGTACCGACGCCAATCGTGTGACTGATCTCCATTGAGTCGCCGACGTTGAACTTCACCGGGGTGTTGTTCTCGTAAGCTACTTTGCCGATTCCACTGCCAGTAGCAACAGTTACTGTTGCAACAACAGCCTCTCCCGTTGCCGAGAGGGGAGTGATTCGCTTAGTGAAAATCACAGTTGGTGCGGTAGAAGTACCAGAAGCGGCTTCACTCGTGAGAGCAAAACCACACTGGGTTACGAAGCATGAACGAATACATACGAGTTCGCCGTGATCTGCTGCAGTTGCACCGATGTCCATTTCCTTTAGAACTTCAGCAGCAGCTTGCGCCAAAGTTATAATAGGAGTGAAGAACGATAAGTGACTGCCTTTAGTAGTGTAGCTCATTTAATTTTCTCCTTCATTTACTGTTAAGTTGACGAGGTCATGTAAACTACACGCGCTTCGCCAGCGTTTGCAGAATCAGACCAGATCTGTCCGAAGCCATAAATTCCGTACCATGCAACAGACTTAGAGCGACCGAAGTCGTGTCCGACGTTCTCTTCTGCAATTAGGTGCGGGTCTTCAGCTACAGCCATCGTTACGGGGTCTTCGCCGAAAAATACAGCCTCACCCATTACGTCGCCAGTACCCATGTCCTGTGCGAGTGCCGAAGTGTGGTTCGTTTCTACGAAACGAGTATTTTCGATACGTCCGACTTCGCCGTTAAATTTCGCAGCGGGATCGGTGTACTTTTTCCAGTCAACCCAAGCCGGATCGCGCATAAGACCGCGCTTTGCCTGAGTGATCAGAATACATACGTAATCGTCATCCATATAAGGAGCGATGTTTAAGGTCGAGAACATGTAATCGCGGATTGATTCCACGTGGAACATGTTGAGGTTCGACGTTGCTGCATTAGATGCTGCGCCGTCTGTCTCAAAAGTCGTTTCGCTCACTCCAGTGGGGATCGCAAGGATCTTACCGGCCTTGAAAGCTGCAGCAGCACTGATGTCCATGCGCAACTTTAACTGATCCTTGAGCTTCTTCTGAATTGCATTAGCAAGGTCAAAACAAGAAAGATCAATCGCAAGTTTCGTGTAAGGAATCGCACGTCCACGCTCACTTACGGTAATTGCCTGAGTGCTTAAAGAAAGCGTGTCCTCAGGAATGCGCGAAAGCTCAACGAGAGCATCATCACTTGGAACGGTTACGTTAGAAACGCGAGTGATCGTAACGGACTCGCCCTTCTTCTTGCCGTAGCCTTCTTCGGGCTTAACGAACTGCATGAACTTGGCTTCCTTGATTGCGGCCATGCGGATCTTAGAGCTTAGATCATGATTCTTGTAGACGCCACTGGGGCCGTCGTTAACCCAACTATGAGCTGCCATTGATACCTTCCTTGGTTAGGTCCCCCTATGGTGTCAAACCGTGACGCCGGGGATAGCTTAAATTATCTTTGAATTCTCATCTTGCGCATTTCTTCTGCGAAACTCAAGGGGCGATCTTGTTTTTTCTCCGGTGTTACACTTTTCGCCGCCCCTCCACTGGGTCCAGTCGCAGTCACTTTCTTCGACGTCAGTTCCGTTCTAGGTTTGTGTATTTCCATGATTTCTCGGTATTCGTCGCGTGTTTTTTGCGCAAGTAACTGCATGCCCTTTTTAATGTCCGTTATTTTTCCAAACACGTCGGCATTTTCACCAAAGATTCGCTCCGCATCCTTGCGACGAACGTCTGGGTAATCACTAAGGAACTGATTCCAGAGCGTTTCACGTTGAGTTTCTGCGCGAATCAGGGCGATGGCTTCTTGTGTCGCCTGTGCCTTCATTTCTTTGAGCTTCGCCTTCGGATTGGCGTAGAACTCCTCTTCGAATGTATCTTCTACTTCTTCAGGCACGTGCGCGGGAGCTTGACTGCGAAGAGTCTCGCGAATTCCTTCATTGTAGGCTTCGTTAACGATTTTTTCGCGCTCAAGTGTTTCTGCATACTTTATTGCCTCGGACTGGGTCTTAAAGGTCTGGTCACCGATACGAATCAGCGTCTCTTCTTCGGCGTCCTCCTTTACTTCTGTCTCCTCTACTACATCTTCCGGAGCAGCGTCGTCCTGCGCCTGGACCTCTACGGGGTCAGATCCCGCAGGAAGATCACTCAACTCCGCTGATCCGCCTTCTCCCGTTACCGCCGTATGTTTAGCGTCTTCTCTTGTTCGTGCGAGTTCCTTGAGCATTTCAGACATTTCGTTTCTCCTCTAGAGTGCGGTAAAATTGATCTTTCTGGTTAATGTCGCGCATGATGTTCGTAATTACGCTCAATTCAGCGACTAAGTTGAGCGTATTCTGGTCACCGTCACGGTACTTTGCCATGAGTCGCTCGAATGCGACCTTGCGCATGCGCTCGAGCAGCGGCATTAGTACGGGACCCGCGAGATAGAAGGTCTTTGCGTCTAGTATTTCGTCTTCTCGACTTACTCCGTCTCTCATTACATCCCCTTAGTGGCAGGGGAGCCGGGAAAGTCCGCTTGCGGAAAAGACGGTGTCCCCATCATTTCCTGCATGGCCCCTTGCATGTCCGGACCCGGAACTTGGCTCATTGTATCGGGCTGGCCCTGATTTCCTGGGTCCATCGGTTGCTCCTCCTCACCCGGTTTCATTGTCGCCTGTACGGCCTTCGGGTGTTCGAGCTTGTATTTATCAATACTGAGCGACGTCATGACTTCTTCGAGATACTTCGTGAGGTCATACTTCTGCGAGAAGGCCTCCATGAGTGGGGGCGATGCCGAAATAGTCTGAAGGAGTGTCGTGAGTTTCGTATAATCCTGCGCCCGCGCAAGCGTCATCGTAATCCCGTAAACGCGAAAACGAACTCCATTTACTGTCGAAGCGAAGACTTCTTCGGCGGGAATTACGGCCATCTCCGCACCTCGTTGAGGACCAAAGAGCGAAATGAAAACCTCACGGTCAATCATGTCCCAGTTCTGTGCCGTCGTCATCCAGGCGAGTTCGATCTCCTTCTGACTTTGTCTGCTCTCGTAGTTCTTCGCCATGCCTTGAAATACTGACGTAATGGACTGACTTGCTTCGACGACTTCAGTCGCCTTTACTGCACGAAAGGGCATCACTCCCTGACGAAGATCGTTCGTGAGGGCTGACGAATTAAACTCCTGATTCATGATGTTGTAGACGTTAAAGGCTTCATTCGGGATCTGTACTGCTGTGACGTCTTCCATTACTTTTGCTCCATAGGGGAGCATGGAATTTACAGCGAGTGTGGCTCCGGGCTGAATCCCATCGGCGACCTGGCCCGGATTATCGAGCGCATCTTTTCTGATCTGCTTAACCGCATGTACCTGCATCATGCCCGCATCCACCATGAGGTTATACATCTCGATGAGTGCGCGATTGTGCTGTGTCGGTGCGTCCATCGGGGCCTTATGCCATACGGAGTTAGCGACTTCCATGAGAGGAGAGACTGTATAGGGTGAGCGTTGATGCCAGAGAGGATTCGGAGTTGGCGGGCGAATTAAATCCGTATCGTTTGCAATTGTAATGACGACGTTTTCGTATTCGATCTCCCCCGTGGTCGGGTCAATGACGGTGCCCCAGAATTCTGTCACCTTCACAGTTGGACGGTGGCCGGAGTTCGTCGTATTCTGTCCGACTTCTCGTGCAACATCGGCCTTTTCTGCACTGTCTGCAGCGCCCGATCGTGAGAGTCCTTTAACTATGTCACTTTCGTAAATTGCATTATCTCCCTCGGCGAGAGCGAGGACTTCATAGAAGTCAGGAAATGAATCTTCGATTTCGTACATTTTTCGCCCGGTCGGATCGGGGTAGTAGTTCTCCGCCCGCACAAGTGAGAACATGATCTCCCATGTTTTGTTCTCGATCTTCTCGATCCAACGGCGAAAGGACTTACCGCGTCCCTTTTTTCGCGCAATGAAGCGCGGCTTCGGAACGAGTTTCCCGGAGGTCTTTGAGATCACGAGTGAGGCGAGCATTGCACTCTCGACGGAGTTTCCGACGTGGGCGAAATATCCCGACTGAGTCATCATATAGTTAGTTAGTTTAGTGATCTCGTGTGGACGAACGACCATTCCTTGTTCGGTGTCCGGGTAGCAGGCTTCGGCAGTCCACCAATCGCCTAGATCTGCGAGTGCCTGCTGGAAGAAGGACTTATTTTGCTCCACTGCCATACTTTGCTTCGAGAGAACTTCTTGACTCTGTCCTTCGCGTTTATGACTGAAGTCGTGACGCAAGTGAAACATGTCGTAGTTTTCACGATTGCGACTCATGCGATCGTGCTTTGCCTCTTCGGCCTCGTCTCTGCATGAAAGTACGAACGCGATAATCTCTTTATCTGTCATTGCCATTTGGTTTCCTCATATTAGGGAGAAGTGATTCGGGTTTAGGGGTATCGTTATGACGCTGAAAACCATAAGTCGGAGCGGGAATCGGTGCAGAACTGTAATGTTCGCTGCGATAGGATTTAAGTCCGCCGCATAAGTACTGAAGTGCATCGTGCGGGTGCGAGTGAATGTCCTTCATTGGGCGAACTCTGTCGGGCTCAAGGTCGATGACTTTGTCGGGGTAGCGAAATCCACCCTTGAACCCCGCAACGAGAACGGGACAATCGGGCTCGTAGATTTGTAGACGTGGACGTCCCGACGAAAGTCCGAGGAGAAAGTCCGTTACTCCCTCAACTCGTTTCTTCCATGTCATTGGACCCGGACGGATCTGTCTGAATCCACCCATCATGAGTGACTGGAGGTAGGTCTCCTCGGTGATTTCGTTCTTCTTAAACCCCGCTGGATCGAAGAATGAAATAGTCTGCGCCGTTATGTCAGTGATCTGCGGGTAGTGAAGGAGTATTTCTCGCGTAACGTAAGGAATGAAGCGTTTTGCGCCCATGCCGGAGCCTATGATTTCTCGAATTATGACGATAGTTTCACCTTGTAGTTGTGCCAGGACGCATGCGGGAGTGAGACCCGATGAGTCCCATCCGAGCAAGAGGGGTAGTCCTACATGGACACTTGGTCGAACTCTCACTCCATGGATGAATTCATTAAAGTCCTCATAGACGGGCTTACCTTCAAAGGTCGCCCAACTCTTTCCATACTCCATCCGATATATGTGCAGAGGGAGAGTCTTCTTTAGTCCCTCCTCGAATTCAATTGAGCGTTTGGCGGGATTGGCCCTGTGACTCAGGTCGATGACGGTGAATTCGTTGCGGGGATTCTCCCAGACTTCAACCCCTTCCATTGGTGACTTCAGCGTCACTGGGGGGATGTCGGCGAAGTTCAAGTCTTTCGCATCGAGCTTATCGTAGACGATTTTTTTGAAGAAGCCTGGAAATCGGGTCGAGACCATGACCATGCGACCGCCGCCCTTGACGGTCGGTTCTGCTGACGCATACGAGGCCTCCGCATCCTCCCAGAAGGCGCATTCGTCTTCGAGAATACCGGAGAAACCCCTTTGACGAAGCTGGTTTCCTCCGCTCGGGAAGCCCATAATTTTCGAGTAAATGTCGGGAAACTCCATCACCGGAGGAGATGACTGCATTTCTCCGCGTTTTAGTTTCGGCAGTAAGTCGGGCGAAATCATATTTGCAGGAATGTGATCGTAGATGAACTTCGCCCGCTGGACGAGTTCCTTTGAGTCCTCCTCCTTCTTTGAGACGAAGGCCCAACTTCGGCCCTTATGAAAGATCACGTCCCAGAGTGCGAGTGCGATGAAGGTCCATGAGACGGTGAGGCGGCGAGACTTCGGAATGGCGAGCTTCTTTTTCTGTACCCACATGAGTGTCAGGAATTTCAGGTAAAGCAAATGTGTCGGGAATTGCTTGATGGGATTTTCTTGATCGACTTCGTCTGACGTCCAGACGCAATACTTCAGAAACATCCAAGGATCATCGCGAAAGAGCGCATACCGCTCGAGCGCATCGTCAGGTAATTCGGTCAAATGGATGGCCCCGTGTGGTGTAACACTACTGTAATGTAAGTTCTTACATTCGAGCCTAGGGAAAGATTTACAGGGTGACTAGGTGAAAATGGTCCTGATGCACTGCGCTATGCGCCCCGTCAACTGCGAATTACACTGTAATCCGTAACCCAGTCCTCGAGCAGATCCTCTTCCGTGCGTGGCTTTGTTTCGGTGACTGTCCGGAGCGGTGCATTGAGTTGGCGATCTGTCGCAAATATCTTCCCGCTTTGTTTCATTCCATCAAGACGGTCCATCAAGACGCCAAGGACGTTTTCACCAATATCGTGTTTTTGCGTCGCTTTACCGTCGAGCTTCTCAACGAGCCATTTCGCAATATCAAGCTGCTCGGACTTCTTATAGATATTCTTCTTGTCCTTCAGACACTCTTCGAGCTTTTGCAGAGCGGGCTCGGCAAAGGACCTAAGTCTCGATCCGATGGAATCCTCAAACAGCTTGTCCTGCAGGCGAACGATCTCGTCCGCAATATAAGGACTCTTTAGCAACGTAGAAGTCCACGCCGCCGTATATCCAAGCTCCGCACCTATGTCGTTGTTTGATTTACCCGATGCAGCTAGTTGGCAAAAGCGCCTGTGCCTCGGAGTAAGGACTCCGTTGGAGAGGGTTTGCCGCACTGCGTCTTCATTAAAGGCTTCGGTTTCTAGTAATGAGCCTGACGAAACTGACGGAGATGACGAAACTGGCGGACTCGTCGGACTCGTCGCGGGAGGAGCAGCGAAGGCCGACCGTGTCACCGCCGCAGGAGCGTCACTCCAATCACTTAGCTCGTCGTCAACGTCACTCATTCCCCTAATGTTACACGAACGTGCGCGTGGGTCGAGAGGGTAACGCGTTGTGTCAAGTCTAAAATCACTCACGCTAGTGGGAGGTTGATAGCCTAAGCACAAGCTCGCCGGGTCACCGTGCCACCCCGTAGGGAGGGGGTTCGCCGTTGTCAAGACGCACCTCCGCCCAAAACATGTTGGAGAACCCACGTGCTCCGCACCCTTCGATGGCTCTCTCGCCCTGAACTGCTGTTATGTAATGCAGATACTGTGCCGCGTCTAAGTGCGCGGAATCATTACGCGGTGTATTAGTTACACTGTAAAACTTTTGGGCGTTCACGCGAACGTGAACTACATTCACCAATGATCACGGGGACTTAAGTCGTATTGTAAAACTTATTGACGGTGTTAAAATCTGCAACCTGCAACCTGCAACCTGTACTTTTACCCCCTCTGTGCACCACTTTGACGCAGTGTGTTGGCATAGATTTTGCAATGCGTCACGCCGTTAAAACTTTTTTGATCTACGGATACCTCGAAGTTTTTTTTTTAATACAGACCCCTATTTGGAAACCCCTCTGTAGACGGGAGGAATGGCGGGAAGTTGACGTAGAGAGGGGGGTGAAATACAGGTTGCGCGTTGTAGGTTGTAGGTTGTAGGTTATACGTCACCGCAACCGCAACCGTGACCGCGCAGTGACCGTAGTTGTCACTGGGGTGACATACTATAGGAGTGACTGTGACTGTGACCGTGAGTGACGAAGAGAGCGCGAAGAGGCTCGAAGAGATTAGGCGACGGGCGAGGGAGTACGTGAACGAGGCGTACGCTCTCACGCAAGCGCCTGTACCGCTTAGACACCTTGGTGCGAGGTTTGGGAGACTGTGTCGGTCACTTGACCTTAATATTAGGGACGTACTCGTAGCGGACGCACAAGAACGGTTTATCGTGACGCTCAATCCAGTGACTGGCGGCTACTTCGTGCATACGAAGGATTGAGTGGCGACGTCTTGTGCAGTGACTGAAGGTTTGACAGAGTTGTGAATAGCGCCCTTGTTTTAGGGGTTTAGCTGGGGTGAGTCTCGTCCTGAGGCTCACGGGTGTCGATAAGTTTGACAGGTTGGGTGGAGCTAAGTGCGCGGAATTACTCGTGTGGTGTGTTGGCCCGTCCAGTGCATTGAGTGAGTGCGTGACCAACGCGAATGTTGGTCGAAACCTGGAGACGAACGAATGAATCACGCTTTAAGGACTGAACGCATAAATGTAGAAATAGGCGTCGCTGATGGCATACAGGAATGTATCCACGAATTCCTCACCGAATTAGGCTACAGCAACGACCGTATCTCAGAACTTGAATGTAGAAGTCGCGACGGCTTCATTCCTCATTCTCACAATCTAGGCGGCCTCGAAGCCATAGCGTTTACAGACCAGTTCATGGCCTCAATTGAGGGTACTGGTTTTGATAAGGCCGATGAGACACTTGAGAGATACCGTAAAATGGACGTCGAATATTTTCTCGCCGACCGTCCGACTTATCCTAAGCGTGATTCGAAGTGGACTGATAAGCAACGCGACGAATTCGACGAATACAGGCAGAACGATGAACAGGCCACGGTACTATTTTCTGTAGACTGTATGTTAACGGGCCTAGAGCGCGGCGTATTCACTCTTAATATTCGAATGTGCGTATGTGTTAAGGACGCCCCTTATCATCGTCAATTCGACGATAAGCTCGAATTTGATATCACCTTTAAACACTGCAAATCACTCGGCGAGAAGCTTAAGAAGTTGCTTCGAAATAAGGACGTCAAGACGTTCGCGGGCAACTTAAGAGAGGCGTACTAAAATGAATAACCTCACTCAATGGCGCATCGTGGATTGGGCGAATAACGAAGTGAATACAGGCGGCGAGACGTTCGACTCATTCGACGATGCATGGACGTGGATTGATACTTTTATACCGAGTGAGAATAACGCTCATGACGATTATTTTGTGATTGAAACTAAGGAGACTGAAAATGAGTAACTCATTCAAGTTTCAAATAGGCCAAATTGTAATTGTGGACGGCTTTAGGTGTCGAGTACTTGACCGCGAAATATTCGAGGATATTCCAGACTATTTACTCGAGCCACTAGACGCTCGTAACAATTTTTCGGGGGAATTACCAGGTGGCGCGGGTTGGGTACGACCAAACGACATTCAAGGGAGTGAAAATGAGTAACCCATACATCTCAAGCATCGTCACGAAGTACGGCGACCTGGATAACGTGAAGCGTGACGTCCAGGCGCTTAAGGATATCCAGTCACGGCAAGGCTCGAGTCTCCTCATTGACTCACTCGCTGAATACGCTGCCAGTGCGCTCTTTAAATTCAAGTCGAACGAGGAAGAGCGCATGCGACTAGTTGACTCATTAGTTTCAGAACTAAGAAACGCATTATTGGAAAGGACTGAAAATGGACAAGCCTAAACATACTCCAGGACCGTGGACGGCTGTATATAGACCCTCAATGAATCTCGCTGGAGTTCATATCAAGGCTTCTGATACGTGGCTTGAGGTCGGTTATTGCAATAGCAGTGAAACCGAAACTCCAGAGGCAGATGCACGTCTAATAGCATCGGCGCCGGAACTACTAGAGGCGCTTAATTTAATACTCACCGACAACAGACTAATGAATGCCATGAGTAAACAACAAGCCCGCGCTGTATTAGATGCGGTCTCTAAAGCAACAGGGGGCGCCAAATGAAAAATCCAGAACTACTTCAGTTATGCGCACTGCTTAAGGCGCATGGAATACTAAGGTCCGAACGTCTTAATAGTAAGGACGGTAGCTTGTCTAATTCTTTAGATGGAGACCTAGACACGTTGTCCGATACTATTTTTGAGATTTACAGCCGTGTCTGCAAGGAGAATGGCTTATCGGACTATGACATGACTCTAGTTAACTATTTAAAAGATGCGACGATTGTGAATATGAACTTATTAGGACGGGGCGGTACCGAGTGAAACCGAAACATGCATTAAGGCCTAATGACGTGGTGAAAATCATGCATCCAGCCATACCGACGTTTGGCTCTAAGACTGGGGTTGTTAACCGCGTTGATGCCTTGACCGGCATGGTTAACGTATTCCCTAAGGGCGTAGACATCGGCACCTGGTTCGAAACTAAGTACCTAAAGCGTATCGGTGGCAAGGGCGGTACCAAGTGAAACCCTGCCCAACCTGTACCAGGCCCTTAGACCCGAGTCTCGACTCTCATCTCGGCACCATGGACGGGCTCGAGTTTTACAATTGTACTTGCGGTTCGACTTACACAAAGGAGACGAAAATGAAATTTGACCGAATACGTGATGCACTGATCGAAGAGTTATGCGATGCGGGCGAACTTATTCGCCGTGGTGGTGATCTCTTCGAGGACATGGGCGGGCATGTCGTCCATGAGTCACAACTTGACGGATATATAGATGACTACATGGTGAACTTGAGTGAGGAAGATCGCAACGAACTTGTAGAGCGGACGCGTAGTGAAGGCTCACCGAATGACGATAACGATCGAGCATACCAGAGCGCAGTCGATCGTGAAGAGGAGGATAAGGTATGACATCACCCCATGGCACACTAGAGGTCCTCGTCGTAAACCACTATGGGCGCGAAACAATTCGGCCCATGAATGATCTCGCCCGAAGGTTTGCTGAGTTACTCGGGCAAAAGACAC
>Ga0163153_10005673_pt1 | contig 14560 bp, 15 predicted proteins | sample OliLakLV19MP6IB1_FD_148629 | JGI IMG/M metagenome (GOLD analysis project Ga0163153, IMG submission 148629) | Freshwater microbial mat bacterial communities from Lake Vanda, McMurdo Dry Valleys, Antarctica - Oligotrophic Lake LV.19.MP6.IB-1 | ecosystem: Environmental > Aquatic > Freshwater >... | reverse complement strand
TGCCAGAGTGCCACAACCGAAAGAAGCATCTTTCCATCGATCAATATTTAAATGAGTTTTTACTATTCCGCACGTTGGAATATTGTCAATGTATTCGTTCAGCAACACACTGGCAAACTCAGTAAGGCCTGGATTATGACCAAATAGAAGTACCACTTCTTCATCATCGTGTTCACGATCTTTTAATTCACCAATCACCGTTAGTAATTGATCTTCGTTGGCATGATAGAGACGTTTGTCAGTTTTGATTTTGTCCATGTCGTAGCCCAATATTTTGGCAAACTCTTTACAGGTATCCAATGCCCGGGTGGCTGGGCTGGTAATCATACAATCTGGAGTAACCCTTTTTTCTTTCAATCGATTGGCCATATTCGGAGCGTCCTTTTTACCACGTTTATTTAATGGCCGCTCATAGTCACCCTGGTCTGGATCATCCCAACTGGACTTGGCGTGCCGAATAAGGTATAAAGTTTTCATACTTTGTTGAAATAAAATTAATCAAAGCTACTCGTATCTTTGCTATTCTTATATGGAAAATAGACCCTTAAAAAAGCGAATTAAGTACTCATCACTTTACTTCTTTATCAGGTTCTTGATTTTTGCCTCCAATCTACTGCCCAGAAAGATATGGTTGGCGTTTTGTGGCTGGCTTGGAAAGATCGCCTATGCCGTTTCGCCCAAACCTCGTGAGCGGGTGATGTATCATTTGGGGCTGGCCTTCGGAAAAGAAAAATCCGCCAGTGAAATTCTTGCGTTGAGCAAGCGCGTGTTTATAATGCTTGGAAAAAATGCCGGAGATATACTACGTTCTTTAAAAGTGCGCACCCTTACGGATCTCAATAAATTCTTAATCACTCAAGGACTGGAGAATTACGATAAAGCATTTGCGAAAGGAAAAGGCGTGATGTTTCTCACGTCACACCTTGGGGCGTTCGATCTTCAAATCACCAATATGGCCTTGCGTGGACTAAATCCAAACATCGTGGGCACTGCGCTAAAAGATGAGCGACTGAATGAATTACTTTGGCAATACCGCAATGCCTATGGAGCCGTAGCTATTGAGCGGGGTAAGGAAAGTGTACGATTGTTCAAGGTGTTGAAATCAGGTGGGTCAATAGCCATTCTTATTGATCAGGACACCAAAGTAAAGAGCCGGTTTGTTGATTTTTTTGGAATGAAGGCGGCTACGCCTATTGGTGCAACCGTGTTAGCTTTACGCACCGGTGCAGCTGTAGTTCCAACTTATATTTATCTGGATGAAAATGGAATGCAGAACATGCACATCCTTCCCGAGATACCTTTAGTGAAGACGGGAGATGAAGAAAGGGACCTGATTATAAACACACAAAACTTCACCAATTTCACCGAACAAATTGTGCGCGAGCATCCCGATCAATGGGTGTGGATGCACCAACGATGGAAGACCAGGCCGGGAGAGGAAATTGCTTAACGATTATAAATTTTTATGAAGAGAATCCTATTCATTCTATTTGTGTTGAGTACTTCAGTCAACGCATACTCACAAATTTCAAAAATCGAAAAGAAGATCACGTCCAGCGTAGATGCGAATAATAACAAAGCATTGAAGTTGCTCGAAGAGGTGGTGAACATCAACAGTGGCTCCATGAATTTGGAGGGCGTGCAAAAAGTAGGACAAATCTTTCAAGCGCGATTAGATGCCCTTGGCTTTGATACGCGCTGGGTTGACGGAAAACCTTTCGGTCGCGCAGGTCATTTAGTTGGTTATCACACCAGCAAAGGAACCGGAAAAACCCTTTTGCTGATTGGCCATTTGGACACAGTGTTTGAATTAACAAGCCCCTTCCAAAAATTCACGATGGTCAATGATTCTACAGCAACGGGACCCGGTGCAAGCGATATGAAAGGGGGTGATGTAATGATTATCTATTCATTGGAGGCATTGAAGCAAGCGGGTCTCTTAAAAAGCATGAACATCATCGTAGTCATGACGGGTGATGAAGAACTGAGCGGCCGGCCATTAGAACTTGCCCGCAAAGATTTAATTGAAGCGGCAAAGAATGCCGACATTGCACTAGGCATGGAAGATGGCGATAGTAATCCGGCAACAGGGGTGATTTCAAGAAGAAGTTCATCGGGATGGGAGTTAACAGTTACTGGCTTGCCAGCGCACTCCTCACAAATTTTTACACAAACTATTGGAGCGGGTGCTATCTATGAAGCATCAAGAATATTAACAGGATTTTATGAAAAGTTATCAACGGAAAAAGATTTGACGTTCAATCCAGGAATGATTCTTGGCGGCTCTGATATTCAACGTGACCAGGTTTTAGATGGCGGTTCTTCCTTTGGAAAGGAAAATATTGTTGCAAAGCAAGCCGTGGTGACCGGAGACATCAGAGCGATCTCTCCAGAGCAATTGAAGATGGCTCAGGAAGTGATGCAGCAAGTTGTATCAAAACATCTTCCTCAAACCAATGCCACGTTAACCTTTGATGAAGGCTATCCTCCATTGGCTCCCACCGATGGAAATAAGAAACTACTAGCGTACTACACGAAAGTGAGTGAAGATCTGGGGTTAGGAAAAGTTACAGCCGTTAATCCACGCGATGCAGGCGCTGCCGACATTTCATTTACCTCCGGCTATGTCGATATGGCTATTGATGGCTTGGGACTTTTTGGTGGTCACGGCCACACCGATAAAGAATACGTAAATCTGAACTGGCTACCAAGGCAAACCAAACGTATAGCACTTCTCATGTATCGGCTCACGCAAAATCCGGTAGGTGATAAAAAGTAGTCACTACTTTTTGAAGATGAAATAGACCGCTAGAATAAGAAAGACGAACCCGATAAGGTGATTCAACCGAAAGGTTTCCGTTTTGAAAAATAGCAGAGAGAAGGCTACAAAGACAACAAGCGTGATCACTTCCTGTATCACTTTGAGTTCAACCAGCGAAAATGGTCCGCCATAGTTTTTGAATCCGATACGGTTAGCAGGCACCTAAATATATTCAAACAACGCAATGCCCCAGCTGATTAAGATGATCGTTATCAGGGGCAGACCAGCACTCCACTTCATCTCCTTAAACTTCAGATGACCATACCACGCAAAGGTCATGAAGGTGTTGGAAAGAACAAGAAGTGTTATGGTTATAAGTCCTTTCATTATACTTTTAAAGTTGGTAGTAGTGATTGATTGCCTACTGCAATCTGCCTACTGCCAACTTGTTATTTGACTAACTTCTTATACTTAATCCGATGCGGTTGATCATCGCCCAATCGCTTCTTCTTATTTTCTTCGTATTCACTGAAGGTTCCTTCAAACCAGAATACTTGTGAGTCGCCTTCAAACGCCAGAATGTGTGTACAAACACGATCAAGGAACCAACGGTCGTGAGAGATAATCACGGCACAACCACCAAAATTTTCTAAGGCTTCTTCTAATGCACGAAGTGTGTTTACATCCAGATCGTTGGTAGGTTCATCCAACAGTAACAAATTTCCGCCTTGCTTCAGTGCGATTGCTAAGTGAGCGCGGTTGCGCATGCCACCCGAAAGTTCTTTTACTTTTTTCTGTTGATCGTTTCCGCTAAAATTAAACTTGCTCACATAAGCGCGTGAGTTAATTTCTTTTCCTCCAACCAGAATTAATTCTAGTCCGCCCGTGATAGCTTGCCAAACGGTGTCTTCTGGTTTAAGATCGTCATGTTCCTGATCCACATAAGCAATCTTCACGGTTTCGCCAACATCAAATGTTCCGCTATCGGGTTTCTCCTGGCCGGTGATCATTTTAAAAAGCGTAGTCTTTCCTGCTCCGTTCGGGCCTATGATTCCTACAATACCTGCAGGAGGAAGAGAGAAGGTAAGATTTTCATACAGGAGTTTGTCGCCATACGCTTTTGATACGACATTGGCCTCAATTACTTTATTCCCCAATCTTGGTCCGGGTGGAATAAAAATTTCAAGTTTTTCTTCTTTCTCGCGGTTCTCCTGGCTGATCAGTTTCTCATAAGAACTCAGGCGTGCTTTTCCTTTGGCGTGACGTCCCTTCGGACTCATGCGCACCCACTCCAATTCACGTACAAGTGCTTTTTGTCTTTTTGATTCCGTTTTCTCTTCTTGGGCCAAGCGTTTTTGTTTTTGATCGAGCCAGCTTGAATAATTTCCTTTCCAGGGAATGCCCTCACCACGATCCAGTTCAAGAATCCATCCTGCTATATTATCAAGGAAGTAACGATCGTGCGTTACTGCGATGATCGTTCCTTTATATTGACGCAAGTGTTCTTCCAGCCATTGCACTGACTCTGCATCTAAATGGTTGGTGGGTTCATCCAACAGGAGAACATCGGGCGTTTGTAATAACAGGCGGCAAAGTGCTACTCTTCTTTTTTCACCACCCGAAAGATATTCAACTTTTGCATCGGGTGGGGGACATCGTAATGCATCCATGGCACGCTCCAGCATGTGATCGAGTTCCCATGCATTCACCGCATCCAGTTTTTCCTGCACTTCGCCCTGACGCGTGATGAGTTTATCCATCGCATCCGGATTTTCCAAAACCGCTGGATCGCCAAACTTTTCATTGATAGCTTCAAATTCTTTTAAAAGAGCTACCACATCTTTTACGCCTTCTTCTACAATTTCTTTTACGGTTTTGGTTTTATCCAACTGGGGCTCCTGCTCCAGATAACCAACGGTATAACCGAGATCAGACACCACCTCGCCCTGAAATTCTTTATCGATACCGGCAATAATTCTCAGCAGGGAGGATTTACCCGATCCATTTAAACCGAGCACCCCGATTTTGGCACCGTAGAAAAAGGATAGGTAGATATTCTTAAGAACTTGCTTGTTGGGTGGGTAGATTTTACTGACACCCGTCATTGAGAAAATTATTTTTTCGTCTGCCATGAAGGTAAAAGTGAGATTTAAAGGCGCAAATATGGCGTTTTTAAGTCAATAGTCCATAGTAAAGAAACATGGTCAAAATGCGAGGGCTGGGTTACTTTTATAAATAAAGAACTATCGACAGCCGACTATTGACAATGATTTAATTAATTCTATTTTTGCGACAAATTTAACAGGGAGGACAACACTATGTATTGGACACTGGAATTAGCCTCGTACCTCGAAGATGCGCCTTGGCCGGCCACGAAAGATGAGTTGATTGATTTTTCAATTCGCTCAGGAGCACCTTTGGAAGTTGTAGAAAACCTTCAGGAACTGGAGGATGACGGTCAGCCTTATGAAAGCATTGAAGAAATATGGCCCGACTACCCCACTAAAGAAGATTTCTTCTTTAATGAAGATGAGTATTAAAGTCTGAATGTATTTAAATTTAATAGAGAGGCTGGTGAAAACCCGCCTTCTTTGTTTTTATAGTGATTTTGAATAAAGCAGTGCTTCCGCGATGATTAAATCTTCGGGCGTGGTGATTTTAATATTTTCATAGCTTCCTTCGAATAAAGAAATTACGTGTCCTGATTTTTCTGCTACGCTGGCATCATCGGTAAGACTCAGATCTTCTTTCATTTCGTAGGCTTGCTTGATTAAAGCGATATCAAAAGTTTGTGGGGTTTGAATCAACCGGAAACGCGAGCGATCCACCGCTTTCGTATTATCCTGATCCGTCATGCGAATAGAATCCTTTAAGCGAACGGCCGCTACGGCTGATTGGTGTACGGCTGCCAGGTGGAAGGAAGCACCAATGATATCCTCACTTACCAAGGGACGAACGCCATCATGAATCGCCACCAACCCCGGTCCTTCAATTTTGCTCAATCCATTTTTTACAGATTGGAAACGAGTTTCTCCACCCTTTTGCAAAATGATGGACTTATCGAAATTGAATTTTTTGCAGATGCCTTCCCAGATTTCAAAGTCATCTTCGGGCAGTACCAATATAATTTCTATTTTTTCTGAATAGCGATAGAATACTTCGATGGTATGAAGTAAAATGGGTTTGCCCTTAAGTTCTAGAAATTGTTTAGGTAGCTTGGTTTTTATACGGGTACCCTTGCCTCCGGCCACAATCAGCGCATATTCTTTATTATTCATGTGTTAATCATTGCTTGTTTAAGATCACGCAGGCATGGAATAACCATCGTATCAATCGAGGAAAGTAGGTTCGTTCCGGGCCATTTCATAGATTTACAAAAATACTTTTTTCCGGTTATGATACTGATTCGAATGTTGCTATTGGCTTTTAATGTGGCGGTGGTAACGTATCTTATTTATAGGCTGCTTCAGATCTACAAATCCGATGAGGATCAAAAAGGATGGAAAATAGGCATTGGCATTTTTCTTTTGCTGGTGCCCGTCACCATGCTGTTTGGGTTTATTAAAGCGACACCGTTATACCTGTTTTTATATCCCGTTGCAATCTCTCTCCATTTATACCTGATTCGTAACTCGTAAGAAATTTCTTCGTCAAAAAAGAAATGCCTGATTAAGAGTCAGGCATTTCTTTTTTCTAAGGATGTCATTTTAAATAATCAACATCGCGTCACCGTAGGTAAGGAATTTATATTTTTCCTTCTTGGCAAGTTCATAGGCTTTCATTACTAAATCAAATCCGCCATAGGCACACGCCATCATCAACAAAGTTGACTCTGGCTGATGGAAATTCGTAACCATGGCACTGCAAATCTTGAAATCATAGGGTGGAAAAATAAATTTATCCGTCCATCCTTCACGCTCTTTCAACCGGTTGCTGGCAGATACGGCCGTTTCCAGGGCACGCATGGAGGTAGTACCGATCGCGCACACTTTATTTTTATTATCAAGAGCCTGGTTCACGACTTTCACCGCGTCAGGGCCAACAATAAAATTCTCTGAATCCATTTTGTGCTTGGTAAGATCTTCTACATCCACAGCACGGAATGTTCCTAATCCGATATGCAGGGTTACGAAAGTCATATCAACACCCTTAATCTGCAAGCGCTTCATCAATTGCTTGGTGAAGTGCAATCCAGCGGTCGGAGCAGAAACCGCTCCTTTATTTTTGGCGAAAATAGTTTGAAAGCGTTCTTTATCGGCAGCCTCAACTTTGCGCTTGATGTATTTTGGAAGCGGAGTTTCTCCTAAGGTTTCAACAATTTTATCGAACGCAGCGGAGTCGCCATCAAATAAGAAACGAATGGTGCGGCCCCTGGAAGTTGTGTTGTCGATGACTTCGGCAACTAAATCACCATCACCAAAATAAAGTTTGTTGCCTACACGGATTTTGCGGGCAGGATCAACAAGCACATCCCATAAATGCATCTCTGCATTCAGTTCGCGCAATAAGAAGACTTCAATTTTAGCACCGGTCTTCTCTTTGCGCCCAAACAACCGGGCAGGAAACACCATGGTGTCATTACCCACCAGCACGTCACCTTCTTTAAAGTAACTGACGATGTCCTTGAATACTTTATGTTCAATCTTTCCGGTGTCTTTGTGAATCACCATTAAACGTGAGTCATCTCTGTTTTCGGCAGGATGATTGGCAATTAAACTGTTGGGTAAATCAAATTTAAATTCAGATAACTTCATAAGCTTACGGGCTTTGTGCCCTTATGGAAAAGGGTAGGTTTATAAATAAGGACGCAAAAATAAGGATTTGTTTTGTTCCTGAATAAAAATTCAGATGGATTTAGTAACAAACTGTAACATCGGGCGTCCTACTTCTTGAAAAGGCAATTACTCCTACAATTAAATGGATATTTGCAATTCAGGGATTGATCAAAAATCAATGTTTATTGCATCCTGAAATCGATTAAACCTCGTTCTGACTGTCATGCTTACAATACGATTAATTTTTGAGAGTTTGGGATTTGCCTTCAAGGCATTGAAATCCAACTTATTACGAACAATCCTTTCCCTTTTGGGAGTTACCATAGGCATTTTTTCCATCATCGCAGTGCTCACGTTGGTGGACTCATTGGAGAAAAATATTCGCGATAGTTTCAATTTTTTGGGAAGCAATGTGATTTATGTCGGCAAATGGCCCTTTACGGGAGGAAGTGGCCGCGATTGGTGGAAAGATTATGTCAAACGGCCTAATGTTGCCTATTCCGAATACAAGTTTCTGAAAGCAAATATGAAAACGGCTAAGACTGTTTCGATTTATGCCGCTGCTGGAAATATTACAGCGAAAGTAAAAAATAGCAGCATCAACCAATTGAATCTGCGTGGAGCCGGTCAGGATTTTGATCAGATTTTTGAAATGAACCTTGAGAAAGGTAGATATCTCACCAACGATGAAATTGAAGGAGGCAGAAACATTGTGATTCTGGGATACGAGGTTGCTAATTCACTATTTCCAAAAGATGATCCGATTGGCCAACAGGTGAAAATTAAGAATCTGAAGTTTAATGTCGTAGGAGTGTTAAAGAGAGAGGGTGAGAGTTTTTTGGGCACACCCAGCAATGATTTTGGATGCATTATCCCCTACGAATCATTTAGAAAATTATACCAGACCGGCACAGGACGATGGTCAGAGTTAGGTTCTTCGGTAGGATTGAAAGGGTTTGATACGGATATAGGACTTGTTGAACTAGAAAATGAAGCACGTGGTCTCATGCGTGTAAAGCGTGGTTTGAAACCCATTCAGAAGGATAATTTTGCACTGAACCGCCCGGAAGCAATCGCCAATGCCATCGGAAGTGTGTTTGATGTATTGAGTGTGGCTGGTTGGATTATCGGTGGATTTTCCATGTTGGTGGGTGGGTTTGGCATAGCCAACATCATGTTTGTATCGGTGAAGGAAAGAACAAGTATCATTGGCTTGCAGAAATCACTGGGCGCTAAGAACTATTTTATTTTATTCCAGTTTTTGTTTGAGTCCATCTTCCTGAGTTTGATCGGTGGTTTGGCTGGATTGATTCTGGTATGGTTGCTCACCCTGGTGCCGTTTGGAAGCTTGCAGGTGATTTTGTCTATCAAAAATATTGTGCTCGGCCTTGGCGTTTCTTCCGTCATCGGCTTGGTAGCAGGTATTGTGCCGGCTGCAATGGCTGCCCGACTGGATCCGGTTATTGCCATCAGGGCCACATAAAAAAAGGCTTGGGATTTTCCCAAACCTTGCTTTTTAAAAGCAGCTTTATTCTTTCTCTTCTTTGACTGCAGCTCCAATGCTGATCTTCTCTTTGATTTTCTTCTCCAGGTCTTCCATCAGTTCTGGATTATCTTCAATCAATTGCTTTACCGCATCGCGACCCTGACCTAGTTTGTTGCCGCTATAGGAAAACCATGAACCTGCTTTTTGAATAACGTTCAATTCAACACCCAGGTCGACAATCTCACCAGATTTGGAGATACCTCTTCCATACATGATATCAAACTCAACAACCTTGAAAGGAGCCGCTACTTTGTTTTTCACTACTTTTACCTTCACACGGTTTCCAGTGATATCATCGGGAGATTCTTTGATCTGACCAATCCTTCGAATATCCAGCCGAACGGAGGCATAGAATTTCAAGGCGTTACCGCCCGTAGTAGTTTCAGGGTTTCCGAACATCACCCCAATTTTCTCGCGAAGCTGGTTGATGAAAATACAGGCGCAACCTGTTTTGCTAATGGTTCCGGTAAGTTTTCTCAGGGCCTGTGACATAAGGCGGGCTTGTAATCCCATCTTACTTTCACCCATTTCTCCTTCCAATTCTGCTTTAGGCACAAGGGCGGCAACCGAGTCAATAACAATAATGTCGATGGCACCAGAGCGAATCAAATGCTCAGCAATTTCCAAAGCCTGCTCGCCATTGTCTGGTTGAGAGATTAAAAGATTCTCTGTATCGATTCCAAGTTTCTCAGCGTAGGTCTTATCAAAAGCATGTTCGGCATCAATGAAGGCAGCTATGCCACCTTTTTTCTGTGCTTCTGCAATGCAATGCATCGTTAATGTAGTCTTACCGGAAGATTCAGGTCCGTAGATTTCAGTAACCCTTCCACGAGGAATACCGCCAATGCCTAATGCAATATCCAAACCTAAAGACCCTGTTGAAATGGCTGGAATGTCCAACACCTTGGTGTCGTTGAGCATCATTACGGTGCCCTTTCCGTAGGTCTTTTCCAGCTTGTCGATGGTAAGCTGAAGTGCTTTTAATTTTTCTTTTGAGTCGCTCATATAATCAGTCGTTTATTTACAGTTTTATAGCTAGATCGGGTACCAAATTACTAATTAAAATAGTATTAACAAGACAATAACCTCTTAAAAACTAATTTATTTAGTATTTATTTGATTTGTGCTTTAGAGGTGGCTATAATGAGTACTAAATATCAGGAGATTTAATTTGCACACAGCTCATGGTGAAGAAAATAGTTTTGGTTTTAATGGCGTTGGTACTGGTTCTTATTCTCTGGAATTGGGAGTTGGTGGTGTATGGCATCCGCCAGGGATATGGACAGGTGAAGATTGTGTGGCAGGCAAAACCCATTGAAGAAATTTTGAATGACCCTCGGTTTCCGGATTCGCTGAAGCAAAAACTCCTGCTCATAGAAGATGTGCGTCACTATGCCATTGATTCCCTTGGCCTCAAGGATACTGAAAACTATAAGACGTTGTTTGATCAAAAAGGCGAAGAACTCATGTGGGTGGTGCAGGCCTGTGAGCCCTTTGCACTCAAACCTAAATTGTGGGATTTCCCCGTGGTGGGTTCTGTTCCCTACAAAGGTTTTTTTGCTAAGCAAAAGGCAATTGATGAACGGGCAACGTTGGAGGATGATGGTTATGATGTAAGCATTCGCAATCCGGGCGGGTGGTCGACCCTCGGCTGGTTTACCGATCCGATATTGAGCGGCATGCTGAAGCGTGATGATGGAGACCTGGCCAGTTTAATTATTCATGAGATGGTCCATGCTACCATTTTTGTAAAGGATGATGTAGACTTTAATGAAAATCTGGCCTCCTTTGTAGGCGATACAGCCTCCTATTATTTTCTGGCTTCAAAATTCGGAAGGGACTCTAAGGAATTTATAAAATATCTGCATGATGATCAGGATTACCGAAAGTATAGCCGGCATATTTTAAAAGGTACGCAGAAGTTGGATAGTCTCTATCAAACCATGCAAGCCGAAGATCCCATCGAAATAAAGAAAGAAAAGAAGAAATCAATGATTTCTCTCATCATGTCTTCGGCTGATACACTATCGTTATTTACACCTCGTATCACGTATGCAAATGGCAGATTGCCGAATAATACCTACTTCATGTCATACCACCTTTATCAGGGCCGACAAGATAATTTTAAGAAGGAGTTGGATGGTGATTTCGGAGGAGATATAAAAAAATATATTCAGCATCTGATTAAAAAATATCCATACCTCTAGTATTACGAAAACCCAATCCAAGCATTAAGTAATTGTTAAGATCATGCGATGGGTTTTTTATTGCCTTAATTTGTCTCTACTTTTAGTCCGAAATAAATTCAAATACCTATGGGTAGTAAACCATCGCAAAAAGTGCTGGTAGTTGATGATGAGGAACCCATCCTGGAACTTTTAAAATACAATCTTGAAAAGCAAGGCTACGAAGTAAAGACTGCCGCAAATGGGCAGATAGCTGTTGATATTGCTAAAAAATTCCATCCGGATCTGGTTTTACTAGATATTATGATGCCCAAAATGGATGGCGTGGAGGCATGCCGCCAGTTAAGGGCCATGCCGGATTTGGCAAATACTTTTATCGTCTTTCTTACGGCCCGCGCAGAGGAATACTCAGAAGTGGCAGCATTCGATGTGGGGGCCGATGATTATATATTGAAGCCCATTAAGCCGCGCGCATTGATGAGCAGGATTAGCGCATTATTCCGCAGGGAATCCAAAAAGAGTCCTGCTACGGCTCAAATAAAGATTGGTGAGTTGGTGATTGATCGAACCAGCTATACCATCAAAATAAAGGGAAGAGAGATTAACCTGCCGAAGAAGGAATTTGAACTGCTGTTTTTCCTGGCTCAAAATCCGAATAAAGTTTTTAGTCGCGATGATTTATTGCAGAACATCTGGGGCTCGGATGTGTATGTGCTGGCCAGGACAGTGGACGTTCATATCCGTAAAGTGCGCGAAAAGATTGGAGATGATTATATTACCACTGTGAAAGGAGTGGGGTATAAGTTCAATCTCGAATCTCGGTTAATTCATGGTGTATAGTGCACGTACATTAGCATTGCTGCTGGCTGGTTCAATAGCTATTGTTACTGCGCTATTTCTTTCCTTACTGGAAAACGTTGGTCGTGATGCCATCCTGGTAGCAGCCGTAATCAGTTTTTCAGCTTCCTACTTACTCATTTTTGTCGTTCTTGAATTCCTCGTCTTCCGCGAGATCAATAAGATTTACAAAATGATGGAGAAGTTGCGCAAGAAAGAGCTTGCCAATATTTCAAAAGAAAAATCGGGAGCATTAAATCCACTTCAAAAAATAAATGAGGAGATCTATTCTTTCGCCACACTCAAGCAAAAAGAAATTGATGAACTCAAAAAACTGGAAGCGTTCCGCAAGGAATTCATTGCTGATGTATCGCATGAGTTGAAGACACCGATTTTTGCAGCACAGGGTTTTGTGCATACCCTCTTGGATGGTGCTGTAAATGATAAAAATGTACGTAACCGGTTTTTAAAAAAAGCAGCAAAGAGCCTCGATGGTCTGGATGTGCTCGTACAGGATTTGCTCACCCTGTCACAAATTGAAACCGGTGAAATCAAGATGAAGTTTGAGAATATCGATCTATATAAACTATGTTCGGAAGTAGTTGACCAATTTGAAGAGAAGGCAGGTAAAAAGAATATTCGTTTAAAAATTCAAAGCGACCAGCATAAGATTATTGTATTTGCCGACTGGCAGCGAATCACGCAAGTGATCACCAATCTGGTTTCGAATGCAATTAACTACACGCCCGATGGAGGTGAAGTCACCATTACCTTTGATATAGGGAAAAAGAACGTGACTACGTTTATATCAGACACGGGTGAGGGGATTCCACCGGAGCATATAAATAGAATTTTTGAACGTTTCTATCGGGTAGATAAAAGTCGCAGTCGAGAGAAAGGCGGAACCGGCCTTGGCCTAGCGATCGTCAAACATATTCTGGAAGGTCACAATAGTAAGGCGGAAGTGCAGAGTGCCATTGGAAAGGGTTCTGTTTTTAGTTTTAAACTCCACAGATCATCCAAGAGTGAAGACTTGGAGTAGACATAAGCCAGACGGTTTTATTTCATTTAAATGACTTATCTCTACTTTGTCACATCAATAGTAGCGCAGAGAAAGTCTCGGCTTCTTAGCTTGATTTCCAGCAAATTTATCGTGACAAATGTAGAGTTAGAATAACGCTTGTTTATATTAGCTAATCTCAATACTTTAGTATTAACCAAACCAAACAAATATGAAAGTAAAATTAGTTAGCCTGTGGGTTTTCTTAATTTTTGCATTTTCATGAATGAAGATGTTGAAAATCAGTTATTTAACACGCCATTCCGAGGTACTAAATTTTAGTATCTATAAACAATTCAGTAGCATAACGAACAAGTTATCGTCCATGTCCCAGAAGGAACTCGAAAATCGGGAAGAAGAAAACTCTTTTAAATTTTATCGAAGTATTTTAGTATATGCAGATAAAGAATGGGCGACATTAGACAGTGATGAAAAGATATACAATTCAATAATCAAAATCATGTCCTGGCCTTTGCTTAGTATTTATGCTGAGTGAAAAAGTAGAACTATTGGTAATAATTGGGTAGTTATTTATTGTCCGTAACCTCTATACAAAAAATGAAAAACGTTTTAATTTTTGTGTGTCTTTTGCTTTCATCCTCTCTTTTTGCACAGAAAGACTTGTCTGAAACAAGAAAGATAAAACTCTACCTGACAGGCGGGATGGGTGTATCCTATTATCGTTACAATGTGAAGTTTTTTAACCAAAAAATACATGGTAAATATTACAGGTTTGCATCTCCTAATTTCAGGATAGGCCTGATGGCCTCTAAACCCATTTCAGAAAAACTGGCGTTGAATGCGGGCCTGCGGGTTGGGTTAAGCATGAAACGGGAAACGTTATATGAAGAAAGCAGGCGCACCCGAATGGTTCGCCCATATACATTTTTTAATTTGGATGATGGGGTAAGTTCGGCAAATCTGTATTGTATAGAAATACCGATGGCACTACAATACACAAAAGGTAAAACAAAGATTGCGATTGGGGGTTTGTACCGTTATTTTATTCCTGGTGTTCCTGTTGGTACTGTTGGTCCTGTCGGTTTTAATTATGGCAATGATCTGGGCATAACATCCAGCTTGTCGTATGAAATAAATGACAAATTAAATATTGGGTTAGAGTATTATGTCGGGTCAAAGGTTTTTGCCAGAGGTTTAGTACATAATGATTTTGGCGAATTAATATTTTATGAGGCCAGGAATAGATTAGCGCATTTTACCTTAAATTATAAACTGAAACGCGGCAAATAGTTGCTCCTATTTTTTTAAATGAAGAGAGGCTTTCTGCACAGGGGCCTTTTTTTATTTTATACATTTAGGAGATTTTTAATCTTAAACTTGCGGTAATGAAGGGTAACCTATGAGGGCTAAATCAGTAGAAAAGAAGTTTGATGA
>Ga0163153_10005672_pt1 | contig 14564 bp, 13 predicted proteins | sample OliLakLV19MP6IB1_FD_148629 | JGI IMG/M metagenome (GOLD analysis project Ga0163153, IMG submission 148629) | Freshwater microbial mat bacterial communities from Lake Vanda, McMurdo Dry Valleys, Antarctica - Oligotrophic Lake LV.19.MP6.IB-1 | ecosystem: Environmental > Aquatic > Freshwater >... | reverse complement strand
CCGCTTCGCTTGCCGGGCATCCGCCCGGAAGTGAGCGACGCATCCGGCGTCGCAGGTGACTGGCCTTCGACCGCGACGATCTTGCCCATCCATGGCCCCGCTTCGCTTGCCGGGCATCCGCCCGGAAAACAACCTGCCCTCGCGGCCTCGCGGCCTCGCGGAAGAGCCCACTCGACAAAAGATGCCTGTCCCCAGCCGGCGCCCTCAGCCGGCGCCGTTATGATGGTGGCTGGCGATCACTGCCTGGTGGTGTAATGGTAGCACAAGGGATTTTGGTTCCCTTTGTCTAGGTTCGAATCCTAGCCGGGCAATTCCGCTTGCGGCCGCAGGGGCGCGTGCCTTGCGGGGCGGTTAGCGGACAGGTAGATTTCGGGCGTTGGCGAGGCGAATATGTTCGTCCGCCGGACCGATTTCCAGGAGCCGCTCGTGAACGCCTGAGACGTCTGCCGCTTTTTGTCGGCGACGATCTCCCTTTCTTCCGCCCTTCGCCTCGCTTCGGCGATGGGCCCCACGCGTTCACATTTTGGCAGGTTCTCCTTCTCCTCGTCGCATGCGGGGATGGCAGCCTGCGGTCGCTCTCTGGAGATTCCCACCGTGCCTTCCCGCCTTTCGCTGCCCCGCCTCACAACGATCCTCTTCGCCTGCCTCGCCGCCGCGGCCATCGCATCAACCGCCCGTAGCGAGATGGTCTACGTCGCCAGTTTTTCCAGTGGTGAGCTCGTCCGTTTCGACTCCACCGACCCCGTCGGCACGCGGACAACGCTCGTGGCCGGCGGCACGCTGGTCTCCCCGACGTCCCTCGCCTTCGGTCCCGACGGCAAACTCTATATCGGTGCGAGCGGCGACGGTGGCGCCACGGCGCCATCTATCGCCCGATACGACATCGGCTTGAATTCGCTCTCGACCGTCTACACATTTGCCTACGACATCTTCCCTGGAAGCGTGGCCTTCAAAGGCGCTGATCTCCTCGTGGGTCGGAACCCCTTCTTCGTGGACACCGGAGAAATCGTTCAACTCGCAGGCATCACGAGTGGCCCCCCGACGCAGAGCAACTACACCAGCGGCGGAAGCCTCGCCAGCAGCCCTGGCCTTGCGGTCGCGAGCGACGGCAGGCTGTATGTGAGCGACCAGACGTACAACTTTCTGACGTTCACCGCCAGCGGCCCCGTCAAGCGTTTTGATTCGAGTGGCACCTACGTGGGCGAGGTGATCGCCAACGGCGCTTCGAGTCTTGCCGGGCCCACCGGGCTCGTCATCAACGGCGATACGCTCTACACCGCGAGCATCATGAACGGCCTGATCCTGGCGACCGATCTCACGACCGACATTACCTCGGTCTTCGCCAACACCTCGACACCGTTTGCCACCAGCTCACTTGCCCAACTTTCCAATGGCAACCTCCTCGCCGGGGACGCTTCTGGCGCGAACCTGTTCGAGATCTACCGCTTCGCGAACGACGGATCGCTCATCGGCTCCTACGACCTCGGCCTCGGGCAGGTCGGTGGCATCACCGTCGCCCCGGTTCCCGAGCCGGGCACGCTGACGCTCGTGGGGATCGGCCTGGTCGCCGGGGCCGCACTCCTGCGGCGCCGCCGACAGGCTACGATGGCGGAATGAACCGCCGCACTGGCTTCACGCTCGTCGAAGTGCTCGTCGTCGTTGCACTCCTCGGGGTGCTCGTGGGGATTCTTCTGCCAGCGCTCCAGGCGGCGCGTGAGTCGGTCCGCCGCACAACCTGCAGCAACAACCTGCGGCAGCTCGGCCTGGCGCTTGCGAACCACGAGGTGGCCCGCAGCCGATATCCCGTCGGAGCTGAGTCTCGCGAGTGGGCCGAGAACCCAAATTTGCCACACCAGTTCTTTCGCTGGTCGGTGCTTGCCCACCTTGCTCCATTCTACGAAGAAGAACAACTCCTCGACGATCTTGATCTCACCGTGCCGCTCTATACGGGCGTGGGGGGCGACTCGATCGCAACGCAAAACCGCGAGGTGGTGGCCCGCACCGTGCCCCTCTTCCTCTGTCCCAGTGATCGCGGACAGCGCGTGTCGGAGACGTTTGGGCCCACGAACTACGCCGGCTGCACCGGCAGCGGCATCGGCGGCGGCACACCCTTCGAGACCGACGGGCTCTTCTTCATCAACTCCCGCGTCCGTCCCCGCGATGTCTCCGACGGGCTCTCAAAAACGGTCGCCTTCTCCGAGAGCATCCTCGGCGACGGCCCCCGCGCCACGACGAGCCGCACCGGTATAGAACCGGCAACAGGCTACGGCTTCACGTTCGCGACGCCACTCACCGACGCCGGCTGCAACCGCCCGCTCTACTACAACTTCACCGACCTGCGCGGGTTCTCGTGGGCCAACGGCGAATACCGCACGACCCTCTACAACCACGATCGGCAGCCCAATGCCGACCGGCTCGATTGCCTGGCAGCGGTCATGAACACGGCTGACAAGGCGCGGCAGTACGCCGGCTACGGATGGCGCACGGCCCGCAGCCGACACGGAAGCGGCGTGAATGTGGTGTTTGCCGACACGGCAGTGCGTTTCGTGGACGACTCGGTTGACACAGCCGCCTGGCGAGCCGCGGCCACGCGAGCCGGCGGCGAAGCAGTCGGCGCGGTCGGCCGGTAGGCACGAACCAGCGTTCTGCCGACAGCGCCAGTGTTCGCCTCAATACGCTTTCCGCTCGGGGTGGCCCGTGTCATGTCGCCGGCGTGGAAAACAAGCGGAGCCAGGATGGCGAAGCGCGGTTTTCGTCGAGTGAGCGAAAGGTCGAGTGAGCGAAAGGCAGATCGATAGGAGCCGGGCTTCGCCCGGCGACCGCAAGACGGAGCCGACGCCGGGACGGCGGCGACGGCGCGAAAGGCAGATCGATAGGAGCCGGGCTTCGCCCGGCGACCGCAAGACGGAGCCGACGCCGGGACGGCGGCGACGGCGCGAAAGGCAGATCGATAGGAGCCGGGCTTCGCCCGGCGACCGCAAGACGGAGCCGACGCCGGGACGGCGGCGACGGCGCGAAAGGCAGATCGATAGGAGCCGGGCTTCGCCCGGCGACCGCAAGACGGAGCCGACGCCGGGACGGCGGCGACGGCGCGAAAGCAGATGCCCTTCGCGAACGTCCGGCCGACGTGACACGGGCCACCCCGAGCCACCCAGCGGGTGACCTCCTGAGCCACCACACAGCATCACCGAAACCGCTTGCGGAGGTCGGCGAGCAGCTTCCGCATGTCGGCGGGAAGGGGGCTCTCGAATCGCAGCTCGTCGCCCGTCACCGGATGCACGAAGCCCAGCTCGGCGGCGTGGAGCATCGTTCGCGGGGCTTTTGATTCGTCCTTCGCATTGCCTTTGCGTGTCTGTGCATAGACCGGCTCACCACACACCGGATGGCCAGTCTCCGACATGTGGATGCGAATCTGATGCGTGCGGCCGGTTTCGAGCCGACACTCCACGAGCGTGTACGCATCTCCAAAATGCTCGACCGGCGCGACATGCGTGATCGCGAGCTTGCCTTCGTCTTCATCGTCTTCGCCATCGGTCGAACCACGGCGGCCGTCACCACGGTCGCGAAGGAGCCGCGTGCGAATCGTGCCCGCGCCCACGCGGCCCACCACGATCGCCAGATACCGTCGGTGCGTCGTGTGGAGCCGAAACTGCTCGGCGAGAATCCGCGCCGCCGGCACGTTCCGCGCGAAGGCCACGAGCCCACTCGTCTCGCGGTCGATGCGATGGACGCCGCGCACCGGCGGCACTCGTCGGCGAGGCTTCGGGGCGGATGACTTGCCGCGCCGCGGTCCGCCCTTCGGTCGTCCAGCGGCGAGCTTTGTTTCGATCGCCTCGGGCACAAGCTCTTCGAGCGTGGGCTGCACCTGGCGTCGCCGCGCCGGCCAGCTTCGCTCTTCATGGTGCCTGGTCGTCGTGACGCCGGCGGGCTTCTCGACTACCACGACGTCGTCGTCGAGATGGACGATCCTCACGTCCCGCGCTCCCGGCGGTTTTGGAGCAGCCGCCTCGAGCACCTTCACCACTTCGCCAACCTTCAGCCGGCGGGCGATGTCGGTGGCAATGTTGCCGTGGACGAGCACATGGCGGCCGAGCACGAGTTTTTGGACTCGCGACCAGGTCGCATGGCCGAGCTCGGCCCGGAGGAAGGCTGCGAGCGTCGTGCCCGCGGCTTCGGCGGTGACGTGGAAGACGGTCCCAGACTGGGGTTTCATACAGCGACGCTTGACCTGTTTTACAGTGGTTTTACACTCTGAGGGGAGGTCGTGTACGAGAAAGCCTCCGACTTTTTCAAAAAGCGTCGAGGAGGTTCTGCAAACGTGCCCGGCACCTGTGTCATCGGACTGCAATGGGGTGACGAGGCCAAAGGCAAGCTCGTCGATATCCTGACGGAGCGGCATGACCTCGTCGTGCGCTACGCCGGCGGAGCCAACGCTGGCCACACCGTCGTTGCCGGCGGTCAGACGTGGAAGCTCTCGCTCATCCCGAGCGGCATCCTCCGCGACGGCATTGACTGCGTCATCACCGGTGGCGTGGTGCTCGATCCCGCGAGCGTCATCAAGGAGATCGACGGCCTCGAGGCACGGGGCGTGGCGATCAATGGCAAGCTGCAGATCAGCGACCGGGCCCACGTCGTATTCCCATGGCACGTGGCCGAAGACAAGGTGCTCGACGCGAGCCTCTCCGGAGGCGGCGCGATCGGCACCACGGGGCGCGGCATCGGGCCCTGCTACCGCGACAAGGTGGGGCGGGCCCTCGCCATTCGCCTCGGCGACCTCTACCAAAGCGATCTCCCCGAACGCATCACCCACGTGGCCTCCTTCAAGAACCGGATGCTCGCGTCGTGGCGACAGCCCGGTGACGATACGCCCCCGCTCGATCCCGCGACGATTCTTCGCGAGTACACCGCGTATGCCGAACGGCTGCGGCCTCTTGTCAGCGACACGACGTCGTTTTTGCTGGATGCGGTGGAGGCGGGCCGTCGCGTGCTCTTCGAGGGGGCCCAGGGGGCGCTGCTCGATGTCGATCATGGCACGTATCCATTTGTCACCTCGAGCAACTCGTCGGGCGTGGGCGTGGCCGCTGGCTCGGGCGTGCCCGGCCGCTGGGTGGATCGCGTGATCGGCGTTGTGAAGGCCTACTCGACCCGCGTGGGCGGTGGCCCGCTGCCCACGGAACAAGGAAACGCCATCGGCGAACATCTCCGCAGGCGTGGCCGCGAATACGGCACGGTCACCGGCCGTCCGCGGCGGTGCGGATGGTTCGACGCGGTGGCCGCCCGCTACACAGCGAGGCTGTCGGGCGTTGATGAGTTGGCCGTGATGCTCCTCGATGTGCTCGGCGGCCTCGACGAGATCCTGGTCTGCACGGCCTATGAAATTGACGGCCGACGCGTCACGCAGTTCCCGAGCCAGATCGCTGACATCGAGCGGGCTGTGCCGGTGTATGAGCGGTTTCAGGGCTGGCCCGGTGAGCTGGCCGACGTCCGATCCGAGACCGATCTCCCCGCCGAAGCTCGCTGCTATCTTGCTGCGATCTCCGATTTTGTTGGCCGGCCGGTGTCGATCGTGTCGGTGGGCCCCGACCGAGCGCAGACCATCTTCTGCGACGCCCATTCCTCTGTCGCGTCAAAGGCATCATGGCAACGACCCCAGCCCAGTCCCGCGGCGGGAGCCTGACGGCCGAGGCCGCCTCGCCCACGCCCCGCCCGAGTGCGACCGCCGAGCCGCCAGCCCGCGTGCTGCCTCGCCACGTAGCCATCATCATGGATGGCAACGGCCGTTGGGCTCAGGAGCGCGGGCTCCCGCGGATCGAGGGGCATCGCCAAGGCGTCGCGAGCGTGCGGCGGATCACCGAACACTGCGTGCGGATGGGCATCGAGCAGCTCACGCTCTATTGCCTGTCGAGTGAGAACTGGCGCCGGCCACCGACCGAGCTGGCGTTCCTCATGGAGCTGCTTGGTCACTATATGGTCGAGGAACGCGACCTTCTCATGCGGCAGCGGGTGCAGTTGGCTGTCGTCGGCTCGCGCGAGGGACTGCCCGAGAGCACGCTCGCCAAGCTCGATGAAACCGTCGATCGCTGCGCGGGCAACGACGGCATGCGGCTGTGCCTTGCGATCAACTACGGTGCCCGCGGTGAGATCGCGGCGGCGGCGCGGTCGCTGGCTCGTGACGTAGCCGCAGGGCGGCTCGACCCCGAGACGATCGACGAAGAGGCCGTGGCCGCGCGGCTCGCAACGGCCGGCATGCCCGATCCCGATCTCCTCATTCGTACCGCCGGTGAAATGCGGGTGAGCAATTTTCTGTTGTGGCAGATCAGCTACGCCGAATTCTGGGTGACGCCGGTGGCCTGGCCCGATTTTGCGGAGGTCCACCTTGAAGAAGCGTGTGACGCCTTCGCGACCCGCGATCGACGATTCGGAGGCCTCGGCCCATCGTGACCACAACGCCCGCATCGCCGCCCCATCCCGGATCGCTCGTCAAGCGGTCGGTCGTCGCACTCATCGTGGCCGCGGTGTTCGCTGCGGTCTGCTGGGCCGATGTGACCGGGTTCATGGGCGCGCGACCAGGCCACTGGCTCGTGCTCGTGGCCGGGGCGTTCGCGGTCGGCGGGAGCCTTGAGGTCGTGCGCATGGCCGCGGCACGCGGTGTGTTCCTTCGTCGCCTGCTGGTGCCGGTGGCGACTGCATCGCTTGCGATTCTTCCTCTGGCAGTACACGACATGGCGAGCTCGCGAATGCTCGGGATGGACACCCTCGCGCTTGCCCTCTCAGGCGTGTTGGCAGTGATGGTCGTTGTGGAAATCGCAGGCTACCGACGCGATACCGGGGCGCTCACGAGATTGGTCGCCGGCTTCGCCACCGTCGCGGCGATCGGCCTGCCGTTGGCATTCATGATGCGGCTGCGGCTCTTGCCAGCGACGTCGGGCCTTCTGGCACTCGTGCCCCTGGCCAGCATGCTGGCGGTCGTCAAAGGAGGCGACGTCGCTGCGTATCTCGTTGGCTCGAGACTTGGGCGGAACCGGATGGCGCTGATTCTGAGCCCCGGGAAGACATGGGAAGGGGCCGTCGCGTCGCTCGCTGCGTCGCTGGCCATTGCATGGCTCTTTATCGAGGTCTTCCATGGCGTAACCGCGCGGCCCTTGGGCGGCTGGCCCGTCTACGGCCTGGCCGTCGGCATTGCGGGGATGGTCGGCGACCTCGCGGAGTCGCTCGTCAAGCGGGAGCTCGACGCCAAAGACTCGGGCCACTCGCTCGGGGCCCTCGGTGGATTCCTCGACCTCGTGGATGCCACGCTGCTGGCCGCTCCCGTCGCCTGGTTTCTATGGATTTGGAGCGACCTCGGCATGTGAAACCCGCCGAAAACGAGTGCGGAACAGGCGGCGGCTCCGCGGGAAAGCCAGGCGACCGGCTCCGTGAGCTATAGCCGTGAGCTATAGTAAGGCAGACGCGATTTTCCATTCCATCCCCTGACACCGCCGGCCGAACTGCCCCCTGCGGTTCTTCGATGCCTCGCTCAACCATCGCGGTTCTCGACACGAAACGGCTCGGCGCGATCTTCGGGCCACGGGACTGCCACCTTCGCCGGATTCGCGACGTGCTCGGCGTCGGCGTGTCTGCCCGCGGCGATTCGATCCATATTGAAGGGGACGACGCCGCCGTGGCCCGCGCCACCGAGGTCTTCGAAGAGCTCGACCGCATTGCCCACGACAAGGGCAGCGTGTCGGCTGACGAGGTCGATCGACTGCTTGCAATCGCGACCGGGGAGGAAGCGACGCACCGCCACGAGCCCATCGAGGTCCAGAGGCCGGGCGGTCAGTTCGTGCCTCGGTCCGTCGGCCAAGCGGCCTATGTGAAGGCGATCCGCGACCACGACGTGGTCCTCTGCACCGGCCCGGCTGGAAGCGGCAAGACGTTTCTGGCGGTGGCTGTCGCGGTGTCGGCCCTCCGCGCGGAGCAGGTCAAGAAAATCGTCCTTGTGCGGCCGGCGGTCGAGGCAGGGGAGAGCCTCGGCTTTCTGCCCGGCGACCTCCAGGCCAAGATCAATCCGTATCTGCGGCCGGTCATGGACGCACTCCGCGAGATGATGGAATACGAGCACCTCAAGCGGCTCACCGAGCAAGATATCGTGGAGATGATTCCGCTGGCCTACATGCGCGGCCGCACGCTCAACAATGCCTTCATCATTCTCGACGAGGCCCAGAACACGACCGTCTCGCAGATGAAGATGTTCCTTACACGCTTGGGGAACGGCTCGAAGATGGTGATCTCGGGCGACACGACCCAGATCGATCTTCCCCCCGATCGCACGAGTGGGCTGGTCGACGCGATGGCGAGGCTTCACGGTGTGGATGGCTTCGGCCATGTACGGCTTGCCGCCGTGGATATCGTGCGTCATCCGCTCGTGCAGCGGATCGTCGAGGCCTACGACCGGTAACACGATGCCACTTGGTTCCCCTATCACCCGTCGCCGCAGCCGTCCCGGCTCACTCGATCTGCCGCATGGCTTTTGGGGGATGCTTGCCGAGCGGATGGCACGTCCGGACGTGCTCCTGCGGCTCGGGCTTTGCATGGCCGCGTCGGCGGTCCTGCTGATCCTCCTCCAGGGCTGGGTTGAACCCTTCGGGTATCAGGTGGGCTCGATGCCCGTACACGGCGTTGTGTCGCGGGTGGCGTTCGACAAGCCCGACCTCGACGCGACCAGGCTCGCCCGCGAACGGGCCACGTCGAGGGTGCGGGTTGTGTATGCCCATGACAAGGCCCCGATCGTGGGACTCCGCGACGGCCTCAAGAATCGAGCCGCCGAGATCGCTGCCGCCGACTCGCTCGCGACGGTGCCCCGCGAGGCATGGGGCGAGCTGGCCCCCGAGGCCGCGGGGATTCTCGAGCATGTGCCACCACCGCAGCCGCCGCCCATGGCCCCCGAGCCCCCTGATCTCAGCGCAGCGCCGGACCAGAAGGACGCAAAGGGAGAGAAGCCCGCCTCTCCTCAACGCGCCGAGAAGCCGGCGCGTGGGAACCGGTCACGGTCTCCGACGCCCGAGATGGCTGAGCGGATCGCGAAAGCCGAGCAAGAGTTTCAGCGATTCCGCAATCGCATCGACACGAAGGAAAAACTTCTGCTCGTCGAGAAAGGCATCGACGTGGCCTTCCAGGAGCTCGAGACAACGGGTGTGCTCGAGAAGATTCAGCACACGTTCGACGAGGGCAGCCAGAACGAGGTCGATGTGCACCCGATCGGAAATCCTGCCGAGACAATCCGCGTGCAGGTGCCGCAGGTGCTTATGGTCGAGGCCAAGGCTAGGCTTCGGACACGGATCATCGATGAGCTTGGTGAGAGCCCATTTGTGGATCGGATCGTGGCCTGGATCGAGCCGCGGATCTCCGGCACGCTGGAGATCGACCAGGAGAGCACGGCGCGGGCCAAAAAAGAAGCCAGCGACCGCACTCCCGCCCAGTTCGTTTCCTATCAGAAGGAAAGCCTCTTGGCCGAGGCGAGCAAGTCGATCACCGCTGAATCACTCTCGCTCTTGCGGCGCGAGCATGACGAATTTCTTCGCCAGCAGGATCCGCGGCAGCGGCTCGCCCGAGTGCTGGCAATGCTCGGATTGTTCGCGGCGATGTTTACCCTCTCGGCGTTTTACATCCATCTGAATCATCGGGATCTCCTGGACGATTTCGGCCACGTCGTCACGCTGGTCTGTTTTTCCGTGGTCACGGTGGTGCTCTGCATGCTCACGGCCGGCGACGCGTGGCAGGCCCACGTGGTACCGCTTCTGCTTTTTGCGATGACGATCGCGATTGCCTATGACGAGGATCTCGCGCTTCTTTTGGCCGCCGAAGTGTCGCTTGTCGTGGTGCTCGGCCTGGGCCGTGGCCTGCCTGAATACATCACGCTCACGGCCGCCGCTGCCGCAATGGTCTTCTGGACGGGCCGTATCCGTACCCGCAGCAAGCTGATCTATGTGGGTCTTTGGGCGGGCGCGGTGGCGATGCTCACGCAGATTGGCGTCAACCTGCTCCACGAACGGCCGTTCGATCTTCAGATGGTCTACGAAGCGGCCCGCACCGGCACCTGGACGCTCCTGGCTGGCTTCCTCATGTCTGGTCTCTTGCCCTTCGTGGAACGATCGTTTGGCGTGCTCACGGATTTGAGCCTTTTCGAGGTGGGCGACGTAGCCCATCCGCTCCTCCAGGAGCTCGTCCGGCGCGCCCCCGGCACCTACAACCATTCGATTAACGTGGCGAGCCTCGCCGAGGCAGCGGCGGAGGCGATCGGTGCGCGGGGGCTGCTGGTTCGCGTGGGGGCGTATTTTCACGACATCGGCAAGATGCTCAAGCCGGCTTATTTCATCGAGAATCAGGGGCAGGAGAATCGCCACGAGTCACTCGTGCCCGCGATGAGCACGCTCATCATCATCGCGCATGTCAAGGAGGGCGTGGAGCTCGCGCGGCAATACAACCTCCCCCAACCGATCATCGACTTGATCGCCGAGCATCACGGCACGACGCTCGTGGAGTATTTCTACCGGCGTGCCACCGAGCGGTCGCAGGCTGATCCGAACGGCAGCAACCCAGACGAGCAGACCTACCGCTATCCAGGCCCGAAGCCGAGCACCCGCGAATCGGCCGTGATGATGCTCGCCGACGCCGCCGAGAGCGCCAGCCGCACGCTCACCGAGCCCACGCCCGCGCGGATCGCGAGCCTTGTCCACGACCTGGCCCAGAAGCGGCTCAATGACGGCCAGTTTGACGAATGCGGCCTCACGCTCGAGGAGCTCAAGACCGTCGAGACGAGCCTCGTGAAGAGCCTCACCGCGGTCTATCACGGCCGAGTGAAATACCCGGATCAGCGGACTGCTTAATCGCGGCGGGCCATCCATGGCCCCGCCGCTTGCGCCGCCCCTCCGTGCGGCCGGATCCCTTTTGGTTGCGCGGCTTGTTGGGCGTTGGAACTATCATGGAAGTCCCTCGCGAGAGCGAGGGGGCTGCGGCTTGTTGGGCGAGCCTGCTCGCGCATGGCACACAGGTGGGCCGGCTACCCGCAGCCCCCGGCTCTCGCCGGGGGCTTGGATGGGGTCAGTTCGCGGTCCGTTCAGAACGAGTCACTATGTCCATCAGCGTTGATGTGGTGAACCGTCAGAAGGTCGTGCGGGTCAATGCCGTGTGGCTGGGGCGGGTTGCGCGGCGGGCCATCACGGCCCTCGGCCATGATGCCGCTGCCATCACCGTCGCGATCGTGAACGATGCGGAAATCGCATCGCTTCACCATCGCTGGATGGGCCTTCCCGATCCGACCGATGTGCTCACGTTCGATCTCTCGGGAGGAGACGGGGTCATCGCGGGAGATATCGTCGTGAGTGCTGAGACCGCTCGGCGCGTGGCTCGTGAAGTCGGGTGGCAGCCACGACAGGAGTTGGGGTATTACGTTGTCCACGGCCTGTTGCATCTGACTGGCTTTGATGACGTCACTCCCGGCGAGCGGCGTAGGATGCGCAGGAAGGAGCGAGATGTGATGGTCGCCATCGGCCTTCCCGCCCCGCCTCGCCGACCGCGGAAATGAGCCCATGGCCGCTGAGAAGACGCTCGCGATCGTGATCCGCACGATCCCTTTCGGCGAGACAAGCAGCGTTGTCACGATCTACTGTCGAGAGTTTGGCAAGCTGCGTGCCCTGGCCAAGGGAGCGTGGCGTCCGAAGAGCAGCTTCGATGGCGGCCTTGACCTGCTTTCCATGAGTCAGGTACTCGTCCTCCGTAAATCGTCGGGCGGGCTCGACCTGCTCACCGAGGCCAGCCTTGAAAGCCGGTTTCGCGTCGGCACGAGCCTCGCGGCAGTGCTTGGCGGTTTGCATGTGGCCGAATTGCTCGATCTCCTCACGGCCGACGCCGATCCGCAACCGGAGCTTTTTGACGTGGCACACGCAACCGTGCGGCGGCTCTCCGATTGGCGAGGCGATGAAAGCCCGCTGTCGATGATCCTCCTCCGAGTCGAGATGGCGATGCTGCGGATCGTTGGCCATGCGCCGGAGACGGGCCTCTGCGTGGAATGCCGCGGACCACTGCCCTCAGCCGGTCGCACTGCCTTCGGTCTGCTCGTCGGTGGCACGCTCTGTCCGGCATGCCGCGGCGGTCTTCGTGCCGTGGCAGCTCTCTCGCCCGCGGCCCTTGCCGCCCTGCGTGGCCGAGGTGAGGCGTCGCCCGCAGCCGCCACCGAGGCACGTGGCGTGATCGCCGGATACCTCGCCCACTTGCTCGGTCGCCCCACCCGCGTGGCCGCTGGGCTCAGGCCTGCCCTTCGCCGTCCATCATGATTCCCGGAAATCTCGACCCGATGACCACACGGTTTCCTCAGCCCGCATTCCTGTTCGGTGTCGCAGCAGTCGCCTGCTGCGGCCTCGTGACGGGCTGCGCGAGCCTCAAGGCCCCAACATGGCCCTGGTCTCAGGATGTCGACAAGCATCTCGGCGAGGATGCGTCGTCGGAAGTCATTTCGTCGGAGTACCAGAACAACGACTTTGGCTTCGACTACTTCAAGGCAGACAACGTCAAGCGGCGGTGGAAAAAGATGGTTGGTCGTGGTCCCAACGAGAAGGTGGCCCGGGCCGCACTGGAGGAGGCCGACGCTTTCTTCAAGGGCGGCGACTACGAATCCGCAATGCCCAAGTACAAGCAGGTCGTTGATCGCTGGCCCGATTCCGCGATCGAGGAGGATGCCCTCTGGCAGCTCGCCGAGTGTCAGTTCTTCACCGACCAGTACGCGAAGGCCGAAGACACCTACGACGAGATCGTCAAGAAGTATGCCAACACGAAATATCTCGACCGGGTCGCTCAGCGGCAGTTTGTGATCGCCCAGTATTGGGTCGCACTCGACGACAAGCACGAGTATGTGACGCTTGTTCCCAATCTCTTCGACCGCAGTCGCCCCCTCTTCGACACCCGCGGCCGAGCGATCAAAGCCTTCGACCATGTACGGCTCAACGATCCCCGCGGCTCACTTGCCGACGACAGCATCATGGCCCAGGCCAATGCCCATTTCCTCCGTCGTCAGTGGCTCGACGCCGACTACTTCTACGGCCTCCTGCGAACAGAGTATCCCGACAGCGATTTTCTGCTGCAGGCGCATCTGCTCGGCCTCCAGGCCAAGCTTCAGGCCTACCAGGGCCCGTCCTACGAAGGCAGTATTCTCGAAGAGGCGAGCGTTCTGGCAGACCAGGTGGTCGTGCAGTTCCCTGACCAGCTCAGCCGCGAGGAGGAGTCGCGGGTGGACCGCACCCGCAAGGCGATCGCGACCGAACTGGCAGATCGTCACTGGAGACGGGCTGAGTTCTACGCCAAGGGAAATCACTACACGTCTGCCCGCATCTACTATGCGCTGGTGGCCCGCGACTACCCCGAGACTCAGCTCGCCGAAGCTGCTCGCGCGAAGTACCAGTCGATCGCCAGTCTCGAAGACGTGTCGGACGATCCGTTCCCCATGCTGACGAGGGTCTTGAACCCCGACTCGCTCAAGGAGGCGGAGCTCGACGCGGCGGCAGAGGCCGAAACGCAAACAGCGATCGCCAAGGAGCAAGGCGACGGCACGGCGCCGCCGCGGTTCTGATAGCCCTTGTTTCGTCGGCGAGGAGACGTCGCCCGTGATCCCGCTCGACCACTCCTGGCATCGCTGGCGGCTCGCCGTCTGCATGGCAGTCGCGGGCCTCGCCGTATCCGGCTGTGCGAACTACCGCTTCGGTAACAACACGCTCTACGCCCCCAACGTCCGCACGATTTATGTGCCAGTGTTTCAGTGCGATTCCTACCGCACGGTGCCTGCCGTCGATATCGGTGAGCGGCTCACCGAGGCGGTCTGCAAAGAGATTGAGACCCGCACGCCGTTCAAGGTAGTGGGCAGCCCGGAAGGCGCCGACAGCGTGCTCACCGGTCGAGTCGTGGCCGACACGAAGCGGATGCTCGTTGAAAGCCCCACCGACCAGTCGCGTATGGTGGAGATGAACTACCAGGTGCTCGTCACGTGGGCCGACCGTGGCGGTACCGTGATCACGAAGGGCGACGTGCCGCTCCCAGCGGCGACAGTCGATATCGGCAACTCCGCGGCACTCGTGCCGGAGTATGGCCGCTCCGTGGCCACCACGCAGCAGGAATCGATTGGCGGGCTCGCGAAGCAGATCGTCGATCTCATGGAAGAACCCTGGTAAGGGGGACTGGCTTCGCGCGGCGCAGGCCATTCATGGCAATCGTGTTCGGTACGGCGATTGCGTGGACGACAGAAGCAAGCCGCATTGGTTCGCCGGCGGTGGCATGCTCGCCGCCTTCGCGATTGTGCGAGTGTGCTCTCGTGGATAGTGGTCCGCCGCTTGGCCGCGCAAAGATGAGACGCTCGGCTCCTGCGCGTGCCCCCGACCGGCTCCTCAGCATCCGGGGTGGGAGGGCCAGCACCCGAATGCCGCGTCATGCGCGCAGCGTCGAACGCCGCAGGCGTTCAGGCCTGCGGTGCCCCTATTTCGGCTTTCGTCTTGAAGCGATGAAGGCCTCGAGTTCCTTGAGGCTGGCGCGGCCAATGAGGT